>Ga0065711_1029858_pt1:22500-34580 | contig 34580 bp, 7 predicted proteins | sample Hoacrofraction12_FD_59098 | JGI IMG/M metagenome (GOLD analysis project Ga0065711, IMG submission 59098) | Hoatzin crop microbial communities from Cojedes, Venezuela - Epithelial fraction 12 v2 (version 2) | ecosystem: Host-associated > Birds > Digestive system > Esophagus > Crop... | reverse complement strand
GAGAGGGACCTGGGTGTCCTGGTGGACGACAGGTTGACCATGAGCCAGCAGTGTGCCCTGGCTGCCAAGAAGGCTAATGGGATCCTGGGATGCATTAGGAGGAGTGTGGCTAGCAGGTTGAGGGAGGTTCTCCTCCCCTTCTACTCTGCCCTAGTGAGGCCCCATCTGGAGTACTCTGTCCAGTTCTGGGCTCCCCACTTCAAGAAAGATGAGGAACTACTGGAGAGAGTCCAGCGGAGGGCTACGAGGATGATGGGGGGGTTGGAGCATCTCTCCTATGAGGAAAGACTGAAGAAGCTGGGCTTGTTTAGCCTGAAGAAGAGAAGGCTGAGAGGGGACCTAATATATACTTACTAATATCTGAAGGGTGGGTGTCAGGAGGATGGGGCCAAGCTCTTTTCAGTGGTGCCCAGTGACAGGACAAGGGGCAATGAGCACAAACTGAAGCAGAGGAAGTTCCGTCTGAACATGAGGAAGAACTTCTTCCCTGTGAGGGTGACGGAGCACTGGAACAGGCTGCCCAGGAAGGTTGTAGATTCTCCTTCTCTGGAGATATTCAAGACCCACCTGGACAATGTCCTGAGCAGCCTGCTGTAGGTGACCCTGCTTTGGCAGGGGGGTTGGACTAGATGACCCACAGAGGTCCCTTCCAACCCCTACCATTCTGTGATTCTATGTATGAAGTGTTTACATGAAGAGCAGAGGATTTGACATTCTGTTTCAAACTAAGATGTTGGCTTGGAGTTGTAATATTTTAAAGTTTTCTTTTAAGAAGCATCAGGAAAAGAGTTCGCTGTCGCTGAAGTTAAAGCCTGTGAAATTCTGGTTTCTGACATTCTTTCCCTTTACCATGCAGAGTGCATGCCTTTCTGTAGTGCCCCTGCAATGACCTCTCTCTAACCTGGACAGATTACCCATGAGTCGTCATTTGGTTTCCATCCTTGTGTAGCCATGGACATCTCATTTAAAAGGGACCCTGGCACAGAGTTCTTGTAAGCCCCCTCTGTGGCACAGTGACAGTTACATACTCTGTTAGCAGATGTCATCTTAGTTATTTCCCCAGTCCTTCCAATGAGTGAAAACTGTGTTAGAAAACCTGAAAACAACCGAAAAGGAAAACAGAGCAAGGTAAATCATTGCTGTTGCTCTGCGTCCCACTTGCAAACAAACTCTGTGTGTATGTGGGGCAGTTGCTGTGTATTTGGATAGATGTCTTTGTGCAGGGGATGTAAAAAAATGAGGTATTTTGCTGTTCATCCAGACCTAGCTAAATTTTCATCACGGTATTTTACTTGAGAACAGTCACGGGGACAGTTGTTTTCTGTGAATGAATTTTCCTTTCCTCGCTGTTACAGGGCCCTGGGTTTGAGGCTGTTTTACTTGCCCAAGTACTTCCTATTCAGGCGCTTTAGTACATCTCAAACTGTTCTTTCTGGCCTGCTTAAATCGGGGACATTATCATGACACATTGTTTGATCTTGCTCTCTGATATTTTCCAGTGTATTGCCAGTTTCTAGCAAATCCGCTGGTGCATGCTGCTGACAGAAGGAAGGTTCAAACCTGGTGATGGCCGCCTTGAAGACCTTGGTACCTAGCCTCTTTGAATGTCACAGGCTTCTAGCAAAGACTGTCGATTATACGCAAATGGCTTGAAACACTTTTTATTTTGTGACGTGGGTTGTTGACCACTAGAATAAGAACATCTGAGACTTTGCCTCTCAGTTGTAGTAAAAACTTCAGACTTGGCATAAACTGCAGTTTTTTTGGAAAAGAGGGAGGCTAGATCTTTCTTCTCTAAGGCACTGCACTGGTTTAATTGAAAGAACAATTTGATTTGCTGCTGTAGCTGCTGCTACAGTAAAATAGCTTGGAATGCTAGCAAATTTTTACTTCTCTCACCCAAACTGAGGATTTAATACTGGCAGGTGAACTTCTGAAGGCTGCTATCAAGTATACAGAGACAATAACTGTCTTGGAGGTGGAACTTTGTCAATATTTTTTGCCTTGGGCCAAAAACCATTCACAATAATGGAGTGCTAAAGCCCTGCTCAGAAATGTTGCAGCTAGAGAAAGGGGAATTTATTCTAAGTTTTAGAGTGCAGTATTTTGATAGGATGTGTGGTTTCTTAATCATCGTTATGTTGAGGCATCAACCACCATGACATTTGGGGGACACCTAAAGGCATGCTTCTTGTTGAGTAAGAGCTGCCCTTATACTTGAGGTCGTGCAAAGCTGGCTACATTACTGTCCTTAATATTATGTTATCATGCATGTTTGAGCCCAAATGTCTCTTCCTGTGCCCTGTAACCTGGGTGGAGGATTTATTTTTTTATTATTTTTACATATAATGAAATATAGTGTATTTTATTATAAATAAATAAAAAATAAATAATAATGGGACAGGGGAGAGAAAATTCCAAATTACAATACTGAGACATTAAATAGATGTTTACAAAGCTACTTTGTCTGTTCCTTTCTGAAATCGTTATAAGATGATAATCATAAAATGATTTGGAGAATAGATAATAGAAGCCTCTTGGGATTGTTCATATAACGTGAGTATTTTATAATGCCATAAATAGCAAGCCAACTAAGCTCTTATAAACTTATTTTGTTAATGCACATTGATTTATAATTATAATTATTAAGCTGAGGAATACAGACAAATGCTTGGTATTTGGAAGCAGGTAAACAATTAAAGAAGTAGCTCTTATCTGCAAAGGGCAAAAGCAGCAAGAGGGAGGGAACTCTGCTCCGGAGTGTGCCAGCCCCAAGGTTGACTTTCCCCTGGTTAATACTGTGATAGACTGCACTACATGCTGCCTCTTTCTCTTTACCTGTCTTTGAAAATGAAGATCAACAATATGAGACAAAATCTCTTGTGAAAAAAATATTCGGTGCCTGGATCTCAGTTCCCCCTTTTATGGGCACTGGTGGGATTTTTCGCACTGTGCAAGTGCAAGAAGACCTTGGTTTGGTAAGGCACACAGGAAAAGCTCTTCTTTATTAATCTAAGCTCTGGCAGTAAACGAAACTTTAATACTCCCAGCCCTTAGCAGTGTCTTTGATGCCAGCATATGAATGCAGAAGTAAACAAAAAGGGACCATGTTATTTTCAGCTGTTTTCAATTATCAGCAAAAAAATAACCAGCAGATGGTATTTTCTAAATTAAATAATAACAATAACAATAGATATATAGATATAAAAATCCTAAAAAATACCTTCAGAAACCGATCTTTCTTTTCCTTAAGTCTTTTCAGACAGAATTAAACCAGTTTGAGACTAGGTGACTGTATTCTTCTAAAGGCAAGAAAAGTCTAACCCAAACATTATACGCATGATACATAATTTTTACTGAGTTCCAGTACTGAAATTCTTTGAAAAGCAAGGTCATTCTTAGGGAGCATCATTGGAACAAGATATTTGGTCTATTGTGTATTATATTTCAACCAGTTTTGGAAATTGTAGCTTTTTGTAATGATATCTGATAGTTTTGAGTGTGCAGTCCTCGTTTTATGTGGCTTCGAGTGTAGTTTGAGAGGCACAGGTCCTCTTTTTGCAACTGCCAACCCATCTGTTTGTGTTCCTCTGATGTGTATGAGTCCTGTTGACAAGTATGTCAGAAAGACAGTAACTTCATATTTCAAAGATTATGCATACACGTTCTTTAAATATGTGAATATTCCCAGGGCATTTTAAAATTGTGCCTTGATTTTAAGTAATTCATTGGCTTGAAATCTGCACCCTTAAATCTCAGATTTGTATTTTTAGATTAATTGCAGGAAAGAAAGATCCTGACCATAAGTGGCAGTCAGCTTTCTGGTACGCAGAGAAGTTCACCCTAGAACTCCATGGCATTTTTGTATGAATAAACCGGGCATTGTGGTGTAAGGAGCTTGGATAGGAAGTGTTAATCCAGCCAGATTCTGGTGCCTGGTTTAAGGCTGTATGAAACATCTGGAGGTCTTCTGGCTGTAAATGTAGTCCCATCCAAAGAGTCAAGTAGTGCATTTTATTAGATACGCAAGGTTTTCCAGTTTAAAGGTAGCTGAGTGTGTGCCGTGAATCTTTCATAATATGCATAGTATTGTTATTCCTTAAGTCGTAGAATATCCACTAATGCAGTGTTGTATTTTTCTTCAGATAGACAGAATCAAGTCATAAAATTTAGATTTTCTTTTCCATTACAGCTGCAAATTAGTGCCATGTATATGTATAGTATTTTCTGTAAGCAGGTGTGGGATTAAAATAGTTTTTGCAGCTAACTTGCTTGTTTACCGTTTCCCAGCTCAGTATTAATATTCTTCTCATCATTGCTGAAAAATGAATATCCTCTGTAGTTTCATGACCTCTTGTATTTTAGTATTCTAACATACTTACGGAGTTCCCTGTTTAAATAAATTCATGTTTGGATCACAAAACACAAACCCTTATGGATTTGCATTTTGCCATCCACATGCTTGATAATTTTTATGAAAAGACCAAACAGCAAAAGGCACAGCCTCGAGGTCTCCCCTCACATTTTAGTGAAGATTTAACAGCAGGATGACATAGTGAATAAGGACCTACTTCTGTGATTTGCTCAGTACCTCCTATGATTTACCCTTGGTGCCAATAAGGGCAGGCAGTATTTTGCAGAGGATATGCATCCCGCGGCAGGAGCAGGTCCGAAGAGTTTTACAAAGCACATTGGGAAGCAGCAACAGGAGTTGTAATCTAAACAAAACCACGCTTTTCAAAATAAAATTAACAAATACGTTTTATGTTGTGACTTTTAGGGGTTTTTTGTTTGCTTGTTTGCATTTTTTTTTTTAAATTACGATAGCTGATGTACGTACTACTTAATAGTATTGAACAATACTGAGTAAGTCACTCAGCCATTGCCGAAGAGCTGGGGACCCAGCGGGGGCCACGCTGTAGGTACTCCAGAGCACACTCCTGTTAGCAAAAAATGTTCCACTGCAGGCGCTGGAAGAGAACTCGCTGTGCCCCTTCAGCCAGAGTGAAAACACTGTCTGATAGTGCCTATCGTGCTCCCCTGCTTTACCTGTAACCTCACGTGTTCTTTTCCCTACATTGTCAGTGCCTGTATTCTGCACTGAGGAGTACACCGATGCTGAGATGCTTTTTATTAACATGAAACAGTATTTGAGCTTTTCAAGCACGAGCTAACAACTGATGAAAACACTTTTTCTGTTCATTTCCTTTAATGCTCTCCACAACCCACTCAAACTAAAATAATTGTACAAAAATCTAACATTTCCTTTGGAACAAGGAGGTGATTTTCTTCGTTCTCCTCCCCTTTCACACAGATGATTTTAAATATCTAGGGATAGACAGCTTTGATGAAAGCTGTTTCTCAAATGTTTGTGTGGCAATGATTGTACATTACTAGACCTCTTATTCTCTAACCTTGTATCTTTTTTCCAGCCTGGTTAGGGGAACAGTTGCTGGATTAAAAAGATCATTTAGTGAACCAAATCCCTTCTCCTCTTATACCCGTGCTATGTCAGGAGAGTCCATGAGTTTGTACCTGTATTAGTGAACGTAGAATTGAATTTTGCCTTTACCTGTTTTACTTTATGCATTTATTTTTGTCAAAGCATATTGTGTTTACTCACAGGTGTTAGTTATTGTAGCAATAATTTTTCTTCTTCATTGGTTTTGGTAGCTCTAGGAGTATTTGCTTGTACACGGACAGCTTGCTCCTGTTGTTTCTCCTGCTCTTTTCCAGATACTAAGTCACATGAGAAAACAAAGCACAGCATGTTTTTGTGGGGCTACTTTTTGGTTAGCTCTTTATGTACTTTCCATAGGCATTCTGTATGATCAAAAATGTGACTATACTGAAATACAAGAGGTCATAGGGATAATGGTTTCTGGCCATGATGCTAACAGTAATAATATTTCGCTGGGACACAGTAAATAAGCATGTAAGTTAGGAGTACTCTATGGCTGTTTAGATGTCTCCTCAGGATTGGGATTTGTCTTCTTATTAAGACATGGCTGCACTATAAAAATGATCAAGAATTCATGTTCTCTCTGGTATTTGATTATACTGTCCATAAACCTCTGAGAAACATCACCTGCCGTAAAGTCGATGAAAAACAAAGATGGAATTAAAGAAAACCACGAGATCTTTCAGCAATTCATGCCTGGCTCCAACATTTTGCATGTTATTTCTCTACAGAAAGGCTCACATATTCATCTAACCAAGAAAAGATACTTCCTTGGATAAGTGCATACATGTACTGTGAAGTTTCTTATTCTCTGCCAAAGATGACTGGTTAGATTCAGAACCTTTCTCCTGCCTAACTGAGCTCTGACTGCATAATCAATGGGGATGTGAGACCTTCTTAGACTGAATTAATTTCAAGGTTTATCTTTGCTGTTATTGATGAATATTGTGTCATTAATACATAACAGTGTTTGAAATGAAATAAAATGCATGAAATAATAGCCAAGACATTTTTTGGTAAGCATTATAGCGTTTTAATGTTAATCTGAAGCAATTAACGGCCAGATCTCAAACAGATGAAAGCACTCTACAACTCCAGTGTTAGGAGACAAGTTAGTTAAAAATGATTTCTGAAAAAACCACAAGCTATTGATCGTGTTATTTGTGAGCATGGCTATTATGAGCATCTTAAATGCTATTCCGTTTCCTGTTCTTAAAGCAAACACACAAACAAAAACACAGCCAATATGCAGGAACTTACTGCTGCTTGCACTTAACGATGGTGTTCCATTGCAGCCTTTTTGTGGTTGGAATAACAGAGCTGGGGGTCATGACACGTAAAATAAAAGCATGAAAGGACGTGGCTTTTGAAAAAGAAAATGTTGTAAATAGAAGACAGTAATGAAAATTCAAATGATAAATTGAAAAATAATGGATTGAACTTTTTCTGAAAATGCAGTTAAATTTGCTGCTATTATTTACACTGCAGCACTATGAACAGTGACTATTTGGGGGAAGAAATGCTAGGAATTTTATTCCTCCCCATGCCCATTTGTTTCCTGGCATCTTCTGTTGATGTTTTTCTCTATTTTTTCTATTATTATTTGCTAAATATATTATGACATTTTATTTACCTTGGTCGAGAGCTTTGAGACTTCTGCGTGGCTTCGCCGTTCTAGCAATTTCACAAATAAATCACCAATCACTGTGCAGAAATATCACAGTTTACGTGAAGACAGCATTATTTTTTATGGTAGAAGAAGCAGGTTTATACTGGATAGTTGGATTACTACATCTGTAGGTATGCGTACAGAATACACTCACTCATATTTTTCTTTTTAATTAGCACTTAGTAGTTTTTATTAAAGCAATGTGTTACATAGGGATTTTGGATGTACAGTGGTGGAATCCACATTCTGTGATAAGACATTTCATTTTATGGACATACGTTAATTCTGTGTGTGTAAAATAAGGATACGTTGTTAGTCTTCTGTTAATTTCCAGATAATTAAACATTATTATCTATTTACCAATGGATAGATGTGATCTGTTTACAATATCAAAGATGTATATAAAGCACCCAGCTATAGCTGAAGCTCTAATTAAAATACATCATTGTTTGTCATGATTTTAAGGCGAAAATTAAAAAGCGTTGCCAAATTAATCTTCAATCAAGAGTTCATTAATTAGCTAACCTTCTGTAAATGGGCTGCAGTTTGATGACAGCTCACTAAAGGACCATTTAAATGAATTCCTGATTGTATCAATCAGACAGGGGAAAAGAATTAGATTTGTGGCTCTTTTGCAGTAGTTCCTGCAAACATTTCCCCAACATTTAATGCACACAATGGATCTTAAACTATTTTAAAGTGATGAATCCTTTTTATTGCTGTCCCAAACTCTGTTACTTCTTGCTGTATATCAAGAGGAAATGTATAACACTGCCAAGGTTTCATGATCCAGAACAGAATATTGCAGAGGAATATGCTTTATAACATAGTAATAAGCAGTTGCTTGAAATAACATCATAACTTTCCATGAGAAAAACGTTTTGAACAAATTATTGATTATACAGTAGTCTTTTTAGTAAAATTTACTTTGCTTCTGTCATGAATTTTAAAATATGAGAGCTTAAGTGGTCAGGTGCTTCAGTTGCTTTTGTGCTGGCAACATAAAATTTCTGGACCTCTACACTCTGGAAATGTCTGCCATGAAAGTGACAAATTAAAGATGGTAGCGCTAGATTAAGGTATATTTCCATGTTACTTTAGTGTGCATAATATCTATCTAGACCCATCACAAGGCTTAAAAAAGAAATTCCGAATGGGTTGTAGAAGTTTTTGTGATAAATAGGTGGGATTGGGATTTTTCTTTTGCATGTATTTAGTCTGTATGTATGCCTTTTGTGGTTCTGTGTGAACATGTGTTTTATGAAAAGTACGGTCAAAATAACAGTCTCTATTTACTCTTGCCAAAAATTCTCCTTCTAAACTTTGTATAAACACACATTTAGTTAACATTTGGGTTGGTTATCTTCTTAGTGAAATAAAACAGTCTGAATTTGTTTGGGGAGTGGGTGCAGTTACTCAGTCAGTAGATTCATATACTCAAAACTCTTTGAAATAAAAGTGTTAATTAAGGCCAAGTAAGATTGCGTGTCAAAGTGCTAAGTGACATATTGCATTATAGGACAGCTCAAATACTCTCAACCTGAACAGCCATGGTGAGATTTTTCTCCACTGTATGAATATTTCCATTTGTTTTGTATTACATATACTGGTATCATTAACCAGTTACCTGTGATTGATGTCTTATTCTAAGTTACTCTAAAATATCTCTCTGTCTTATTTATGTAGATTATAGAGGTATGTTAAAATACAACCTAACTGAATTTATATTTTTCTGACCAATTTGTACCATTCTGACCATTGTACATTTTTTTTATCATCTGCCATGAGACAGTAACCTTGTCCAGCACTGCTACATCTGTTAAGTCTATCCTGCCAATTAAACCACAGAGCTGGTGTGGTTTTTTTTCTTAGTCAAGGTGTTTATATTCATACAGATACAGTAATCCAGTGTGAAGGAAAATCAGGGGTTTTTCCTCTGTGCTGATTTGCATATGCATGTCAAATCTAGCTATGCCATTTTTTATGGTATTGAGGAAAACAAAATGACCTTTACTCAAGTTCTTAATAGTGCAAGGTTCTTACGTTCTGAATTTTCAGGTGGTGGGGGGAAGAGTCTGGAAGAGCGAGCGTTTGCTGATTACGCCACTGATGCTTGCAAGAGTCTGATACAGTCTAATACACTAAAACTCTCTATGCCTTCCTGTTATAATTGCATTTCTGCTCAAGGCTACTATAGTTAGGCTACATTAAATCTCATTGTCAGTCAGGCTGCATAAGGCTCAGGAAGCTCACAGGCTGGAGCTGGGCAATGTGATCTTCCTCAAGAGCAACTTCTCTCGCTGCTACTTGCTCGTCTTCTCACAGACTGCTACATTACTGTGTACATAATGGACACCCCTTACATAAATTATGTAACTTGATTTCTCCCCCTGTCTGACAGACACAGTTTGCTTAAATATAAATATGAGCCTGGTAATCTAGGTTGCCCGTTCTCCTTTTAGCTAACTACAATGTTATTTATCGTATTGAACAAAATTAAAAAGCAAAAAGTCACCAATTCTGTTATCAACCAACATATAGTGCACATGTAGGAGATGGGTCATGTACACTTAACACGTATGATAAAATATAGGAGCTTTCAGCAGGGCTTCTATCAAAATAATTATCTAAGCAATTATCTGTGCTATTCAGCTAACTTTTGCATGTGATAGTGTTTCTGTGCTTTTGTGTTCGTCAACCTTACTGCTTTGAGTTCTCTTAGGAACTATTAGACTGACAGTTTTCAAATTGTGCGGAAAAGACAAAGAAAGAGAAAAGGTCTTTTTATAGAAAATTGTGCCTTTATTACAGGTAGTTAATAAGTATTAATATTGTAAAAAAATCAATGGGTTAAATGCAATTGCATGATTTTAACTGGTGCACAGATTTCAATCCTGTGCGGATTGCCTGCATTTTCAGGAGGTCGTCTTTAAGGTCTCAGCGCTACAGTTCTTTTCCTCCCAACTGCAGCACTATATATGAAAAAAAGAAAGGACAAGCAAACCCTGATGTGCCATGGTTGTGTGAGTTTTGCAAAGAATATTCCCAGTCCTCTAGATTGATACGAGCAGAAACGTAAACAAACTGTCCCTGAAGCGTGCACTTCAGGATCATTTTGTCATTCAACTCTATAGTTATAATAATAATTTTTAATGTTGTGGCGTGTTGGCTTCTGTATGTATATCAAATTAGATATGTTTTAGTTCTTGGCTGTTCAACGGATATTTACGCATGTCGATGAACTGCCTGGGCTTCAGGCAATAGTATGTGTTGAATTTTGTCTGTAGACGGAAGAGTGCCTGCTTATGATTGTATACTTTAAAAAGACAAAAACTTTGTGTGAGGATTTGTGTTGTCCCCGGTCGTCTTACATGAAACTGTTAGCATTTTAAGAATGTGGGCTTTATCTAGCGATAACTGTTGTATTGTGCAAAGGAAAACCTTGCAAGGAATAATACACTCTTTTATTAGAAAGTTTGCTGCTTTGCCGTGGCAGTTTTCTTTTAGCGCATCATGGGTGGGGAGAGAAGGACAGTTCATAGGTGAGAAACTCCACTAATACATTTATATTTAGTGGCTGCAGCCTCCTTCCCAGTTACTGGCAAAGCCTTGAGAAAAGTAAACCATGTGCTTTTGTACTGTCATATTTGATTTGGACTATATTCTCACTGTTGTTTGAAGCTAACATGAAACGCAGCGTCTGCATGACCCATTTTAGCAGCCCATTATCATAATTTCACTGTCGTATGGCCACTGAGTTAATGTACTTACAAATGACAGAGAAAGTGTGTTACATGACCTTAGGGTTTTCAAAAATTAAATGACGTAGGAGGTCATATTTCAAAGAATTGTTAAAGAGTAGGGTTTTGGGGGCTTGGCTGTTGGCTTTTTTTTTCCTCACCTTAAAGTGTCATAGCTTGTGACAACAAGAAGATATCTTTATTCCTTCATAGACAAAAATGCTAAAAGTTTAAGCTTTCTCAAGCTATGGATTTTAGCCATTAGCTTAATGATTTTGAGTAATGTGAAAGTTTGAATGCAGTCTAATTATTTTAAATATTTTTTCCTTTGTCATTTATCCCTGTTCCTGGTATAATGAAGTTGAATTGTCTTTTGTATTTATTTTGCTGGGTATGGATTTTTTTTGTTTGCTTGTTTATTTGTTTCTTAGTTTGTTTTGGTGTTCCTTAAAGGAATTATTTTGAATGAAAGCAGCAAAACAAGTATGTTTCCTGGATTTGCTACCATGGAGCTATCTTCTGGTTGATCATGTGATGTGATAGTTCTGGGAATAATCTTGGTTTAAAAAAATAATCCTTTTAAAAAATGGCTTTCTTAATTTGAGTTTAAACTAAATCTGAATGTTTTTCTTAATTTAAGCAAGTGACATTGGCATTTTATCAGTGCACAGTATCCCCATACTTCCCAAATTTTACGGTGTCGTGAACTTACATTGCTAAAACCCACCACAGTGAGTGATTGATGTTTCTTTCATCACAGAAGGGGTTACATTGAGGGTAAACCACAGTGGCTATGATATATATCCAGTAAATGAGGAAACGGCAGGAGAAACCACAAACATGTAGTCCAAGTGGCATATCCTCACCTTTTCCTCATAAAGTTAGGTATTGAAACCAACTGCCTTATCTTTCCCTTACCCTTGTGAAGCTGGAAATCCTGTAGGCAGTCCTCTACTTGAAAGGCCTCTCCATGGTTCTCCTGCTTGAGCTAGAGTTTGTACAAACAAGTCCTTTTCCATAGAAATAGAAGTCTGGCTTATTGTAAAAAAAAAACCAACCAAGCGAACAAACAAAACCCCAACCTTTGTTGTGATAAATATATCCCCTGAAAGTGGTAGTATGTGACAAGAATAAGGAATCCCATCATTTTATTTAAGGACTTACTTGGCAATGCTAGAAATATAAAGTGGAAGAAGGATCTACCTAAGCT
>Ga0065711_1029858_pt1:0-17500 | contig 34580 bp, 7 predicted proteins | sample Hoacrofraction12_FD_59098 | JGI IMG/M metagenome (GOLD analysis project Ga0065711, IMG submission 59098) | Hoatzin crop microbial communities from Cojedes, Venezuela - Epithelial fraction 12 v2 (version 2) | ecosystem: Host-associated > Birds > Digestive system > Esophagus > Crop | place... | reverse complement strand
TGCCTTCTGTACCCGTGTGCTTGCCTTTTAATCACCAAACTTTTGTTTTGTACTTCACTATTAGTTAGTGATGCAAATGGAGGCTGAAATCCATGTGCCTGCTGAAGTCACTTCTCTAGGAGCCCCAGGCACCCTGGGCCTACAGTCTTTGTCATCCTGATCTCTGGTGCTCTCAATAATGCAGCAAGCCTTTGCTCCACCAAAGCGTCACCTGTCTAGGTGAGTTGTGCCATCCCCTATCTGAAGTGACAGCCATCTTTGAGTACCAGCATCTTAACTGACTTCTCTTTCATCATCCATGTTAGAGAAATAACATTTTCGACAAGGTGTTGGGATTGCCCCCCCCCCCTTTTCTTTATTCTTTCCCCAGCCCCCCTTCACCCCTTAGTTAGAGCACCTGATCAAAAAATTATTTCTGACAAAGATTTCCTACTCCAAATTAGATGAGCTCAAGGAGACGGAGCATTTTCACGCAGAAAGTGAAACGTTGATGCTGGAAGTTAATGAATCTGGTAGCAGAGAGAACATTATTGAGACTGGATAATATGATCTAACAGCTTTCCCTCTTCTTATCCTCCCTGTAAAGAATGTATGGAAGTCAGTTATGTGGCATGATTCTAACATCTGTCCTACCCCATAATGGTAATTTGTATAAGTAATGGAAACAGGTTAAATACTTCCATTCTAATGTTGCCAGCAGGGATGAAAATGAACATTTCAATGAAATAATCTCGACAGAGCAGGGAGAGGAGGGGTGGATGGACTGATTCATCTCTAGCTCTCTTTGGTGATCCGAACACTAATGAGAATGCTTGAATGTATAGTTTATCAGATAGAAGGGGAAGAGCAAGTAAATTTCTCAGATTAGAATCACTGTGAAAATATACCCGCATGCAAGCTGCTTCATTCTCCAGTTGCCAGCGTTGGCTAATAATTTGCAGCATTCATTTTAAGGGGATAGGGAGGAGAAGAGAAGGAGGTGAGGAATCTTTTTGTTGGTTTTTAATGGGTTGCCTTTAAGGGTTATCATTCAACCTGCTAGAAGCAAGGAGTTGTTCTTGTTACAGTACCTTATCTACTTTTCAGACCCATTGCATTAGAATTAGAGGGTAGGAAGTTCTAGTATTTTGCCCCCCATTTTGCTGCAATTAGACATGAAAGACACAAACCACTGTAGTAAGGTTATTTGGTTGTCTGATAGTCTGTGCTGCTTCTCAGCCATTGTCATAACTAAGCCATATTTTTCCACTGTAGTGACATTGTAATACAGACACACACACAGATTTGTAGCATCTGTGCCAGAATTTTGTATGAACATTTGTATATACTAATATAGAAAATTTGCAAATCTTCCAGCAGGCATGTTAACCTCTCACTATGTGAGATTTTGGATTCTTTTGTAAAACTCGTGTGACTCTGTATTCTGGAAACTTATCTGTAGATGGGTTTTTTTCCTCTCCCTCTCGTTTTTGTGTAATGAAGGAGATGTGTGGCTATAGATTGTAGTTTCTATCTGTACTTTTTTGCTCAAGATGTGAAACATATTCTTGTGTGCAGTGGAAATCACCCCCAGCCCAGAATGCAGTTTGTGCAAGGTGACAGTGCAGGCTGTGAAAACTTCTGCAGCTGCTGTCTCCTGTTGGCTGGGTAAATATTAGAAGCTGTGGAAATACATCTGTTGAAGAATGGTGAACATTCACATCATGCCACTACTGTTTAGTCTCAGAGTAGGCCCTGGTTTAGTGAAGAATTTTAGAGTTAAACTCATCCCTATTTGTAGAAACTATGAAATATGTATTTCAGTGAAAATTATGTCAGCTTTCAGTTGCTTTACTGAATTGTGGCCTTCAGTACTTAAGTGTTACTTCTGAATAAATTTATTTGTTTGGAGGATTTAAAATCAGATTTTGAAGCGTTTACTACATTCAATTTTGTAGACTGTTAAAAACAAATACAATCGTTATTTTTTGTTCTTTTCAAAATAATGTATTCAATGCTGAATCCCTTTTTGAATGGAAAAGAATACCTCTGCAGAGACAGATGCCTTCAAAAGCACCGCTCTGAGGTTATGGAAAGGTTTTATGTGAGAATATTTATATTTTTAACCACATTCTTACATTTTGGATCTCTGTCTGCTTCCTCAAACAATGGATGTGTATTTGTAGTGTAAATATTCTCACTGAAGCAAACACAATGTGCCGTGCTACTCACATGTACAATATATAGCATCTCATGTCCACTTGGATTAGAATGCACAGCTTTTAACACTGCTCAAAGATGACAGTGTATCTATGGGGAAGCATTGGCATCCAGAAGGCACATTTTCTGGGCAAAAAAATATTAGTCTTATTAGACTTAATAAGAAGAAAAGAAATACAAACTGTTCCCCCTAATTTTTAGTTGTCTGGAATTTGAAGCTTTTTCCCCTGTTTCTGCTATGCGTTTGCCTGAGTCTGTGCATGCACAAATGAGAAGGAAAAGAAAAGCTGACATTATGTTCTGTATTTCCTTCCACTTTGGATATAGTTTTTTGTTGAGGGGGATCACTGCTTATATCTGCTCTTGGTATTTGTGTGTGGTTTCAGGACACAAGTAGACCAGAGTCTTTGCATATGCAGAAATATCTGGAGAAGATTCCTGAGAGTTTCTCAGTCGCAGAAAGATCCTGTCTGAAATCTGTCTGTCTGTTGAGATACCTGTTACAATTTAGGGAGAGAAACTAAACATCTCATGTTTTTATTTCATGTAGAATAAGATTAGTTGTCTCTGCAAGTATTTATAATATGAACATTTTTGCTGTGTTTAAAATTCTGAAGCTTATTTGTCAAATTTCTATGAGAATTTGGTAAAACATACATGTTTTTAGAAATTAACATTCTTCATTTTATATGCTTCTGAATTATCTTTAACAGAAATCTTTTCAGTTAGAGAATTGCACTGACCTTGCAAAATACCATATGTCGAGCGTGCTGCTATTAATCTTACAAACATTAGTGGTCTTGAATGAAAAGGTATTGTATGTATCCTATGGTAACTAAAGGAGGTAAATAAAATCTTTTTGATTGAAGTGATAGAAATTAAACATTTCAGATAAATTACTGTCTTTTTGTTTAAGAAGCAGTATGTCTGTGTGCTATTTCAGATAACTGTACAGGCATATGGGTGTGCACATCATGTAAATGAGGTTTTTTTTTTTCAGAATCTGGCTTAAATTCTGAAATCATAGAAAATCAGAGTCCTGGCCAATCATACATCTTGACTCTTATATTGCAGTATATATTAGTAAGGGAGTGAACTCAATCATGTAGTAGTCTCAGCAGAACCTGAGACTGAGAAAGTAAGTAAAAGATGGATATTTCACCCTAACACTCAGTTTCTTTGCTTTGACAGTTTAACACTGACCTTTCATGTAGTTTTAACGTTTCATGTATGGTTTAGTCCTTTTATTTTTATGGTAAAGTGCAAAAGTACCGGAATAGAGAAAACACACCGTCATAAATAAATAAAGGAAAATAAAAGATATGGTAGTGGCTTAACTAGAGTTTCTGCTTAAGCAGATATTTAGATGGTTATATATAGCAATTATAAAAATATATATTTATGCATTTTAGAATTAATTAAAGAGTTGTAAGCAGATAATACAGTTGGATTCTTACAAAATGCTGTATTAACTATAGCAACATTCAGCATCATACAAGTTTCTTACATCTATTTATTAAAAATATTGGGACGTGAAAATTAGAGAAAATTTGCATAGTTCCACTGAGGTTAGTAAGAAGACAGCTGTTCATAAAAGCTCAGAATGCAGGCCCCCTCAGTTTTCAACTTCTGCTTGATGACTGTCTGCTGATCATTACTAAGTTTTGTTGGGTTTTTTTTTTAAATAAAAATACCAGATGGTAACTGTCCATTTTTATGCATTGCAGGCCTCAGAGTATTTTTTTTTTATTATTTAAAAGTAATTTCAGAATCAGAAACCATATTCTTCTAAAACTGTTCTTTACTTTTCTTCAACTTAAAAATGTATTGGCTTTTGCTGTTAGAAATTACTGAAAACAGGTGTATATAATGAGAGAGCTAGGAGATCTTAGATTGTAGCTGTGGGAGTGCGTTCTACGTGCGTACCAAGAGTTCAGAACTGCATTGGTACTACTGTGCTCAAATCCCTGCAGAGCGTTTCAACAGCAGCATTACTGCAGCACCGGGAAGCTGACCGACTTCTTAGTTCTTTTACTATTTCTGTATTTTATTCGTCATTTTATGGACTAAATGCACTTTTAAGATTTTTTTTTTTTTTTTTTCTGGTTTTATGATGCTTTTCTGGCATCTTCCTGGCCTTTGGCTCCAGGTTGATTTCGGCAGTGACTTCTGTTGTGCTTGGTACTCACCAGTCCTTTCAAACATATTACAAAACACCAGAGGCTGATGCATCTGTAAGGAACTGGGCCCCACTTAACACTTTTTTAAAAACCGAAAGATCACGTTCTGTTCCAGAAAAAAATTCACACTGAGAGGGCAGATGAAAGATGCAGTGGGCATCTTAAGGTTCAGCACTACCCCAGTACTAGACAAACTACTTTTCTACTTTATCTTAAAAGATCAGACTGAAGTAGTTGGGGGCTACATTAAGACTGAATTGCAAAGGTGAATACAGTATACAGTACTGGCCAAAAAATACTCTTATTAAAAAAAAAAAAATTACGAAGAGTGTTTATATTACAATGAGAAAAGATTATTTTTCAGAAACGAAGTTTCAGAATATGTAAACAATTGTGTACAAAAAGAAGCTCAACTTGTACTTATGCTCCCCCCAATTCAAGAAGACTTCAGCTTTGTTAATGTGGTAGTGTGTATTTTCTTCATATCACATAGGACCAGAAGTGCCTCTTTTTCTGCCTTTCTTTCAGTATTGTACCATGGAAGGACATAGACCACATTTCAGCATCACTTGCTGCACGGTTCACCTGACAAGGAGTCATTTTTTTTTAATTGGTCACTGAAAATTGTTCACAACCCTTGTTTTCTACCTTGACATGCTTGTAAATGATCTACATTCCATTATCACTGTAATTTTTTTTTTTAAGGTTGTTTTACGAAATTGGAGGGAAATGTGTACAAGTATGTTTTCTGCTTTGCAGTGAAAGTTTATGTTTATCACTTAGGTACATGTAAGCCACTTCTGTGAATTGGGCCCTTGGAGTAAATGTGTTTTGATGTAACGGCCATCTGCTCATGAGTATCACATTTGCTAGTTTAAAAAATAGTTTGATACAGATAAACACATAGTTTGGTAAGATTATATGGTTTCACCAGGTGGCAATACAATAGCAAAGTTTTATATTTACCTTAAGCCAGTCATCAAGCTGGGTGGAGTTCTCAAGTTTTTTGTTTGTGGCTTTTAAAAATTATTCTCTAACATTTGCTGTTAGTTGCTGACTGCTGTTTCCAAATGGCAAATGCAGGCCCTACATCAGATCGTAACATGAGGCAAAGTATATCCTAGCCATTTCAGAAAACGATCATAGTCTTGCTTCTCTTTTCACCTTGTAAAATGAAAGCTGTTCTGCTCTTAAATGGACCCAGTACAGCTAGCCGCCAGGAGACCCTGGAACAGCTAACCTGACACACTTCCCCTGTATAGCTCCGCTAGGGTCAGGTGTCAGTGATGCAGAAATGGCCCTTGAAGACAGCTGTAGCTAAAGCCAGTTTGCCAGAAAAGGCTGCCTGGACGAGATGGAGTTGGCCAAGCCAGTGGTTCTGAGTGCCTAGGTCTGAGGGGCGCAGGTCAGCTGCAACGTGTTGCGCATGCGCAGTTCAGTGAACACAGCTCAGTGCCAGGCTGTTTTTCAAATTGATAAAAACTGGTTTAGTAGGCTCTTTGTTTGATTTTGGTTTTGATATTACGGTACCTACTGTGGTCCTGGCACATATTTTACTGCTGAAGTCAAAGTTTATTCTTGGATAGCACTGATATCAAACTGTGCCCAGGACAGAGTATGTGGATTTATAGGTGGAGTGTGTGAGTGATGGTGAGTTTGGTTTCTGGATGTATCTTCAAAATTTTGTCTTTATGGTTACTGCTTCTGATACAGAAGACAGCAACAATGTAAAATGTGCATGTTTGATAACTTTGTCTTGTTTTACCTCCCTCTCTCCCCTCCTGTATTTTAGCATATGTTCCTGAGGAGGAATTGAAAGCAGCAGAAATAGATGAAGACAGCGTGGAAGATGATGGGCTGTCTCTGGACATCCAGGAGAATGAGTATTTGTGCAATGAAGAAGCGGAGATCAAAGAGGCTCAAAGCTACCAGAACTCCCCAGTCAGCACTGCAACTAATCAGGATGCAGGCTATGGTTCGCCGTTTAGTGAAAACAGCGATCAGCTGGCCCATTTCAAAAGCACTTCCTCTAAAGAAGAGAAAGAGGATCCTCAGTGCACAGACAATGTTTCCTATCCACAGGACAGCTTGGCACAAATAAAAGCTGTGTATGCAAATTTGCTTTCAGAGACTTGCTGGTCCAGTTTAGCTTTGGACTTAAAGAAATCCAACCCAACCACCAGCAACAACGGAATCAGCCAGAGTGAAAACACCACCACTACCGACACCAATGCCAATTCTCAGAGTACTAGTACTACCAGTACCAACACTAGTACCAGTACAACTACCAGTACTACTAGTAACAGTAATAGTAACAGTGGTGGCTCAGGTTATGACTGGCACCAGGCTGCATTAGCTAAAACTTTGCAGCAGACCTCATCGTACGGACTGCTCCCAGAGCCTAGTCTTTTCAGCACAGTACAGCTGTACCGGCAAAACAATAAACTTTATGGGTCTGTGTTCACCGGTGCTAGCAAGTTCCGATGCAAAGACTGCAGTGCAGCCTATGACACACTGGTGGAGCTAACAGTGCACATGAACGAAACTGGACATTACCGTGATGACAACAGAGATAAAGAAGCTGATAAGACCAAACGGTGGTCAAAGCCTAGAAAACGATCACTTATGGAGATGGAAGGCAAAGAGGATGCCCAAAAAGTGCTGAAGTGCATGTACTGTGGGCATTCGTTTGAGTCTTTGCAAGACCTCAGTGTCCATATGATAAAAACAAAGCATTACCAGAAAGTGCCTCTGAAGGAGCCAGTACCAGCCATCACTAAATTGGTCCCTTCTACCAAAAAGCGAGCACTTCAGGACTTAGCTTCACCATGTTCACCTGAGCCAACGGGGATCACTGCAGAAGCTTCGCTGAGTGAGTCTGCAAAGGATCAGAAAACTGCCAACCCCTATGTGACTCCAAACAACCGCTATGGCTATCAAAATGGTGCTAGCTACACTTGGCAGTTTGAGGCGCGCAAAGCCCAAATACTGAAATGCATGGAATGTGGCAGTTCCCACGACACTTTGCAGCAGCTCACTGCTCACATGATGGTCACTGGTCATTTCTTGAAGGTGACCAATTCTGCTTCCAAAAAAGGCAAACAGCTAGTATTGGACCCTGTGGTGGAGGAGAAGATACAGTCTATACCTCTTCCACCCACCACCCACACAAGACTACAAGCCTCCAACGTTAAAAAGCAGCCTGATTCCCCAGCGGGCTCCACAAACTCGGAGGAAAAGAAAGACCTAGAGAAGGAGAAGGTGGTGGTCAGTGAAACAGAGAAAAAGATTAAAGAAGAGAATGAGGACTCCACGGAGAAATTTGAGCCAACAACTTTGTATCAGTACCTCAGAGAGGAGGACCTAGATGATAGTCCTAAAGGTGGAATAGACATATTGAAATCCCTGGAGAACACGGTGACAACAGCCATCAGCAAAGCTCAGAATGGAGCCCCTTCCTGGGGAGGATATCCCAGTATTCATGCAGCTTACCAGCTCCCGGGAACAGTCAAACCCCTTCAGCCCGCGGTGCAGAGCGTTCAGATGCAGCCGTCTTACGCCAGCAGTGTAAAGTCTCTGTCCTCTGAACACAATGCGCTCATCCATTCCCCAGGCAATCTCACACCCCCACCTCACAAGAGCAATGTGTCTGCTATGGAAGAACTGGTGGAGAAAGTTACAGGTAAAATCAGCGTGAAGAAGGAAGAAAAGCCTTTGGAGAAAGAGAAGAGTTCTCCAGTCAAACCCATGTCACCTGCTGCTAAAGAAAACAAGGACTTCCCAAAAGCAGAAGAAATAAATAACAAACAGCAGCAGAAGAAGAGCTCTGAGACAGAAGTTCAGAAGGTCAAAAAGGATAGTCCAGCAGAAGCACATACGCCAAATGGTACAGAGCCGCTTAAGACAAAGGTTGCAAATGGCTGTAACAACTTAGGAATCATCACAGATCATTCACCTGAGCCATCCTTCATTAATCCACTGAGCGCTTTACAGTCCATTATGAATACGCACTTAGGCAAAATATCTAAGCCGGTAAGCCCCTCTCTGGACCCTTTAGCTATGCTGTACAAAATTAGCAACAGCATGCTGGACAAACCCATTTACCCAACCACTCCGGTCAAGCAGGCTGATGCTATCGACCGGTATTACTATGAGAACAGTGATCAACCTATTGATTTAACGAAGTCCAAAAACAAACCTCTTGTTTCCAGCGTGGCTGACTCTGCCTCGTCCCCACTAAGGGAGAGTGCCCTGCTGGATATCTCCGATATGGTGAAGAACCTCACAGGGCGTTTGACACCCAAGTCTTCGACTCCGTCTACCGTGTCAGAGAAGTCTGATGCTGACGGGAGCAGTTTTGAGGAAGCCCTGGATGAACTCTCACCAGTACACAAGAGGAAGGGCAGACAGTCCAACTGGAACCCTCAGCATCTTCTAATCCTTCAAGCCCAGTTTGCTTCCAGCTTGAGGGAGACTCCAGAAGGCAAATACATTATGTCGGACTTAGGTCCGCAGGAGCGGGTACACATCTCTAAGTTTACTGGTCTTTCCATGACCACAATTAGCCACTGGCTGGCCAATGTGAAATATCAGTTAAGGAGGACAGGTGGAACTAAGTTTTTAAAGAACTTGGACACAGGACATCCTGTTTTCTTTTGCAATGATTGTGCCTCTCAGTTCAGGACTGCTTCTACATACATAAGTCACTTAGAGACACACCTAGGGTTTAGTTTGAAGGATCTGTCGAAGTTGCCACTTAATCAGATTCAAGAACAGCAGAATGTTTCAAAAGTCCTCACAAACAAGACTTTGGGCTCACTTGGAATTGCCGAGGAGGACTTAGGCTCCACATTCCAGTGTAAGCTCTGTAACCGAACTTTTGCAAGCAAGCATGCAGTCAAACTGCACCTTAGTAAAACACATGGCAAGTCCCCAGAGGACCATCTGATCTATGTAACTGAGTTAGAAAAACAATAGCGTCCAGGTAAGCAGCCAGGTATGCAAGTGACCACAGGAACATTGCACTAAACTTCTTCATAGTACTGCACTAGGCCTGACCTGAGCCTCTGAAATCAGTCTTACTTTTGTTGCTGAACTGCCTATCTGGACCTTGGTTTTTCTTACACTTATTTTGTAGTTATATTTATATGCTCTTTGTCTGATCTGTGCATGGTTATTTTTTATTTCTGTTTTTATTTTTTGTGAGTCAAAGTCTGACCTTTATTTTCAACATCTGTCCTTGATGTTAAGCTATCTTTTGTAGAATATAGTGGGAGACACTATTGAGAGACATTAATTTAGCCGTAAAGAAAGACACAAAGAACAATGATAAAGAGACATCCTAAAATTACAAAGTTGCCATGACAATAAAGGTCACAGAACCTGGTAGTGTCAAGTTTTAACCCTCTGAGAACTGTAATAGCATTTCTGTGCCTTTCCCAGTGACTAAATGAGTAAATAAGAAAAAGCAAAACAAAAGGCTTAAAGGCATTTCATTCAAATAAAAGCTGTGTCGAAAGCAGAACTTCTTTTTTTTTTAAATGAATGAGCTTCTTTTTTTTTTTTAATGCAGAACTGGTTTGTGAAGAAATTGTGCATGCAGTCCTTGGAAGAAGGAGAGCTGTGTAGTACTCAAGGGGTTAGGAAGCCACAACTGTATAAGTTAAATAACAATTTAAAAAAAAGGCAAGTTGCCACTATGCCCAAACCCTCTGGATGCTGAGAATTGCCACTTTTTGGCAAAAAAAAAAAAAAAAAGTATGCAAGCTGTTATTTAAAATAAGTGTAAAAATGCTCTTTTTTTTTTCCTTTATTTTTTTTTTTCCTGTAAAATACTGCAGTTTATAGTTATTTACAAATGTTAAGCTTTGGTACAAGCTGACCTTTCTATAGTGTGCTGCATTGGTAAATGAAAACAAAAAAAACGGGGCAAATGTTGGATTCTGTTCCTTGTAAATTGCCAGCATCAGCTTAAAAAAATACATGTTACATATCGTACCATTTTAAACTGTTCAACTTTCTTTGTACCTTCTGGCTGTATGCTTTCTCTTTTAACTTTTTATATTGTCATTTTATATTCGATTTCTGTGTATATAATGTAAAACCACACTTTTTGAATAAAATTTAGTTCCTGCAGCTTGATATAAATAGAGAAATTTTACTGGCACCTGCATCTTTCCAGATGCATGTACTTAAAGGAACTATCTGACAAAAAATAAATAAATAAAAATAAAGCAAGCAATGCACTATGAATTATACATTTTGATGTTTTATCATTAATATTGTACAGTACATTTTGGTTCACACAATTAAATCCACTGTTTTCTCAAGTGTAAAATAAACCCACATGCAGTTCTTGATTTACATACATTGTCATGTCGTCATTATATTGCCTTTGAGGTGTTATTCCAGCAATAAGAGGCATCGTTATATAATCAACCGGCAAAAATCTATTCAAAATCATCTCTTGTGATCTGTATGCTGACGTGTTTCATTCGAAGCCGTAATCCTAACAACCTCTTGAAAGAAATTTGCAGTAGGTACGTGCTGCGAAAGGTACCGAGTCAGCGGGGCGCCATCAATTAGCAACGGGCGTTCTCATCGCTGAGGTACAAGCAGGGCTGCAAAGGCTTCGGCCAAGTTAATTTTCCTGTGCTCTGTGACTGTGCCCGTAGTGCTTTTCTCTGTGCATTCAAAGACTGTTTCCTCCCTTCCTTCTCAGGCAAAACACCTTTTTTGATTTCAGCAGTTACACAGTCAGAGGCTGTGGCTTCTGCCCCTGTAGTCTGTTGGATGCTGCGGTACTTGCCTTTCTGGCAGCCGTGAAGACCTCTGAGGCTTTGACACCGGTTTTTGCTCACAGTACAAGAAGGCAGACCTATGTTTCTCTGTACTTTTTAAATATTGCATTCTGAGGTAAGCTGAGTGCTATCATATCAGGCGTTTCCCTTAATCTTTATTTCTGTTCTGTTGAATGCAGATGTCATTTAGAATGTAAAAGAGAGCTGTCAGAGCCTTCACTACTCTATCTCCTGAGTGCTTTGACAGTTACAGTGTATGAAAGCCTGGGATCTGCTATCCGTTACACTTTTTGGAGGGGCTGTTAAATATGAGGACCTAGAGGGGTTTGCTTTCACATGGTATTAGTGACACTGTGGAGCTATGTATACTTCTGTGTATGTATGTGTGTTTCTGCTCCTTCTCCTCAGTTCTGAACATAATTTGAATGTAAGACCTTTGCTTCCTGGTACAGCACAGTTCTCCGTTTAATCTTTACTTCAGTCACAACCCCAGAAAGACCCCTGCATTGCTCTGTTTTCTGCCAGAGCCCAGCAGGTCCAGCTCAGTTACATTTGCAGAGCATTTCTAAGTAGCGCAGGGAAGTGCCGTGAGGTTTTTTTTTAAATATCCCTTACTTTCTTTGGTGCTAACTACCTATGTCCTTCAGGGGATCTAGCCATTTAGACGTTTCAGTTCAATTACTGGGTGATTATGTACTTTGGGCCCAAGGGGTGGTGAGGAAGAATAACAGCCAGGCCTACGGCTGTGATGCAGAGTCTTTACATAATAACCCTGTGAAGTTCTGTTTACTTTACCACGGACCTGCAAACGTGATTATAGAAGATGCTGTATTACGTTGCAGTAGTGGGTGAAAAGGTTGAAAGGGAGAAATAATAGCTCGAAAGTGGGTTTGAATCTAATGTAAATCCATTAAAACTCATTTTGAAACACGGCATGTAAAGTGAGTTCTCAACACCAGGTGACTCCCTCGAGAGGTGTTTATGACATTGCTAAATCCGTTCAGTTCTGATAGCTTCAGAATTGGACAATCACTCATCATCTATGCCAGTGTCTGAAGAAAGTCCATTTAGAATAAACTAGCAGCTTTACCTGGCGACTATGCTGATGTAACACTTTCTAAGACTGAAATATGAAGTAGGTGAAAATTTGAGGGCTCTAACGTTTCACTTGCCTAACAAAATGAAGCACAGCAACGGTATGATCTTTTGCCACTTTTGTTTAAATATCGCACTTCCGAAAAATTTCCTTTTTAAAAAAAATTGCACACCGGTTAAAAGCAAGTATTTCTTTTCCTCAAAATTGGTTTGCAGGTTTATTTCTTCTTCATTTCAATAAGACTGCAACAAAGGTAAGTTGGTGCTGTTTTATTAGTAGCTACTAAAGCTGCTACGTGGAAGAGACCACATAGCCTTTCAGGACTCGAAGAACAGAGATGTAAGAGCCTTAAAACCGGTAGCAGTCTCTGTAAGCCTATATCCCCATTCTGTGACGTGTTCGAAACACCACTCTTCAGAGGTGTGTAAAGCTGCATTTCTTCAGCAGTACATTGCTGGTGGTTACAAGTTTGCTTGCATCCGTTCTTGGAGGGGAAGAGCTTGGTTTGTTTGTCTCTCAGGTTGGATTTCTGCTTCTGTGCACTTTTTCTGTATTGCTGTTTCGAAGCTGATGCAAACCACTGCAAATTCGAGAGATCCGTGTAGTGATGACGTTGGTTGTGAATGGAATGATATTTTTTTCTATTTTAATAGTACGTGGTGTGATATTCACTAATGTCTTCTGCAACAAAACTTTGTGACGACTTTCTCTGGGTAGCTACGCTGGTAGTAATGACACCAAACATAATCTGTCCTTATCATGGAGGCCACTAAAATGCAATTGCAATTAAGTATAACGGCATAAAAATATACACATTATCTTGCATTAGGCTAATCAGGGCACAGTGCATCAGCTTCTGCCTGCGATTTCCAAAGCCATCTCAGGTTTGAGTGTGTTACATTCTTTAAATAATATGGCAGGGGTCCTGGTTAGGAGACCTCCAAGGAGAGGCCAGTTTCCATGCGGAGTGTTCTCGCAGCTCTGTAGGTGTCGGTCTCCTGGCTGATGCAGTATCGAGTTACTCTCCCAGCATGGAAGTAGCGGGAAGTGGGATTTCACCATCTGTTCACTGAAATTTAAAGCAGGGTCCTTTTCTGTCCATGTACGAGAACAGAACGCTAACCCCAGTTTGCTGGCCAGATACTAATCTAGATAATACGATTCTTCCAAATTTTTGTTCTCCCTGCTATTCTCATTGTTTCTTCTCACAGTGTTTCATGTGCCTTTGCATAGTTTCCCTTCATCGCTGTGTATAGTCACCTTCATCTTGCAGGTAGGTGGAGTGACCACATTCTGGGATGAAAAATGCTATTCTAAGTAAAAGGTGATATCACAGGGGAAAATATCAATACTCAGAACTGGGTGTGTTGTAAAAAAGGAGACAATTTTGCAAGTCTGTTTAGATGATGCGGGTTACCTGAGTTTAGTGTCGTTTGTGGAACATGCTTCTTTAAACAGCATCTTCGTTAGCTTTGTTTTTTGACTAGTGATACAGTAAAAACTGATTTTAGAATAGTTCAGCACTAAGCGATCAGAATTGCAAACACTGCTACACGGCTAACAGCCCTGTTTATTTTCAGACACCCAGTGTTAGAATAGGTGATGATTATAAAAGCCGTAGACCTTCCCACTGAGACTGAGAAGCTCCAGTTATTCTGTGGAGATCACTTTTTTACACCCCTCTCTTCAGTCCTGTCTAGTGACCTGCTGAGCAGGGTCAGCATGGTCAAAATGTGTCTAGTAAAGTTTTTATCCTAGTTACTGTAGTTGTTGCCTCTGTTTTTTTCCCTACCCTGTGAAAAGTACGAAGTTTAAATTTGATTGGCTGTGGCTGGGTAGTCAGGATTTTTATGTTTTCTTACTTCCTGATAAACTTCTTACCATAAAAAATGTGGAGGAGGATTAACAGTTAAAATTATTCATACTTTTTAAAGAGGCATGTCTCAGTTGTTCAGGGCACAATGGGTTGACCACCAGTGCAGCATAATTCTGAACAGATTTAATGTAGTGACAGCGTACTGTGCTTCTGTCCAGAGTGGTTGTGTCAGCGTTGTCTGAAGATGGAGGTTAAAGCCTGACAGGTTCCTGACCAGGCTTGTCAAATGTCGGACACCTGCGGCTGAATGCCGCGTGGTCATTTGAGGAAGGAGGGTTGGAGTCTGGTTGCCTGTGACCAGTCTGCTCTTGTGGGAGTCCAGAGCCAATTCAATTGCTCAGAACAGTGTACATTGTGAAATCTTGAGGGCTGCTGGGACACGTTAGGCAAGTATAGGCCAACTGCAGGGTCATGCAGGTGGAAGTCATCTCTCTTGGTACACATGACAGCTTGTCCAAAGACGACTACTTGGAGTGTGTGCAAACCAAAGTTTGCATTGGAGCTTGTCTGTGAAGCACAAAGCGGAGTGGTACCCGTAGTTCCTACCCAAAGGATGGTGCACGTGATGGTGGAATCCAGAAAGCAGCATGCTAAAAATCATGTAGTCAGAAATAGTGCCCAAAGCTCCTGACCAGCAGGTAGAGGTCTAGCTACCAGAGCATGCTCTCGGGCACAGTTCCTTACTCCCCAGAAAGGTTATAACCAAAACAAAACAAGCAGTTGAGTTCAGTCCAGCATAATCTGGGATGGAAGATCCATTAGCTGAGAGCAAGAAGTTTCTTTCAACTAAGTTCACTGGTGGCCTGGTGGGTTCTAAATCAGTTTGGCAAAACGCGTTAACCTGCCAGCTGGCACTTCAGTTTCATTATATCATACTGTGTGTCGCCATGCTCAGAATCCTTTCATCCCTTGACAGTCCTTCCAGAGGAGTTTGGATACTCAAGGCTGTGTAGTGCTGAGGTCAAGTATCGGTCTTGCTGAATTGCTTGAAATCATCAGGATTTGGTGGTTTTGAATGGCGGGATACATTGCTGTATCTTGGAAATGGGCATACTCTTCAGATGCGGACAGAGGGATTGGGTCATGCCATTTGCTACCAGTCTGCAAGTCGTGGAGACCGTTGCTGTAAAATCCTGAAGACCGCCTCTGGAAATGAAGCCCAGCTAGGGAAGAGCAAGATTTCTGCCACTCTCACCTTCCTCTCTCCCCCCAGTACTGCACAGTGTGTTGGAAGACGCGAAAAAAATATGGTTTAACCCAAGCGTTCTGAGTGGCAGTGTTCTGTAAAAACTAACCTTCCTCCTCAAGTCCTGGTTAGTCTTAGTTTATCGCTGCACGGTTCCAACATGTAACGTCGTATTTGTTGTCATGGAAGCACTGCTACAGACTCAGTGTCAAGAACATCCTCTTCTCCCCGCTCTCCTCTCAGCCTCCAGCATAGCAAGAACTGGCACAGCGGCTCTGCGAGTCACCGTTATTCTGCAAGCAGTTTGAGAGTGGACTGGGAGGGAGAGGAACGAGATAGCGGGGGATTTTGATCTTCATAAAATGGTACAAAGTTTTATGTTTTCAGACGACTTCTTCACTTCGGCTTAACCTGCTATGCCCGGCAGTACAAGAAGTGGCTCTTGAAAATGGTGCCCTTTGGCTGCAGGGACTTTGGCATCTCATTGCTTAGTACGTAGAGAGGTGGAAAAGTTGTGTGGTGGATCACTTCTGTTCATCCCATGTTCCGAGGGAAAGCTAGACCCGCTGTAGGTAGGATGTGAGATTCATCAATGGCTTTTCTCGCTGGTATAAGTCTCTCCCTAGGCATTTTCATTCTGGACTTTTTTTTCAATTTAGACTAAAGTACTTCGGAAGCAATTTAAGCCAAACTGGAAAAAGCCACTTTTATTCTGTAGTAAGAAAAACTGCCCAGGGCTTCTGTGGCGGGGAAACTGCCTAATGCTACCAGTGTAACTATAATGGTTTAACTGGAAAATTCTCACAGTAAACAAGCTTTAAGTTTATTAATGTGCAAATGCTGTCTGTGAAAAACACTGCAGGCTCAGACACTGCCCACAATTGGTGTGTTACTTGGCAGTCCAAGGTCAAACACACTCAGCATGTTTGCAATGGCTATGCTGTATTAATAATTATATATGATAGTATCCGAGTGTGTAGCATGATGATAAAATGTGGTTCAAGGATGCACTGTGTAGCACATTTCTTTTTGCAGTCATGTGTGTCTTTATGTTCAAGGGAGAGTTGTATTCTCAGCTGCCTCTAAAGTGCTATCTTGCTAAAGTTTGTAGCATTTAGCATTAACTGTCTGTACTATTTCTCATCACTACTTTTCTGCGGCGGGATAATGTGAAAAATTAGATAGCTTCGCTCTAAAAAAGGCAGCAGGTCTAGACTTAACATTGCATGGGGATCCTCCGCCCAAGTTTTGGGGGTTGGTGAGTGTCACATTTCACATTTTTTAAGTGTGCTTTGACAACTGGGAATCTGAAAAAATGCAAAGAAGAAATAGGACCGAGGAACGACTGAGAACAGAGTCTTAACGATCAGCAGCCATCTGAAGGGTAAAAGCAGCACAAAAAAGAGCTGGAGCTTTGAGATCTGCTGTGAGAAGAAGGAAAAGATGGGGAAAATAAATGACAGGAGAATAATTGCTATTAGCAAGTGCAGACGGCAAGGATTTTGAAAGCTAGGGCTGAGAAGGGTGAAAAGTGAAAGGCTGAAAGGCCTGTTTGCCTGTTAGGAAACAAAAGGGGACCTAGCTAGGTAGAGCTCAAAGGGGCTCTGTGCTGGGAGATAGGAGCACGGCTGAGTGATGTTTGGGAACCTCTCTGACCTCTTGCAAAACACATGCAATGAGCTTGAGTTTGTCTCAGGAAGGAAACAAGGTTTTGCAGTGGACAGTGAAGTACCCAATGTAAAGACTGGACAGGAGTGTCTGTTCGAAAGCTGGAGGGTCAGGGAGAAGAAGGAGAGATGAGGGAAGCCTGAGCAAAGGGTCTGAATGAAATGTGGTGCGGAGTGCTCTCTACCTGGTGTTGCATAAGACAGCGAGAGAAGCAAAGAGGAAAGCTTTGTGTGGGGGAAATTTAATGGTTGTTTTGTTGTTGGTGGTTGGGGTTTTTTCCCACTTGGGCCTTTCTGAGAGCAATAACTGCGTCAAGTTTGTATTGCAATAGCAATCGGGGTCCAGGGCCCCGAGTACGCTGGTTGCTGTAAAAACACGCAGTAACAGTAGTTGCCATCTCACCAGAAACAGGGGAGAAGGTGGTGCAATTTCACGACCTACCCACATGCATAGACTGAGCGCTTGCGAGCCATTTAATTTTTAAAGACATTATAG
>Ga0065711_1004743_pt1 | contig 34583 bp, 38 predicted proteins | sample Hoacrofraction12_FD_59098 | JGI IMG/M metagenome (GOLD analysis project Ga0065711, IMG submission 59098) | Hoatzin crop microbial communities from Cojedes, Venezuela - Epithelial fraction 12 v2 (version 2) | ecosystem: Host-associated > Birds > Digestive system > Esophagus > Crop | place... | reverse complement strand
CCCAGCCCCCGGCCAAGCCCCTGCCGCCTGCCCGCCAGCCCCCGGCCTCCCCGCCGCTCCTCCGCGGGCTGCAAGAAGTTAATTTATTTTTGGAAAAGCAGCTCTCGGAGTTTGTCTAATTCCACCCGCACCGGCTCCTTTCACTCTATTTTAAACCAGTTCTTACTGTGCTTCAAGTTTATAAAAACAATCACTGCTCCCTGATAAAAGCAGCCCTAACCCGCGGAGAAAGCCAGGAGTCACAAAAGCAGCATCTCCTCCCGGACACTCTAGCTCAGCCGAGAAGTTCGCAGGTAATTTAACGTTTCCTACTTCGTGTCTTTCTGTTCTTCTGGCTGCTCTCTGACGGGCGTCTTTGGTGATGCTGACACACAGCCCCTGACGTGCTGCAGCGTCTCCAGGGTTATTGGTGGGGCCTTGGTGGCCGCTGACACCTGGCAGGTCCTCGACTCCGTATGGACCTACACAGAGCATGGCACTTACTCGGGAGCAGGCACAAGGTGCATTCAGCACACCAGGAGCTGCCCTTCCCGAGAGGCTGGCAGGGAAACGTGGAGAGGCTGCAGAGGCTGGCTTTGCACGGGGAGGATGATGGTGAAGGGCCGTGTGAAGTTCCCACAGGCTCTTTCGTTGCTGCACCTATCTGGGGGCTGCTCTGATGGTTACCCTCATCCCTCTACCCCAGCGGGTCAGGCTGTGCGATTGCACCCCGCTTTTATTCCTCTTGCTCCTGCTTTGTCAGGAGGGCTGTGTCACAGCTCCCCGAACCGCGAAGGGTCATTCTGGCTGCGCCAGGCGCTCAGCCGTTTCGTGCAGCTTCTCCGTGACTCACCAATGCAACCCACAAAAACTATTTAGAAAAATCTCCTGGCATCGCTCACTCGCAGAAATCCGGGGCATTTATGGACCAATTTGTTTCTTTTAAATGAATGCATTGCGAAAAGCTGCCAGCCATAAACTACTGATGTCATTTGTTGAGCACTAAAGCACTCGGGGGAGGTTTTGTCAGCCTCGTGCAGGGCTTTCTGGTGGTTCAGGGTTAATGCTTTCGAAAGCACCGCCTTGGCAGCCGCAGTTACATTTCCAGCGCTGTTCGACCGCGCGGGAGCGGGACGGGCGGCAGCGCTGCCAGGACGGGGCTACGCCGGTTCCCTCTCCTCCTCGCAGGCTGCGTGACCCAGTGCTGCCCGCAGGCAACCTCCCTTCTCATTGGAGAGGTCCTCAGGGCATCAACGTGTGTTTTTGGAAAAGGGATGAGGGCTCAGGTATTAGCACTGGATGTTACAGCTGCTGCTTCGCTGAGATCCATCTGGGTCCGGTTGACTTCTCCCTGTTGGTGAAACACACATCATTTCAGCTCAGAGTGCAAAAAAAACACCCCAAAAGGCAGAAAAAGTAAGGTTATTTTTTTAGGATTGCATGACCCGATCTCTCCTATAAATGTCATTTGTCAGATGGCCCAAGGGACAGCAGAAGTCAGTGACCCCACATCCCCCTCTCCAATGCCGCGCTTTCTGGTGCTGTCCGTGTGTTTTGGTGGTCCAGCACGCAGGGGAAGGGAAATGGGGTTGTTGTGTGGAGTGTACAGGCTAAAAATAGTTTCCCTCTCGTGCTCCATCTGAATGGGCAGCCACATATGACTGTACATGGATTTGTCTGATAGTCCCATTTCAGTGTAAGAGACAAAATATCTTAGTTATGGCTTTGTTCTTCAGCTAACAATGGGTAGCTAAAAATATCCGACTTTGTTCCACTCAATAAAGCTCTCTCAAGGGGAGACACTAACGCTACATTTTTGCCAAATCCTTGCAAAACGCAGCCAAAGAAAATGCACATTTTTGCCAACAACTTTTCATAAAACATGTAACTAGCAGAAAACTCCATACTGTTCTGCGAGCGGGGCTGCGCTGTCTCCTGTGCGCAGCATCCCGGGGCTCCTGGCTGCCCTGCTCCCCGGGAGCATCCGAGGAGCGAGAGGCACACGGCCTCCTCCCCATCCTCATCCTCCTCCGTGCGTGCTCCGCCTGCACGTGGGCTTGGCGGGCACAGGGTGATGCGCTGCTGCCCGCACGTGCCTGGCAGGGGGAAATTGCCCCATCGCTGCCAGTCGCAGCTGGTTGGTGGTCGCTGCGGTCTCTCTCCAATTCCCTTATTTCCCATTTTATGGCAGCCAGGGCTGGAGGCCAGCCAAGCCGGCCCAGTCCCGCTGTGCAAGCGCTGTGCTCGTGTTAAAAGCCTGGCACGGCTGCTGCAAGGCGCTCGCAGCCTGACAGCCAAGAGGAAGCCAGCAGAGACCTCACTGGGCTGGCACGGTCCCCGCGGAGAGGAAGGAGATGGGCCCTGCTATGCTCACCCCCTTCCCCAAATAAAACCGCCGCCTCCCCGCTGCTGCCGCCCTGGTGCCTGGTCCCTTCCTTCCAGATGTGGCACGGCACGGTGGTTGCTGCTCCCAGAAAGGGCCAGCGAGGCAGGAGAACCAGTCCCCTCTGTATGTCTGTGGAGGCCAGCCTGCGCCTTGGCCGTCACTCCTTCCTGCGCTCCCTGGCCTTGCAGCCATGGGCAGCGCAGATCTGGGTGACCCAGCTAAGCAAGCCCCTCGCTCTGTGTCAGAGCTGGTCTGGGTGAGTAAGCAGACACACCTTTTACGACAGGCACTTTGCTTTCTCATCTACAAGTGCCCAGGCTCAGCTGGAGCTCATTTTGGTTTGGGCTGGACAGCTGTGCACCAGGTGCTTGCTGAGTGGGACTAAGTCTTGTTTTAGCTTTGCCCAGCGTCAAGAAAAGAGGTTGAGCTTCTTCTGTCTTCTGTGGTAGAAGTAGAAAGGTAGAAACTAGAAGGTAGAAAACTTCTTGCAGTTTTCCAGGCTGCAAATCATTCTTCTAGCTCTCTCTAAACCTGTTCCCACTTTGCAGCATCCCTCCTGTTGTATGGGCACAACGACCAGTAATGATCTCCCCAATTCTGAATGTCTTGCTCCGCGCTGTATTTGGTCTCCGAGCCACAGTGCCACCTCCAGAGCTCCCACTCGATCAGTTTGCGCTGTGCCCCTTCCTGCAACCTTGTCGTGTTGCTGCTTTTCTCCAGGGTCACTCCTGTTTGCACATGGCCGTGTTCAACCCTACTGGCATTCAGGTAGGGACACTTCAGAAGAACAGAGGAGGTTTGTGGGTTGTGACAGAAGCAGTCCCCTGTGCCAAGACCTGCGGAGCTGCTTTGATGCCAGTGAGCAGCTGAGGTTACTGATGGAGAAGGGATGCAGGCCAGGGGACACTGCGTGGCTCTTCCACCTGTCACGGCTGAAGCAAAGCCTCTCTCTGCCTGGCCGTTCTCCTGCTGCTTCACCACCGCTGGCATGGAGGACCTGTCTCCTGCTGGAGAGGCTGAGCTCCAAAGGTGGGCTGCCCGCCCCGGGTGGACAAGCACGTCTTTTGGGAAGAAGACGCTGCCTGACGTGATTCATGCAGTGTTTGCTGCCGCAGTATTCCCAGAATGTACCTGCTTTATTTCTTGGTCTTCTTGCCTGTTTTTGGAGAGGAGCTAAGCTGATGTACTGGGTCTTAGATGTCAAAAAGGCCCAGCCCTTGCTCCTGGGCCTGGGGTATGCATGCACCCCGTGATTAGGGGTACCTTGGACCAGGGGCGCAAACATAGCACAGAGCTCGCCGAGCTGAAGGGCAGGGACCCTCCGGGCTGTTGCTCTGCCAGATGTGACACGTTTGTGACAGGGTTATAAGACACCTCCCCACCTGCCTTTGAGCTCCCGGCAGGCTGGCTGTGCACGTCCTCCAGCACAGGCTGGCTGACGGGTGCAGATAGCTTGCAGATGGTCCCCTGCTCCTGGGGAAGCTCGGTGATGTCCCGTAGTGCACATCTGGGGACATTGCTCACGGTGCCAGCTCAAGGTTTCCCTCGGCTGTGGGCCCCTCAGCGCGGCTCTGCTGGAGGGTGGTTCAGAGATACAGCACAGACTGCTGCACCCAATGGAGCAGAAGTGAGAGGCACCAGTGCTGAGCAGTCGCCTCTTCTGCCTGCCTCTTTCCCCCTGCTCCTCCACGAAGCTGCCTGGCCTCCTCCAGCCCAGCTGCGTGCCCCACAAAAGCCGTCAGCCCTGGTGTTCCCATGCACTAGCCTGGTTCCCAGAGGGTACACACTGCATAGACAAGACTGTCTTTTAGAAACTCCCCCAAAGCCCACCTCTCCTGCCAGCTTCATTCCCAGGCTCTCCACAAGGACCCATGTCCACTCTTGGGACTGGGAGCCAGCGGGTGCCTTGGATTCAGGCATCAGATATGGAGACTGTGTCCAACCTCGAGCCCCCGTGCGTGAAGTCTGGAGGGGAGCAGTGAGCGTATAGCTGTGAAACAGGAAAAAGAGCACATGGTGTCCAGCTCCTTGCTGTTCAGGAGATTTGCAATAGCATTGTTGTGGTGAGTTACAAGCAGGACATTTCTGGAACGAGACAGGAGGCAAGTTCATTTTTTTTTTGGCTGAGGTGATCCAAGGAATCACAGAATCACAGAATCGCAGAATGGTAGGGGTTGGAAGGGACCTCTGGGGATCATCTCTGCCAAAGCAGGGTCACCCAGCGCAGGCTGCACAGGACCTTGTCCAGGCAGGTCTTGAATATCTCCAGAGAAGGACATCAGATTTCCCTGCTAAGTCTGCAGAGCCTGAGCTTTCAACCATACTCTCTGTCTCCTGTAGAAGCACCTCTGTTTTGAGGTTGCCCAGATCACACATGGGCTCTGAAGGTGGTACAGGCACTGATGTTCAGGAGTGTGATCCTAAACACTCCTCCCAAGTCATTGTAGCCCAGGTGCCTGCTGCCAGCCCTGCAGCCTGGAGGTAGGGCTGTTGCCATCTCTGTGGTGGCCCATCTTTCATTCACTTGACTGTAGACCCAAGTTACTGGGTCTCAACCTATACCCTCAGCTTCCCAGGCGAGTTGTTTCATCTGCCACTTGCCTTGAAGCAGGGATGGACATTCTGCAACCAGGAATGCTAGTTTCATGGAACGGGCAGCAAGAGGGATGCTCCGTACTTGTCCTTCCTTCCAAGCCAGCCCCTAGCTGGTTTGCAGTCCCAGAGATGACAGTGCAAGGAACACAATTAGGGGAGGCAAGGGGAGAGGTGAGGTTGTGGCCATGTCCAAGCACTGATACATGGGTGGGAGAACGGTCTGGCAGTGCAGACCCTGCCGCTGTGCACCTACAACTGACTGCCAGGACTTGAGGGCTTCTGGCTTGCAGGGGTAGCCGTGGACATGGGGCATCATACACGGGAATACTTCATCCAGCCATCGGAAGATACTCCTTTGGGACCTTCTAGCTATGTGTTTGTGTCTGCACGGCCCCAAGATGGGACCTCATGATTAAGGGTTTATGCCTGTGGCCTCACCGTGACGTGCTGTGGTTATCTCCTGTCCTGTCAGCTGGTGCTGCTCATTGGGTTCTAATGATTTAAACTGTGAGGTAATTTCTGAGAATCTCAGGTGGGACCATGCTGTCTGGATCTTCAAGGTTGTGCTGTGTGTGTGGTGCACATGGCTTCCTGGTCGGCACACTCTTCTCCTTGGGGTCACAGACCACGTGGGTAATCCTGTTCTCGGGATTGTCCCCTTCCACACATTGGTGCTTGGCACCTGATCCTGAAGCTGGAACAGCCAGTGCAGTGACCTTCATGATTCACTGGCCACTGTACCTGGGACCTGCCTGCGTCCATTGTGCAAAGTGTCCCAGGCACACAGCAGCCACCAGCTCGGTGCTGTTGGCGTTGTGCTGGAGAAGGCACCAGGGCAGGGGATGTACGTCTGCCTTTTCTGACTCATGTTGATTTATGTCCCAACCTCAAGCCAAAAATACACGCTGCTTGCATGGGCACTGTTGGAACAGATGCAGAGGGCTTATCAGCTGTCCCCAGGGGCTTCCTGGCTCTGGACCTCATCATGAGGGTGTGATGGCCACGAGTACCCAAGGAACGGGGCCATACCCTCTCTCTGAGCACTGGGGTGTGGGATCTGCTGCCTCTTCTGCAGGGATGGCAGTGGGACTCTGCACCTTCAGCATGCTGCATGCTGTGGGTAAAGATCCTCCCCTGCAAACAGAGCTCTGCCTGGTGGAGAACAGTCAGCCTCCGAGGCGGCTTGTTTCCACGAGGATGTCTGCCCATCTACCAGCACACTGTGCAATGTGATTCCTGGTGTCAACCAATGGGACATCCCCAGTGGGTCTGCAGATGCGTGATGCAGGACAAACAGATGCCTTTGCAGAGCTGGGAAGAAGTTAAATGGACTAAAATAAAATCCAGGCTAAAATGAGAGGGGCTTCCCACCCACCCTTCATGCTGACCAGGGACTAGCCCAGCCTGGTGCCCCTCAGGCCCCACCAGCTCCTGCTCTTCTCTGGATCTGTCCGAACATTGCACGGTGCAGGCAGCAGCAGACCTTGGGGTGCCAAGAGCTGCTCTTTGAGAGCCAGAAGGACGATGTGGGACCTGTGCCAGCTCTGCGCTGACCCCATTTGGACACTCACCAGTGTTGCCAGTGCTGAGCATGTGTCCAGGGAGGTTCTTCATCATCTGTCCCTGAGGGCTCTGCTCAGGAGGGAGAGAGGACCTCACGTTGGCACTGTGTATCTCAGTGAGCGTCATCCAGCCCACAGGCAGGCGCTGACCTCCGATGGGGAAGCCTGCCGATGTCTTCTCGCATGTTAGCAGCAGGAATGGTGCCCAGTCTGCCTGATAGTCTCCATTCCCAGTAAATATCTGGGACACATCTGTGAGCTCATCGTACACCTGCCTACGTCAGGCATCTGGCACCCTGCAGTGTTCCCTTTGTAACATCCCTCTTGCTCTGTTAGAGCTTGAGCAGAGCCATTGCTGCTTTCTCTGTAAGCATCAGCGTGGGCTCAGGATCCCCTGTCTCCTCTGTGCCACTGCCCAGCCTTGTCCCAGCCCCACAAGCAGTGGGTGCTGGGGGTTACATGGAGGAGAATTGGTCTGGCTCTTCCTTTGGAAAGGCTGAGCAAGGCAGGACCTGCAGAAACCTGCAACTTTTCACTGTGGCTTGCTCTGGTTCAGTTCTCCCACCTTTCCCAGAGGTGTGCCTACAGTGCCGACCACGCTGCCCAGGGGGTTGTCCTGCAGCAAAGCTGTCCCCAGGCCCTCAGAGTTGTCACCCAAGTGCAGCAGCTCACACCTAGCTTCTGCGTCTGCCTGGACGAAGCCCCAGGGCTTTCTTCTCTCCTTATAGTCCTCCCATCTCATTAGCTGCAGAGCTGGTTTTATCCTTTACGTTATTTTTCAGGCATCCCAAGGCCAATCCATCCCCACATGCTGCTGTAGCCAGCAGAGGGGAAGAAAACAAAGTGGCTCTGGCCTATTGAGCATGACAGCCTGGCATACGCTTATTTAGAAAAGCTTCTCTGCTCTGAGGATGTTTGTGAGCAACAGGGCGATGCTGTTCCCACAGTGCATTACAGTGTATTACTCCCAGCTGACTGAGTTTTGCAACGTTCCTGCATTTCTAGAAGCTCAGTTGCTGCTGAGGCAGGGCAGATGATCAGGGAACTGGGCTGAGCATCTCGCTGTAGGAGCCGCTTTCAAGGCGTTCCTACAGGGACTTGCTGAAACGCGGGGGGACCTGGGGATGAAAGAGCTGAAGAGCGCACATGGACCCAATTGGGTGCGGATCCAGATCCAGCACATGTCTGTGCGTGACGTTCCCTATCTGCGCTGCAGGCTGGTGCAGTAAATCAAAGTGGATCACCAGGAGAAGGCCTGTCAGAGCAGGTCAATTCGCAGGGCTTTGACATCGGCCAGCCAGCTGCTGGACGGGGCGTATGGAGTTTGTTTAACTACCAGCAGCAGCACATATTGCCTTGGGTCCAACAGCTCTCTTTTCAGTGCAAGTAACAATAACATGCATTAGCAGTTGACGGAGGGTTGCAATGCCATGTGGGATTTGCTCTCAGCTCAGGAAATGTTCCTGGGAAAGTCTTTTCCCTCCCAGTGTTAGAAGAAGAGCCTCGACTCCTTTCTAAGCGGGACAATGAATAACAGCTCCCCAGAGATGTGGCAAATGCTGCGAAACAGCCTCACATAGCTGCGAGCTCCAGCTCAAAGGACCCCGCTGCGTTCTGTCCCTGGAAAACTCGCTGGGTCTTATTTCTGCTCAGCAAAGAGCACGTAGGCATCTCCACCAGCAGCTGTCATCACCACCCCGAGGAGCCGTCCCGGCATGCCGTACAGAGTCCCTGGGCTCAAGGCTGATAAACTGCTCCCTCCCCGGAGAATGCCCCTCTCCGCTGCACGAGCGCGTGTGTCCCTGCGCCACACGGGCTTCCCCTCGCCTGGTGTTTCTGTGGTGGCCTGGACAAGGGCAGGAGTGGTTGCGAAGAGCTCGTGGAGTGCCGAGCTGCTGTCAGCACAGCCAGGCCTGCTGCTCCTTGCAGCCTCACTGCTGAGTGGGGTTCAAGTGACAGAAATGGTTCTTTAGGTGGTATTTGAGCTCGGTAAATTCCTTGTGCCGTTGCTTACACATCCCCGTGCTCTCTCTGTTCTTCTGGGGCTTTTCTGTAAGGTGGATCCCGGCCTGTGTCCCGCCAGGCTCCAGCGCCAAGCCCTGCAGAGCAGCCAGAGCTCCTGGGGCTCCGTGCATCCCCATCCCACTGCGGTGCTTTCCTGCAGGAAAAGAGTCTCCTCGTCTCTCTAGCAGCACAATCAAAACAGACATGAAGAAGGTGCATAACTCCTTTAGCCCCATGACTGCAGCAGTTTCAGAGTCCTCCTGGCAGGGGCTGCCTCCTGTCTGGATGACATCCAGTGCCGTGGGGCCACCAGGGTCCTCCCAGGACCCGGGAGGTTGGATAATGTTGCTGCACAGGACTCTCAGTATCATCCCAGAGCTCTGTTCTGCTGTCATGCTTCATTTCAGGGGTGTGCAATAGTGAAAGGTGGACACATGGCCTTGCAGCAGGATTCCTGAGCACACTCCTTAGTTCAGTTTGAACAAGAAGCATACCAAAAATATATATCTCAAGCAGCAGTGCCAGCCTTGATTTCCTCCTGAGGAAACTCTGCTATTCCAGACTCCACTCGGGGTCTGCAGAGCCATGGAGAACAGCAGAGACAGAGGGCTGAGGGGCAGCGGTGGCCTACGAGTTCTGATGAAGATGTATGTAGTAACTGCTGTGTCCCTTCCGAGACACCTCCCACCAGTCTTGGCTTCGATGAGGGTTGGTAGGCTCCTGAGTCCAAGCCTCTGGCCTAAGTGGGCTAAGCACAGGGACCAGACAAGGATGAAGGGTGGAGATGTCCTGGGTACAGCACGATCAGGGTACCTGGGAAGAGAAATAGGGTTGTCATTTGGGACCATGGCAGATTGGCTCAGCCCTGGGTGCAGGAGGTGACATGACACGGTGAGAGGAGCGCTGCTGTTACTAGAGCGCAAGAGACTCTGATTAAAGCCGGGACATAAAGAGTGCACTGAGGACTGGTGCTCACAGCAGTTAACCCGTAGCACACAGCCAGGCCTAGAGAAAGAGATAAGGGATGTCTAAGCCCAAAGTGGGAGGCAGAAGCTCTTTGGAGAAGAGTGGGATGTGCCAAGAGCCCTGGTTTTGTACTTTATAGCTGTACAGCAGTCTTGACAATAAGCCCATGCAGGCTCTTCCGTTGGGGGGTTTCACCCGTACAGTGTACTTGGTGGTATCTGCTCCCCTGCACTGCCTTCTCCAGGGCCATCCGACTGCAACACGCACGTTCTGGCTGCCCAGCTCCCCAGCCATTTGTCACTGAGAAATTTAACTTTCTGAAGTCTGCAAGCTTGCTAAGAATAAACTTAATAAATTAGTGAGCATATTTAAAGTGCACCACTGCTCGCTGATCTGGCATTTTAATCTACTCGTGAAGCTATCCAGAGTGTTTGCTCAGCGTGTGGCCAAGTTCTGAAATATTTGCATGCTGCTATTGTCAGTACATCTTCTGACCCTTTGCAAAAGAATGGCAGGAGAACTGAATTTATAAGAATCTTCCACTGGCGAAGGTAGCGGAGTTGTTCCTGCTAACACACTTGGTAGAATTATCTCCCTGAGATCATCTTCGCCTGTTATTCCGATCTGGTGGATGAGATACTATTAAACAACGCAGCTGTGTTTTATGTTCTCCAGGGCTACATATCCTCTTCAGTGACACACATTCTTTGCAGGTCAGTTGTAAAACATGTTTGATGTTGGCACATAGGCAGCCGGAGCAAACCGAAGCCGCTCTTTCCACTTGGGAATGACGGCAATGGTAGCGGCAGGTTACGCTGGCCTCTGCCCTGTTAAGGCAAGAAGTGCCCTGCCCGTCTCCTTCCTGCAGCTGCAGGCAGGCGGGCAGTGGGAAGAGGGGACTTGTGCAAGCCAGACTAGGGCCAAACAGCTGTGTGCAGGGCTCCAGGAGCTGGTTCTCCTCCCCTTGTCCTCTGCCTTGTTGCCACGGTGTGGATAATGGCCCCTCCACAGGCTGACTTTTTTGCAAACCACCTTCTTCCAGTAGCTCGTGAGGGTTCACAAAGGCCTGATGAAATGGAGCAATAAGCCTTTGACTATCTGTAGCTGTGGTTGTGCTTCCTTCTGTGACCATCTCCATGCTCCGGTCTGCACAAGGTGGAGGCTCTGGCTCTGGAGTCCTTACACAACTCCAGGATCTGCCTTCGCTGTGAGCAGGATGCAGAGATTTCCAATTGCTGGGCAAAGCCATGGTCCTCCTGGCTCCAAGGCACTGAAAAGACTTCAGAGTTTCTCAGGGCAGAGCTGTGCAGGGAACCCAGGAATCTCTGGCCACTGTTTCACTGCACAGAAGCTGACATTTTTAGGTAGTGGATTGTCTGCCCTTATTTAGACATCTGCTTAGTGCAAGATGAATTGCTTCCTGAACATCACTGACTACAAGGGTGATACCTGCTCACCCAGGTGTGGAGAGTGACAAAGCAGGCGGACCCCAGAAGAGGATGCCTCCCATCCTTGTCAGCATATCATGAAATATGGATGACAGCAGCTCTTCCCATGCTTAGGGGGCCCAGAAGAGCCTTCCCAGCCTGGTCAGATGACGGGTCAGTCCCCTGTACAAGTTGTAGGTCGGAGCAGCTAGGTTGGGTGCAGCTGAAGAGTCAAAGATGACACATGAGCATCTGGGAAGGCGGCAGTGCTGGAGGGAGGGAGGGAGGAAGAAGATGGGAGAGAAAGTCAGATGGCAAGTTAATAGCTGGGTTTGGGCCACCATGAGTCAGGTGCGTTCCTGCTTGAACATCTAAAGACAATAAGAGAGACTGCTCAACATGTGGGATTAGGGAAAGTTAGAGTTTAGGTAGGAGCACACAGAGCCAAGCTTCATAAGGAAGCCCAGTTTTCAGTTAATCTGGGATAAAAAACCCTAAGGACTTGAGAAGAATCCTTGTCAAGAATAAAAGCCTTATTTTTGAGAAAATAATTAGTAGAAAGTTATTGTGGAGGAGGATGGAGAAGGGGAATCGTGGAGGAGGATGGAAAAGGGGAATCATGGAAGAAGAAAAGAGAGGAACTGGAGCTGTGAAGGACAAGGTAAGGTGAAGGCCGCAAATGCCCTGGTGTGACACACCAGAAGGGGAAAGAAGTCACCGAGACTGCCCAATGCTCAGTAAAAGGTGCACCTGGCCAGCTGCCCATCCCTTCCCGAATTCACGGCATGTCACCTTTCAGACTGTTTGTCCCTTCTAAAATTGACCATAATTGATCCTTCATGTTGGAGGCCTGTTTAGCATCCTCGGGTCCAGCGCATGCCACAGTCCCACCACAGGACTATCTGTCTGCATCAAGTTCAAAACACCCATGGCTCACAGGCTGCTGGGACAAGGAAGTCCTATGGAGCAGCTCTTGGAAGGAGGAGACGTCGCTTCTGCCATGCTCCGTGATTTAATAAAGCTGCTGTGATAATTCACCTCTCTTGCTCTAGAAGATCACTGGAGGTCTAAGAAATGGACATAGCTTTTTTTGTAGCAACTTATCCCCGGGAAAAATGCCTGTGTTGAAGCTTTTGCTGTTAATGAGGCATGACTGAAAGGGAACGGTGGGACTGGGTCCCTGCCTGTAAGTACGAGCAGAGTCAGCAAGATGGTTTCATTTTCAGAGTTCCTTTCCATCATTGTTTAGACTAAAAGGCCTTCAGATACCTTTGTGACTGTCTAGTCTTGCTACCAGGTACAATCTGATCCTGGATTTATTCCTGCTTGAATCAGAGCAAGCAACCAAGCATGATGCAACGTTTGGTAATGACGGAGATCCCCACACTGCATTAGTAAATTGTTCCAGTGGTTAATTACCCTTGCTGGCATGCCAGTAAGCATTATGCCGTATTAGTAGTTTCAGTTTGCCTAGCTTCAGGTTTCAGACATTGGATCACACTAAAACTCTATCTGCGAGGTTGGTGAATCTTCTGTGGGGAAATATATATGGTCTAGATGCCCCAGCGCCTGTTTTTTCTGCAGCAGAATAGATTGAGCTCTGGAGGTCTCTCACTGCAAGGTTGGTTATCTTTAATCATCTTCACAGCTTTTCCCTGTCTCTCAACATCCTGATGCACGACGAGAACCAGAACCAGGTGCAGGTGGACACAGGCACCCACGTGCAGGGTAGTATCATTTCTCTGCTGTCCTTGGAGGCTGCTGTCCAGGGAATGGACACATGTGAGGAAGGTACAGCCAGCTCGAGCTCTGCCAGACTCCCCAGGGTCTCATAGTTGACACTTCCCAGGACAGAGCATCCTGACTTGTATATGTGGCCGATCATCTGCTGCCTTGTTCCTAGATGTGTGACTATATTTGGCGATACTATCTGCTTGTGCCCAGTTTAACCAGCAACGCAGGCCATTCTGCAGCAGTGATCTGGCTTCTTCTCTATTGCTGGTCTCACAATCTCAGTGTCAGCAGAAAACTTTACCACAGATGATTTAATATTTTTTCAGATCATTGATAAAAACATTGAATAGCATAGGGCCAAGAGCCGACCCCTGGGGAACTCCACTAAATCCACCCTGCTGGGTGAGGAGTTCCCATTTACAATTACATCTGAGACACGTCACCCAGCCAGTTTTTAATCTATTTAATATGTGCCATGTTGATTGTGTATTGTTCTGGTTTCTCAATCAAAATGTTGTACAGTACCAAATCAATTGTCTTGCAGAAGTCTAAGTATATTACAGCACCAGTATTATTTTTATCAATCAAACTTGTAATTTCAGGAAAAAGATGAATCTTAGTTTGACATGTTCTATTTTCCCCAAGTCTACGTGAATTAGCATTAATCATGTTTCTTTTACTTGAATCTCCAACTATTGCATGCCATAGCAGCCTTTGGAGGTGATTGCCCAGAGCTGATGCCAGGTTGACAGCCCTACCAGTATCTGGTCCAGCCAAATACTTCTATAAACATTGGCAAACGTGAGCTTTCTTCTGTTGCTGTTGATTGCTCTAGTGCACCCATCCAGAGATAGACTAATACAACCAGCAACTTCAGAAGAGCTATATTTATTCCTTTTATATAGAGAGAAATTGCTTCTCATTAGCTTCAGGTTTGCAGCCCGTACATTGTCCTCAGCTCTTGGCTTTCCTTATCAATTTTCTACAGTTTCTCACTTTTCATTCATTATTATCAGTTTCCACTTTCTTAAGTTATATATGGTTATCTTATTTTTCGCAGTTGTCTTCACTTCCCTTACAAGCCAGAGTTGGGGTTTTTTTTTGGTTTTTTTTAACCAGTGTTGCCGCCTTTCTCAATTGTGAGACTGTGGTTTTGGGGCAACGCGTAAAATGTTTTTCAACAATTCTCACTTAGCATTCACATTTTTCTGATTAAATTCCTTCTCCCAATTGATTTGGTTCTTAATTGTTTTCAGCTCTGTGAAACTGAGTCTTTTTAGCATTAAGTAGATATATTTTCAGAACAGAGCTTCGCTTTAAATATTCATTTTATTGTCATTTTGCTTTTCAGTTAAATAAAAAAACTGAGTGATTCTTAGAGACATTTGGCATGCATTTCAGGGTCACAGAACCGGGAAATGGAAATTGTTCCTGAGAAAAGTTTTTTTAATGAAATATTTTTTGTCAAAATATATATTAATCTGAATAAATTGAGGCTTGTCTAAAATCCAGCAGCATGAAGATGGCATTGTCCCTCTTTTGGGAACTGAAGAGTGAGACATTTAGTCTGAAACTTTTTTGATTCTCCAAATTTCCCCAACATTTTGAGTTTGGCAGCTAAAATGAGAAACTCTGTAATCACTTTGGGCTTGTTCAATTTCACTGGAAACACAATTTCCTTTTTTTGTTGTTGTTGTTGTAGGAAATGTCTATTTCCTTTTAAATTTGCGAATCTGATGTCCAAAATACCACATTTAATTGACAAAACCTTTGAGCATGTAGTTGTGATTCATTCTGCGGAGGATGCCTACGGCTGGAAGGTCTCTCGTGAGTTGCCCAGCTCGTGGCATGACTCCTCCCTCCTAGAAATGGGTCCCACTATTCACTCTCAGTCGAGAGTGACGGTGCAGCCGGTGATCGGCTGTTTTATCCCCAGAAGAGACAGGGAAATACTCTTGGGCAGCATGTGCTCGTCCAGCAGCTAAGCCACCCTGTCTGTGCTGGAAAGCTCATGCATCCCTGTGGGAAATGGGTGAAGACCAGCTGGGGAGAAGATACCAGACCTCCCACTGCGCCTTCCCTAGGGTTGCTAAAAGCTTTACATATCAGGCAGTGCACATAGCGAAGAAGGGAAGTCCAAAGTGGTTGCACCCCATGGCTGGTTGCTGTGTGACCAGGCTGCTTTATGAGAAGAAGGTAGGACAAGGCAGATGGCCATGGGTCCAGCTGAACAAGCCACTGCAGGCACTTCCCTGCCTGAAAGCCACAGAAAATGATGGGTAGCAGGAAAGTGGACTAGCCAGTCAAGCCATGAGGTTGGGTATCTGCTGACCCGCAGGAGATTTCCAGATGACCAGGTGAGGAGGTCTCAGCACAATCCCTATCTGTGCGCCCTCTTGATCAGAACTTTTCGGTTGTACGGAGCCTTCACAAGCACTGTGCTTTCCCTCACCCCTCCTCTGGCTTAGACCCCAGGGTAGGCTGAGCTCTGTCTTACAGCCTGTACTGTCCCTAGACACGGCACACTGCCGCTGGAGGTAAGATTACAAGAGTTAACGTGTCTTCTTCTCATGAGTCACTTTTTCATTCACACATTAAGTTTCTGCAGAACCATTTACCAGCTTTCAAGGACAGAAGGAATCATCTGCTCTGACCTCTGCGTAGCAGGCCAGGGACTTTCATCTGCTGATTCTTGCATCTTGTCTGCGACGTCTGGTCAAGAAAAAGCATTTCTTTTACAACGAGGTACCCAGTCTTGAATTAAAGCCTTCTTGCTGAAAGCAAATCTGCTGCATTCGCAGCCAAGTTGGGCCAATGGGCCAACAGAGCTCAATGTTAAAAGTACATTTCATATTTCTGCATAGATCCTGGGGTTTGCCTGCCAGATTTAAGAGCACTCTGCCAGAGAGGTCTCCCTCCCACGCTGGCGTTGCTGGATAACTGGAGCCGCTTCTGCTTGCCTGCAGAAAAGAAAGCCCTTTATTGCCGAGAGAGCTCCTGGCTTTCTCCAGACCTCTCGAGCTCCATTAGCACTCCCAAAGCCCAAGGCAGGCCAGGCAGGCTTCTCTCTCAGTTTCTATCCTTCCCTTCTTATGCTTCCTACCCTGCAGAGACCTGCAAGACTTGCATGCACTTTTAAGGGCAGTATTTCTTTGATGGGGTGGTTCTTCATGGCTTCCCTTCCCCGTGTCCCTACCTGGGAGATTTTATTGACCCATCCATAATGGACTTACCCTCCTCAGTTGCTATACCAAGTGTTGCACCCCACTATTGGCTCTGGGCTCAACAGCGATGGGGTGCTCAGGCCTGGTGGTGGACAAACCTAAGGGACACTGTCATGTTGGCCAGTTCCTTCATGCCACAAGGACTCACCAGGTCCCAAACTCCAGCTGCACTGAGGCACCCTGGTCCTGCTGTGGGAAGGCAGCTGCCCTGGGGCAGTGTGAAAGCAAAGGCAGAGCCGGGGTGACACAGTCGCCCTTGACTTCCCCGTACCCCACACTCAGGAGCCTCTTGGCTGACGCTAAGAAAGGGCCAGTGCACGTGAGACATGCTGCTGGGAGATCCCACATCGTGACATCCAGGTCTGCTCACTCTCTCCCCCTCTCTCTGCAGCCCTGGGTCACGTAACTTGTGCTCAAAGCAGTCCAGACAGACTCTCTGGCAGACTCTCTGGCATCGCTTTTTCAAGCCTGATTAATGGGGCCAACTCTCCTCCAGATTGAACTCAAGAAAATACCATTATCTCCTGCACAATGACTCAGATATTGTATTGCAACATCTTGTTGGTAATGTCAGATCTCAGGCAACGATATTAAAAATGAGCATTTTACCCTGGACAGGGCATTAACTATGAAATTAAATCTGTATTTATTGCCTTTAGCCATGAGCCTCTAGACTCTTCCAGAATAAATGTTTTTAGTTCCGTACAGGAAGATTGTGGCATTCATAGGGCAGACATTTCTAAGGAGAATATATACCCCATGTGCTCACCCTGCGCAATACCCTGGGCTGTGGGTGACCATGCCATGTGATGTCATGGCAGATATGGTGAGCTCATGCCTCACTGTGCCGACATCAGCTGAGATACACACCGTACCCCGCAGCCACTCATTTCTGACCCAGCGCACATTGAAATACCAGCTGCACGCCTTTGCTTTAGTGTTTTTGGCCAGTGCCCGGGGAGAGCAGAGCCATGCAGTGTGGGGATGGAGGGGGCTGTCTGTGGGATTGGGTCCATACCCAACAACAAGGCACCAGCCCTGGCACCACCATGGGATGGGGCAGAGCTGGAGCTGGCGTGACAGACTTGTTGGCAGCAGGGAAGCCACCACACTTCATACATGATGCTGTCGTGGTGTCTGTGGCATGGGAGTGTGTGGCATCCCCCAGAACAGGAGCGAGCATGGTTTCCCAGGCAATAGGGAAGACGTGCTGCAAGCCCCCTGAGCCCCCCGGCCTTCCTCGCTGCTCAGCTCAGATGGAGACGCAGCAGTGAATTGGTCCACAAATTTCACTCACCCTGGGTGAGGGACATGACTGTGAGCCTGGCGTATGTCCAGGGAGGAATGCCTGCCAGGACCCCGTGCTCAGCCCTCCCTCGGGGTCCCAGCAGCCCCCGTCTGCCCTCTGCACAGCCCTGGGAGGGCACAGCGTGGCTGTGCTGGGTGGCTGCCGCGCAGCGCTGGCTGCGACAAACAGAGCGGTGGGCAGGAGGACGTCGGTCCTGCAAAAGGCAGGTGACACCCCAGGGGCGGCCAGGGCGGCAGCCGTGGGATCCTCTCTCCCTGGGCTGCAGGGTTTGGTCCTTAGCCTCCTCTCCCTCCCAGGCCAGGAGCTTTTCTGCTGAACAAGAAGGTTTCACTGAACTGGAAGTTTTTGCACAGAAAAAAGTCTGTTCTCAGAAAAAAAGCATCAAAAAAAGATGATGAGAAATGATGATGTTCAGTTTGATTCAGCTTGAAGCTCCCTATGTGTAACTTTTTTTTTTTTTCTTTTTTTGGGCAAATATTTGCAGTGGCTCTTAGACTGTGTTGAGCTTTTGTTCTGGATGAGTTTCTGGTGGTGTCTGGCTCTCTTGCCGGTGTTCCCCAGGGTGTGCTTCCTGGAAGGTGGGAATCATGTACAGCCACACTAGACACTGCCAAATGCACCTACAATTTCCAGACTGACAGTTCGTGATGAAATTCTGCCAAATCAGCTTTCCAGTGATATTTCCAGTGCCACAGAGTGGCCTGAATTACAGCAAACATGGCCAGCTCCTCACTCAAAGGATCTTAACTCTGTGAACATGCTGGGAGGGGAAAGAAAATTAATCCCCCCAAATTTTCTTTGAAAGTCAGCATGATGTAGTTTGTACTTTCTAATCACGGCAGCATGGCACGGGATAACAGCACCCCAGAAGCAGGTTGTGACCCACGCTGCTGCTTTAGGACACTTCCCAAGGCGGCTGCAGCGAGGGAGCCCCAGGTCAGCACCGGGAGCCCCATCCACGTGCACACCGTGGGGTTTTGGTGCTCCCTCTCGTGACACAAGGCTGCCTGCCCGTTGCCGTGCGGTGGTCTTGGTGTGAGTGGTGGCAGGGTGCCAGGTTGCACATGGCCCCACCGTGACAGCCCTGAAGCCTTTCACTGCATCTTGACCTGGGTGGGCATCCCCGAGGTCTAGCCCTGGCGGAGTCCAGGGCTCGCCACACTGCAGCACCAGCACGCACCTCAACCACCTCCCGTTCCCTCAGCCCTCCCTGCCTTTCTTCCCATCAACCAGCTGAAGGCACAGCTCTTGGCTTGCGTTCCTGCCCTCCTTCCTCCCCTGCGGTTTGGGGTGTCTGCAGTCCCATGGGGCGCGAGCAGCTCGCCCCAGAACATCCCCCCCAGGCAGCAGCAGAGCACAGGCAGATTGTCACTTGCACCCCTTGGGAGGGCGGGGTGGGACTGATGGATTTAAGGGCTTTTCCAAAAGGCGTCGAGTCTAGAGAGCACATACTTGTTGTTAAACGCAAGAACACTTCATTGTTGTCAAGTGTAAAAATCACTTTCTGTTGTCTTGTGCAAGAGAACTGCGCTGGCCTCACACAGAGACTGCTGGCAAGGAGGAAGCCTGAAAGGCAGTCTGCGTTTAACAGCACCGCAGGGGCTGCCTGACCCCTTGGGAGAAGAAAAACAAGCAAGATGCACGTGTGGGCCAGCCCTTCCGACCGGGGCCAGCACGCGTTGCTCAACGCGCGGAGCTAGAAAGTGTGCTTCCCAGGCCACCCCTGCTTCCTGGAGACAGCGCAGATCAGGCACAGGCCCCTCGCAGGAGGCAGTGGGGCTGCCCTTGCTTTCCTGGGCCATCTGGAAACCCTCAGAGCCGCTGCTTCACCAAGGGCTGCCGGAGGCTGGGGCCGATCAGCCAGGGACGGGACCCATGGGTCGCTCTCTGGCCGTGAAAAGAACCCGGGAAGAGGAGGCTGACACCATGGTGTCACCATGCATGTACAGCTTGCTCTGAGTCCTGGGCTGTGTCTTGGCTGGCTCTTCCCCAACAGTCACCAAAATGTGGCTGCTGTCCAAGTCTGTGGAGGCATGTGGACAGGGCATCCCACCCCAAGGAGACAAACTCAAAGGGGAAAGCAACCCATAAAGAGACACCCTACAACCCTGCTGCTGGGTTCCTTCACTCCTGATCTGCCACTGCAGGTGTGAGAACCTCAGCCTGCAGTGACCTGAGGGTCTTTTGGGACACCCAGATCCATCGCCTACAACTGCTGTGGCCTCCTGGATGTCCCAGTCTTGTGGCTGATAGCCACTGTGGAGCCATTTAACAGATTGTCCTGTGGCTGCCTTTCACCTGCTCAGAAGAGACCCATGGCTGCACACAGCTATGACCCCAGGAGAAGTGCTCAAGGTGGGGCTGCTCATCCTCCTCCAGAGTGAACAGGAGATGCCCTGGTTCTTTCCTTCTTTAGGTTTTTGAAGGTGTTTTATAGAAGGACAGGGACCCCTTGGACAAAGCCACTGGCTCTTGTCCTCTGAGATATCCTTGAGGCCCAGGGAATGTCACCCACCTTCTTTCCAGCAGCCAGGATCCCACAGGGTTGAGCTGTCTACTGCTGCCAGTGCCAGAGAATGTGTCCGGTCAAGGCCACCAACTGCTTGGTCCTCCCCATTTTCATTGTCCCTGCAGGGAGAGGGCACCACCCTCCAGATGGGAGGCTGGAGTAGGTCTGTCCAGAGGCCCCTTCCCACCAACGGTCCGGTGCTGTGGCCACAAGAAAACAAAATATGCATCCTAAAGAATAAGGGACAGAAAGATGCCATTAGACCTTTGAATGATTCCTCTGCAAGCTGTCTGTAGATGCTAACCCTCCTCAGGAATTTTTCGGAGTGTTTTAGGGTATCGTCAGGCTCATCTGGTGTGTTAACTGCGTGCGTCCTTACCATTGGCTGGGTCTCTTAGTAGTTTAAACAGGAATTTCCTTTGCTGGCTGGGGACTTACTACTTCTTAGGACTCAAATGGCTGGTTGGGGACTTGGTACTTCTGTCTTGTGAGGCAGTTTACTCTGAATTGCTCTGAATTACTGGGATGTACTTTCACTACTGCAGCACAGTGTGACATGTCTGATACTTTTGCTAAACAAAAAAGAATATCATCACAACATTAAACACGAAATGTGAAGGGAACGTTCTTCCAGTGAGGACATCTCCATGAGCTGTTCCCAGCTTTCTGGAGCTGTGAGCACCAAGCTCGCACTTAGGAAAAAAAGAGTGAATGTGAAAATTTCATTGATCTCCTCGGCTTAGGGTCAGAACAGAGCAGCTCTGTCATAGCTGACCAGGGCAGGCTTGTGGTATTTTGATTTGCGCTGCCGTGTCCAGAAGAGGTGCATTGCCCGAACCCGTGGTGCGTTCTTATGAACGCGTACAGTGCACAATTGTCTGCCTTGTCTCCTGCTGTTCTACCTCTTTTCTTATATAACTTTTCATCAGTATATAGTGTTTTTAAAGACTTCTAGGATTAATGGTCATTTTTGCTGTGACATTTCATAATGACATGAACTAAGAGCACCGAAGTATCTGTGGCGTGAAGAGGCAACTGTGTGCTCTGCCATTTGTTGCGCAGGGAGAAAATGCCAGTTCTTACGATAGGGCTTTTTGGGAAGAGCAGAGACTCAAGGAACACTGGAGATTGTGAGCACAGTGACTTTCCCCCGTGATTTGATGCTGAGCCTGTACTTAAAAATAGAATTTTGTACACAATTGGTGGTAAATAAGCAGAACTGTATAAAAGAAATATCTGAGTCAATTGTTAATGTTTCTGTCTAATAGTGTAAACCTATTGGACCCCAGCGCATAACACACTCTGTGAGTTGGTATTCTTGGTGAACTGAAATGAGATAGATGATGAGGGTATTTGCAGAAAGTGCCCAGATGGGCCCCAGGAGTGGAGAGGAGATGTAGAAGTGGAGACCTCACCAGAAGTGTTAAAGATCACATTGGAAGTTTTCACAGAAGACCTGTGGAAAAGATGCTGGGGCAGAATGTCCATTTGCATGACTGCCAGCAGGGAAGGTGGAGGAGGTGGAGATGGGCAGGACCTGGCATTTGCAGTAGACTGTCTTCTGCTGGTACAGGACATGGAGGGCTGTTCTTCTCACGTGAGGTCAAAGAACATTGCCTGGAGTGAAATCTCCTCGGGAGGTGCCTCTGGCTAGCTTTGGTATCCTGGTGCAATGAATGGCTGGGAAAACCAGCTGAGAGGAAAGATTTTAGCAATCAGCTTGAGTGGACCAGTTGCTGCCAAACTTATCCCCATAAAAAAAAGACTCAGTGATCCAGATCTGATACCAGTTCTTGATGTGTGGCTTACAGCCAGGCATCTCTCAGAGCTGGCCCGAGCAGTGCTAAGAGCTGAGGGGAAAGGGAGAAGTAAGAAACCCCACCTGAACTGGCACAGGGTCTGCAGAGACTCAAGTGACGAATGTGGCTGAGTATCGATGAGGGCTTCCAGGATAAACTTGCACTGAGCAAGCGAATAGTCACTCTGTTGGGGCTGGAGATCAACAGAGGAGGCCAAAGGCACTCAGAGAACCTTGGAGTTTGCCACAGATCCCAAATCTTTTCTGGCAGAGACGCACCTGAAAGGGAGGGAGCTGTGAGCAGAGGAGATGGACATTGGTTGAGATATGGCTCCATGTCTGTTATTAATGGCGGAAACCCGTACACGAGTCCTGGCCAGGGAGTCCTTGAGCAATTAGAAAAAGTGATATGTCCTGTCGGTATAACAAGAGGACTGGAAAGAAGGCAAAAATTAAGAGAAGCAGTTGAGTTAGATACTGGCACCTTCAAAACTCACCATTTAAAGACCCATTCTGGCTTGCAGGGCTGGTCCAAAGGACTGGCTGAGCCGTCTGAGAAACAGCCGGCCCCACCAAGGCTGGAAAATGACTGCTGCTTGCTTCCTGGCTCCTGTTGCGGGCCCAGGACCATCAGAGCTGTCTCCAGTCCAGCCACTGCTGATGCCAGGGCCGCTTTTAGTGATGTGAAGAAAATATAAACCTGATACAGTATCCACACCCCACAAGCAAATCCTGCAGGTCATAGCATGGGCGCTCCTGAACAGCAGCCTTGAGGACTCTGACACTCAGAGACCATCACACTGGGGTTTCTGGGTGGTTAGAGACCCCATGGTTGGGGACAATTGCTACCTGGACACATCCAGGCTCCCCACACAAGGTGCATCCTTGATTCCTGAGAAATGGCATGAGGGTCTCACCGCAGAGTTTGCAGTGGTTCCCTGAGGACACCAAGTTTCCAGCTGCTCCGCAACCCCACATTGTTCGTCCTGGGCAGTTTTCCATCAGCATGCTCTATCTGCTCCACTTTCTTGCCAGGGTTTTTCTTACCTTCTCCTCTCTCACGCTCAGCTCTGCAGAGGTGGAAAGGGAAGGAAAGCGCGATGGCCAAGTGGAGGAGCAGGAGGGAAGGCAAGACCAGACATCCTGTGAGGTGTGGGGGTTTTCTGCTTTCTCTTCCTCTCTTTGCCTCTCCATTCCTGAAGAGCAGAGGCAGACCTCCTCCTGTACCACAGCAGCATTTTGCTTTTGCCCAGGGGACAGGGCTATGGGAAGGCTGCCTGCTATAAAGGGTCAGGCTGAAACAGGGAATAGGGTCAGGGACTTGCTGGCTGCCACTCAGCTGCTGTGTGTTTGCTGCCTTTGGGTAGTGCAGACCATCAGGAAGGTTTGGAATCTTGTTTACCCTGGGATTCCCTTTGCTGCCTAGAATTTGTGTTGGGAATAGTCCGCGCTCTGCCTGGAACTCTTCTGCCTTGTTTCTTGGAGGTGGAGTTGTTGCTTCTTGCTCTAGGATGAATTGACTTTGGCCCCAGAAGCCTCTCTGATTCTGGCATCGTGGCTGTTGTCCATCAGCCCAGCAGCCCTTAACTCCAGTGGGAATTGTGAGGTGCTGCAGGATGTGGTAGCAAGTCTGAGTCCACTGAATCATCCATTAATCCAGATCTTAGTCGTAGTACAGCCTTTTCTGCTGATTCGAGTGGCTGCAATAATGAGGCCTTGAATTGCCATCTCGAAGACATTTGTCAGAGTCACACCTATATTATGGTCTCTTATCTCCTCTTCACTTATTTGGTATCCCATGTCCACCAAGCGGTGATTTACGGTGTCTCCTCTAGCTACGTAGTGCATTGTGCACGAGCTACATTTAAGAATAGCTTTCAAGCTGTCAAGATAATCTTGTATTCAGCTGAAATGGATCTGCATCAGCTTGAGCCAGGAACCACAAGGGACCTCCTGCAATTTCAGTGGGGTTTCAGCTTTCTCTGTTCCTCCCTCATGCTGGTTCAGATCAGGATGTGTTGGATAGATGAGATGGCTTTTCATGGGCTCCTCTAGGAGGTGATGCAGAAGCTACCTGAGCCTCTCTGAAGTGCTTTTTTCATCCTACCTTCCTCAAAGCTCCTGGGCAGTGCTGCTTGGCATCTGGCAGAGCATCAGTGCTCTGTCTGCGGTGCGTTCTGGGACTTTGCATAGCACCTGTTTGCTGGGCTGTGGTCCAGATCACTGTGCTGCATCTCCTTCCTCGGCCATCCCAGGTTGTAGCTAATTTCTTCAGAGCACCTTTTGCCTCTGCTCTCTGGGTGGGCTGCAGCACTCATCTGCCTGGACGTGGCAGAGTAAAGTTTGCTCCAGCTGCAGCCCGGACTTCCCGCTCTGCCTCTCCCATCTCTGTCCCGTGCAGAAAGCCCCACTGGACCTCAGCAGTTAGTCCTGTTTGCACTTGTGCGACACATGCAGTTGTGATCCCACTGGAGATCCCCGACATTTCTGTACTGCCTGCCTGGTTCTGCGCTTTCTTGAGCTGTGTGGGAACAGACTTTCCCTTCATTAATTAGAAGTGTGCTGCGGAGACAACTTTGCTCATGACTAGAGGTATGCTGTGGTCCAGATGAGCTCCCCTTTACCTGGAAAAGATTTTGCCACATCATTTTTAAGGTAAACCATGTGCTTCACGGAATGTACATCACAGCCCAGGGGTCCCTGCCACTTGCCCAAATGTGTCTCACCTCTCACTATGTTTTCTCCCCAGCTTGTGCTAGACTCACAGAATCACAGAATCACAGAATGGTAGGGGCTGGAAGGGACCTCTGTGGGTCATCTAGTCCAACCCTCCTGCCGAAGCAGGGTCACCTACAGCAGACTCCTTCCTCAAGGATTCAGCTGAGGCAACTGGTCCACAACCAGCACTCAGTTAGGTCCATGGCAGCCACAGCAGTTGTAGCTTGGCAAAAGATTCTGGTGGCTCTACCCACAGCAAAACTGGGGCACGATCCCCCCAGGTGTGTGTGAAAAGCATCCTAAATCCCAGTGCAGCAGACAGCGGTCGGGGAACTTTTCCTTTGCTAGGGGTGAGCACAGGTACGTGGATGGTTTCCAAGCCTCTCCCCACAGCACCTGCAAACTGAACACTGTGTTTTCCTGGGGGGGATGTGCTGCCTGGGGATCATGCAGGATGAGGATCCGCAGGGAAGCCCACCTGCCTGCGCTCGGGGGTCCCTCTCTCTGCTCTGCTCCCCAGAGCTGAGGGCGGCGGGGCGAACACTCGCCTGGCTCACCAGGCACGGGCTCTGCTGCCAGCGCAGTCACTGCCAGCGCTGATTATTTCTCCTGTGCTGCACTGAAGGGAGCAGCTGGCAGCTGCCTGCTTGGTGATAAGGAGGAACTAAAAATAAAAGCCACGCCAGTGTGGTGCAGTCCCCAAGAGGCTGGGCTGGCTGGGAGCACCGGGCTTGGTTCTGCCACCCAGTCTGCTGCTGAGCTCCACAAACATCCACGGCCTCGATTGCTTCAGAGCAGCTGTGTCTGGAAGCAGAGGGTTGAACTGCAGCACAGTGTGGGTTTTTGCTGTACTGTGTGCGCTTGCACCGAGCCACTCACTTGCAGACAACTGCACAGGCATCCTGTTATCTGCAGGACGCTGGGGCAAGGCTGGACGTGACTGACCAAAGCAGCAGCAGATGCTGCACTGCNCAGCTCTTCTCCCTCACTTTGGTGTTTTCATCCTAAGGCCAGGAGAGCACAGATGCTCAGCACAGCTGCTTGTGGTCTGGGCTAAGGGCACAACTCATGCAGGAACGTTGGCAGAGCTCTTCTTCTGGGTCAGTGTGAAAGCAGCAGCCCAGCAGGAGCAAAGCTGATGTAACCTGCAGAAGCTGCTCGCAGGAATCCTCCCTCATCAAGAACCGCAGGGAGCCATGGTCCCACTCCCGCCTGGAGCTTCAGGACGGAGGGAAGCTGAACGTGCGAGAGCTGCAGTGCGCACGGGCAGCAGAGCTCCCACGTTCCCTCTAGAGGTTTGCAAGTATGATGACTCCAAGCTGCTAGTGATGATTTCCAGGATGAGAGATGTGAGTGCTACTGAACAGCATGAGTGCAGTGACTGTGAACAGTCCTTCCACAAGACACCCACATTGGGCTGCGCTTTCTGCTTTCTGGGAGTCTGCAGTCTCTTCAGAGAGGAGATGTTTGGTTCCCTCAATAGCATCCTTTCCCTCCTAACTGGAAGGGGGGGATGTAGCTGAGGTTATCACTGAAAACAGGGCTCTCATACAGATTTGGCAGTTCTCCAGCACCAGAACTAAGAGCTCTAGGTAGTATCCTCCCTCCCGCAACTCAACCCCAGGGTGATCATAGGGCCAGAAAGCAATGCTGAAATCTTCAAAGCTGAAGGACACAGTTCTGTCTGGTCCTGAAGTCTCTGAGGTCAGGTATGCGGGAAGAAGCTGTGCGTGGGTGTCTTTCTTCCCATATCCTTTTGTTTCAGCCTCAGGCTGAGGTCTCCTGCCATTCATGTGGCACCATGGCTGTGTCCTGCAGCTGCTGGGGTGGCCCAGGGCAGTGGAGCATCTGGCAGTAGTGAGGTATTCCTGGAGCACAGCGGTGGAAGAAGACCATCTGTGAGGAGGTTAAGGGGAGCTGTCTCCCCAGAGTGAGTGAATCCAAATCTATAAAGCTACTGAAGGGTACATTTATTAAAGTGGTTTTTCAGGGCCTACCATGTGGTCAGGCTATGCTGTCAGCCAAGCCAGGCCACATCCACAAGGACTTCACCACCCACCCTCACGACCTATACACCCATTGGACTGCATGTTATTAGGCTGCTGTGGGCTTTCAGAGCTTCCCTTGTTCTTGGAAAGATGCTATATTGTACAAATTAGTGGGAACACTTTGAATCAGCACACTTTGCAGGTCCTGCTGCTCATGCCAGTGCACATTTCTCAGCTTGATTTAAGGAGAGGGGTATTCTAAATAACAGCCGCTTCTCCCCTGCCTGGAGTAGCTAAAAGGAACTGATGCAAAGTTGCATAACCCAGTGCTGCTTGTGTACATGCTTGAGAAGAAACAGCCACGGAAAAATCCTGTAACATTCCTTGACTGGTCCGTCTCCTGGTATCAAAGTGTTTCCTGCTGTGCTTTCACCTTTGAATTTTAATCCGACAGCTTTGTAGGAGTTGAGAAAGGGGGTGGATGAGGGCTCTGGGGAGTAAAAGACCCCTCTGAGGAGAGTGTAGGGAAAAGCTGAGTCTCCTCCAGAGGAGCAAGGGATTGCTGATTTATTGTCCCTAACTGGACGAAATCTGTCACCTGGGAAGTGCTGAGCTGTGGCCCAAGTCCTGGTTTGCAGGGTCAGAGCAGACATTGCTGCTAACCCAGCCTTGGTCCCCTGGGGAGGACCCACAGCTCTGAATTGCCATGTTCCCCGTAATCGTCCTCTCATTTGGCAGTCAAAGGCAATTCACTGACATTTCTAGAAAGGTGCTTTTAAATCAGAGAAGCTCATCTCAGCCCTAGCCTACTCATTACTTAATGAGTCCTGCCTCTATAAGCCCCCAAATCCATGTATAGGTGGCTGGATCAGCTTGTAGTTCAAAGCAAGTCAGGTTATTTTCTCATGTCCTCCTCTGTTGTTTGACTAACAACAAGGTTTTACAGGGAAATAATCACACACGGAGACAAGAGCAGGTCTCTTTCCTTCCTGGTCTGGGCTTGTAGAATCCAAACTGGCAGATCTTGGGGCAGGCAGTGAGGTGCCCTCCCCATGACGGGCACCTTCCATCCACCAGTGCCTCCTGGTACAGCCTGTTTTCTGGGAAGAGCTGGACAGGGAAGCTTGAGCAGAGCAGAGCTTAGATTTCCCATCTCAGGAAGAATGACTGTCCCTTGCCAGTGCTTTTTTCTGATGAGGTCCAGGAGAGGAAGGAAAACAGGATGGATCTTCACATGGTGGGAGTGAGAGTGGAGGACATTTAGTGTCAGCTCTGCATCATCCCCAGGGCAGCAGTCAATCACCAGCAGTACCCTGCTGCCGTCTCCATGGCAGTTGAGTGCGTGCCTCACAGCCTGTTCCCCACTGAGGTGCACCAGGAGGTCTGGCTGGCCAGGCCACTGTTCCCACTGCTGTCCCCTGGCATGGTGATCTGAGCTTTTTGGAGGGATGTCTGGTATTCAACACCAAGCCTCCTCTGCTCTGGAAAGCTGTGCTACCTCTCTTGGTACTGAGCCTTGCAAAGACAAGCATAGGCTTGTCTGAAGGCTTGCCCATGAGGTGGGTTTGATGTATCTGCCTGCCTTTGGGGAGTACAACCTGCTTAGGTTATCGCTTTGCTCTTACTCCCCTGTCTGGTATGAGAGTTTTGGGGAGTCATCAAAAGAAAGGCCATGTGCTGTGGTGACAATTCCCCTGAAGCATCAGGCATGCTGTGCAGCCCTGCCCTGCCCGTGGTCTGGTATAGAACCTGCACGGAGGCAAAGGACGGGTGCAGGGAACCTCAGAGATGTAAAGCATTCTAAAGCTTTGGGACCCTCTTCCTCCCCACTCTTAGGTTGCTCGGCAGCCTTTCCAGGACAAGGAAAAGATGGGCTGTGGCTGCTGCCCGCAGGAAAGTTAGATCCTGGTAGCCACAGGCTACACTCCAGAGTCATGGATGTCCCTGCCAAAACAGACCAACAACTATTGGACACACCTGCCACCAAAGGTGGCTCTGGACCATGAATCTGCAGCAATCCAGGAAGGAATTAGGCTTTATTTCCTGCTTTCTTACACTTACGGCACATTTCTGCAGTGTGTGAAAGGGTTGCCTTCCCATATAAGCAGTACAGACCCATGTCCTGGTGTCTTCCAGCCCCCAAGCTAATCTGCTGAATGTTTGACACTGAATATGGGGAGCCCAAGTATGCTTCTGATGGAAACTCTGCTTGGTTCTCGCTGTCAGAGCATCAGCCATCAACCCACAGCAGCTCCCACACCTGCCTACACGTCAGTGTGTGTAACAAAATCTGCAGCAGATAAATAAACTCTGCATTGCTGCCGAATTAAGTAGGTGTGAGAAAGGTTCGCTCATGCAATCTGGTCCATGCCCAGCTCCCCAACAGCCTCACATGAGTGTCTCTGAAGTGACACCAATGGCTTCCTCTGCCACTTCAACCAAAGCAGACTCTGCTTGCTTGGAGAGCAGAGCTGCCTGTTTATTGCCATGTACATCGAGTGTGACATTTAGACTTTGCCAGTCCTCACCAAGGCGCAGCACGTTGGCTCAATTGTATAGATTCACTTCATGACTCACTCTGCAACTTGATGCATTATGTCCAGATAAAAGATACTTTATCCCTATGATAAAAACGGACACAGATGATGTCAAAATAAAAGAATGTTTTCTCATCCGAATAAAAGTTGAAACTGCCATTCTCGGGGTTATTTTGCTTGAAAACCTCCAGAGAAAGCAAGACTTTGAGTTTTTACCATTTATAGTTAGTTTTAGAAAATTCAACATATGAAGTCTTCTATCTGCCTTCCTCCCCTCATTTGGACAGAAGTGTCTCTGTGCTGGTTGCCTGGAGCCACGCTCTCACTGCTGGGGGTACAGCAGGGTACATCACTACCCAGAGGCACCAGACAGGGTGGACCCAAACCCATAGGACACTCCTTGGGTCAAGAGGGAGTAACTTTGTGCTGGCTACTCATGAGCTACTGCCAAGGCGGCTGTCCCATGTGTTGTGGAAGAGCTGGCACCTGGAGGACATGCAGTCAGTCTTGAAGAGTTCACCCAGCTAATGAAGGACTGTACTTGGCCATGCCACTGCCAGCAGCTTGGGCATCCCTGCAGCAGGATCACAGCCATGCATGAGGGCAGCCAGTCTGACGGAGAGCCCACGCCCTGGGGGAGTTGTGTCTTCCTGGCTGCATTTCACTGAGCAGGAGGAGTTTATTTTTAGCAAACAATGCCAATTAGAGAGGGATTGTTCAATGACTGCATCTCAATGGAAAGCAACAGCTGCTGGCACAACTATGAAGGCCACCATCTGTGGAGGGATCCTCTTGGGACAGGGGAGGGGGCAGCTGAGATCTGCTTTTCTGCTGGTTCAGCTTCTGGTTCTTCTACTGCTCTGAAGTTTCCAGATCATGATTCCTGTTCCTTGAGCAGCAGAGACAGGGCTCACTGAGTATGACCAGGGCCCATGATCTGCTGGGGGACCTTGGAAGTGTCCTCTTAAGGCACTGAGTCGAGAGTCCACCGTCCCCTTCATTCATTGGTCTCAAAAGAGCCTGTGTCTCTGGCCACCCACACTGGGGAGGGTGACTCTTGGTGGCTGATTTGCAGAGGTGCTGAAGGACCAGATTAAACCGGATATGTCTGCATAAGCTGGGTTGGGCTGCAGCAGAAGGTCTGGGAAAGTGCAGAAGAATTAAACACAGGCAGGAATCAGCTACCTGACCACCCTGCGTTGATCCTCTGTTCAGAGTTAAATTGATCACATTGCTTCAGTTAAATCTTTCTTATTAATATCGTTAAACATTTTCTGGAGAAGGATCATGGATGACCTACACCCTGAGTGTATGCATGGGTTAGTCTGTGTCAAGGGAAACTGCTCCACGAGGATGCCTCAGAGTGAAAGTACCAATCTTCAGGTAGCCAAAACTTGTTGCTTTTGGATTTTGTCTGGCTGTGAAAGCCAAGTTCAAGTCTGTGATCAGAATCAGTAAGCTTTTGACCTTCAACCTGAGTCTGTTCCTCAGAGACAGCCCTGGAGACAGAGGGGAGATAAAAGTGGTAGGACTGATGTTACTGATGAGCTCTCAGGGGAGATGAAGTTTTCTGAATGCATCAAAACACTAAGCCCATAGAGGCTGCAAATGTAATGTCCTCCTTAGGGAAACGAGGAAGTCACTATTGCTGGCCAAAGGAATTTATATCCCCAGTGCCAGGCTGTTTGCATGATGAGCAGAGTGCCCAGCCCACCATTGATTTGCCAGTGAAACAACCTGTGAAAAGGTGAAGCGAGAGCGCAAGAGGGAAGGCAACCGAACTGCAGAGATTTCGATCTGTCTCAGTTTGGAAATGACAGAGCGTGCTGGCAATGGCAGAGCTGCACATGCTGAGCTGGAATCGCAACCCGGGGAAAAAGGGAATGAATTAAACAGAACAAGAACTGAGGGACTCTAAACGCTGTCTTCAACATTTCAGTAGAGGCCTCATAAATCTAGACAATTAGGAGATGCACTTAAAGAAGTCCAACACTATTATGTTGGGAAGAGAGGCTGGCTCTTTGGAAACAAAGCTCTCTGCAGCTCTAGCATGAGGCCATACTGGAGCAATGTGACCTGTGCAACTCCTTAGTACCTGGAAGGAGAAGGCTGGATGAATGGAGTGGGCTGGAAACACCAGGTCTGTTAGCTCATGCAACACAGGGCAAGACAAACATTCCTTGGCTTCAGCCTCTTTCCTTTTTTGGATGCTTGTCTGAACCCCGAGTAGCCCAGTCCTGGAGTCACCTCTGGGTGTCGAGGTAACTTGTGAGAGGAGGCTCTCAGCCGAGCTCCTCCAGACAGCTGAGCCTGTGCAATTCGGGCTGATACTGATTTTCCACCAGATACTCTGATATGAGACTCAGTCTGTACGTGTTCTACAGGAGACAGAGCGACTGTCTGCCGGCCTTTATTGAGTTGTGCAGAAGACTTTTAAAAAGCCTAGAAGAAATACATATGAACACCATCTTCTGTGTGTTTTTCCTTCCAGACTGTAGTAATAAGAGCCCTTTTAGTTTATTGGAGCATAGGTGTGCTGCCTGGATCTGTGGAGGGGAGTCAGCTGGGAAGAGCTAGGTGACACGAAGCAGTGTAGATTTTCCCATGCATGGTGGCTCCAGGGGGGCGTTGGGGGTGAGGCACAGTCTGCTGCACGTGGGGCGTCAGCGGCTGTGCTGGTTGCAGCGCTCCTGGTACCTGATCTGGGTACCAGGGAGAGGAGCACAATCACAGTCCAAGCGCAGGGCTTCCCCCGCTTCATCCTGGGGGTAGCGTGGTTTGCGCCTACAGCTCCGCAGAGCCTGCTCCAGTGGACAGCCAGTGCTGCCCATGGTGTCTCCTCACTTGCGAGGGGGGAGTTTGGCACCTTTCTTGGCATGGTCTTTTAACAGCTGAACAGCATCTCTGTCCCCATAACATGGGAAAGGGGGGGAAGGCACAGCTGAGGAGGGAGCTACTGGATGCTGGGGTACTCAGGGCTGCCATCATGGAAGGCTCTGTTATGGGGGACTGTGGTGGGGTGTACAGTCACTGCTGCCAGTGACCAGCAGACGTGGGGTGTCTGCACCCTTTGCCGGCTCCTGCAGTGGCAGGGTGCAGGGAGGGACAGAGCAAGTGAAACGAGCAGAGAAGCCCACCAAGACCCGCAACAGGGGCTGGCAGAACAGCACGCCCTGACAAGGCTGGTGGTGTGCATGTCCCCAGGCTCCATGCAGAGCCCAAGCCCTGGCCCTGCTCCGCAGCACTAAACCCACCCACAGGATGCATACGGGGCAGACGTGAGGCTTGCGAATGCAGGACAGCCCAACTGCCTCTTGCCTTCTGAGTGGTTCCACAGAGTCTTTATCAATATAGTGATAGGAGCTTTATATATATGTAAAATGCCATGACCGATGCCTGTCATGGCACGTCCTTTGCTGAGCACCTCTCCAGTGAGGGCCAGAGACACGCATGTGGCCGCCACGGAGGAGCTAAGCTCCAGGATGCCTTTGATGTGTGTGGCTGCTCAGAGCTTCCCCGGGACCCATTCACAGTCTGGCCGTGTGGTCGGAGGGGATAAAGCAACAGTTTGCTGGGTGCTTGCTTGGAAGAGAATATTTCCCTGTTTCCCTTATGTGGGAAGGTGAATGAGCCAGCCACGGCAGAGGTCATTCATAAAGTGGATGAGGGCCAGGGGGATCTCAGTGGAGGTCACGGTGCCCTGCCTTGCTCCGTCAGCCTGTGCTGGGCACAGTGGCAGGCACAGCCCTTGGCAAGGACCTGCTGGGGAAGGATGGGCTGTGTCTTTGCACACGTCTTGCTCACACTACTGCTCAAAGAGCAAATCCAGAGGTATTTTATCCTCTACGTTTGTTTAAGGAAGTTTAAAAGCAAATTTGGCCCCTGACTTTGAATCCTTGCTCCTATAAATTCAAACACCTTGGACAGAGCATGTCTGTGCAGTCTTACATGTGACATTTAGCTAAAACCACTTACAAACAACTTGCATTACAAGTTTATTCATTCCCTGCAGAATGTTGGCTCCGCTGAGCGTCTCACGAGCCATCTGCTGCGGGCGAGCTGCTTATCTTTGCTATCGAAGCCCTCTTCTAAATATTATGACCAAACAGAATTCCAAGAACAACATCCATCCCGCTGCACTGCGAATGCGCAAAGCTGATAAACTGTTTATATATTATCGGCTAAATAAGTTGGGTTTATCTGGAAGGGTTTGCAAAAGAAAGCGTCTTGGGGTGCTTGGAAAGAATGCGTTTTGCAGGCGGTGCTGGGTGGGATGGGGAGCTCACTGGGGCTCCACCCAGCGTGCCACTTTTGGCTGAGCCAGACCCAGGATGCCCATCGTGCCGATGGGATGGGGGGCCTGCGAAGGTCAACAGTTACTCCCCAGGAGCGGACCCAGGAGCCTGTTGAGTCGTGGTGCAGCAGTGGTTGAGCATTAGCTTCTTGTGTTGTGTTCCTCTGGCACCTGGGGCTGGGCTGAACCGGTTGCCCCATCCCCAGCAATGGGAAGAAGAGCAATCAGACCTTCTGTTGCTCTGGGTATCAGCATCCGCCTGCTGCTTCTGTCTTCTCTTCTGGTCCACACCCGACTTTCTGTAACTCCAGGTTAGCTTTGGTCTGTCATGCTGGATCACCCCTCAAGGCAGACTCAGCATCTGAACTGTCTAACCTCCATGCCTGGGACAGTGGCGGGAGCTGGCTAACCCTGGCGCCTGGGACAGTGCCCAGAGCCACTAACCCCAGTGCCCCAGTATAAATTATCTAAAGGCTTGTGAAATCCACCCAAAGTGTCTCTGCCCTTCCCAGTGTCCAACAGCCCAAATTGGGTATCACGGACTGTGTTTATTCTTCCACATTGGGTTTTCTCGATTGCCTTCTGGTGTCAAGAAGCCTTGGAACAAGGCCATGAACAGAGGTCAGTGTGGGTCAGTGCAGCAGACCCCAGCTGTCCCAGCAAATAGAGAGCATTTATTCTCCCCAGGGGACTCCAGACTTAAGGACATTTTGTCTACTGACTGCAAGCAAGTACATCTCACAACTCAAGTGGGTTTCTGCTGGCCCTGGCTGCCCTCTCCAGAAGCTCAGTCTGTGCATGGCAGGTCGGGCAGCCGTGGGGCACTGACTGCCAGGCTGATAGCGGCTCCTGCTGTGGTCCTCGCATGTCCAAGGGCAGCTGGGGAGTGAAAGGATAGCTTGTGGCATTGAACACCAGCAGGCCTGCCCAGTCCTGGCTACCGGGTGCTGTTTCAGGACCTTGCTTGGGGTGGGGAGCTGTTGGGCTCTATAAATCATGGGGCAGAGGCATCTGAGTCTGGGCAGGATGAAGAGGAGGAGAGGGTTATTGTTGTTTTAACAGTGATCCCAAAGCAGAGCAGGTCACTCTGGTGCAGAGCGGTGCTGTGGATGTGTCTGCATGGGTCACTACTCAGCCGGGGTGCCAGTGCTTCTTCATTGAATAGTGAAGGAATATTTCTCCTAACACTTGCAGAGGACCAAAGCTGCTGGAGAGGTAGGGAGAGGGCAGCTGTAGGGAGCTGAGGTGAGTCACGTGGCAGATAGAGCTCACCCAGAAAAAATTCATCATCCAGCAGCTGAAAACTGTCCTCCAGGTGGGATCAGGGATGCATGTCGTGCCAGCCAGAGAGGAGCAGGAACTTTGGTGAGGAGGTGACGTCAATGCAAGTGGGTTTGCTGCAGAGAAAGGGCTGATGCCTAGACAGGGATCAGAACACTGAAGAGGAGCCATACTTTCTGCACAGTGTTATGGGAATGTCCCTGTAGAGGGAATGTCGTTTGCTGACCTGAGCCAATGCTTCTCAGAGTGTCTGCGATCAGGGAAAAAGTCAC
>Ga0065711_1029857_pt1 | contig 34584 bp, 16 predicted proteins | sample Hoacrofraction12_FD_59098 | JGI IMG/M metagenome (GOLD analysis project Ga0065711, IMG submission 59098) | Hoatzin crop microbial communities from Cojedes, Venezuela - Epithelial fraction 12 v2 (version 2) | ecosystem: Host-associated > Birds > Digestive system > Esophagus > Crop | place... | reverse complement strand
GTTGTGGAGTCTCCTTCTCTGGAGATATTCAAGAGCCGCCTGGACGCGGTCCTGTGCAGCCTGCTGTAGGTGACCCTGCTTCGGCAGGGGGGTTGGACTAGATGACCCACAGAGGTCCCTTCCAACCCCGACCACTCTGTGATTCTGTGATTCTGCAGAGAACCCCCAGTGAAAAAAGCAGTCGAGTTAGCGGTTTATCCTTTCTGAGAGATCTGGGTGAACACAAGGAAATGGTAAGCTCCCATCATGGTGTAAAGAACAGCAGCTTTCCTTACAACTGTGCAGGCATTGCCCCATAGAAATAGTAAATACTCTGTGCAGTTTGTTGCTGCAGTAAATATATGTATGTATTTGCCAAGCTGGAGACCCTGCAAATTGCAAAGTTCATATTAGCTAAAAGAGACAGGCAGGAGTAAGTGTAATATATTGTTACAATTAATGTTCTAGGCTGTGACCACGTTTAATTAATTATTTGTATCACACTAGCAGTATGTTTAGTGTATAATTAATTAGCCCAGAAACAGAAGAGTAAGGAAGAACAACTTGAAAACTGGTAGTGAAAAGGTTCCCGACATATTATATTTAGGCTGGTTCATTCTGTCTTTCTTCATTGTGGAAGCTCTTTCAGTGTTTTTTGTTTAAAATAAAACTACGTTGATCCCTATGTGTTTGCTAAAGAAATAAATGCATCATTTGCTGTGTGTGGGACATTGCATTACACCCAAGTTAGTACAAGATGTATAATACAAGTGAATGAATTTTTTTGATCTCTGTTACCTCTCAGGCAGGAAAAACATCAGCTCCTGTTCAGTATCTGTCAATGCTCCAAGTGGATGTGTTACATTTTTCTCACTTCCCAACATGACAGACACTGGGACTGTGGCTGTGTCTTGGTCTTTCTAGTTCTGGCAGCTGAATTCTAATACTTGCTCGGGGCTTTCTCTGACAAGCACGCTCTTTGGTAAGGATGCAAGGAGCTTCCTCTGCCTTTGCGGTTAAAAGCACTGCAGAGGCAGCTCTGTTGCTGCTCCCTGGGGCACACGGAAGGTGAAGCAGGCAGGAGGGAAGGCAGGCCATGCCCTTGCCTCTCTTCCTCTCTTCCATGACCTTTCTGTCAGTTCACTGAAGTTGGTGGAATTAGGGGAGCGGCTGCACCCTTTCCAGAGATGTAAGCTGGTCCACGTGCGTAGCACGGCATTGGCGTTTCCTCCAGGAGTGCTAAACACACACCGTGAAGTCTTGAAGACATGAACCTGTCGCCTGACACGTGTGCCTGCTGAGGTATTAGGATTGTAAGTATGGGAAAACAGACCCTTATGGAAAGACACAGAACACAAAATACATGTGGAATGGAAGCGAAAAGGCGATGACTTGCACATCCATGCTCAGTCTAGCACAACAGGACTACTGGAGCCAAGGAAAAGCACCACTTTACAATGTGTTGTTGAAGTTTTTGCTCTGTTAACAATAGGATCCAAGTAAATTAAATGCTGATTTCACTTATCCTGTTGTTTTTCACTGGAGTTGTCTAGCTTGCAAATCGGTGTCACAACTCAATGAAGGAGTCGGTGGTGATGACAAATAGCAGCACACATGTGAAACGTGACATAAGAGCAATATGGCACGTAGGATTCCTACTTGGTAAATGCTCCCTAGTTTTGTAACTTGCTTAATGCTACTGAAATCACAGCATTAACAATTCAGGTCAGGAATAAGTTTTCCTGTCTCTGAATAGAGATCCCACCAATGCTTACACTCTCTAAATACGGATAATTAAAGGCAGTGGCATAATTCTTTTCTCCCTCGACCTAAAAGCAGTCACAAGTAAAGTCACTGAAGCAATTGGTTACTGTCGCATAAAACTAACAGAATGTGTTGGGCCTACAGAGAGATTCTTAACCTGAATATCCTTGCATTTATTTGTGTGGCAGGATCTTTACATTAGTTCTTAGTCTTTTTTTTTTTAACTTAAATGACATAGTATCATGGCAACTGTTATTTGGAGGTAAACATCAGCAGGTGAAGGGAGCAACTGTGATAATGTCTAAATAGTAGGCAGGAATGGCACCATAATGCCAAATTTTAAGTTTGTTTTTTTTTTCCTTTTTTTATTGTTCGGGGAATAAAGGAATCTATGCTCTCTACATTGCTTATAATTCACTCAAATGGGTCAATGCTTGAGCTAGCAGTTGCTCTGAAATTACAATGACTGACTGTAATTAAGAACTAATTTGTAGTCATAAAAAAGCCAGATAAGGGGCTATGCACTTCATGAGAGATGAATATAATCAGGATAACTGGAACAGCTGGTGGCCGTAGTCTGTCCTCAGTGAGCACACACAATACCCATAATTCATAACAGAGCTTCTATGTCTGCCTCAGAAGGTGACTACTTAAGAAATTTCCTTTAGATCAGTGATTTGAAGCATTAAAGCTTGTAGAGTGCAGGGACAGGGCTTGGGAAACACAGTGCAACCATTTATTAATTATACAGCATTAGCATGCTGATGGATGTCATGTAAATGAGTCAGGTAGATGTGTTTTGGTTTGCTGGAAGAAATGCAAGATTTTTTCAGAGGAATATATCAATGCTGAATGTGCCATTTTATAAATGTAGGCAGGAATTGACTTCAGCTCAAGCCATTCTTCGGTTATATTTGAATTTGTGGACTGAATTTCCTTGATATCACAGGAAGATGTAACAGCAATACCCTATAACTTTTTCATCTGTGATATTTAACTAACTTCTGTATGAAAACAGTCAGCTTTAGTATTACTGGAGAAAATATATCTATAAACCCCTGTTAACTGTTTTCCTTATGCAAAACAGCAATTATGACCTCTTTGACTTAGCACTTATTCTACAGAAATAAGCAATTGCCATTTGGCTCTATTCATTTTGTACTTTGTTTCACACTTTCTTAAGATGTATCAGCAGACTTTTAATTATCCTGCAAATGATTCTATTAAGCATTCTCCTTGCATATTAAATGCAGAAGACATTGTTTTGAGCTTCCTTTGCCTCCTGTGAATAGAATGTGGGCAGACATAGAAAAATCAAATTATTTTACTAAATGAAAACAACCTGAGCAGAAGAAATCATTTTGAATAATGACAGCTTGGGTGAGAGTGTCACCATTTTCTATCAGTTTGCTCTGCATCACATAGGAGCTCACTTGATGGAATGTTAAAAAAAAATGTGTCTAGTAAAAATAAGCTGTGACAGTCTCTAAGTAAATGTAATAAATCAGGAGGATTTTCAAAGGGAATAAAAAGTGTCATTTATGATGGTTACAGCTTATACGCCCACTATGATTCCTGTACTGGTACAGTTTATACTCTCCCATGGTAGATAAAATTATTACTTGATCTGTCAAAATGGAGTGACAAAATTTTTGTGGGTAGACAGCATATTTAAGAATAGTAAAGTTCTATTGTGTGTTTGCTACCCTAACTCAAAGTACTGTTAGAAAACAAGAAATAAGGGAATGCAATCATTGTTCAGAAAGTTAATATAAAATTTGGAAAAAAAAGTTAATAGCAAAAATCTTAATGTTTTACCCATAGGAATCTGGAGAAATAGTAAACATATTTTCATCTGAGAAGTTATTATTTCAGTAGCCTCTGAGACCTAAATTCTAGCAGATTTCCTGTAATATAATGAATTGATAATTCTCAGAAAACATTTTCACTCTGCAGGAAGTAGGCTGGATTAATCTCTCAGGTCCAGGTGTTCACAACTGGATTAAATCCAAGAACGGATAGGGAAGGCATAGTGCTAGCTCAGATGTGCCAGACACCTGAGTGTGACCAGGACATTCAAAGGTATGGAATATTTATGCAATCTCAAACGCTAAATGTATGGGCAGGTGCACTTCATTGCAGTTCCAGTGAACCTTGCATATAGGTAGAAAACTGTCTGCTTTGACAGCTCTGACAGCTCACACTTGGAAGTGTGAGCATAAAATGGACTCCACACCATTTCTTTAAAGACTGAAGCTTTTTGAACACGTAATTAAGAAGTGACCCAGTCATGGTGCATAACTGCTCACACAGGTAAGGGCATCTAATACCAGAATGCTGTTAGGGCAAGTTAAAAATATCTTACAACTGGAATTAAAGTCAGAAGGGTATCAAATGAAGTGCATATGTTTTGCCAGTGGGAAGGAATACTTAGCCTTTGGGATGGGTTGTGAAGGAACGTAACAAATCTGCCATGATTTAGAGCCTTTAAATTCTGGTTAGGAGGCTCAAATCCTTAAACCCACCACGAGCTGCAGCTGAAACCTGAATAAAGGCCAGATATACTCTTCTGTATCCTTTTTCCTCTGCTTGCACATTTCGAAAGAAATGTTGTGGAGTTACACTTCCTGTGCTAAATGTGGAGTTGGAGTTCTGTGCTCTGTTGGAAAAGGCATTTAGAGGATGAATGTATTTGCATATTTTCTGAAGAAATGATCACAGTTGAAAGGAAAGGATGGTTCGACATGAGGAATAAGCCTCATATTTCAAACTTATTACTAATTCCCAGTTACCAGATCCCACCAGTTCCCACAGGACAACTTAAATCCCAAGTACTCTGGAAGGAACATGGTTTTAAAAATTTTGTAGTGACTAATCAATAGTGACTAGAAGTATATCTTCACTTACGAAACAACTCCTTTCTCTCTGGTATGGCTATTTATTGAAGCTATTTTCACACAGCTGCATAGAGTATTCACATAGCTTTGGTAACGGAACAAGAGAGTCAAGAGAGAGGAAGCAATCTGAGTTGTGAAACCATTCCCTTCTCTTCAGATGAAAGACAAGCTGTAAAGTGGATATCTGGATTTTTCAAAATGCCTAGTGAGACACTGCTTTGGGGCTATCCGTAGTGAGGGTGAGCTGGTTTTCATGGACTTCAGCTTGCTTCTGCTGCTTGATTAGCTGCAAGAATATTTGTTGCAGTGCCTGTGGCAAGTAGAGTCAAACTGGACTTCTCAACATGAAAAAATGGGCATTCTAGGAAAAAGAAAATGTTCCCTTGTACCAACAGAAAAGTCAGCATAGCGTAGTCTCACTAGGCGAACAGCAAAATTCATGACAAAAGTAAGCAGAGGACATCAAACACACCACAGATTTTTTTTTTTTCCAAGAGCAGAGTCTTCTAAATATAGATTATAGTAATTTACTTTCAAACAACTCATTTTCAGCATCTGACATGTTCATTAACCCCAGGTAGAAAAATTATTGTGGTGCATTAATTTTTCACCAATGAAGACATTAGTCATATTTGCAAGTATCATTAGTGTCTGCCACCGAGGTGGAAAAGTCTTACTGTCTCTCTCCAAATGGAGGATGCATTAGAATGTTAACTAGGGTCTGCTGAGTTCTGTGGGTTATCAACTCTTGCACACTTTTATGCATTGAATATTAATTAGACTTTTCTAAAAGTACATCATTAAAAGACATGTTTTATAAGTGAGTAGGACAGATATGTAGTCCTTTGGTAAAATAAGGTAAAATGTACAAGGATTTAGTGTAAGTATTCTGATAGTTCTGACAATATGAAGGGTACAAGTTCATATATTAAACTGTGTATGTGCTCAGCAATTATAAGAAGGAAATGAGATCAAAGGTATTATAGTCCACTGAGGGGGGAAGGGAAGAGGGTTTCGAAGCTGCCAACAGCAGCAGGTATCTAAAGGTAGGTGAGGTCAGAGAGACTTGGGTGTTTTTCTTCCCGCTGTGTGATGATAAATCCCTTACACAGTACATTCCTAAAACAAAGACTAAGTATTGGAAAATGTCTCGGAATGATTTGGTCCTATCTGTCTTACATGCTTTTCTGTACATTCTTTCTACTAGATGCTCATAAAGTCTTTTATCAAATCTTTATTTAAATGGTTTTGCTTTGAGTTTATCTGTGACCTATTTTTTAATCCTTTGTGGAATAAAATAGTCCTTCTTCTAGGTTTTGTTAAAGACATGATGAAAAGGAGAGCAAGTTGAAGCAATGTTGCTCTACTTAAATTTTTTCACATTAAAACAATGCTCAAATTTTATTCACTGAAGTATAAGACTGCATATATGTACAGTGGCTAATCTTTCAGAAGATTTTTTTTGTAGGTAGAAAGGTGAATGCATGTCTAACTGGTAAATATGACTAAATCTTAGTTAGGAGCCAAGGGGACTGACATTCCCTTTAGTAATGCTTGTAAAACTTGGAGTCAATTATTCCCTGTTTCCCCATTTCCTTCCGCTTTTACTTCAATGCCCGATTTCCATTTAAATGGAAGAGGGCATGAAGTAGCTCAATGCAGAACCTGCTGAGGACAACCAGCAAGTTCACCAACTGGAGTCAACGTAATGTGATGGAAACTGTACTCATTTCCTTTCTCTCCCCAGACCTCTCCAGTTTGTTTTTGCATCTCTCGTGATATTTTTCAGTCTAATAGAAGCATCAAGCTGGCAAAAAGCATCAAAAGAACCAACTAGTGAATCAATCTAAATTTATTTTCTGAATAGTCTGTGGCATTGCTAGTTCAGCTGGAATGGGACTTGTCTTGCATTGCTTTAAATTAGGTATCTTGTCTAAGTGAACCTTTTATACACCAGTGGAGTCAGTGGAAAGGAACAGTCACCTCCAAAGAAAATGCCCATTTTTCAGAGTCACTGAAGGCAACCAGACTCCTGGGTATAGGATTTCATCAGGAGCAGTGTAGGAGAAGTGGGGCATCTGTGGAAGCGCCCATCTCTGTGTTCACGGTAAAGCAGGCTGGAGAACCAGCTTGGTCTAGAGCAGTGGTGGTGAGCCTTTAAACATTTGTTTTAATGTGTTTTGACAGTGTTTGTTAAACCAACCCAACTAGCTGTTGCTGGAGAAACCTTTCACTACACACCAATACCATAGGCATAGATAAGCGATGTATCAACATAGCTCTTTAACTAGGAAATTATTTATTTTTCCCTAATCGGAAGATTGCCCTATTAGAGTTGGAGAGTAGGATAGTGCATAATTTCCTTTATTGCAAGAGAAGAATGGGATATTATCTTCTAGAGCACTCCTGTCTCCTCTCTATATGACCTTTATAAAATTTTTAGCTGGTGAATGATTGGATTTGCATGAGGAATGCCTAAACGTTAAATGGTGTGGCATGTACCTAGGAATCTGATGGCAAACTGTGACATCAGATATAAACCTTGCCTTCAAGATGAAAATAAAGAGTTATAGCAGATTCATACATTCCTAGTAAAGAGCTCTACTATTAGGTTTGTATCTTACTGTTTTTTTACCACTCCCTGTAAGATATGTCAGATCTTTATGATTAAAAAGATTTTTTTCTTTTCTTGGTAATGTAGGTAGTAGTATACAATGTGAAATGCCATGAGATTCTCCTGTGGGATGAAAGACCTTGGGAAGAAGCATTATAAGCAGTAATTGATCTTAATATTGTGTGAGAAGAAATTAACATATGCACGGGGATACAAAGAACAGGTGTGATCATTGCCTTATACTGTACTTGTGTAACTGTGGATTCTGCGCTAGGTTTCAATGATGTGACTACAGGTAAAGTGGGAAAGAATCACTTGGGTAATGCTCATGTTGGAAGTTTTGGAAAAGGATTCTTGATGTTTATTTACATTGAATAAACAAGGAGAAAAACTAGATGACAAGTAGATGTGAGCAGTTTTTACTGTGTCCTCATTTCTTCTTTTGTATTTAATTTCACACTACGGCAACAGTGTCTCTGCAGAAACTAGATCAACCAAGACAGCTTTTGTGGCCACCCATTTTGAAGTCCAGTGAGGTGGCGAATCTGTATGTTTGAATGGCAGAATTGGGAAATCAAGCCAGGAATGCCCTTTAAGTTTCATGTATGAAAATAAGAATAGTCTTTTCAGGGCTTTGCTATATTACTCATGTGCTTGCCTTGATTGTAAAAGCTCAGTTTAGCTGGTATTTAATTTAGTCTTGCTGTCTTAATTTTTTAAAATAGTGATAATAAGATTTATTAGTGATTATATTAGTAATGGAAACATTGGTTCAAGCCTATTTGGTTCAAACGCCTCAATTTTCGTACATATGAATGATTATTTGGTCACATAATTATATGGTGTTCATACAGAAGGAATAGTTGAATTATTTGAGATATTGTTTGCTTAATTTCAATGTTACAGTTTGAATGCTCTGAACACAGTAACAAGTCCATATATGAAGCATTCGTATAACCATTTTTTCAAGAGAATTTTTCCTATGAAAAAAAGTTTCTTGGAACTAGCAAGGTAGTTGAGTACTTAACTACTGTACACTTTAATTACACCTAATGTTATTTTTCTGGCTTTTACACAATACAAAAGCTATGTATTGCATTTTCATTTGTTTGTCTTTGAGCTCAGCCATAGAAAGTTACTCTCATCTCTAGATAGTTGTATTATTTAAGCCTTTTTGTTTTGATGGAAATTACTTTTGCAGGAAGAAATTTACCGCTTTGACTGTGATCAGGGCCACAGCTCAGTCCGTAACATTCACTGCTGACATGCCTATTTCCTACCTGTCAGAATGAAATACTAATGGTAGGTCCTATCAATTCTGACATTGCTTTCTTATTTTTTGTAACCAAGGTCACTTTGCTTCAAGTTTACATTTGGCATGCAAATAAAAATGAAACTATAAAAAGGATTATTATTTTTTGCAGCAAATTTGTGCTGATCGGTTCTTATTTTCATGTTTTTCATTTCAAGGAATAAAACATTTGAAAAATTTAAGGTGATAGATAAGGCATTTACTTGTTGGAAAACAGTAAAAAGGTGCTTTTTCATCTTTATTATTAAATACATATGCAAAATCAGACTGGCTAATCAGCTGGTTCTTTTCTCAGCATCTATGTTACTGCATTCATGGTTAAATGAAACATTTCAAAGGTGTGTAAGGACTATTGTCTAACCCTTACAAAATATCTGTTCACAAGGAGTCGAAAGGAAGCTTTAGTCTCTGTAGGAAAGGGAAGCAATGGTCTTTTAGGGTAAAAGACATTGCATTTCTCTTGAACACACCAAAGGATGCTTGCATTTCAATTCCCAGGGCCTATTTTTTGCTGAATCTTTGTTCTTTAATCATAATTTTCATTATTGTCTGCTTAGTATCATGTCCTCTTTTTTATACTCAGAAGTGAGAAGCCTTGTTTATGCTTCTGAAGACTGGAAGAGTAGCACCATGGGAAACCAACGTCCTTGTTTTATCTGCATGCTCAGGTGTCATACAGGCAAAGCTGCTGACATTACACTGCCAGTGACCTCTGTCATGTTTTAATGGACTCTCTCTTTGGGTAGCCTGAGAGAAGTAATTTAGCTTCTTAAAGTTGGTATTTTTGGTGAGAGCTTTCTGGCTGTTAGTTGTTTCCAATTGCAGTTCTTATGATCTTATACAGAGATCAATCTGTTTTATTAAGATGATTTTGTGTGTGATTTTTTTTGGGTTTCTTTGTTTGTTTCTAATACAAAATAAAATTCTGAACCTTTAGCCAAGCAGAATAAGGCTATTTTAGCATTTTAATAATGAGTATTACTACCACTGCCGACTATATCTCTTGCTTGAGTAAAATGTGAAACAAGTCAGAATTTTTCACTGAATTCATGCAGAGCCATATCATCCTTGGTTTTGCCTGCATAGTGGATGAAACCAGATAAAACCTCCACTTTTAGGGCAATTTTTTTATAGTCAGGATGCTGATGTGTGGCATAATTTCTGCAACTTTATCCTAAATTGAGGATTAATTCTTTATTAATTCTTGTCTTGTGTTTTATTTTTGTTAGTATCAAAGGAGTCTTCATGGGCTGGAGAAGGCATAACAAGAAGTACCGGTTATTATCATCACTTTCCTTTTGACAGTCAGTTGGACTTTGTGCTGCTTTATGTAATTGGCGTTGCAATACTGTAGAAGTCTGGTGACCAAAGTAGACAGGGTATTTCAGGAGACAGTTTGGTCTAGAAAATAGCTTGACTGCTTCAAAATCTGCAGAATCTTCTTTGGTACACTGAGGTTTCTCTGACCTCAGGAATAGCAGAAGGTATGCACTTATGGTGAAAGAGCACAATGTTGGGAGAATGCCGACTCTGAGGTCTGCCCTCAACTTTGCACCTGGTATTCGAACAGCCTTCAGCAAGATGCTTAGTGACTCCATCCTTCAGTTTCCCACCTCAGAAAGGTGTAGGTGTATTTCATAATGCTGGAAGACACTGAAGTCCTGCAATAGTACATATAAAATGGTAGTTGGCTTCTGGGAAAAACTGATACGGCCCATGGTCTTTTCTGTGCTATTTCTTCATGCACAACTAATTTTTTCCTGTTGTTTCAGTTTCTGTTTCCGTTACTTCAGAGCCTCTATCCAGCTAAATCTAAAAATAAGTAAGCAGATGAAAGTAAAGTAGAAGTAAGCTTTCTGGGCAGTACTTACCTTTGTTATCTAGCCAGAAGTGTATTTATTGCATTTGTTTTCATGTCTTGTGTGTGATGTGGTTAAGTCTATGTATTACAGATCTATAATTTTAAAATGCCACCTCTCCTAAAGGAAAGGAGTATCTTTTACTCAATGGCAGTAGCTTTGCAGGGTGAGAAAATCCATGGAAGGCATGTAAAGGACCGTTTTCCATTTTATTGTTAAAGAAAAGGTCTCAGATTATTCCCTTCTTGAGTAATAAGCCAAAAGATCCTATTGTAATGTGTGTACCCAGCATTGTATGTTTTCCCTTTCAGACAAAGAAATAGACTTCTTTATCTAATCTGTTAATCTAACCTATGCATTTCTGATGTACGCATTTACCAGTGGTCTGAGCACTGCTTGTGCTGCTCTGATTTATAGGGAGTTCTCACTGATATATGGCCTTGATGTTCCTCCTCTTCTGTATTTTAGCTGTCGATGGCTCTCTTTTGACTGTTATTTGTTAAGTCTTGTTACTACTAGGCTCTAATTATAGCTCCCATTATTTTTAGGAAAATGCTGAAATACAAGCTCAAAAGGGCCTTTAGAAGCGCACAAATGAGAATTAGAGATGTGATAAGCACTCATCAATAGGCTGCTGGGGCTTTTCACTTACCATCATTCAAATAATAATTAGAATATTTAGATGCTAAGTACAGATCTGAGAGGGAAAGTCAAATGGAAGAGTTTTTTTTTAATGTGTATATAAATAAAATATGATAAAGTTCTTTACTTGTGTGGATTCACACACAGTATGGAGTTATGAATGTTTTGCCTTTGTTTTGCAGAACTGTTCTTTGGAGGAAGTATTGCGTTCTTTTTATAGTAAATGAAACTGCTAAATATGGATTATGTAGGAGCTGAAATGGTAAAAGACCTGCAGAATGGCTGTGTATGTAAATGCAAAAAGGAAAGGGACAATCTAAATCCTCTTGGTACGGACAGTCTAAACTGTTATTTCAATCTGGTTTTGACCATAGACAAATGTCAGGGAGAACTTTTAGAAACAAAAAATGTAAAAGAATGGAAATTCAGTAATGAGAATAGAGAAGACTATAGTGGTGAATAAACGGTAAGCAAAAAAGTTAAATAAATACTTTCTAGAAATATCTGGAGCAGTCACCTTTATGGATGTCTCTCATAATCCATGTGTGAAAGCATTGCCAACCACCTGTGTTTCAGGATCAGGAAGGTTGCATGAAAGCTATGCAGTTCACTGTGGTTGATTGTAGCTCTGCAAGGATGAATCTAATTCCCTTGCCACTGGTTCACAAATATTGGAAGCAGCAGAAATGCCACTGCTGCACTGATGCTAAGACCAATGATTTACTATAAGATGTTTTAAATCCCCATCTTACAAAGCATTTAATTTTTATAACTGAAGCCTTGCTCTCCTGTGACTATTGACTCTCCATGAGGCTAATTCTGCAGTAAATATTTTTTCCTTTACCAGTCTAAACGTTTTTGAATTCTCATGTGTCTCACCCCCCTCTCTATAATCCTGGTGATCTCCCCTATAGATCCCTTCTGTTTGGATAACTGTGTGCATCAGATGGCAAATAGTTGACTGCTGGTTTACATGTTGCAGGGATCAATCCTTCACTGATAGGGCGATGGACTGGATGGCCTCAGATAAGTCTTTCATCTTTATTTTATCACTGCAAAATGCAAGTGGGCGTGCAAATCCTAGATCTTTGCCAAAGCCATCTGCTCAAAAATATTATACAAACAGACAAGGAAGGTTTAAACTAATTACAACTTTTGTCTGTTTATGAAAATTATTCTTTGCTTCTGCAATCATGTATTTAGGCTTCCCCTAGTTATGTCATCTCTTTAAATCAAAAAATCTCATCCAGGCACAATCTGAAGACTTTGAGTATTTTTCAAAGATTTTTGGATGTCCCCTAGTCCAGCAGGAATACAAGCAGATCCTCTGATGGCCATTCATTTCAATGCACTCGTCGCACAAAGATTGTATGTGTTTTTCCCTAGAAGATCATACATAGCAATATGGAATCCCTACGTTAGGCTTTTTGTTATACTGTTGCTCTTGCCTTGCATTTGCACTTTAAAAGGCTGGTCTCTAGGGAAGAACAGGGATTCTCATTGATGCACAGTTTTATCTTTGGCCTAGGAAACTCTTTACATGCACGAAATGGTGTATTTCACCTGTATTGAGAAGAGTTCACATGAGCTGGAGAAACTGGACCGAATATAACCTACTTCCAGGGGCTCTCAACACACCAGAGCAGAATGGTTCTTCTGAACTTCCATGATGCCCTCTTTCTCCCGATGCTCCCTCTGTCTTGTGGGCTGTCCGATCGGATCTTATCCAGAAATGCTTCTGGGCTGTAGTGCACGGTTTCCCTAAATGGGATGAGTTGTCCCCTCTTTTGGATTGCCGGGCTGTGCCCGACAGCCATTCTCCATCCTCAACTTCCTAGCAGCCAGGTAAGGACTGCTGCTCCCCCTGCCAGCAGGTCACTGCGCGCGGCACTGGGGCTGGACCCTGTTACTGCTGGCTTTTTGGGTGACAGATGGAAAGCCATAAGCTTTGTCACTAAGTGTTGCCTGAGCCAGTAACAGTTGCCAGTGCAGTTCAGGCTGTTGGTGTGTTCAAAGTTTTGTGTGTGAGGTTTTGTTATGTTTGTGTGATATTGTAGAAAAAAAAAAGAAAAAAAATCTCTTCACTGGTTAAAGAGAACTCCATTTAAAAATTGCATGGAGGAAAAAAGAAAGCTGTTTACATTGTATTTTTTGTTGACAGGAAGTTTCAGATAAACGTTTTTTTTATTTACAAGCATTTGACTAACTCATTATGGCTTTTGTCTCTGCAAGTGGTAACTGCAAAAATATTTTAAGCGATATATTGTTTTAGAGGTATCAGCTCCAGTGAAACTGTCTTCTGTATCTAAATAAAAGGCAAATTGTTTGCTCATTGTATATAAGCTGAGATTTTCATCACACTTTTAAGACTCTCTAAAGTAATTGCATTAGTTTTCTGTTCCATCAGTCTGTATTTCAGCATGTAGAAATGTTTTGCTTTCAAAAGTTTTTTTAGAATGGTTAAACTGCTTATTCTGATGATGTATATGCATGCTGCCATTTACTTAGTCTTACAGAGGCTAAACTGCCAAACAACGCTTAAGGCTTAGCTTAGTTCAGGATATGAGAATATTTGCTTAGAATGTGTGAGGTTGGTTCATTATAGAAAACAACCACCGTATTAAACTAATTATTGATTTTTTTAGCATTGTATTACTATATAATAAATAATTTTACAACTAGCTTACTAAATAAATGACAATTAAAGCTCCACATATGGCCTACTTTACAAAGTTACCCCATCATGCATAACTAACAGGTTTGCTACCACATGCTAGGGAAAATACTGTTACAAGTTGAACGAATCTGGTGGTTTGTCTGTTGCAAGAATAACAGAGCATTCATATAGATATCAAACACACTACTGGCTACAGATTGTCCTGTATTGCCTTTTACTAGACTAAGAAAAGTAAGACACCTTGCATTGAGATTCGCAGAGAATTTGTGTCGGTGAGCACTTTTGTCTTATGGTTTAATGAGGAAAATTAACTGAATTTGGAGTCACTGCACTGCTTTAGCATCTTAGTAATAATAATGATATATTATCCTTATCTTCTACAGGTTTCATGTCAGTCAAACATTATTCAGCCTGGAAATTTGAAAGTTCTAGATAACAGCTTAGGTTTTCATGGCTGTAAACTGTTTAAAGAGCTCCAGACTAGTATGGCTGAAATGGTGCTATGGGCAGTGCTGCTTGTGTCCAGGTTACGAAGGAGTGAAGCCAGCTGGGCACAGTGAATGTTTTCTGCTCGCAGTAGTGCAGTTGTAATGGCTGGGTAGAAGAGGCTGATGAAGATGCAGAAGTTTCACTCACTGAAGCCATTGTAGGAAAAGACTAAATGCTGCACAAGTGTCTCATGAACTAATGATACCCAAGGAGTCCTGTCCCTAGGTGAGATGCGTTCTAAGGTGGGCCACACTGTTCTGTGAACCAGCAGCCCCTTGTACTCTGTGTGTTAATGCATTGCTTTCCAGAATTGCAGCTCTGTCTGGAATTTGCCGCTGCTGCGATTGCAAGCCAGGGACAGCACAGGAGGGGAAGAGGCCCAGGAGCCAACTGTGAGCCCACTGCAGAGCTGCATTTGTGTGCATTTCATTCTGATAACATGAAGGGCTGCTGCACTAAGAACCCTGAAATTAAGAAATTTCTCTGAATTTATTCTCTTTTTAATTATAACTAAATAAAATCAGAAGCTCGTGTAGATACTTGCACAGACTTTAATGCATTGGAAATGCATTTGATGGATGTTTCCTTAATAATCTGATGATAATTTTTTTTATCTGACATCAATGTTTTCTCACCTTTACTGTTCTTAAATAAGTTGAATTATTTTGAAAAGAGAAACTTGTCATGAAGGGAGATTTTCAACACAAATTGTCTATATTGTTTCATGTGCAAACTTCAGCTTTGCCTTTTCAACTTCCCTGGACTGTTTTATGCCTGATGACATTTGTGTCAGATCTATTTTTGTTTCACAGTGCGGGCTGTATTCTTGTACACTTCAAACAGTATGTCATCCTTCTACGCTGAAGAGAACTGGACAGAGGTTAGGATGTTATCTTTTTCAGGCTAATTAAGTTCCAGCATAATCATTATGCATAGCCTATATTTGCTTATTGAATAGAAAACTTGCTTTGAGCAGGAGCTTGGATGAGATAACCTCTCAAGGTTGCTTCTGACATGAATGATTGTGATTCTGCGAAAACAAAAGTCGAAGGTGTGTGTTTATTGTGGAATGAAACGTTTCATTATCTAAAATTCTGTTTCTGAGAAGTCAGAGTTCATTGTAGAACATTTTGACTCATGGTTACAGAAAATGAGATTTCCCGGAAGAAAACTGTAACTCTAACATGGGCACAGCTAAATACATACTTAATATTCCCATCCTCCAGCATCTAGGACCTCCATCCTGCAGAAAATACCTGTTCTTTTCAAGGCCCTGTAGTCCACAGAAGGTAAACTTTCTCAAAAGCAGTCCTATCCTTTTTAAAAAAAGATTGAAGTGGAGGACTGTAATTTAAAAACAAAAGTCCCCACAGTTGCAGGTTGTGGAGAACTCATGCTGTATAATTTTTTTAGAACACAAATATTTCAGTGGCTGAGTTGATGGATGAACTTGGCAGCCTGTCCTCAAACGATCTGGGATTTTTAGAAAAACAAAAAACAACACCCTTAATGCCAGGCTCTAAACTGTATTTAATAAAAAATAGAGCTGTGTGCAATGTGCTTATTTTGCTTTTTTTCACTACGAGACCCATTGCTGCATTCAGCCATTAGCTTCTACCTCATTCTGTCAATATCCAGGATAAGAGAGCCAATAAGCCACCCTGGCTGCCTTCAAGAAGATGCATACTAAGGAGAGAAAAACAGCTACCACTTAGCTATGACTGTCTTAACTCTTTTTCCTCTGGGTTGGCTGATCATGGTTATTCTCTCATTTGATCTAGAGAGCCTAAAAACTAAATCAAACATGATCAAAATGAGAGAGCAGCCTAGCACAGGGCTACTCTGTGCACAGTATATTCAGTATATTCAGCCACTAAGGAAGACATATGAGCCTTGCGTCTGAGGTGGGTACAAGATCTGTGGTCTTTCTCTGCTTAACCTCCTCTATGTGAAGTCAAATAGATCACCCCGGCCAAGCAGGCAGGAAGGGCAAGGGAATATGAATAGGCTGGGAGGAGATCACAGCCTCTGTTCTTCATAGAGTCCCTTCCATTTGGTTTTCTAAAGCCTCCAAAGGTGCACGTCATCTGGCATCTATATTTGACAGATTATATGCAGAAAGTCCTCTGCCTCCATGTCCAAGCCCTTGCCCAATAGCATAATTTCTTGTTTTCTGTACATGAGATTCCACAGAACTGACTATATGCGAATTATTAAATGTCCATCTAAAAATGTATAATGCAATTTAGGATAAGATGGTAACTATTGAACTTCATGGTTTCTTCTCCTGCAGTTTCTATTGCTTTTAAGATTGGGAGACAGAAAAGTGCATGAAGCAATGCTTTAGTAAATACACAGGAAATTTAAAGCCAGGAAACTGGTCCTTTGTTGTGTATCCAGCTGTGCAATAGCTTACTGACTTGGTTTCTTCCTTTCTTAAATTGTTCTGTGTCACAGGCAGTTTCAATATAAAAATATACACAGCCAGGAATAAATCCACATGCTTTCTTCACTGCTCCAGTTATAATATGTCAAATTTTGTGCAGTCAATCAAATAATGTAAGTTACATAGCTTTATTTACCGGAGAGTACTACAAAGTAGTGCTCCATGTCATTACTCAAAAATAATCAGAAATAAAATAGTTTGGCAGGGGGTTGAGGTAAGGAGAAAGCAATTTAATTTCTCTGCAGCCTAGGGTTCATGCTCAGTTAATTACAGAATCATGGAATCACAGAATAATTGAGATTGGAAAGGACCTCGGGAGATCTCTAGTCCAACCTCCTTCTCAAAGCAGAACCAGCTCTGAAAACAGACCACGTTGCTCAGGGCTTTGTCCAGACAGATCTTTAAAACCTCTAAGGATGGCAACAGCACAACCTCTCTGTGCAGCCTGCTCCGTTGCTTGGCTGTCTTCGTGGGGAAAAAGTATCTCCTTCTATGCAGTCAGATCTGCTCTGATTTCAATTTATGGCAGTTGTTGCTCATCCTCCCAGGATGCGCCACTGTGAAGAGCCTGCTCTCTCTTCTGCATAACCTCTTTGTAGGCATCAGGGGCTACTGGTAGCTCTTCTCCAGGCTGAACAAGCACTGCTCCCCCAGCCTCTCCTCAGAGCATGTGTGATTGTCGTGGTGGTCCTTGGCTGAACTTGCTCCAGTTGATGAACATCCTTCTCATGTTGGGGCTGGGGGGGCAAAACTAGACAAGGGCTAAACAGAGGGAAAAATTCCTCCCAAAATCTTCTGGACATGCTCCTGATGATACGGCCAGTGGTGCTGTTGTCCTTCTTTGCTGCTAAGGCACATGGCTGGCTCATATGAAGCTTAGTCTCTCCCCACTCAGTCAGCCAGTTCCCAGCCTGTGTCACTGCAAGGGGTTGTAGGACTTTGCATTTCTCCTTGTAGGGTTTCATACGGCTCTTGTGTGCCCATTCATCCAGCCTGAGTGGCAGCCCTGCCCTTAAAGATGCTGACTGGCTGCCCAAGTATGGTTCCCTCCATCTGCAAAATATTGCTATGCATTTCCAATACAGCCATATCTGCTGTATTTATTTTAGTGGGAATAAAGCAATACAATTTAGAATCTGTTTTGACAATATATATTTTTGTTTAGATTGTAGTTGTAAAGATATGGAGCAGAAAGCTTACTAAAACATAGACATTGAAAATGCATAAAAAATATCTGTGTGTCATATATCTATTTTATTAGGGTTAAATTTTAATTCTTACATCATGCTGTCCACATTCAATTATATTAGGATCCTCTGTGTTAGACATGCTGTTGGAAAAAGGTAAATAGACTCCTGTCTGTTTCCTGAGCATGTTACTAAGTCAGTACATTGGCTAGAAAATGTATGATGATGTCCATTTTACAAATGGGTATGAAAACTCTAAAAAATAATGGTTTGGTGCAGAGTCCCATGAGGCTGGAAAGGGAAGCCAAATCACGAGTCCCATTCCACTGCCCAGGCGTTAGATTAATCTTCTTTCTGGCAGCTATTTAATTCAGAATAGATTTAGATCAGAACTTATGTTTGAACACAGTGGCCATTTAATCATGCCAAAATGTTTCCACTGTTCCCACTTTTTCTTTCATTACATTGTGTGCTAAAGAAATTATAATCAGCAAAGCACTAGAACTATCACCTGGCTATCCTGAATCATAATGAAGTACTGTGTGGCATTTTACTGTTCCAATTCCTGATTTGTGGTCAAATTTGATATGCAGCGTACTGAATTCACATTATTGTGTAAATATTCTCATTATAAGCTATAATTTGCTTTTGATCTGAAAAGGTCATAAACATGCCATCAGTTATTTCATAGTAGTATATAACGATTCATTGTTTTTTTCTTCACTTAGAATAGGAGGTATCTGCAGTAACTGTATGGTAATGGCTGGGAAATGTTGACTTTTATCAATGGCTTGTGTTTGCTTCACGCCTTCAACTCCTACATATTATAGCAGTGATTGCTGGTTCTGTTTTATTCTATGGTGGTTTAGTATTATGCTGGATATACTACTTTGCATAATGTTATCAAATTCCTACTATTAGGCCTTGGAAAATATTCAGCTCAGATTCTAAACTACTCTGAAATAATGGTAAGTTTAAATCTAATTTGCGGTCAGTCGTTCAAGGTCCATAAATGGCTGTCAACCATCAATTTCATGCATTTTTAATTCTGTTCTGAAAAACAAACATTTGAATTTTATCTGTTTCTTGTCCTATCCCAAAGTCTGTTTTCCACTCTTTCTTGTTTTACTATTCCTTCTGGTCCTGTCACAATCTCTCCATGAAAACAGAGTAATGACAGTGGTACAGAAGCTTTTATGAGAAAGTGCTTTCGCATCTCATGAGACTGAGCAGAGGAATTTGTACTCGAACTGAGCCAGAAAGTGAAAGAAGTAACAGGTGACTCCTTCCTCACATAAAATCTTGGTGATATGGGAGGTGCTGAAGCAGCAAGAACAGAAATTAACATTTATGTTATTTTAGCTGAAGTTCTTGCAAACTGTAGGTAAATAATTCTTAATTGTCTTCAGTATAAATGCGTACTTTACAATAAGGTAGAAATGCAGAACAGGAAGACTGTGTGAATATACAGGATATTGGGGGGCATGGCAGAAGCATGGATCCTTCGTTTGGACTACATAGTCCAGTTTCATTAGCCACCAACATTGCATGTCTATGCTGAGACCTGTGAGATTAAGCAAAAATTACCCACTGGCTAGGACTGCCAAAAAACTATCTACAATTTGGGATTTTGCAATACTGCAAGCAGTATGTGTTTCACCATTTATGCTCACGGAGAGGGAGTGCTTGTACTATGCATTCTTCCGTGAGGTGTTGTGGAAATGGAAATGCCAGGTGGCACAGAGCAGGAGGCCATACGGCGAGTTCCTAATGGGAAGCAGGGAAGAGTTAAGTGATGGCACTTCCGGCCAGCAAGCTGTGATGGGAATCTGAACCCAGCGCGAAGTGTGTGCAGTAAGTGATACCTCTGAGTCAAACTTCGACGTGAGGCTGTGTGACTTGCTGACTCATGGCTTTTTTTTTATGTGCCTCTTTGGGCTGCATGTTAGCTGTCAACCTTTTCATTTTGGTGCTGTTGCTAGTACTTTATGGGAACAATTTGCAGGAACAAGTGCACTACATCATCCAGAATGAAGAGGTTTGATGATTAACTTGCAGTTCTATTTTGTGACTTTTCTATCCAGCTGCTGAAGTACATCCTCTGTGTTTAAGGAGTTTTTCTGAAGACCGTCATGTAATATCCCTTTTATTAATTGCATTATAACAGCATTCACAAACCCAAATCTTAAGTGAGGAAAGACCATACTGATGTCTGACATTGGTGTCCCAAATTCAGTTGAGTTGTCATGTTAGCTGAATACACTCATGCTGTCTCACAAACCTTCTACTCAGACATTGCATTACATGCCCCTCAAAATGTATAGGGAGGTGATGAGCAAGGATTTTGGTGTTATTTGAACTCTCTTCATACACAGCATCAATTGGCTGATGCACTTTTTTTCATACAATTATATACAGAAAGGATTAACACTCCTTTTCCACACTGTGTTGAAAAACAGTTTTTGTGGCTTAAGACAGCTACTTTTATGCAAGTTTCTCTTGCAGCTTCAGAATTTTGATGGAATGTTCAGGGATATGCTGTGGATCTAATCCTACCAACAATGAATTTACTCCAGCCAAAGGTGTTTTAAAATCAAAAGCAAATACATAAGAAAAGTGCCTCACTAATAGTGCCTCTATCAATTAAAAAAAAAAAATTCAGGATGTCTTTCACTGGGATCCTCAACATTTTGGTGATAGAGGGGTGGGTGTATTTACTACATAAATTGTAGCTGAAATTTCTAGACTGTATTTGCTATGTGTTGTCCAGGATTTTAGTAATACTGGAGATCAAGCAGAGAAAGCCCAAATTTTTCTGGCAGACTGCTCTTGGCATCAGTTTGTCTGGAAAATCTTCATATGGCTCATAAAAATCCATTTATTTCCACTATTGTCTCACATGATAGAAAACCCCACATAATGTCCTTATCCTTAGATGTTACTTATATATCTAGATAAGAAAGTCTTATAGTTCCTTGTGGCTGTTGTTCATTATTTCCACCTCAGCACAGAAGACAGTTAACAAAGAACACTCACTTTTTTCCTTACTTTTATTAAAAAAAAAAATAATTCTCTCCCTCATTTACATTTATATTTAATTTGTTAGAGATCTTGTCTTTTTTCTGAGGACCAGGGAACAGATTTGTGTCCAGATATATAGTTTACCAGTATCTGCCTTTGAAGGCGTATTAATTAAAATGTGGATATATGCCTTCCTTAGTCTGTTTAAATATGCCTTAAATATGTCTTAATCTGAATATTTACAGTTTTGCTTTTGGACCAACAGCATACAAAAATAATGAAAACAGTAATTTTAAAGACAATTTTAAAAACTTTGGCCTACAGATGCTTCTTAGTAATTGCAGAATACTGAAGAGAAGCATACTAGTAAAATGCATTGTTATTTTTCCTGCTATTGATTGTTAGTGATGGATCTGTACGTAGACATGCTTTATATGTCAAGCTATTTCTAAAACAGGTGCTTGCTTTTGCTGAAAAGACACATGACACCGAGGGCTGAGGAGCAAGATCATGTCAAAATATCCAAAAGTCAGCAGGAAAATCTTTTCAAGTTAGAGGGCCTGCACAAAGCCCAGCATTTCAATAGTGCCTCATTTAATTCAGGATACAAATGAGGATTAAATGCTGCCTAGAACTACACATAGAGCTTGCAGACTCCAAGAAGAGGGAGAAACAGAAAAAAAGGTTTTGTATAAGCATAACATGGAAGCTGGGAGTAAGTTCCCTAACATTCAGGATAAAAGAAGGTGGTGAAATTTGTTTATAAAAGCCCTCTTTCATTATGCTTAAATATGCTGGTTAATATTCTAGCCTGACTGAAGTCAAGAACAATCTCCCACTGACATCAGTGGAGCTGGGGTTTCACACTTTGGCTGAGGGAAGCCGTAGATCTTCTTTATATCCATCTTTCTTTAGAACTCTGACTCCAAGGAGCTGTTTGCTTTGCATTTGACTTTGCCCATGAGAGATCTGCTTTTCACTTCAGTAGGGGTGGATCAGTCCTTTCCTACCACTGCCTGGCGTGAAGCTAGGAGGCTTTCCTTGTGTGTGTGGAGGTGCACTCGAAGAATAGCAATTTTTCCTTCTATGCTTTGTGATTACGTCAAGGGAAGATGTTTACAAATGTGCTATTTTTATTGGGGTTTTGTTAAGGATGCGGTGTTCTGAATCAATATGTCTATTTTAACATTAGTCACCATACTACAGATAGTACTGCCAAGTGACTAGAGCCTATGACAGAGCCCAGCAGAAACCACCCATGTTGGGAGTCTGGTAGTCGCTCCTTATGCTCAAGACCCACAGAAGAAAGTGGTATGGGAGCAAAACTCTTTAGGTTTTGGTTAACTGATTATATTAAGAAGTGTTTTAAAGAAAAGATCCACGGAGGTTAACCCCCTGAAAGTGTTCAAAGAACCGCCAGTCTTAAGGCAATATTTATTGTAATGACAAATTAAAAAAAAAAATACACTTTTCAAAATTTCCTTTCCCTGACTTTTCTGCCTTCCTCTTGCTCTACCCTTTTCTGCTCTTTCTGCTCTTTCTGTTTCACAATGGTGAATTTTTTTTTTGATTCCTCATTTAACATTTTGTTTGCACATGATGTTGCCTTTCTGTTTAGGAAATAGGAGAGAGTCAGTATTCCACAGCTGCAAAGTTACTACTGTCTTGAGGCTGACACAGAAACAGATACAGAGCTATAGTCTGTTTAAATGGAGATTAAAATTTTATGTAGCAATTAATGGTTAACTGGGGGTAAATGATCCAAAATTACCCAGCAGGGTCTTTGTTGAACAGAAACACTGCTTAACGTCCCTTGTTTACTAACAATCTGATGATGAGTGAGAAGACGTTTCTTCTTGTAGGCTGTCAGGTCTAAATAGAAGCTGGGATGTGCTACTTTGGTACAATGGTAAGAAGATGAAGGGTATGGTAAGGTGCCCTGGACACAGAGTTACTCTCCTTACTATACCATGTTAATGTTCAGGATCTATGACCACCCAGTGAATACAGTCTGCCGCTAGAAAGTACTTAACCTTCCAGCTTAATAGAGACCTAATAGAGCTGTGATAGTTGCAATACAATGCAGCCTTCGAAAAGTCAGCTCTCTGATTCATGGACACTGCATGAAATGTGTGAAGACCCACACATTTGTTTGCCAGTTTGATCACTCATGAAGATTTCCTTTCTGTCCACAAATGTAATGTTCATCCACGTTCTGGACATGAAGAGTGATGCAGGTACTGGTTTAAAGCTGGGAGGTTGGGAATGGACTCCTGGTTTGGGGAAGAATTTCTTTTGGCCCTCCCTCCTTGCCTTTGGGTTGCAAGGTGAGTGGGAGAAGTCCAGAGGCTGCATCCTGATGCTGCAGCTGTGGGAATGAAAGAAAAGATGGGAACGGGACTGGGAAGGTGTGGCAGCAGACTGCATCTTCTGGGCATGGAAAGGAGGAGGGAAGGGGAACACGAAGAAATGCTTTTAAGCAAGGGGATTTGTTTTGGAACATTTAATTAATGGACACTCATGACTTAAGGTTATTCTAGTTATCTAACTATACAAGAATTCAGGCACCTTGTTAAGGACCCTATTTCCTATATAGCCTATGGAGCTTAGTATTGGTACTGTAAATATTGGGAAGAGGTAACTATGGCCAGAAAGTCATCCAGAGCACCTAGGTCAAATGCTTACAGCTAGAGATGGTGATGAGCTGGTTATCGTTTACTATTTCCTCTAAATGGGAGGTGTTTTCTTCCCCTCTTAAGATTAAATACAGTCCTGTGACTGGAGGATGGCATATGAACTAGTAGTACTTTTCCCCCTTACTCTCCACAGCAATCTTTCTAAGTTATCCACAGTATAAGATGTCAAGCAAACAAAAGTACCAGTTGAATCATCTGCTATGCATTAAATGTACAAATACTGAAAATTAAAATCCTATTTGTAGCATGCGTGCCAAAAGGTTTAAAGATTGTTTTGTAGGGAAGAGTGGGAAGACAAATGTCTATCAATGTATTTTATATATGCTACCTATGACAAATGTTTTGTAGACTTGAGGAATAGAAGGGAAAAGAGTCCTACAGAGTGAAGCAAAATGCTGCTTGGTTTTCAATACTTGTAGATCAATTTAAAAATTAACATGGGGAATATCCGATAAGAACTTTAGTTTATGTGATAATAACTACCAGAAATTTTCTGTAAAAATTAGATTCATAATGTACATAAGTATCCCCAAAAATCTGGTAAAAAATTACAAATAGCCACTGATGCAAAATTCAAGCGTGGGCAGAATACATTTCAAGGCGACAAGCCATTTTGCATTTGCTGGCAGGAGCTGGCATCTGTTTTTAGATGTAACATCCTCAGTATAGCTGAAGAGCCTCTCAGAGAGAACGTTGCTGGGAAGAGCTCCAAGCAAAGACAAAGCCAGGTTTTCAAGATGTGGAAGTGAGCTAGCATTAGACTTGCACCACTCAGCAAGACCTGCTATGTGTGTAGTGAGCTCAGCAAGGTACGCAACTAGTTCATATTTGGCAGAAACGAGAGTCACTAGAGCTTGAGGTTGTCATGATCTTTTCCAAATAGCTCATTACATTTGTAGCTTCCAGGTGGGCTGGATGATGCTCTTTGGTCTTTGTTACTGCTTCTTGGATGACTGGGATTTTCCCCTGATGTTCCTCAGCTTGACTGTGTGTGACAGTTCTGGCATTGTCTTGGCGAAATTGAGAACTGGCAGAGAAGTGCCTGAGCTAAGGAATCAGAACTCATGCTACATGGTGTCTTTACTGACACCACACTGTTAAACTGCTCGGAAAGACAAGATAACACTTTCTTTTTCTTGGCCTTGTTGCCTTGATCCCGTACTCACATGCTGAGTTGGGACTGTCAGAGCCCTGACAGCTGGCACAATGACACACATACACGCACCTCTAGGGCTTATTTTTCAAGCTAACTCCTCAAAGGGGTTGAGGATTTGAATGACAGTGTCTGCCAGGCTCCACTGTACCTGAGTCAGCACCAGCTGTCTCCAGCCAGAAAGCTATCAACAATTGTTTGTACTTCTACAGGCTTTTCAACATGCAGTATGTGGCCTTCCACCTTGTGGCTATGCCCTGGGAGAGCTAGATCATGAAGAGGCATAGTTTGGAAACAAAATTGTTAGTGTATTTAGAGTTGCTAAGCATTCAACCGGTAATAAACCTGTCCTGGTCCTTGAGAGATATTTCAGTAAGAAGACTCTGTGGAATGATCTTGTTTAAATAATGCATCATTCATGCAGATGCAAAGGATATGTGGAAGGCATCTTTCTAATCACACTGTAGTCAGCAGCCAGTTACAGCAACAGCACAGTATAGACAAGGTCCTAACTGACAACTGTAAACAATTATCTCATCTGGTAGATTTTCATTATTTGAACATGTCCAGGAAGGCATGTTCCAAGCATGTGTCAGCTGCTGAAGGCCAGGTCATGCACAACCCAGGACTTGAAATCTTCAATGGCTGAGTGAAAAGAGAACCTGAGCTGTGATATTCAAAGACCAAATATGTGCTAGTAGTTATTTTCTGGTTTTAGCATGACTACTGTTCACAGGCAACCTTGTCAATTTGCCTGTGATCATAGTATTTAAAGGCAGAAGAAGCTGGGGAAGTGTTAACAATGGAAAGATAACTGAAATTCTAGAAAGCACATCACTGACCCTAAATCCAGGTACTCTGCTGTAGGTGTTCATGCTTTCTCACCTGGTGCAGTTTTTATTTGGGAGAGGAGCTCTCTGATGGTACCTGTTGTATCTATTGTCCATGGTCTTCAGATGCTTGCAGAGCTCTCCATGTGGCTGATGTGAAAGTCTGACTATGCTGTGACCTTAATCTCTCCTTTGATACCTTTGTGAGCTTCCACAGATGCAGCCTCAGCATACTTTTTGTCTGGTTGACATACGCTAACCAAATACAACAATCCATTGAAGAATGTTGACTTTCTGGGTTTTTTGCAGCCATTTCTAGCTCAGTAAGGTGTTCCCTTCTTTTTCCTCTTGGACTTTGTCTAGCAAGATACAAAGGGAGGCATATCTCATGCAAAGAAGATTTTTGTCATTAAAGTAATTAATGAAGAGACTGTAACTAAAAGGCATCAATCAGTTGGTTCATCAAAATGATAGGTGGCTGAGACTCCTACACTCTCAGACTTCACTATCCAAACAGTAAAAAAATAGTTGAGAATGACAGGCTTTACAGAAAAAAAAAAATTTAGGTCAAGCGTTTTTCATATCCTTGTGAAGCACTGGTATCTGTTCTTATAAAAATAACTTGTTGAAAATAATATCTCATTTATAGCCCATAGAGTGTGATGAAGGCAATTTGTTAGGTGCTGTGTGGTGGGACTCTACTGAAATCAATCCGCTATATCGTGTACCCCAATTACTTTCATTCTAAATGCATTTCCAAAGAGTACTTTTAAAAAAAGTCACTTAAAAGCATGCAAGTGATCAATGTTTCTTTGATTCTAACTGCCAGATAGTGAGTTAGGTAGTTATTTTTATCTAAAAGTTTTCAATCTGCTCATAAAACATAGGAAAATCGTGTTTGTGATCAGGGAGTTTCGCTTTGGAAAAACAAAAAGGAGTCTACAACAGTACTGGAAACACATTTGCTGAGCTGCAAGAATTCTTTCCTGGCTATAGACTGTCCATAAAGAAAGTATCTAATTGTACTAGACACACTTTGGAAACTTTCCCAGAGGAATAATAGATAAGTTAACGGAGCACTTTTTAATTTTGCAAAGTGCACTCTTCCTTATAATTTACTTAATATAGAAATTTAATGTACTGCAGTTTACCGAACAAATTACATTTAAAGTATTTCAGAGTTAGCTTGAAAGCTCTGCTTTGGTAGCCAGTTGGACTTTATTATTTGATTATCCAGATAAGGACAAGCAGTAACGAAGTTCTCTGTCTTAAGTAGTTCCAGGGATTATCTCTCAACCATTACCACTGTTAAATGCAGAATTTAAATTCCAAGAAAAAAAAATAAAGTAATATAGTAGTGCTTTCCTGCCTCTGCACTAGTTAATGCTTACTTTTCATTTGACCTAAGTCTGAGAGGATTTCTTATTTGTTCCAGAACAGCTTTCATAAATGAACTACACCTTTATGAAATAAAAAACTAAAGTTATAGGAAAATAAAAGAATGTTTGAAATTAATATGACCAGAATCAAATGTCCTCTTTGCATGTACTGCAGTCCAGGTAACTGAGGCTTTTTTCCATTTATTTCCACAAAACATCACAAAAAGCACATTTCTGGCTTAGAAGTAACAGTGTATATAACTTGTTTTCATTAAACAGTTGTAATAGACACATGATTCATCATAAGTGATACTTCTGCCCTGCCCTCCTGTAGGGCAATCATATAATTTTAAAAAACCCCACAATTTGTTTTTAAAATTGTGTTATGGTTTTGGTATCAGACAACAGGTCAAAGAAGTGTTCGTATTTGGAATGACATAGACTGTGGCATAAATTACCACAAGCTCCAAAGCAGCTCATTAAAAAGTTTTGTCTGTTTCATGAAGGAGCTGCACCTTTCTTCTGTGTCAGAAGTAGAATTGTAGGCAAAGATCCTTATTACAGAGGTTTTTGCTGTCTTTTAGGTGCCCTGGGATGGGCACATAGATCACTTGGAGGAAATATTTATTTAAACTTTATGAGAAGCCAATGTAGAGAGCAGAATTTTGAAGTGTTCTTGAAAAGCTTAGTGGCTAAGAAGCTGCCCTGCTACATACTTCACTGTTTGAATGGCTTCTTTATCAGGAGGAGTTGTAGAAAAGCCAGGGCATCAAAGAAAAAGAAGTACGTCTGAACCTTTTGGTGTCTGCTACTGTTGTCTTCTGCAAATGGGAGTCTGAAGTTGTACAGTAGCAGCAGCACCTGGGAAAAACTCATGGGATGTGGGAGGGGATGGCAAGAGGGCTGGATGAGGGAAGTACATGACAGAAGACTGCAGTAGCAGGCATTAATGAAACCAGCTCATCACATTAAGCACGGAATAGTTTCTGAGTCAAATTCACAGGCAGATGACAGATTCTGTGATGAAGTGCCTGTGGGGTCTGAGAATCCTCAAACTGAAGAATGGCTCAGACACGTGCAGCTGGGTACTTCCTGTTAAAAAGACTACACCGCAATGGTGGTTCCTCAAAATATCACCTGCTCTAGAGGGTCTCGATGCTATTGCTCCCGAGTTTAGTTTCAGGAGTCCTCTGATGGTTAACCAGATGATTTTGGCTTAACACAGAGCTGATTTTGATGACAGGAATGTTTCTGTAACTGAAGTCTGGAGGGGTTGTGTAGTCCTTCATCTCTATGCTGTGCATATGTCCCTCCAGGCAAGATGTGCTCTCCAAAGGAATTTCAGTAGACTTTCCTTGTGGTGGTGGGGTCAGAGAATTGCAGTGATCAAATGTATTGCATGCTGCTAGGGTCCAGGAGAAAAAAGCAAATAAATGCCCTCCATCATCAAAAAGTGAACAACGTAACTAGGGCAATCTCTAGTCCTACTCCTTGCTGCAATCCACATTGTGCTAATTGAAGATGTTGAACTCGGTCAGCTGATATTTTAGGCAGCCTTTGATCAATTTCCATGTGAATAAGTTCAGTTAAGTATTGGATGGTAATTGACTGTCTGTTTTATCAAGGAAGGTAAGGAAGGTGAAGAAGAATTCACTATTAGGCAACCTACTGTATGCTTGAAGAAGCAAATGTCAAATTGGGCCAAGGGAGGATTTGGCACTCCTACAGTTCTGACAACTGGAAGAGCAGAGATGAAATTACTAAGAATTAGACCATGTTTAATATTTTTTGTCATGCAAAGATGTTGAATTCTTAGAGTAAAATAAAGATTTTTCCTGGCTGGTAGAGGGACATGGCTTGTTTATTAATAAATATTCCAAATGCACATGATTTGAACACTACACTGAAGTAGGTAGGCAGGGTTTTTTCAGCGCTCAGATCTGGGCGGTGCTGTTGTTTGCAGATAGATTGATGATACATTTCTGAGTTTGAATATCCCTTTGGTGTGAGACTTGATGGCTGGAGGTGAAGAATTAGGTTTTCTTCATGTGGCGTATAGTGTCAGGATAATCTCAGAGAAATATTTTATGCTTCTGCTTCTTTGAAAAAAAATGTATGTGCTGTTTGCTTTTAGCAGAAACATATAAGTGGATAAATCAGTAAATGGCCTCATGAGATTAACATTCAATTAATGGATGATTTCCTCTATATAAAGATTTTATTAGCATTATGATTACTGAGAATAATTAGTCATAGAAGTCTATACTAAGTTAAAGAACATAACTGGATCTAATTAAAGCTAACGTGAAGAATTGGGTGTTGCGTTTTGACTAGGATGGCAATGCAAAATCCCATGCTCTTGTCAATTATGAGCTTCAGTGACATCATGTAGTCAGGACACACTTTGTTTCATTTAAAAGAAGGCATTTTCAAAACCTAAGGTTGATGACCTACTGCTTTCTGTAAACCACACATGTGAAACGTGAGCATATAGCCTACGGCTATGGCATGCCATCTGCAAACATCAAAGATCACACTGATGACACAGACCTGGACACCTTATGATGAGAAGTTAGAGAGAAGCTGAAGAAACTTGGTTTCCTTCTGTTTCTTGTGGTGGTTTTCCAATTCAAGGAGGAAAATAAAATCAGCAGCCCTGTTCCTAACAGTTCCTTGGTAAAGTGATTTTATCATTGGATACTGGAATTAATTTCTGCCTACAGTTGTAGATTGAGTTAAAAACATAGTTATATATAGCAAGTTGTTATTATTCACAGGTATGCAGAAGATATTTAAGGTAAAGTTGATCATTAGTTTTCTTGTAATGATTAAGGCTTTATGTTCCCAGAGGCCTACCACTTATTTGATGAAATACCTGCCAAGCTTTGGCTCACTCAGGGTTTTCTGCTGTCTCAATGAAACTACACTTGTACTTCTTTCAGGGAAAAATTCTTGATGATGTTGATACAATGCACAGGAAGTTGTTATAAAGGAAGTGAGATGAACAGGTACGTGAGCAGTTCAGATAAAATCACTCTCCACAGCTGAAGCTAAACCTTTTTTTTGAGGCTAGAAAGGCTTAGGTCAGAGTTTTATTTTTCAGATCTATTTATTTTTTACCTCTAGCAAAACATTGTAAAAGACAGTCTTCAGCCTGTTGGGAATTAACAAGTAACAGTCATGGGGAATAATCTCACATACAAGCCAGTATGTAGATTTAGTGGGCAGACTGACTTTTTGTTTAGCAGCTCTTATTCCAAGCCATTATCCCCAATGAATTTGATTGCAAGGAGATGAATATGTCCCAGTTCTAGTGACAGGAAAAAAAAAGTCTTAGTGTTTGTTGCTTCTTTTGAATTTTTTTCTTTTGAAGTGCACGTAGTTGATACGGACTATCAATTGTTTTTGTAGATGGAAGTAATTTAATGAAACCAACTTTAATAGTCCTCCAAAGATAATCACGTGTATATCCAAAGAAGATTGACTTCTACCTTTTTTACATTAACATTTTACTTAGTATTTAAAGAATGTAATGTTGGGACTGGCAATTTAAGTGAATTTTGTATCATTTTGTGTAGGTTGCTACTGCTGCTGGGTGGTAGCAAGTGCATCACTAACATATATTTAGAAGTTTTGAGAAAGTGAATTTTTAAACATTTTGTCTCTTTTCTACACAACAATTGTTGCCATTAGCTATTTTTTTCTTGCATATTTTTCTCACAGATCTCCAAGCAAAAAATAATTAGTATTTTCAACTCAAGTGTATTAAGACAGAAAGGTCTGAATGACAGACTCAGATGTCTAGAAATACCACTCATCTCATGAGTATTTGGTATTAAAAGCTATGTGAAAGTTGTGGAATGAAGGATGAACAGATTTGAAAGCTCACAACCCAGTAGATTCTAAAAATCTGCTCTTTCTTTGTTTAGATGGAAATTTCAGAGACTTGATAACACATCAACTGCGAGATAAGCTGGAGGTGTGAAACAGCTCTGTCTATCTATCTCCTTTTCTTTTTTTTTTACTACTCCTTCTTATATTATTCAGGTGCATTTGCAGTCAGAAGCCTCTTATCAAATGTGTGCTTATAGTTGAAAATGACACACCTGCCCAGTATCTATGGTAACAAAGGCTCTCTTCAATCTCAGACTTCTTGGTGCTCTTTTCTGCCTTTTTATCCCCTGGAAGAATAGATAATAACAAGCATTTTTAACAGTTTGTTTTAATTTCTGTTGCCATTTCTTTGTAAATATGCTGTAATAATCTGAGCATTTTGTTGCTATAAGCTTTTCTCCAGTGATTGTAGTGGATTGGTCTTTTGTGATGATGCAGGGTTTTTGTTTTTCTCCTTGAAAATATAATTAAAAATGGAAGAAATGGTAAAATAAATATTGTTTTTTAGAAAAGAACACCAGTAAGAGAGTTATGTGTAATGTGTAATACTGCGTCAAAGAATCCTGCTTCTGATTCTGACATAAGAAACTGCAGATCTATAGGAAAATTGCTTTAATCAAAATGATAAATAAACTCTAGTCCATTTTTTATTATGGACAACTGATCTGATGTACTAAGGTCTTTCCTCCTGTTGAAACTGATGAAAGGGGAGGGTTTAGTATCTCACAATATAAGTTAACTTGGATCACTCCACAGTGAATCAACACACGGTGGAAAATAATCAGATTAATAACTTTCCCTTTATTTATAAACCCTGTCAGTTAAAAAAAATTGAAAACATAAGGTCTGTTTTTCCTCTTAAAACCTCTCACTCTTCTCAGAGTTAGAAGTAGAGCCAGTATTAGCTAAAGGAAAGGGCTTCACTACCATCTGTTTTGCCTGGTTCTGAGATTCTTTCAGCGAAATCAGAAGACAGCCTGGGCATATTTTGAGTTTAAGTGGTATTGTTTGTATGTTCTTTTAAATCAAGGTGAAGAGACAAGTCCCCCTGTGGAGTTCAAGAATCACTTAGAAAACCAGATCCTTGTCAGAAAACATAACAATATTCTTTCTTTATAATGCACTCTATTCAAGGCTGCCTTTCATAAGACTACCCATGACATAAGGCTGCTATTCTTCAGTTCCTCCTGCTCTCCTGTTTCTCATTTGACAAGCATCTTCCAACAAGTGCAAAATCCTTCACTTCTAAGAACAGTCTGTCTATTAAAATGTGATGTAATCCTCATCTGTGTCCTACGTTCGAAACCTCATAGACCTAATATACTTCACAAAGGTCTATGGGTCAGATTTTGTCCCTAAGAAAAGCCATGTAAATCTCAGGGCAGTCACTGAAGTTGCTGCAGATTTATACTCGCGTAGCAGAGCAGAGGTCTGCCCTATTCGGTACATAATTCTTTAAGCACTGCATCATTTTCATACAATGGTTAGAAATGTGATGATTTACTATATTGTTGTCATTACAGCTCATCAAATTTGGATACACAATATGCTGGGATTTGAGTAATGTTTTAAGTAGGCAGGAATTTCTTAAACAAAGTTACTGAAATGCATGGTTTAATCTGAGCCTCTAAAGAGTTTTGCAAATGAAGGTGAATAACTTAGATGCAGCTGTGAAAAGAAAATCTGGAGGGATTCAAATAGTAATACAGTCAAAGTAGCTGACTGGGAGAACAAACTTTGCAGCGGTTTCTTGAATAGTTATGATCTGAGCAAGGATACGTTCAGAATAGACCAGATAAGGGATGTTGTGACATTAGAAGTGCAAAATAATGGCTGAGAGGATTCACATCAGCTAATAGTCTCGAGCCTAGTGGATAAGACACTCTTCTGAGAGGTGAAAGGAAAATTTGGAATCTGTTCCCTGTTTGAGTTCAGAGTGGTGGAGTTATCCAAGGGAGATCCCCCTCTACTCTGCCCTAGTGAGGCCCCATCTGGAGTACTCTGTCCAGTTCTGGGCTCCCCAGTTCAAGAAAGAAGAGGAGCTACTGGAGAGAGTCCAGCGGAGGGCTACGAGGATGATGAGGGCACTGGAGTATCTGTCCTATGAGGAGAGGCTGAGGGAGCTGGGCTTGTTTAGCATGAAGAAGAGAAGGCTGCGAGGGGACCTTATAAATGCTTACAAATATCTGAAGGGTGGGTGTCAGGAGGATGGGGCCAGACTCTTTTCAGTGTTGCCCAGCGACAGGACAAAGGGCAATGGGCACAAACTGAATCATAGGAAGTTCCATCTGAACATGAGGAAGAATTTCTTCCCGCTGAGGGTGACGGAGCACTGGAACAGGCTGTCCAGGGAGGTTGTGGAGTCTCCTTCTCTGGAAATATTCAAGACCTGCCTGGACAAGGTCCTGTGCAGCCTGCTGTAGGTGACCCTGTTTTGACAGGGGGGTTGGACTAGATGACACACAGAGGTCCCTTCCAACCCCTAACATTCTGTGATTCTGATTCTGTGACATGCCTGTGATTTCCTCAGTTTTAGGACCAGGGTCTAATAGACCTTAGCTAGTTAGTTAGTTTCTCAAGGCTAAAGAAAAACTACTTTGAAAACAACAGACCTTCTAACCTACATTTTGTTTAGCTGTCTGGCTGGGAAATCAATTATTTGCACATCTCTGTTGCACATATTATGTCCTTTATTTCTCTTCTACCAGCTAAATCAGCCTTCTCCATTGTAGCTTGTTTTTCAAGTGTATGCAATGACTGTGGGGAAAAGGGTTAGGGTTGGACCATGTGTGCATGCATTTAGGCATACTTGCTCACCACTCAGCTGGATCTTCTGGAAGGACTCCATAGCTGAGAGGGAAAATTGGGACTTCATGATGTCAAGGTTGTAGTACTGTCTTAGTTGATGCTGCTTCTCTCTTTCTGGTGAGCAATTTAGCTCAAGCAGTCGCTGTTGAAGGCAGAATAAGTCAGGCAGGTGAGCAGGGCTGTTTTGCTTTCCACCCAAGAGGAAACCTCTGTGTTCTTCTTTCCAGCCTGTTCTGCTTCAGATGCGAACCACGTTGATTACCGCCTGATGCTCAACATCTAGAATTTGCTCACCTTTGAATGGTTGACCTTTGTGTGAGGGTTGACCTTCAGGAATGAGGAGCAGAGGTAGTTTGCACATATAGTTGCAGGTGAACATGCATATGTACATATATAGAAACATGTATATATATAGTATTTATGTATTTTTGTAATTGTATATAGAGAATGTACTTTATGGCACTTGTTTGGTTTCTACTTTTGTATTACAGAGTCCATGGAGGGTAGTGATAGCAGGGAGCAGAGGTCAAAAATATTAATAGGATTGCTTAATGTTATAAAAGAATCATGCTTTTCAAGGTTATTCTAATATCCTAGTCAACCATAATATCATCACAGTGTCTTCATGTAATCAGGTTATGCTTAATAAAATATAGTGCTGAATACTCAAAATTAAAATGAAGATGGAATAGGAGAGGAAGATTGTGATAAAGAAAGTAAAGTTATCATCATCATTTTATCAAATAACTTCTACTGAACAATGGTGAGGCTCCGCATAGGCTCAGTGGCCTTGTGCGCAGAGGTCACCCAGAGATATCACGTTCTTCCCTGGACAGGCTGGAGAGCTGGGCAGAGAGGAACCTGATGAAGTTCAACAAGGGCAAGTGCAGGGTCCTGCACCTGGGGAGGAACAACCCCATGCATCAGTACAGGCTTG
>Ga0065711_1029856_pt1 | contig 34584 bp, 14 predicted proteins | sample Hoacrofraction12_FD_59098 | JGI IMG/M metagenome (GOLD analysis project Ga0065711, IMG submission 59098) | Hoatzin crop microbial communities from Cojedes, Venezuela - Epithelial fraction 12 v2 (version 2) | ecosystem: Host-associated > Birds > Digestive system > Esophagus > Crop | place... | reverse complement strand
CCCCCCTCGATAAACGGTGAGATACTGAAGAGACACGTCTACAGGAGTTACACCCCCCCACACCCCAATAAAGGTGACAAACAGAGCTGTAACTGGTGTGTGCACGTGCTCCCAGTCTTACTGCGCGATCTGCTTCTCACAAACGGCGGAAATAAAGGCCTGCTTTTTATCTGCAAATTACAACAGCAGACAAAGGGGAAGGTATTTTTGCGGCCGAAGACCTGCGAGTTAAATCCTCACAGGAGGATTTTCTATAGATATTTATAAACACCAACTTCTAAAAATACATATAGACACACAAAATTTCTTAATCCTACTTACTAGATAGGAATTTCTAATTCCTTAAAGTTTATGTGTGCTTATATGCACTCATACAGATCTATTTGAGGAAAAAGTACTTTTAAAAATAGAATTTCAGCCATCAGAAATGAATGGGATATGCACAACGGCAAAATAGCACGAAAGCATCATCTTGGGGGAAAAGCATTCAGACAAACCCCAGAAAGTTACAGGGATCAGACTGCAAGGCTCTCCCTGAGCTACTGTGAATGTTCAGCGTAGTTACGAGTCGTCAGTGTGTCTTCCAACCTATTTTACTTTAATGGGATGATTGCTTATAAAAATTTCGTACTCCCCCACACGCAGCTTGGAGAAGAGAAAAAAAAATAAGGAGCAGCTTGGTCTGAGCAAGCAAGTCTATTAATTAAAGTGTGCAAGCCTTGACCAAAGTGATCACTTTAAGCTGCACATTTTATTCTCTCCCCACCACAATTTCCACCTGCGTGCAGCCTCAGCCTCCACCTCTTCCCAAGCTTTCTGCTCCCCAGGCTTCTGGCCCTGCAGTTTTACCACACCTTGTTGTGTTTTTTTTTTCTTCAATCTACCAAGCCCAGTTCTTGGCTCTGCTTGGTCTGTGTTCAAAGGCACTAAGGTCTTCCTGGGTACAATGAAAAGACCTCACCTCTAACCCTGCTTCAAAGTGTAGCCTATGGGGATGGGTAAATCGAGGCAATCCACAACCTCCCTGGGACCTGGTGCCTTCCCACTGCATCCCTCCAGTACCCACAGAAGCAGAGATGGGCCATCATGACCCTGCGAACACCAGTCATGGACATGGTCCTGCTCTCACAATACCACAAAGTTATTGCAAGTTTTGGCCAAATCTGCTCGGTTTGGTTTTTTTCACAGGTCCAACGCTAGGTGCAACCCTGTGTATCAACTCAGAGCATAATGGTTGTTTTCTTTTTTCCTTTTCACAGAAACCTCTAAGTAGCAGACAAAGCTCCTGTCGAAAGAACGTTTTTACAGCAGTGGAAATAATCAGTGCAAGGCTAGTTTTTAAAACCTGCTCCTAAAGTGCTTGGAACATTAAACAATTATTTATGAACACTTGAAACATTAGCTGTTCCACTTGAAACCATTGGCAGGGCTTTAATAGCAGCCCAAGCAATGCTCTGGAAGCAACACCAAGGACTCTCGCTAGTCACAAACCCTTTATTTCATTTTTAAAGCCACTGTTGCTGTGCACCAAAATTAAAAGGTTTATCACTATGATTAAAACAAAATCTCATTGCCGGCATGAGCATCTATTCCCTTCAATGCTTCACTGAGACATTTCCCTCACTTTCTGACTGTTTGGCATGCCTTTGCTTTTACTCGGCTTCTGCCTATAACACGCTGTTCCTGCAGAAACTTGACTGGGGCACTGCCTGCCCCTTCTCCCAGGATTCAGGCAGATTTTCACATCAAGGAGGCCAATTGACACCAGGTTAAACAGATTTCCTAATCAGGATTGCAAACTCGCTGATAATGCAACTACCCTAAACTCATGCTATTTATTTTAAAAATCAAAAAAAAAAAAAACCTTTCTTGTAAGAGAGGGAAAGGGGAATTCAATGACAGAGATTGCTCAGTGACAGCAAAGACCACATTTACTGAAGTTTGCAGATGTGTTGTTTTTCTGGCAGCCCAGCTTTCCCAGGGAACCACAGCGTTCTATGCTTTTGATTTATTTTTATTTACTAACATCAAGATGTTCCAACCCAAAGCAGAATCCCATTACACTGGGCGCAGCACAAGCACAAAGTCCTGTCCCCAGGATGGTATGTTTGAAGAGAAAGGGAAGGAAGAAGCTTGCCCATTTTGCAGTGAGGAAGACTCGGTATTGAGAGGCTGAGACCCAGGTACAGAGGTGGGTGCCCATTCCCTAGAAAGGAAATGCAGCCCTTCAGCAATGTACCTGTGCTCCTGGTACCTCCAAAGCAAAACACAATCCAAAATCCAGCCCTTCCAGTATTCAGCAGCCTAAACCTGCCCTACGCAAAGACTACAACAAGGGGGAGAGGTTTCACAATCCCCTTTTAAATTTAAACACATTTTTAGTTAAACAGTTTTCGTCCAGGATGTTAGAAAGCCCTGACCCTGCTCTTCTGGCTTGGGAGGACACAAGCCTACATCAGCTACCAAGCACGGCTCGTAACCACCACCCTTCATCTGGCGGTTATGATGTCTCACAATTCGGTTTCATTTCTTTTTTTTTTTGCACGGAGAGGCATGAAGGCAGGCGCAGGGCAGAAAAGTGTTTCCCACCTTGGAATGGGAACATGCTGTTGGCCCGCAGCTGGGGAGTCCAGCAGTGATCACTTGACCACGCCTGCTAAAACCAAGGCTAACAAAAAAGGCCATATTCCACTGGGTCTAAGAAAAAGCAGGCAGCATGGTGTTAAGAAATAACTGAGGCAGAAAAAGCAGCATAAAGAATCTGAAAGACATGAATGCCTGAGGAAATGCAGATTTTGGGGAATCTGTGAGTAAACAGGCATATGACTGACTGAGCCAAAATATATACAGGATTTCACAATATTTAAATCATGTATCTTTGTGTTCTTAAAAATAAATTAAAACTATACCAAGGCTTACACATGGGGAACTGACGCACGCTGGGTGCTACCAAACCTGCAGCCAACGGCCTCATCCTGCAGCCTCCACGGAAGCAGACCCGGGAGCCTGCGCACAGCCCCCGGGACACTTAACCACCGACACCCGTGGGAGCAGAGGCGAGCCGGCTAAACTCCCACATGAAGAGCCCTAACAGTATTTGAGAATCACACAACAGAAAGTGCATTATCTGTTGTGGACCCCGTGCCCTCTTTTTAATATGGCTGTTAACTTGCAAAAGTTACTGTGGCAAAAGAGCGGAAAAATGATTTGATCATATTCAGTGATATTGCTAAGAGCAACAGGAAAAGACATTTGAAAAAGTGGCTTGCAGTCATTTATATGCCTCTTTCCACATGTTAACCATTTTTACTTTCAATAACCATGCATCAGTGCTCTTGCTGCATTACCTTGTAACTCCTCTTCTTCTTTATGGTCCTTTGTGGACACATTTTCACCTGCTTAAATCTCTGCATATCTACCAGGAAAAAAATGTGAGACACACACACAGGTACTGTGTCCTAGGTTATAAATATATTAGGGAAATACAAATGTCATCACAACCCTCAAATGCAGCTTCACTGGCTCTGCTACAGAGACACAGCGTGACTTGCTAGAAGTGCACCAGCCAGAATCTGGGAAGGTTTCTAGGACTGGTGCTCTTCTCTCGTCCAGGTAATTTGTTACTCAGAGTGTGCTGATCTTATGAAAAGAGCTATTCTTTCCTTGATGACTGTATGTTGCTATGCTAGTTTTCCCTAAAGAGATGTAAAGCCCACTGTACACTTACTGACAAAGTGAGAGAGTAATTTTATTGTTGCAACTCTGGAGGTGAAACCCTGGACTTACAAGACTGCCAACAGCTGCATAAAGCAACTTCTGAAAATTTACCAGAATAATTTCAGCCACCTAGATCAGAGGCAATATTCTTGTAAACCACGAATTTTCAATCAGAAGACAGGCAGCTACCCATGTTTCCTCTCCCTTTCTAGCTTAGATCCATTCACTCCTCCTCTCTAAACTCCTTTGTCATCTCCTGGAGGTGTTGGCCCCAACTCATCTTGCTCTTCCGTGACATGGTTGTACAAACCACAAAATTCTCTGCAACACCTCACAGGCTCCAAGTCATCTGCCTTTGTTCTTGCTGACTTGGAAGATATTTTGAGTCCGTCATGAATTTTATTTTCAGAAAGATGTTGGACCTTCTCTAGACATCTGTGATCATCATCTGTTCAGGAGGGCTCAGCACCTGGAAAGGCAGGCTCTTTGGGAGTCTGGATATAACTGCCCCACCTGGAGATGCTGGCCTCAACTCTTGTGCAAATCCCTAACCCACCTTTAGACATGGAAGAGAACTGATAAATCTGAAATTGGTTCAGATCGAAAAGGCAGCTTACAGCTCGTGTAGGACTTTTCTCAGGTGCCTCTAAGCTTCCTGGTACACAGATCTTAGACAAGGTACTTCCGAGTTTAAAGATACACCTTTCAGCATGGTAAACAGTATGCACACTCCATTTTCATGGCATCTCCGTGGTGGTATTAGTCACATTCTCACACAGGGTAGAAACATTGCTTCAGATTTCAGTAGGATTTTGGGAAAACACATTTCAACAAGGGTCTGGATTCTTTATCATTACCTGTACACTTTCTGATGCAATTCTTACAAGCAGATGAAGCTTGAAAATGTTTGCACCTACAAGCAGTCCAGTAAGGAGAGCTGAGATTGACGCAGATGTGCTTGAAAGCGTTGGGTAAAGCTTTGGTAAACCATCTATGCAGCAGCCAGAACTTCCTTCTGTCTACTCGTATTGTGCGTCCTGAACCACTGCCTTTGGTAGAACATTTTCCTGAAGGGATGGACTGAAAACGCATACGAGTGGCTGTGCAGCAAATAGCCTTATCAATGATTTCATTTGCAGTCCAGAAATACCAAAGGACTTCACAATTCAAAATGTTAACCCACAATCTTAGGCCCAGGGAACTTACCACCTAGATCTGAAAGTATAAGGAAAACAAAGGGAATGAATCAGATGCTTAGGATGAAGATGTGTAGAATAAATTGAAATTAATCAATCATATTTTAGGACACTGCGCTCTAGCTATGGTTCATGTCTTTCCCAGTTTGATCAAGCTGTGACTTACTAGTTCTTTACGAAGGAGAGAAGACCATTATATTACTATGTGTGTTTGAAAAATCAAAATATCACCAGCATATGTAGTAGTTGGATTTCCAGTTATGAAACACGCATTTGACTCTTAAGAATGCTGGAGGCTGAATAAAGGTTAAAAACTCAGAAATAATATTGTTCCTGCAACTTTTGCAAAAATCTTTGAGAGATGAATTTAGCAATATGTGGCTTTTAATGGTGTTACATTAAACAGCAGGATTTCCATATGGCGTGAATCTGCTGAATTGTATCGAAGATGGGGATTTTGTTCCAAATTTCTATGGCATTCTGTGATTGTGTCATTAGATACCCGCAAGCCTTTGCTACAATGAAGAGTACAGAATGTGCCAAGTAAAACAATCCTGAGTGTGCCTTCCAAGGGAAAATACTGAGACTAACGTTTAAAATTTCCTAGCCGCATTTTCTTTGAAACGCAGGAGTTCTTTTTGTTAGAAAAGGGTTAAATGGAAATGTGTCATTTTCATAATAATAATGTGTTTTATATTGAAATTTGTTCTTCGTGTCTTTTCTTTTCCCTGTAAGTGTTGGTGTGTATGAGTGATATGAGGATAAGTTTGTGAGGGCAATTACCCATTATTGTTGAGTAGCTGAGTAGTCCCCTGAGCAAACTCATGCATAATTTGTTTGTTCATAAGATACTGTAGAGCTGAGGCTGCAGTATCTTCTGTGCCCCAGCTTATGGGAAAATGGAAGCTTTTTCCCACTACTCTGCATTTCTTACCCTATTGTTTGAACTCTGATCATCCTTCTTGCCCCTCTATTATGGGCACCTTCGCTGAATAGGAATCGCATATCAAGTGGGATAAGGTCAGAAATACATCATATAAAAGGGGAAACAGTAAATTCCTTTTACAAGATTCATTACGATAATCATGTCCAAATAATTATTAGAAGCATTAAAGAAATCCTTTTCTAATTTATTTTTGTGCCTCTTACTATCTGCATATCCTTGTTATCGAAGAGAAACAGTGTGGTCTGCAAAGTTGAGGTTACAAACATGCAGTGGTCTTGGGATAGACAGGACTGACATGAGATACAGCTTCAATGTTAAATAATTTCCCACTTTTTTAAAAACTCTAATCTGTCCTTACATGGTTTCCTCCCCTCACAGCACTCTCTTCCCTTATCTGTAAAAGGACTTGCCCTTTTCCTCAGGTAGTAGCATCCCTATTACCTCTTTCCCTTACACATACTAGAGCAGTGATTTCTTGTTTTCCTGATCAGCCCTGCTGTAGCTTCACCCTGGAGAAGCCCCACAATTTTAATGTTGCTGTCTGCAGCCCATCTCCTCTGAAAAGCTGCACACATTCAACTTCATGCTCTATGGGCAATGTATTTTGTTATTAAAATTACTGTAATCGAAATGTGAGCATTTCAAAATGATCACGTGCAGTAAGACAACTGTATGCCCTGATTCGTAAAGGTTTTCCTCCCATCTTTTTTGTTTTTAAGCTGAGGCAGTTCTATGCAGTGCCACAAGGAGGGAGGAAGGCTGATAAACAAGCTGTCTCGATCAGGAGGTACATGTATCTGTATCAACACACCAGCTTCTTACATGAGTTTTTAATTTACTGTTACCCAGAACTCACTTCTTTTTGCACAGGGGTTCACAAATTTTTATCAGTAGTAGATCAGAAGTTGGAGGCAGCACCAGAGGCAGTAACAGGGACATATCAAACTGTGTGCCTACTGGGTACAGCCGGCATGCCATATTTTGGAAACCTCTGGTTTAGGATATAGACATTTAAAGGGTTTCTACAAATACTGTTAAGAAACATACCTATAATTCTTTGAGTACATGACAACATTTCTGTAACTGATTTTGGGTAAGATTTTCACAAGAGATTAGCTTTACAAGATCTGCAGGAAAGCTAACCCTACTTTTATTCTTGCATAGGAGCAGCACTAGGCCAACACAGAACGTTAGACGAGCCCAGCGTTACATTTTTGTATTTGGACAAAGTATTAATATCTGGAATGCATTCTATTTGTGTTCCACTTGTACCTAGCACATTTTTTATCATGACAAACTGCTTCTTTCTGAAAGTAAGAGTATAAATAGGAGGAGGAAACATTAATTGATACCCAGATGTCAAAATTATGTATTTTTATGTTGTTTTTTTTAAATCAGATAACTGCTTGAGGGAGATCCTTATTTCTCCTTTAGGTACTTTCCATGTATTCTCTCCTGCTGGTAAAGTAGGTAAGAATTTAGTTGAAGCATGATCATAAGATAGCTCTAGTATAATTTATGTGAAGTCTTAATGCTTCCGTTTGAAAGAAATGCTAAACCAGCATGTCCATCCATCCCTATGTAGCTCTCCTTGGGGAACTCCAGCACAAGGCATTTGTCAAAGCAGCCCCCAAACTCACTCATACCTGAACAGAATGAGCTATATGTTCAACAGCATAACTCCATACAAGAAAGAAAAGAAAAAAAAAAAATATATCAAAGTGCCTGAATTCAGTTATCAGCCTCTGCTTGTAACTTCCAGAGATACACTAAATATCTTCATTCTAGCTTCAAAGAAATAAAATACTCCAAGAAGTTCCATCACAGGACTTTCAGACTAGCTTTTTCCTGATGAAGTTTCAGAACAAATACATGAGGATTCCAGGGTGATTTAAATGAAAATGCCAGTTATTAATGTTGGTACAAACTTTGGATGACTTTATGACACCTTCCTTCACATGTGGAACTCTGCCACCAGTGCTTTTATCTCCTCTTTTGCTCTGGCTGATGTTATTAGTATCAAAAATGCTGTTTGGATGGAAAGAGGAAATGGAGGTATAGCTAATTTCTTAAAAGGTGGGGCCATTAATCCTGTCAAAGGAATATTTGGATCCTAAGGAAGTAGATACTCTCAAGCTGGTAGCTGTCAGTTATAGATGAACCTGAACACACAGTCTCCAAAGCCAGTGCTGCCACCACAATGCCCTCAGGTGCAAGGTAAAGCCACAGTCTGCGTGGAAAGGACAAAAAAAAAATGTATCCTGGGAATACATGGCAGACTCAGTACTGGTGTAAGAGCAGCCTGCGCTGCGGAAGAGTGTTTCATCACCATAAAAGGGGAGGGAACTAGTTAAGAAAATAGCAGATTTTAGAACCTGATGTATTTGAAGAAAGGTGTCAGTGGTGGTATGATCTCCTGGCATTGGGAAAGACTTTTTGTCTGCGGCCCATGGGGATCTGGGCTGCTGATGAAGAACTGCATCTGTTCAAAGTCTGCTTCACCAGGTGACCAAGAGCTGCCAATATCAAATGTAAATGTAGCTATGGGTGAGCAAATATTTATAAAATGCTTTGGTTACTTATAACAAGTCAGCTAGTGCCAAAAACTAAGAGATCCATTGAGAACACAAGCAAACAGCAGGGAAGTGACGGGACAAACAGGCCAAAGTGGTAGAAAATAGGCCTTAAATGGAGAATTAAATACTGTGACAATGGGCTATTTTGCCCACCATCCTCTCTGGTGAACCTGCAGATGATTCTGGGAAGGGATTGATGTATTCTTCAAAAGAGCGTGAGTCTGAAAGAGCTGTGCTGCCTTTTGTGTTTCCAGTGCTCATGCATCTCTAGGACTTTGCGACAGCCAAGATTTAGTGGGAGTAACAAAACCTGAGATGCATGAGATCTTCTCTGCCCCTGTTCACTGTCCTATCATCATCTTTTTTCACTCTCACAGAGCTTTACGTTAAACAAATAATATGCCCAACAGCCTGAAAACAGATATTTTTGCTAATTATAATAGCCCTGGGGTCTCTAATTTTATTTTTTCCTAGCTAGATCACAACATATGTTCACTGTCTCTCTTACAGATGGGGAAAATACAAGGATGTACACAGATCACTCACCATACAAAAGGCAGTACAAGGAAATGACCTTGTATTATCAAAGTCGTTAGCTAGTAATTGATACTTGCAATATGCCATCTTAGCTCTATATCTTTATTAGTTACTTGAATTTTTAGTGTATTTTAGTATATTAATTATTACAGTGAATCCCAAAGAGTGAAAGAAACATTCTCCAAAAGATGTACCAGGAAGACTTGCTACTGAGAAAAAGAAAAATATTTAGATCACGTCACGCAAAGTCGTATCTAAAGACTAGAAACTTCTGTGCTATGGCTATGTATGCTAAACAGCAACAGGAACACCCTGACATCTAAGATACTGTATCAGAAAACTTGCAAGTAGTTCTTGATGTCCAAGGCAGTTGTGTTCCTCAGCAAGAACTCCTAAGAGCTGAGAGGACACTGGGGAATCACTTGGAAAATATGACTTGCAGTTAAGCCCTTGATCAATCAGTGTAGCGAAAGGGGCGGTATCACTCTTCGGAAGTTAATTAGACACTAAGAGTAATACTCTAGAAAGCTTTGAGAGCAGATTGTGTAAAGACAGCTCCCAACATAAATCATTACTATACCTCAACTCTGAATTTCCATTAATTATTAAAACTTTCTAGGCAAGCTAAGCAGATATTCTAAGACGCATATTTCAGAAATTTCCACATGTTAAAAATTAAGTAACATTGAACAAGCTGGGCCAGGCGATGAGAGCCTTTGGAGGCCCCCATCACAATGTACTCTTGTCACTCATCATCGCCAAGGGCTGCATCAGGCTCCTTGCTGATGCATAGCGCAGCCCCAGATACAGCCAGCTCCTTCTGTGCAATGTCACTGCCCTATCCAACCGAGAAGTTTGAGTTTCTTTTCCATGTATTTGGGACAGACCTGGAGATATAGGGATATCTGAGGATGTTCAGAATTGCTCCCAAGTTCTTCAGGCAGCAGGGTTCTAGATCGTGACAGAAACTAAAGGAAATGGGAGGCAAAATAAAGGACTGGGCACAGGGAGGCTATGGAGAGCAGCTTGTGTGAACAACCAGGGCCTGGCTGGATGGTGGGAATGAGGCTCTTCCCTCATTCTTCACGTTTGCCTATGATGTTTTCCTTGGTTTTGTCATCAGACACAGAAAAAACAGATCTGGACCAAAGATGTAATTTGAATGAACCATCTTGGCGTTCTCAGATGTTGAGAGAAGTCAGACTTCACTGACCCTTGGCTTTGTTTCAGAGTTTAATTAGAAACAGAAGTCCACTAAAGTGCTCTCATTTGGGATGACTGCATTAAGCCCCACCTAAGTTCAACTCCCCAGTAAAGTACTGGGAGCAAGGGTCTTGTTGCTGTTTTTAATTAGATTAATTATTTTCAGTACTTCCAGCTAAGACTAAGAAAAGTGCATCTTAAAATACTCTGAAAGAGATTTACATCAAACAAAGGTAGATATGTCTCATTCCTGAAGTAAAACAAAAGAAGAAAATGAAGGGATCTTATTTAGACATTGCAAAAACAAGGGAAGATAATGCCCCCACAGTTCTATTCTGTGGGGAGATATTTTATTTTTTTTACATTAAATACAAGAGTTGTTAACTTTATTTGTAAATAACATGTAGACTTGTCCTTTTGTTGGAACAGACTAAACAGAAAAAGATCGTTAATGAAAATGTTCAAAGGAATTGGAGGGAATGGCAGGCTTCAAACTTGCATGTGAAGCTTTCAATGTGATGAAATGTACCCAAATAAAGTGTCTCAATTTTTGATTATTCAAATCAAGATACTGCAATATTTTTGGACACTCAAGACTTTGAACTGTTTATTTCTTCATTTTCTTTCTATACTGCCTTTTTCCCCTGAGAAATCTAACAACTGAAATACAGCAACAGTGCAGAATATTTATCCGAGAAGACAAGCACTTAAAAGGGTTCAAAATTCCAGGTTCTCAAGAAGAAAAAGCAATAGGCTTTAAAACAAAATCTGCTGATACTCTGCTACTGTTTAGTGTTACAGATAAGAGAGACATCTTTTGCTTTCAAGAAGTAAGCATAGCTGAACATGAGAATTCGAATGCTTTTCATCTAAATTGCACAGCAGAGGAGACCTTTGCAAAAATACACAAATTCTCTTTTACCACCTAGGTAATATTTGAAAATACAGTCACAATTAGATTTGTAAAGAACTAATGACTATTTATGGAGAAAACCAGTTGAGAAAATACAACAGCCACAGTGAGCGGTTTGAAACATTTTAGGCAATGACATCAACGATATTTTCAATTGCAATTTTGGCAAAGATAGATGGCACTTTACAACTAAACCAAGAGAAAGAGCTGACCAGTCCCTAGAAGGCAGTGGATATCTGTCTGGTCAGAGAGATGCTGCTCAAGGTGAGAACCACAGCTAAGGAAACAGGTAAGTGGGGCCGTGGGTATGGAGGCTGGACTGTCTGGGTAACCCTTGTGAGGGTGAGACAACAGAGGGTGTCTGTGCTGGGACCTCACAGACAAGCAGTTCTCTTCAAAGGAGATTTCACTCACGTCTGACAGATTTTTTCAGAATGGCCACATAGCTCCTGCTCCTCATATTTTCAGCAAAGCATTTGCAGTATTTGAAAAATTCTCTAAAACCCTGTCCCTGGGCTTTCCATGGTAAGACAGGCTGTCTTGCACAAATCCTTGCCTAAACCCAAGGTACGATTTGATCTAAAAATTAGTAGCTTCAGTTATATGATCACCTAGTATGTTAATGAAGCAGGGAGTAGAAATAAGGTTGCCTGAGCAACCTCAGTTCTGGCATCGCTTAATATCAGAGTACTTGGCTAAGCAATCAGAATAATTTTCTTTTAATACCAAGTGGGTTTCTTGAACAGATCTAGAGAGCACACTGCCTTCATACACTACTAGGAACAAGGATACAAACATACATATCTCACTTCTGCTACCTCAGCAAACTTGGAAAGAATCTTCCAGCTTAGGGTCTGAGAACGCCCGCAGAGCAATGCAGCACATCCAAAGTGCTGCCTGAGCTGGCACCAGGGCAAGTTGTTCCCCAAGACAGGTCCAAAACACGTTTCCAGTCTGCTCTTTCTCTTCCCTGGTTTGCCTCACCATAAGCCAGTGGAACCTCGTAGAGCAGCAGAGCAGGCTTGGCCTGCGAGGGGCCCATTGAAACTCCAGGGCAAATTTTAGTCTCCTTTGTATCCCTTGCATACTGTTCGGACTGATGACAATTTATTATCTATATTCAGGTCTAAGGTTGATTGCAGATATAATTTTGCTCTATTCTCATCTGCATGCTTTCTACGTATAGCACTACTGGTTAATTCCCTTCCAGCAACTTTGACAAATTCTCTTCAAGCTCAGGATGAAAAGAAATAAAAGGTGTCTTCAAAACAAAACAGGAAAAAAGAGCCCGTTTTAAATGAAAATATGAATTTGATACTATTTCACCTGTGACACACCTTCCCCACCCTCCTCCAGCCCATTACGTATTTGAATTTGATACTTAAAAATACAATGAATACGTAAAATAACTTTAAAACCTATGATTTTTTTTGAAGTATCATGCTACAATGAATCAGACAATTCTGCTCTTTCATCTACACTCCAGACAACTGCACTTTTTTCGTGAAATTCTATAGGATTTGAAAAGAAATGGTCCCAGTTTACAGTGATAGCACTACAAACAGTTCTAGTGTTTTCTATTAATTTTCGGTTGTATTGGTATTCTGTTCCAATTAGTCTCTGTTAGTGCTTCAAAGCTCAATCTTATCTGCAGATAACATCAAAGATGAGAGCTTCCAGTTTTAAATTTAGTTTGTAGTTATTTTAAAGATACAAAGGCGTCATTTGTGAATAGCTGATCAAATAGAATAAATACTTTTTTGTTTTGGCTCCAAAAGGGCCAGAAAACTATTTTTTCTTTTTGAAGCTTCATTTCTTTAGACATCAGACCTTATTTTCAGTGTGTTGAACTCCCAGAGCTCACATTGACTTCAGTTGCTTTTGTATGTGCTCAGGCAGGAAACATATTTCCTCTTCTACAAAACTTTGAGACTTCACAATTTTTCTCATTTCACTAGTCCAAATCTCAGAGCTTTACAAAGCATCTCACAGAAGCATTAGCAAGAAAGATCTCAAGTAACTCCCATAGCCACCAACCTATTCGTTCCTTTAGGACGAGTTCTTAACCTCTTCTGTTAGACCTGTTTCACTCCAGCTAGAAGCTAATGCGATCATTCAGAAGGAGCTTGACCTGAGGTTTCTTGTACCTCAGGGAGATCCTACCTAAGTGTTTACAAAGTTGTTGTTTTCTCTCTGCTGCTACCTTCTCTCTGTCCTGATAAGGATTTAAACAAAGGCAAACTTAGCAAAAGAACAAGAAGCTCATTTCAGTAGTGATTAGCTGAGAAATAGTAGCGCTGAGTTCAAGGCAGCTATAAGTTCCATTGACATCATCCTGAAATACGGTAGAGGTCTAATGTGGTCTTTTTCTCATAGCAGTAATTTAGACAAAACCCCTCCTTCTCAACTCTACACAGCACCTCCGAGAAGGCGACCACATTTCAGCCACTGTTGGGAATCAGCTTACTTACAAGCATGAAGCGAAAACACTTGAGTCAGTTTTCTCTCTGTGTGAAAAGCACAGTGCTTTCACTGACAGCCTGTCTGGGATAGTGCTGTTTAGGGAGGTGCTGTCAAGCTTTGCCGGTTAGCAAAGGAGTCCGTAAGTACTCAGATTCCTCTTCATTAAAAAATACTTGCCACTGGCTTTTTACGTATGGTGGAAGATTTAGCAAATCACTTGCACCTACCTGACTTGCAGACAGTGTTACATACAGTGTGATCTTGCTGTCAGCAATCCCAGTATGCACTCTGTACTTGCTGAAAACGTGAGGGATTTTTCTCTAAGGCCCCACGTATTTACTTATGCACACAGGTGTGTCATACTCATACTCCAGAAGCTGTCTCTGCGGTTTATCAAACCGTAAAGAGCCAGAGATTAAAGGTATTCATGGATTCCTGTAAGGGAGCAAACTCTGGGGGCACATGTGCCAGCCGTGAAAGTGCTGTTCGGGAAATGTAAAGCTCCATTTCTGACCTACTCCAAATGCCGATTTTGCAGAGGCAAGTGATTTCCACAGGAATTCTGCAAACAACCACCAACCCAATCACAACAGGTTGGGGCTAACAAGGACTTTAGAGGACACGATAAGAGTTTGAAACAACCTTCACAAACCAGGGAAAAGGTATGGAGAGTATTGGGAAGAAGTTCAGGAAGTACACCTGCACAATCCTATGCTTAGGTAGGAAGAATCAGTTGGATAAAAAAAGAAAACAGCTGGTTATGTTACTGTGCTGTAGAACAGAATTTGGGGAACAGGGTGGATTATAAACCAAACATAAGGTAACAATTTCATGCTGTCATGAAAAAGACAAACATCATACTGGGAAGTATAGAGAGCAAGAAAGCTTGTGAAACCTGCCGGTAACCTCACTGCTCTGTCTCATGTGGGCAAAGCCTTAGGAGTGTGACCGCTTTTGGACACCACATTACCAGAAATGTGAAGTTCCAACAAAGATCGTAAGGTTGACAGTAGGCTAATGAATGTGATCTAAATGTAAGTGTTGGAAAAAAGCAGAGGAAACGTGATAGCATTCCTTTCTCTGCTGAAAGGATTGACACAAAGGGTTAGGAGACTCAGCTTTGCACAGCCAGAATGGAAAGGACAAGAGGCAAAGCATTGAATCTACAATGAAGGAAGAGTTAGACTAGACATCAGGAAAAGGTTTTGCAGTGGTTATCAGGATAGGAAAGCACTGGAGAAGACTGCCTGGAAAGGGCATGTACCTGGATGTCTTCATGGGACTTCAAGAACAGGTTATCTGAGTATTGGCAAGGAGGCACAAGTTGACCCTGCATTGAGCTAAACAAGGAGTAAATGGTCTCCTGAGATTCTTTAAAATTCCTATAAAAATATTCAACTAGAGCCTTGCAACAACCAGAGAGAGCCAGTTTCTAGACAGTAGTAATGAACAGTTGCAATGAAGATATGACCTTTATTTTTTGCACCTATTACACAAACCCCTGTACACTCTCATAGAAGTCTTGTAACTACTGTTGATCACACCCATCTGCCAAAGATTACATCACCTCCATGAGACAGTCACATTCCTGTCTCCCTTACACCACTATACCCTGTGATATAGCAACACTTACACCATTCAACTTGTTTTCCACCTCATCTTATCAAGTCTTTCCCACTTTTTGCTGTAATGCCCAAGAGGCTTTTAAATATTTGTCCATAAAGATCTCCTGCAGCAGTGTCGCTTGGCCTGGAGAGGTCCACCCAAGGGACCTGTTTCACCCGCCTTTCCAAATGTGCCAAACTGCCTTTAAAAGGGCAGACTGTCCCGTTACACACTGTATATCAATTTTTTGAAAAGCTCTTGGGTTTAAGGTACTTTCTACGCCAAAGCACCCACCTAAATTCCAGGGCCATGCAGAAGCATCTACAAAGACATCACACACAGAGGTAATGGAGAAATTGCCCTGTGATGGACAAAAAATAAAACAGCATGGGATCATTTTCTACTTGCAGCCAGGATATACAAAGGCACACATAGCTTGAATGTTACTATAAAACCATTACAAAGCCCAGGTTTTAATTTTGACTGGGACCTTCAAGAGGTTGCTGCTAGCAGGAGGGAAAATGGCCAAAGCGTACCGCTGCATTCAGAGGCCCTTTCCCATCTTGGGTTGGGCTTTCCTGGCTCCAGGGTTAGAGGCTGTGTCTTTCTGCCTTCCCCATCCCAGCACCACACTATCATCATTTCAACTTAATTTCGCACTTGCCCTTTGTCCTCTTCCCCAACATTGTCCCCATCATCACTTTTTAGCGCAGACTCCAAGTAACCTCCCCCCTGCCCTCCTGGAAGATGAAAGACACAGAGTTTCTCTCTTTTCTTTACTGTTCAGTGGAAATATGGAGCATTCTTAATCTTGCTGGTTTGTGCGTCCTCTACATTATTAGTGACCTCTATGCTAACCTGCCTGTGCAACCCTTTTCAAGCTTTTATTCCATCCTCCAGTCTAAACATATTCCCAGGCATTCAGCGACCTACAGTGACACGGAGTGGAAAAGTGAAATAAAGCCCCATGCCTCCCCTTGCAGGACAGAGTTATTGAGAAGTTATCTAGAGTATCTACAAGGCAGAGTGATGGGGAGAGTAAAATCCTACTGTCCTTGTACTGCTCGAAGCCTCTGCAGCATATAGATCATTTGTCAGTGCCAGTTTGAGGTAGTCTCTGTAAACTGGCTGTTTTGCATTTGAAGCACTCACAGGACATGATGGTTCGGCTAAAATACCATGCATTTTACATGTAATCGCCAGGATAATTTGGCTGTATATCTTGTTCCCACAACTTAATATTCTACCTACAGATGCATGATCAAGAAGAGATTCTTTAACTTTGACAGGGCACATCACATTATACTCACTTTATTATTGGAAATGATCACCCCAGGGTGCAAAAGGGAGCAAAGGCATAGTTTCATCATACTTTTTTTTTTTCTTTAAAAAACACATTTACTGCAGTGTGGGGTATTCCAAAGCTACAGAGCGCCACTTGCCAGTGGACAAGTGGCTAAATTTTACCTGGATTGTGCAAGAAAGAAATAACAGCTTAATCTTATGCTGTGCTATGGAAAATTCACACTGGAAAAATGCAACTTCTAGGCACACAGTTCATATCCTCAAGTAAGAAGTCGCTGTAGGTAGTGAAACATAATGTCATAGATGCTGTACCCATGAATGTAACCAAAAACTCTCCTGGCTACTATGATGTATCCGCCCTTAGAATCTGGACAGGATCTGATGCTGGACTCCTGACCTAACATTAAGCGTACAAGGAAACCTTTACAGTTTTGATGCTTGCTAGGACCAAGAGCGAGGGTTTTTTTCCTCTGCTTTGATGGTTATTACAACTTATTATTCCTATTCTCCAACTCTGCAAAGACTTGAATGCACTCCCAGTTGAGCAGACCAGAAAAATATACTCTCAAATCTCAAGCAGCACTTGATACAGTACATTTATCTGGCAACTGATTGATATCACATCTATTTTGGCATTACAATTTTTTTTTTTTTTGTCCTCCATATAAATGCCCTATTTCACAATCTGGAAGGAAAAGGAACAAGTGATGGCCCATAGCTATTTAATAGCTATAAAATAAAACCTATAAAATAAAAGTGAAATGAATTATCAAACCATAAACGAAAGTTCGGTGTTTAAAATGGGCCATGGCTTTAAAAATTCAATTATATCTTTAATAGAAACAAGTTTACTCAATACTTTAACGACCTTCTCTCATAATGTTTTTTCCCCTCCTTTTCAAAGCCTGGCATCACCGAGAATGCACGGCAAGCCTGCCTTTCCTTCAACTACTTTAAGATTGATTAGGAAACAGAAAAATTGATGCATTTATCCAAAATAATTAAATGAGGCAAAAAATAGCACACAGAAACATGCCTCAGTACAAAACTGGAGTTGATAGAGATTAAGAAAGGTTACATTTAATGTTCCCGGACTGAAAACATTAGGACCATTAACTGACTGTCACCAGTGGAGAATACTGTAAACTGGAAACTCATTTAATGTTTTCTTAACTAGCTGGTGGGCTATTTCCTGAGGTTCAGGTTAGGTATCTGCTGCAGATCTGCATGCTGCCAACATGCAGAGGGGTCCTACAGGGCCTCTCAGCTGAGAACAGCGGATGAAGAGATCATCTCAGAACAGAAACCTGCATTATTTTTGTTGAAGCACAGATATAAAACCAGGTTTACGGTTGCTTGGTTTTGTCAAATTGGTATTGTCATGGTTTTGGAGTACACGTTTAGCAACCGGCTGTCAGGGATGTTGTTTTCTTGCACTCCTGGAGACAGAGTCTGGACTCACCCCTAGCTCCTGCTGGGGAAAAAAACCGCTACGGACACGACTTCAGGGGCTGTTATTTCAAGCAACAGCAGCTTTCAGGGCCATGGTTTTGGAGGGGTGTTTCTTGTCTGTTTTATTTTCTTTGGAAGACATTAGGATTTTGACAAAAACAGGGAGGGGGTGCCAAATGAACTAGAGAAAGAATCTGGAAATGCCCCATATCTTCACTTCAAAGAGTGCTTCTGAAATGCATGGTAGCATCAGGTCCAAGTTGCAACCGGGTAGGTCTAAGCTGATCTGTGTGGATCTCAGCTGATTTTGTTAGGACTCACCAGGAGCTCTGTAGCCTGCCCTGACAAATCCAGCTGAAGAATCAGCACCACTGATAAATTTAAAGCACTGCAGGTGCAACAAAATGGAAAAAGTAGAGGAGTGTTTCTGGGAGAAAGAGGGGAACTGCAGCTGAAAATACATGATTCTTGAAGCTGCATCCAAGGGGAATGGAACAAAGATCTTAAAATATTACCCCTAGATGTTTCCCCCCCTGTGGTTGCAATTATTCCCAAAGTACCCTGCTTAAAATAGGTTTTCAAACCATGCAAGACTAATCATTGCAATTTGGAGATGTAAGTAGGCACTTACCATGCAATTCACAATTAGCTAAAGATGGTAGAAGAATCTCAGTCATGTTGGCACAGGAGATTTAAAAAAAGAAAGAAAACATTTTTTTCTTGTAAGAATGACATGTGATGGGAGAGCAGAGGAAGATAATTGTCATAACAAAGGGAATATGTTATTATTTATTGGCCACACTTAAGCACTGGGATCTTGGATTATAGTATCTCATGACAAATGCTGCTTGAAATTTTGTAAATATTGCTTGAAAGGTAAGATGACTGAGTAATTCTGAATGTGCTCTGCAACCAACAATTCAGTTCTGGGAAACAGTTACAGTTTCTGTTTGTCCTTTAGAAAAACTAAGACGTAACGTCTAAGCACCCTAAAATCTTGTTCTCTTTGGGCTTGACTCTACTCCTACTAGTATTAGAGCAATATTGCTGGTAACTATAGCAAGAGAATTTTTAAAGCCAACTTCAGTTTTTAGTGCCTTCAAGGTAGGGCGTAGTCCACACTGACACCCTGCCCTCTGTGCTGCTGACTGCCAAGCCCACCCAGCACAAGGGCTGGGGACCCCTCAGCCTCCTCGCGATGGAAGCAATGACCACTCACCTTGGCAGACCTACCCTTCTGGGTCAGGGCAGGTTTCACCCCCTGAGCTCGGGAGGGTCACAGCACTCAGCTCTCCGCAGGATTAGACCTTCTCTTTGCCAAAGTGGCAGCTGGAAGTAGACATTTAGAGTCTAATTTCTACATCCTTCAGTATTTTAACTTACATTTAGCCAAAACATTGACACATTTATTTGAGTTGTCGCTATTAATTGCCTGGTTCTCTCTATTTTCTTCCTCCTCTTGCAGATTTACCAGGTTATGAACTGCAGTAATAACCTTTCTGAATCATTTTTTCTTTTTGAGAAGCTTTTGATTTTTTTTTTTAATCACTCCACTAGTGCTGGGATGCTGATTACACCCCTCCTTCCCTACCCAGCTCTAGAAGTGCATGCAAACAAAAAGGGGAAAAAAAAAAAAAAACCCTCAGCAATAAGTTGGCTGATTCTGGCAGCCAGACAAATCTCGCACCACACAGCAGGCAGGCAGAGAGTGCACTGCTCATCCTTTCGGTTTTGTCAGTGCATGGGAATGCTGGACATCACCACGCAGCGAGGGATTCGGCCGAAAGCACCACTCCTCCTCGGCATCTGAACCCTGCTGCTTTCACCCCCATTGGAAGATACAGGTAAAAACAGAGAAATGCTTTAGCTAACTGGATCCAGTGAAAATATAAAGCAGTTAGAAGAAGCCCGGACAGCCTAATCTTATTCCTAGCAGGCAATGGAAGTAAACCACAGTGTACGGGGCTGATAGCTCCTGTGTACAGAATACCCTCAGGTACTGTAACTTGCATGTGCTTCTTTGCATTACAGCAAATAAATTGTTGCAAGGGGCAGTGAAGATTTTTTTTTTTATATACACTTTGTTCAAGTTGCCTTTATAAATATTTATCATTATTTACATAATTATACCTCTCTCTGACAGCAGGCTTTACAGCAACTTTGAACCACAACAAACAGGCAGACTGGATGCCCCCGTTTTAGCTGGACCGTGTCTATTCTGTGTGTTATATATACATCTATTACCAGCATGCTATGAGCATATCACTCGTTCATTTCATAATGTAATTTATAGTTACATTACAAAAGAATCCATCTACAAACAGCAACTATGTAATATTGATAAAGCATTTAGGAATGGAACATAAATTTAATGACTGAGGTATTACATAGTATCAATAATCTGCAGAAAAAAATGTGTCTGCGTAAATAATCACAATTTACTGTAGCAGCAACCTAAACAGAAAACATATTTCTCTTTATCAGAAACTTTCTTTAGAAGAACTTGACATCCCAAATTTCTTTCTTCCCCCACAGATGTCAGAAGCCGAGACAGACAAGGTAAAAATCAAACCAGCACAGAGTGTTGAACATGACAAGCAAAATCTTTCTTGGCTAAAGAAAGGTAAGTTACATTGCTGACTTATTAGTTAATGGTTTGTGTTCAGAGATATTTCTCATTTATTAAAAATGCTTTTTTGAAGAAAAAGGCATAGGAGTACTTTACAGGCTTAAATAAGGCCAGGTATTTCTACCACACAAATTCCGTAGCTTGCCTTCTAAGAAACATAAATGTACATTTGCTTATGGTACAGAAAGGCCTAAATTACCAAATTTTAAAGGAACCTGAAAGCTCATTTTTTCTAATATCCTTGCGTTCCTGGGAAGTTTTATTTGACCTAAACTATAAGCCACTAAGAAGTATGGACCGTCATCTTAATTCTGATGAAAAATTTTTATTAACTCAAGCTATTATTGAGGTGGATTAATATTTGTTTGGTTTTCTCAAGCACAAGTAAAGAGCAGCCCTGAACCTTTGGATTTGGCAGCGTGTTATCCTAGAATAAAGTAGCATTAGTTGACAGCGGTTTATGAAATACAGACTCTCAGTAGTAGAGGTTATAAAAAAGTATAGGAGACTTTTCCAGTTTTAGAGGCTGTAAAATGACAGGTATTAAGTAAATCTTTTCTATCAAATACTAGTATTTCAAATACTACTTTCAATTAGTTCAACTATTTAGAAGACAGACATGCAATTGTAAAGGTTTTCATATTGTATGTGCCTGTACGCGTAAAGAAGAAAGGTTCTTAGGATATATTTCTTGCTGGAAAAATTGATTTGCCAAGTTAGTACATAGCTTATTACATCTTTATATATGTTATTTGGTCATAGCAGAGATACTTTATTGTATTTCATACACATACTGAGTCTGTGGTTAGGTGCAAATTATGTTTTTTAATGAGAACAGTTATATTGTAATCCCAACAAAAGCATTTTAGGAAGACTCAACAAGTGACCTCATATTTTGAAAACATTCACTAGGAGTGTAGTGAGGAAAAGGCTCCTTTATAGCCACTATTATGTCATCTGTAAAAACTGCATCACTATTTTAAGCTCTTGTAGTTAACTGTACGTTGGATCGTTTGGCTGTAATAAAGTAGGCCTAAATTAATGTCTCTGCCTTGCAGTCCTCATTGCTTATGCAGCACTTCCGCAGAATGACAATCACACACCCGAGCAGAGCTGGCTGGCCAGCATGCAGGCTTCTTTGGCTGGACACCCAAAATCCTCTGCTTGCAAGGTGTCAGCTAACTTCAGCAAAAACTCTGCAAGCAGAAGTTTTGCAGTTCGAGCATCACAGAGTGTGATAGAGCTGAGCGAGATCTGGGCCTGATCCTACAAGATAGCATTGCACTTCAGCTTGTAAACAGCAAACACGTAACTGAATTAAATATGTAGTCCATCAGAGTAGAGCACAGGAGACCTGCAACTTTACAAAAGGGCTATAAACGTCCAGAGGAATTTAACTGCTCCATGTCTCTGAGCAGGATAGGACCGATGGCATGGGACCTCAGAGTCCCATTCAGGTTTTTAGCCTCTTGTCCAGACCTACTCTAGTAGCCAGGTGCCATCTCCCACACCTGTATTTTCCCAAGTTCATTTCACTTTAGAGGTGCTAATGTTTTATTTCTCTGCTTCCTAAGGAGAGAGACCATCCAGAGTTGCTAGATCATTCATAACATTTTGATTTTTTCATACTTGTAGAAGCTAATCGCTTTCAGAAAGAGCCAATCACTGTCTATTCGCGCCTCTTCTCTCTAACGTGCCACAGAGCAGAATTGGGCCTTGAAGGTCTTGTGCAGCAGCTGATTCAATAAATAGCTGAAACGTGTCTCATAAGGAAAGGAATTTTTGCTTAAGAATATAGACATTATTTTATCTTATATTGTTTGCTTTTTAAAAATTTTGTTATTGTTTCTTTGCTTTAAGCACTTCTGTGGTACATGGTGAGTTTTTAGAATATGGTGAACCGAGTTGTCTGGAGCAGAAGCTAAACTTCTGTGTTTAAATGTTTTAAAAATACCTCATGTATAGATTTCAGGCATTCCAATAAACAATGAATCGTGGAGAACAGACTTTTACTGTTTCCATCAGGCACGGTCAGAAGACTATATGTTCTTTTAGCATCCAGTTTTAAAGAAAAGTTATTTTTATTCATGGTTTTGTATTGATTATTTGTTCCTTCTAAAAGAAACAATCATGAACCACATAGTATCAGAAATAAACAGAAAGTATAGACTAGGCTGTGGCTTTAGCGTCTTTCCTAGACTTCATTTTTTTCCTAATGCTTTACAAAGTAATAGTTCATAGACTGGTAGTGCAGTGGGTCAACACCAAAATGAGGTACCTATTACTTTTTTGTTGGCTTTCAACGTTAGAAGCAGTTTAATCAGGGAAGGGTGGAGGTGGATTTTAATGTGGCTGCCAGTTATTTATCTTCTACTTTTTTTGGAAGAAGGTCTTCTGTCTTGAAGCCTTTAAAAGCAGAAATCAAAGCCTCGTTCCAAGGAAAAAAATTTTCCACAAAGCAAAACAGAAACCAAACCAGCCTCGGGAAAAGTGTTATAGAAAAACATTAGGCTCTGCATATAGGATTGTATCTTATCTTAGCAGGAAGAACATAAATGGTCCTGCTCATGCCTCTACCTCTCAGTAAGTCATTTGCACCTGCTGCCACTCTCCCAAACCCTTGCCATGAGTGCATCAGAAGACTGATGGTAGTTAAAGATGACAAAAGGGAAAAATAATGCTGCACAAGCCAGCACAGCCTTGGAGAGAAACATCTACATAATCATGGCCCCAGACTGTATTTTTATAATGGACAGTGGCACATGTACCCTCTCCTTTTATTTCTTGCTTATCCTACAAGTCTTTTTTTTTGGTGAAGGGCCTGAGGTCCTCTGCAACAGCTAGCAGATTGTGGAACTACAAAACAGGGAAACAGACTGGTAAATGCATGCTCTAGGCTTGCTAGACTTTAAGAAATTCCTAAAACATCTCTGTAGCTCCTAAGGTACTTACGTCTGGATGTGGACAACATGAGACACTCCCTGGGCTGAGAGTGCAAAGGAGGGTGGTGAAATGATCACAGTCCTATCCCAAGATGTCTCAGGGTGAAGAATTTGTACCACCAGCCTTTTCTGATAGTATGGCTTGTTCCTCACGACCATTATTTCTAAAGATCATATAGCAGATGAGAAAACCTGTGTTTGGAGGGTATGCATCAGACCATCGCATGCAAATCAACAAGAATCGGTATGAATGAGCACTGTGAAAAGGCAGATCTGTTTGTCTGACCTTAACACTGATGAGAACCGACTCACAGAAAGCCTGGGACATAGGAGTAAAGCCAGACAAAGGCTCCTATTTTATATACTTGTGGAGGCAGTTATCTCTACTTGCTTATTCCCCTGGAGAAGAGCTCGTCATTGGATATGGGAGGCGGTTTTAGATGCAGGTAGAGAATTCCCTGTACCAATGCCTACAGAACAGAGCAGAGTGAAACATGGGTTCATTTGCAAAGAAGCACTTGCAAAGTTATCTGCATTTCTGCCCTGAAAAGCTAAAGCAGGAATCTTCAGCACACACGTTATCCCTGCTTCTACATATTTTGTGTATAATATGAATATGCACATATAAGTACAGAACGACCGATGTAACTTGAAGATAATATTAAAGAAATGTTCTCTGCATGGGCCTGTGTCCCCACCTATTTCTTGCACCCACAAGATGTGCAACAAGCAGACCACCACACTCCAAGCAAGAAACATCGCTGTGGGCTCCTAATCAAGCACAATTATTAGAGGACCCTGTGAAATCTGGGACACTACCCAAGACATGCCTGTAGGAATGCAGTACTCTAGGATGAGTAACACTCCCAGTGACTGACTCAGGGGTGCTCTCCCCTTGCACAGCACAGCCACTACCACAGAGCTCTCTCTTCCACACCGACTGGGGCTCTTTCCACCATGGTGGTGATTCAGTGCCAGATTAGCAGCCGTCTGGTGGGAAGGCAGGTCAAAGCAGAGCTAAATTCACACCAGCCTCAGCATGTGGTTTTTGGAGTTCCTTACAAATATTTAATCTCTCAGTATCACTTGATTATTACAGCCATATGTATACGTGGGAGCAAGGCAGGAGCTTATTGGACTGATATAAAGCTGTAAAAGCTGACACTGATTTTGCACAGGGGCCAGCGGTGGTCTGTTCGCTATTTCTGCATCCATTGAAAACTGAAGGGAAAATGTGTTAGGGCCTAACACTGCCCTCCAAAGGCTTCATCCAAAACTGGCCACGGCAGCCCAGGAATGCAACCCAAGTTACACAGAAATGAAATTTCATTTCAGAATATTTTGACACAAAGCCCTCCTGTTTTATGCTGCCCAGCTGTGTACACAAATGCCCTCCATATATAACTTCCAGTGAAAAGTTAATGAAATGGCTTCCTTGCTCTCCTGCCAAAAATATAACTGAAATTCTAATCGCAAGACTTTCTCCAAAATAGCTCCTTTCTGCACTGAAATTCTCATAAATCAGAAACATTTTTGTCTAAAATAAGCCTGTTTTCATTGTCTTGCAAATAGTAAAAAGTCTAACCCCAATTTCTTTAATCAGCTGCTCTAGCCAGCAGTTTTCGCTGTAGGGTGAAATTCAGCCCTGCACTGAGGGTCAGTACAAGGTCAACACTTAAACCATAAAACAGGGCTTAAGTGGTAAATAGAGCCTCTGTTCAGGATTATATTTCACCCCTCCTAGGACTACAGTTCATATGAAAAGAGAGATTTACCCATATCGTGGACCTGGCTGTAGTGACATTATTCACATTATTCAAATGATACCTTATTCCAGAAGTAATCCTATTGGGTGAGATTCTGCCACATTTCTTAGTGGAACATCCCAGAAATCCAGTACAGCAGCAAACTATTCCTGACTGCATCACACCAAAACAGCCCACAGCCTGGTCCTGGGGTTATACTCCTGGGGGTAACAGTAATACCTTCCTATATTGCAGCACACTCAGAAATGCCTTTTCCCCAGCACACCCCTCTCACTGAGTACCAGGGGGTTTTAGAGACTTTTAGAAGTAGTAATAAAGCAGGAAGGACATGATGCCATAAGACTGGTTTTGCAGAAGGAGAGTTGTCCTGGAGACACTCAGGGAATTTCCCAGGTCTTTCAAAACCTTCCAGGTTTTTGCCAGGTTTGCAGGGGCTGGAGTAACCGTTACAAGGCTTGTACTTTGGTTTCAGAGAGATTATTCTCAGCAGAGTGTTCTGATCCAATATGCATCCCTGCGTTTAGGGAGGTAAAGGACATTTTTAGAATTTCTTTCTAAAAACTCAGAAATCAGCGAATGCAATTTTACATACACACTTGGACACTTGTTCCCTGAATTTTGCTGAGTTGAGTCCAGAAGCTTTTTTCACTCTCTTCTTCCAGCCTGAATTAAGTCATTGGACTGAAAAGCTTTATAGAACACTGATAGCAAAGAAATACCTCGCATTTTCATATAACAGAAAACGCCAAATGCTTATAAAATGAATGCTGTAATCCAAGCAGACTGTTTCCAGATAAGAAGCACACACACACACAGAAAAGCACATTTAAAAACTGATGACAAGCATCCCAGGGGGCTCAAACTCCTGGAAGATGCCTTGTCAGCTTCAGGACTATGACCAAATGAATTAATCAAGACAACCCTTCCTTTAAGTTGTAAAACAGCAGATTTAAAGACTCTCTTTCAATGGAGAGGGAGTATATGAAATCTGCAACAGTCCCAGCTCACCGCTCCTAATTATAGTTTTATAAACTGAGTGGTCCTTGATCTTTGAACTGGAGGGTCCTTGGAGATGCAAGACTTTGAATACTGACACAAAAGTGGAATGAATGTACAGTAGAGACAGTGGTACTTCTCTGGGTGATAGGGTTAAGTTCAAAGTCACATTCCTATGCTAGATATTGACAGTAAAAGAAGTAGTGAAGGTTTATTTAGGTTTGATTGCCTTAAGTAAACTTGTTCCACAAAGCAAGAGAGAAGTCTATTTCATTCCACTGCCAATGCAGAGGAAGACCTGAAGATGTTGTTTCATTCACCCCTGGAAGTTTTCCAGACCAATTCTGTTCTTTGCTGTACTTGAACAAAAAAATATTCAGAACTTTGCCCTCAGTTGTGTCAGTAGAGCAAGACATGGAATAACAATATAGACACTCATTGGCTGTTGATTTTCTCAGCAACATACATGTTAGAGCAGAATCTACATATCCAAAAGCCTCCATAGCACTTCCTACTTAAGATGGCAAACTGTGGTACACAGAAAATCTTAGCTTACAGGTCAGTGTCAAAGCAACAGAGCTCGTTGGCTTCCAAAAGGTTTCATTTTTCTCAGTATGTTTAAGACAAATACCTGTAGTCATCATAGGGCATCAATGAGACAGACAGGAGGAATGAAGCAACATGTCTCATTTTTATCACTTCAATTCATAGAGGGAAGGGTCAACTGCCAAACTAGTCTCCTAGATCTAAGGCAATACAAGCCAGAAAGCTGCCTATCCTAGACAGAATGAGTAACCTGGATGGTAAAGAATATTGAGTACTAATTAAAGAAGTTTCATAATTTTTAATGTCTGATTGTACATCTGCTCCTTGTTAGGGATGTTGCTGGCCTGAGATTCCAGTACATGTATCACTTTCACAGGGTGGTTTACTCCTCTTCTAGATGGAAGTGGAGCCCAACATTGGTTTCTTTAGTCAACTTTATCCTACATTTGTGAAAGCTTGAAAAATTTAATTTTCATTCTGATCTGGAGTAATGCAAATGTCCTTGGGGTTATTATCAGTTTCTCCTGAAGGGAGACAGTAAGACCTTTGAATCTCCTGGAGGGAGACAGTAAGACCTTTGAATCTAATTGGATATTAGATGTTTAAATGCTATGAAAAACAGACATTTCAGACCTATTAATGAGCATTTAGTTAATTTATATAACTTAATTCCTTGATAGAAATCCCATCAAAACAACCACTATGCAGGCCTGATTTACTTTTACCCTGAACTTGAAGGCAGGTTAATCATGGATGCAAGCAGTGCATTGCCAGTTTTCAGAAGATGTTTTATAGGCCTGCAAGTTTATACACTGATATGTAGAGCCAGACTGACAGTTATGTAGAGGTCTAACAAAATCCTTAGTGTTGGAGGGATTCAATGAAATAGTTAAAGATAATTAGATTACAAAAAAAATAGGCCTCGCCTTTTCTCATTGAAGATTTGCAATCATTCTCCAAAATACACCCACTAAGTACTCAAAACAAAATGCAGTAGATGGGTGAAGTCCTGGGCATGCTGATTATCCATTACTTATGAAAGACAGAACAGAAAAAGTTTAGAGAAAGACCAAAAGTGGAATTAGTTTAAATATTCATTGTTAGCTGACGTTCAAATGAATTATTTTTCCATCTATTTTTTAAATAAGTATTTAGAACTAAATCCAAATGGAAATATACTTGGACATTAAGAGTGACTGCTCTAAATAACCAGTAATAAAATACTAGACATAAACCCGTTATCAGAACAGCTTAGTGATTATTGAGTAGTTCTGTGGCTTCAGATCTGGGCTGAGAGCACATGGTTGTATGAGAGGACTCAAATTCACAACTTTCAAAAGAAAACTCTCCTCCCCAGCTATCAGATAATCTATAAAATATTGTGGTGTCTGTGTCTGGATGGACTACTTAAAGCTCATTGCTCCAGAGAGAGGAAAGGCCACTACAGCCCAGCAGGTAGGACACCTACATGAAGATTGGCTCTAGTCCCTGTGGGAGAGAGTATTCAGCTGTCTAGTAAAATGGGGAAAACCTCTAACAGGTGGGCTGAACACACCAGTGAGAGCAAGCAGAAAGGGGTTTGAGCCTGGAACACGTGCGATCCACCAGCAGCTCTCACCAGCAGGATCTCACTCACATAGGTGGGAAGAGACTATGAGCATCTCCTCCTGCTCTGCCTCAGCAGCAGTGACTGGCAGAGGTGCCTAATGCAAGTGGAGCAGCCATAAGTACACTGGGGCAGTCCTCCTCCCCATTCCCTTGTTTCCTCACCTCTCCCGTCAGCTTATTGCTCCCAGTTACCTGATCCCCTGCACGTGCTGTACAGGAGGTTGAATCTGAGACTCTGGTGCCTGCTGGGCAGAAGGGCATATGCAAAAATTAGGTGATGAAGCCCTCAGTCTCAGCTGAGTTTCTTTGTATCTCTTACTACAAGGCCTCTTTACCACATAAGTGATGTTTAAGTGGTACAGAGATCTTTGCTATCCCCCTAAACTAATTTTTATTTTATGAGTTACACAGCCTCTTAGGGTCTCTTGATTATATAGTCCCATTCCAATTTCAGTCTTTAATCTGAATAAACTAGTTAGAAAAACACAGACACAATTAACTTAATCATAAATTCAGATGGATTGTTTATTATCTGTCTACTTAATGTGCTTATGATTGCAGCAGTTAAACATGATAATGTTGTCTTCTCTCACACATAAATGAATATACACAGTACAGAAATATGTGCGGGAAGAAAAATTTCTGCCTGAATACATCAGTAGGCTCCAGAGATAGAGAAGTAGATGTGCTGCTCACTGTTGTGCTCTACAGAAAAACACAAACATTGCCATGATAGTGTTGAGACATCCGAGAACTGATTACTGACAAATTATGTTGTTCTCGGTGCAATATGCCTACATGCAGTTTCAAAAGAAAGAAAATGCTATTGCAGCAAAACACGCAGGTAGGAACACTATTTGTCTTCACCACAGCACCTGTATTATAAAAGCAGAGATATAGTTTTTGGGTAAGATCACTTGAGTTCTTCTGATCAATACCTTCTTACCAAAGCACACTCAGACATCAGACTTCCAGAGATGAGTTTTCTGCTGTGTGATCTTCATAAATACAGCTGTCTTAAAGGGGTTAAAATCTTTTAACACCAAATTATCTGTTTTGTTACACGACCATGGCAACTAAACACATGTGCCGAAATGCGATCACATATCCACAAATACTTGGATGCCAAAATTAAAGTTGGAATATGATTCTTCCTCTTCCCACAGCATACTGGAAGTAAATAATTATTTCAAGCAAGCGTTCCTTTAAATTAGTGATTATTACTCAGACAAGCTTTTCTCTGTCATTAGGCTAATTTTTTAATGGCCACATAGTATACTGTGATGAAGCTATATTTGGCTTTGGAATATTCAAGTATTAGCTAAATTTAAAATGCTCTATGTTTCCCCACCCCCCCAGACAAGAATCCTTTATCATCTTTGTCGCCTCACTCAGTTCTCAGATAAAGTAGTCCCAGCTACACGTTCTTCTAAAGTATCACTAGAGCTAAATTCAGACTGATATTTCCTATCTCTAGCCTCCCTAGGGTTTCTGACTTCTGTATGTTGACAGTCAGAAAAAGGATCTTCGAGGTTAACTTCACTCTCTTAACCCATGCTTCATGCTGGCGTTCTGTGTGACACTCACTCGTGCTACATAGACCTTAAGTAAGTTAAGAGGAGTCTTAGAAAAACTTAGAGTGCATCCTCAGGTAATTACAATTTTGTAGGGCCGCTTCGTGTAACACACTTCTATCAGATGTTGCTCTTCCAGCTTTCCACCTTGTGAGCTGCGCTTGCTCTGCACACTCATTGAATACCAAAGTAGTCAATGCTAAACTAAATCACAACTTCTATTCTTAACAGAAGCCTAAAGTGCTGGGTAATCCACACTGTTACACGTATAATAATTCTGAATTTGACTCAGATGAAGCTGAAATTTACTAGTTTTAAGATTGCCATGTAGACATATCATGTATGTTGACTGCTGGTCCTAAACTTTCATCATGGCTGATAAATCAGTTGATATTCCTGACTGAAGAGAGCCCACTTTGATAGTCCATGGGCAACAGGGAAGACGAAAGAATGGAAATGCAAAAGTAAATGTAAACACCTTCACTTCCACTTTGCTGCTTCTTAACAATTTCCCTCATGTAGAAATACTACAAAACCAAACAAAATTCCATGAGAAACTTTTTTTTCCCCAATTAAAAGAAATAGAGAAGTTATATGTTACTGGAATTTCACATGTCTGAAATCCATTCTCATATTCCAAGAGTGAACAAAACAAGAGAAGAGATGGTGAGAGGCAGAAGAAAGAAGAACCATAGGAAAAAGCAATTAGGCACAGGATAGTCATTCTGTGACCAAATGTATTGTCGTCTTCAGATTTTAAATGTTTAATGTTTTAAAAAGTACTGTTGCTATTATAAAAGACAGCATATAAAAAAATCTAGCATAAAGTATTTGAAATATGTCTGTTTCAGCTTCCAGCTAAGCAGAGATTTTTTTTTTCTAGTTTATTTATGATTTAAATAAATAGCCTAGGGACTTCAGGTAGATATTCACTTGACTCACACTCTTCGTCCCTAACTTTATGATCAGCCCTGTCTCATCAGAGATGGCAATCATTAAGCCAAGAAAGTCCAAACAGCAGAAGCTTCCCCAGCTCTCACTTGGAGGGAATCACCAGCAGTGGTAGAAGGATAGTACAGTCTCCATGCCTTAAATTTTTTTTCATGAAAAATAAATAAAATATAAAACTAAGCAGCAGTTTTTACAGTATGACACAGCAGTATTGCTTGCATTAGGCCAATTTACCACTTATGATAGCAGTAATAGCACTAAAAGCCAATAAAAGCGGTCTGTTCGTTCAGAGATTGGCTTTTATGGCTTATTCTAAATATTATCAAGTGAATCAAAAGCTGTCATTATAGTGTCTAAAAAGCCTTCGTACCTTGTAAGCAAACAGTGTGACTTTGACAAATAATCATTAATATGCCTGTGTGAGACCAGGGCTAAAAGAAAGAAAAAGGAAAACCCAATATTTCACTTTACATAAGTCATTAAGATCATTTCAGTTAAATTTCACACAAAATAAAACAGTTTTATATGTAAAATGCCATAGTTTTCTCAGGTTATTCTTTTCCAATCTGTGAACATACTTTTTCATAAAACAAAAACTTGTCAGATAACTGAGTGGTGAATGACTGAACTGTAATGATATATCCTCATCAGCTTTGGGAAAACAAATGATGCACATATCTAGGAAGTGCCTTTTGGGCTAGCACCTAATCTAACCTTCCTTGGCTCCCATCCTGCCTGCCAGAAGTCCTGACGAGCACAGCACCGCTCCCCTTCTATTGCTTCACAACAGAAGGCACCTTCCCATAGCACTGGAGAGGTGTAAACTAGTTTATATCCTGTCCCATATCTGGCCAGTTACTCTTGCAAAAGATCAAGGGAGCAGAGCCAAGGCTCTGGCAGCTCTCAGCTGCATTCCATCCATCTCCTGCCCACTTGGATGTGAACAGGAGTGTCTAGAGAGACCTGTGCTCCCTACTGTATGCAGGACAGGCATTGGATATATAGGGTTTCTTCTTTGCAGTATTCCTTGCTGTTGGCCAGCAATACTAGGGTAAGTCCTCTTCAAAGCTGCACAGCTCAAGTCACTACCATTTGCCATTTCTAGTCTTTGACCCTCCTGAATGGCACTGCCCAGTGTGCAGTCATCAGCAACTGTTCAGGATGAAGATTCAGGCTTACCACTGGCTGCCTAAGATAGCTATTACTGGCAACATTGCAGTGATTCACATGTAACTTCCTCAAGTGGCTGAGTTTGAGTAAGGATGGAGGCAAAGACAGACAGGAGAAAACACCCTTATTACTGCTTTTGTATTCTCACATTAGTGTCCAACACTGCTTCTTCATGCTGTCACAGAATGGTTGGGGCTGGAAGGGACCTCTGTGGGTCATCTAGTCCAACCTCCCTGCCAAAGCAGGATCACCCAGAGCAGGCTGCACAGGACGTAGTCCAGGCGGGTCTTGAGTATCTCCAGAGAAGGAGACTCCACAACCTCCCTGGGCAGCCTGTTCCACTGCTCCATGACCCTCAGAGTGAAGATCTTCCTCATGTTCAGACTGAACTTCCTCTGCTTCAGTTTGTGCGCCCATTGCCCCTTGCCCTGTCGCTGAGCACCGCTATCCTGCTGCATAATCTGATAGACCTTACAGATGAGTTGTTCAAGGTCACACATCCCCAGCAGCGTAGCCCTGCTGGCTCTATGGAATTACCCTCAGCTGTTTCAGATCCCTGAGGGCAGGCACTACCTGGGCTACCTGGAGACAGGGTAAGAAGGACAAGGTGGAAACACAGAAGGAGCTTCAGGATGTCACGTGAGATGGGACATCATCTGGTGCTGCAGTGACTCCATGGGTAGAGTGAGCACAACGTCATACGAATAGGATAGATACTGGGAAGGTCAGATGTAGATCGTACAACAGTTCTGACTATGTAACCAAGACTTTCCTCAATTAAAGAATTTCAACTGCTAAAACATTAACTGGACTAACAATAAAATCATAGCTGCACACACACTATGTGCCCCCTCTGCCCACAGAAAGATTTTTCAGTGCAATGTCAGCAAGAGGATGTGGGAGCCCCAGTAACTCTCAGCACCCTACAAGGAGTCTGGCCTTAGGTCTGAAGGCCACAGCACTTCCTCAGCCCCCCAAACAAGCTGCAGCAACTTCTTAGACATGCTGGCAGACATCCAGGCTCTAGACTCAAGACCAGGGTATGAAACCATGGCAAGCGCCTGGAGCAAAGTGCCTTGGACCAGGCATGGCCACCTGTCAAGTCTCCGCACTGAATACAAGCCTTGGGCAGTTGGCTCCAGCATTCATGTTCACCACAGCGAGTGCTGTGTCTCAGAGCTTTCTTGCCTATTGCTATTTACAATTTTGGGGGCCCCACTGGAATGGCAAGCTAGTGTGCTTGCAGTTGACAGCGTTATGTGATACGTTGTGCAGCTGCACGGAGCGCATGGGCTAGCAGAAACATGTGGTGCTGTGCTGCCAGGGGAATTATTCCCCCAGCACAGCCCTTTAAGGGCCACGTGTGTTTTGCAGGCAATTTATGTGACCAGAAAACCAACAGACCTCCCACTACAGGCTTCTAACTTCTTTGGCTATTTTTTTCCGTATATTAAAGAACTTTCCAGAAACACTACATTAACAGTGAGATAGAAAGACCCCACGTAGAAACTGATACACCAGGTTTTGCCTAAGGTACCCTAAAGCATGGTAGGAATCCTGTTAGGATCCTCTACATGCTTGCATTTATCCAAGAAATGGTGTATACAATTCTATACATCTATACCAAATAGAGCTGCTTCCCTAGAAAAACTCCCACTGAATTGTGAGTTTTATTATTTCAACCCAAGGAGAGAAAGAGTAGGTAATAGCTGTTTATCCACTCACAAGAATAAAATAACTTGGGTCCATTTGAATCTCCTCTTTCAGGCAGAGTGTCTACCAACTACCAAGCTCCCTTCCAGACAGTACACAAACTGAACATCTGCTTTTCTGTGCCCAGGAATAAGCTGGTTCAGAGGGTCAACAATCAAGACCCAGAGAACATAAGCTGCTCGTTGTAATTAATAATACCAGTGTTCCTCTTCCATTTCCACTAATGGTATTTTTGCAGTACTGGTTTCAGTCTCAAGCATTCCCATAGAATGGTAAGAAAAGGTTTTATCGCACAAAGGTTCAAGTGGTTTGGCCTGTTTGCTTTTCAAGTCATGGGTCTGCAATGCATGTATTCATCACAGTTTTCCTGTGTTATTTTTCCCAAGGGTTCAATGCCCCCGTACTTAAGCCCCACCTTCATCTCTGTCACACACAAGTTCTTTGTTATTGCTGAAGAAAATCAGAGCACTGCACTGTATGGGTTGCTGTGCAACCTGAAACAACCTGTGCAATGCTAACAAAAAGCAAACATCGGATATGGTTCTTCTGACCAAGATTTCAAGAGCAAAGTCACTAGAATTACTCATATGCTTGAAGACAGGCTTGTGCTTAGGCACATTGCTGGATCTGCTTCTGACAGAAGAGGAAGATGAAGAATGGCATGGCCTCCATCACATGCCACATCTCAGGTATAGTGTTGCGCTGTTTCTAATTGCTAGTGTAACCAAGAAACTATATCCTTCTCTCCACTAGAGAGACCACCTGGAGAAATACAT
>Ga0065711_1029855_pt1 | contig 34586 bp, 18 predicted proteins | sample Hoacrofraction12_FD_59098 | JGI IMG/M metagenome (GOLD analysis project Ga0065711, IMG submission 59098) | Hoatzin crop microbial communities from Cojedes, Venezuela - Epithelial fraction 12 v2 (version 2) | ecosystem: Host-associated > Birds > Digestive system > Esophagus > Crop | place... | reverse complement strand
CCGCCCCGGCCCGGCCCAGCCCGGCCCGGCCCAGCGCGACCCCCGGGGCAGGCGGCGTCGGCTCACGGCGGACGTCCCTCCATCCCCCTCAGCGGGGTGCGGGGGGCTCCGGGCGCCGCAGAGAGCCGTGTCCCGCCCGGCCGCCGCAAGGCCCGTCCTTCCCCCGACGCGCCTCGGGCAGGGAGGTCCCCGAGGCCGAAGGCACAGGCGCTGAACGCCGCGAAAAACCCTTCCACGCAGCACCCGGCGCCGAAGCGTTCAGAAGGATGCTCGACGCCGGCTCTGCCGTACGCGGCGTACGTGTTCAGGCGGCTCACGGGCTGCGGAGCGGCGGGAAGCCCGCGGGTCCCGCCTGTGTTAGCTGCTCCGAGGCCTGCTGCGGGCCGCGCCGCCGGCCGGGGGGGTGAGGGCTCCGCCGCCGTCCCGCGAGGTGCCCGAATCCCCGTGGGACGGGCGGTGCGGGCGCTCGCCAGGCGAGGCTGAGGAGCAGGCTGGTACTAGACGTCGGTGTGGAACGGCGGAATTAAATGAGGGAAAGGGAAGCCACCTGAGGTGTTTGCTAAGGAAAGGGGCGACGAGGTGAGAGCAAAGGGAAAGGAGTGTCCAGACGGAGGAGAAGCACCGGACTCTTGCGCTCAGGCTACCACTGCCTTCCAGAGACCCGGCTCAAGGGGGTCTGAACTGTCCTGCTGCTGCTGCACCTGCGTCTGCTGCTGGCGGAGACCACGCACACGTCAGATACGTGTCAAACACGTGTCAAACACGTGTCCGGCAGTGCTGAGCTCTTTTCGCAGACACAGGCCTGAGCTAACTGAGACCTGCTGAAGGTCGCTAGGCAGAGATGACCATGTTTCTCTGCGTGGAGCCACCCGAGATCTCATCAGGTTGCTGATCAGCCATGCAACTCACGCTGCGCTCCAGGGCTGGAACAGGAAACACCGGATGCCGAGACGCACAAACTGGGTTTAGGCATGGTTTGACAACGTTCAGGCGGCGCTGCCTTTCTGCTGGTGTGCCCCGAGGTAGTCCATGCAGAGTCGGGCACATTTACCCGGAGAAACCATCCGTGGATGGTGGAGAGCATGAAGCTGCACGTGGTTGTTCAGAGGACCACAAGCGTCTAAAAACTCCATGCAGATCTTTCGTGTATCATTTCCTGTGTCACCCCACAGGAACATGAAACCCCTCCAGATTCCCTTGTGTGAAACCGTTTTAGGACCTGTGTGAATCGTCAGGAGGGTTATACTTACCTGCCACGGATCCACATAGCTCTGCCGTTTGAGCAAATGGGGTAGCTTTATAGCTGGAATTAAATTTGCTGTACGAACAAGAAACTGAAACGGGAGGTGACTAACATTTTCCTAGTAGTTTTCACAGGTGATGTTAAATGAAATGTTGTTTGCGGGTTGTGGAAGTTAACGTGCTCTGGTGTATGAAAACACTCAGCTACATTATCCTTGGTCATCGCTCCGGCTCTCATCCTCCTGCTGGCCTCTGTCCTAGTCTCTCTCAGCAGCAGCTTACCATCCTAGAAATATTAACGCTTTTCTTCTCATGAGCTCTGGGAGGCTGCACGCTCTGCAGCTCTGGCAGTGAGAGCACCAGGAGCGAGCAAGAGACAGCCCCCCCCCACTCCATGCCTGTGGAAGCCAGTCTAGGGAAGTCCCTAATCAGCCCTTCATGACATCGCTGAGTTGCTCTCCGCTCCGGGAGCACGATCAGTTCCTCGGATGTGCTGAAACCTTGCAGAGACAGCACATGTTCAGTGCAGACTCACACTCCAGGAGATTTCTACTGGATTATCTTTCTAGTTTCACTGACTAAGCCTATAGGCATTTTCATGGAAATGGCAGCAGAACTAGCTTGGACCATCTATACCAAGTGAAAAGTCTCTGCTTCCTAGTACGTAGGGTCGACAAATTCCAGACAAGCTTCTGTTATAATTTTAATATGGGAAAAGCATTATGTCTTACATAATTTTCATGAAAGCTTAGTAAGAAGTTTTGCCAAAACAACCAGACAAAAATCCAAGGTGTGGAAATTTCAGCCAAACCACAGAAATTTGTCAAAGTAACAATCACCTGAAAATAAGGTATTGTGAGGACTTAAGCAGCCTGAGCTGTAAGCTCTGCTAGTATCATACTGTATAAATATGGCTTTATATACAGTGATGGCTTAGTTCCTTCCATCAGAATGCATCTTCATACATAAATTAAATCTCTGAAAATCAGATATGGCTAAATAACATTGTTTTCCTTCCTTAAAGACTCTCATGTTTTTGTTAGGTGACGGGAAAAGGCAGAGAAAAGGAAGGATGAGCCTTTCTTCAGTCACGTTGTTAATATACTTTCTTTGCTCGCAACCTAGTTGCTAAGCAAGTTATTCCAGAGGCTGTTCTCAGAGCCATGATCTAAATATATTTGTTTCTGGCTCTGTGAAGGGCTTGACTAACCAGAGTGAGGAATGTGACCACTCTCACTGGTATCTAGCAAAGCACCTTGAAGTACAATTAAGTATTTTAAGGATGTGCTCAAATACATTGCTGATTAGGGATGCGCCTGCTCGGATGTGTAAATACTTTGCTTACCTGGCACTGGAGATATTGTTAGCATTTCAGCTAATGTAATATTAATTTGCTGACCTTTCCCTGGCACCGCTTCAAACAATTATAGTTTAGTTATTTTTACTACAAAGGGTTAAGTGATTTAGAGCCTTGTTTAAATCCTAGGTCATCTTCAGATGCCTTTCGACAAACGTGGTGAAGGGGGTTTCAGCGGTGGATGGCAGCTCCCTTCCAAGCTCTGCTGGCTCCTACCACCCGTGCAACGGATGTGGTGGAACACGTCTGCCCATGCTCCATCCGACCGTCTTAAACCCATCCTCAGGAGAAACGTTGACAGCTTTCCTGGGCTATGAACTGAAGCACCCTTTTCTCCTTCAGTTTTTTGTGGGGACATCCCTCCAGGAAAGGCAAACAGCAACGTGACAATGTTTACTCGTGGTGGGAACATGTTAGTACCCCACATGCTCATGCACTAGGGAGGAAGGATCTAAAATGGTCGGCAGTTGTCAAGAAGAAGCCTACCTCTGAGACACAAGGGGTGTGTATGTGAGTGGCTTTAGTGCTTGAATTCTGCACGTAAGCAGTTGTACGCTGGCTCGAGCTTTCTGCTGTCGGCACAGCTAAAAGCTTCGTAACTGAGTTACGCTGTTGGAACATTGTACCAAAGTTTGACCTAATGTAATTTAAATATTACAGATTTGCCAGTTGCATAGTTTGATGTTGGCTGATTCGGTTAGGAGGTTCATAATGTTCTTATTATTCTACATTTAAAACACATTATTCATAATATGGTGAAATTTAAAAGGCCTAAATAGCCAGTAGATGGCACCAATAAATCCTGTTGTGAGACTTCAAACTGAAAAGTGTAATTCTTGTCTTTTTCTCAAATGCATTTTGGAAATGAAAAAAACTAGCCAAAGCAGCATTATTGTTATAATTTATACTGATTAGTTCATAGAAATAGTCAGGGAAAACATCTGAGTTTATAAACAGAATGTATTTCCTAAGTCAAAACTCAAGCATTTAATTGAACTCGTGAGAAAGGCTTAGTAAGAACACAGAGATGTGTTACGGTAATGTCCTAGTTATTTAGAAAACACAGTCTTTCCTGAGTTAATGCCTTCTAAGCACTTCTCCAATCTCATGCAGTTTAAACCTTTCTTTATAATACATTTTTTTCCTTAAAGCCTTTAAACTGTAACCCTCCCCTAAACAGCAATGAAAACCAGAGAAGGAAGCATAGTGAGGGAGCCAGAAGATTTACGCATTGTCGTGTGCTGACTGCGTTACTGGGTACTTGGAACCTGTGTCATCTTCTTTCCTGAGCAAAGTGTGACCTGTTTAGACTTTAGTCCTTCAAAATATTATGGCTGTGTGGGCTGTGGCCCCCACACGTAAGAAGATGTTGATTTCCTTTATGCTAGAAGGACCTCATCTTTCATTTGTCTGTAAATGACAACACTCTGCCTTCACAGCGTTGCTTTAATAAAACAGTGATTATGCTAATAGTATTCCTTTCCCCACAGGTTACCTCACCTAGCCTTGGATAATAAGCACAATGTAAACTAAACAGGAAATATGCTTGTAAAGAACAACCTTTCCTAAGAATGATCAAGGATATTTCATTCCTCGTGGACTTTTAGCAGCCACCTTCGCTCCTGATACATCTGCAGACTTGTCTTCGTGGGTGACAGTAGCGGTAGCGGCGACAGTGAGTGTTCTTCCTCACGGAGATCCGCTTATCTCGTTGTCTGCGGTAGGGGCAGTACTTAATTTTGACAATGAGAGACTGGGGGAAACGAAATCTATGCTACAGGGCATGGGTCATTTCCAGTGGAAAAGACTGATACAAACCAAGCACTCTGTTACAGTGGACAGGCAAGGTACAGGTGACGCTGACAGCAAAACAGAAAGTCCTGACTTAATGGGGTACGGTGTAGCTTTGTTCTTCGCTCCCTCCCAAACACTGATGCATTAACTTGAGTTGAACTGTCCCTATCAGTAAGACGTGCAATTAGCAAAGCAGGGTTGACTTCTCACACATTTCAAATGCTGCTTTTTCAGTTGGTAGTGAAAAGTATATATTGAAACATGAGGAAGCCAGGGATACAAGACAACAATAGTTTTGGAAGCTCAGGTGCTAACTACTACAAGGTGATTCCAGAGGTGCTAATAGGCATGTTAAAGGCAGACTAACGAGCTTCCACAGCACTGTTCTAGGGTATTGGTGATTATACCCATCCCACACCCAGCTAACGCATACTATCTTCCCATCATAACAACCCTGTGCTGCAGGGACTTCCCAAGTTCTGGGGCACTATGTAACAGAGTACCTCGTACAAAGCCTCAGATCTGTCTGTAAGTACATCCTCCCAACACCTCCTCCCAGTGGGATTTCCGGAGTGGCAGATTCACTGTTTGCTAAGCTGTGAAGGAAGAAGTTCAGATAGGAAGTACAAATTTTTGGTTTTCATTACTTCACAATTTCATATTTATCTTTATTAGCATTTATTTGAAATTCTATGGAGTAAAGTTGTTGTTAACTGTAAGAATTAAGTAGGAAGTATCATGATCCCTGTATCCATCATCTTTACAAATAGAACAGCAAATTGTTTTCTGTCAATTTTTTTGCCACTGTTTATGATAACAGTAAAATTCTTTGAATCTTGTGGTTTTACTAGTCAGAAATAATGAGTGGAGCTGCTTTTCCTAAGCTTCTTCACAGATGCTCCCGAGCTATTACAAAATGGAAACATCATGCAGAACACTAAATATAGTTTCAGCTGAGATATATGGTTCTGCCCGAGATCAATGCAGAACGAAAAAATGAGTCACACTTTAGATCTTAAGGTAACTAACCACATAACAACTCATTTCTCGGGCTAGTAGAATCTGCTGCAGTCCAGGACTTGTGTCAGCATTACTGTTTAAAACTAGGATTTGCAAAATATGCTTGTGGAACCAGTTATACCATGTCCTGGGAGACAGTGCTGACCACTGTTAAGACTTACAAATTATATAAACCTCATTTCCCCAGTCTCCTTCCGTGTCTTTTCATCCTTCCTGTTTAGGATCAACCATTATATCACCAGTCAATGTCTGGAAATGAAGCCTTTCCATCCAGGAATTTGTAGTCAGAAAGATTATGGAGCCAACTGTGTGAGTGTGAAAGCATCTCAAATACAAATTATGGCAGAAAAATGAAATGTGAAATACTGTTAGACAAAAAAAAATAAAAATAGAGCCAATAATGAATGAGAAAGGAAAGGCTTTAGGATTTGTTAGTAGTAATCTCAGTAAGTAATAAACAGAAAAAAACGCTTCAGTAGCAAGGAGTTGATTCTAAGTACAAAAATACCTTTTCTTGACTAACATTCAAATTTGTCTTCCCATCTGGCATAGCAGAGTTTTCACAGATGTCACCAGTTATGACTGACAGACGGTTTGAGAGAAGGGGAGTCAGAGGAGGGGGTAACCACTGCTCTGTTACATATTTTTATATGGTTTTATTAACAGAGTGTACTGGTTCCAAGTTTGTGCCTTCATTTTCTTTCTTGAACTTTCTGCCATGTAACTGGATGTGTTTGACTTGGAGGAGAAAGAGGAAGCCAAAATCCAGAAAGTGAAGCTTCAGATATGGAAGGAAGGCCAGGAGGCAAGGGGGAAGGGACCGAGAGATGGGCTTCTCCAAGACAGTTGGATGAGAAGCAGAGAAGAAAGGCCAGGAGGCTCTTTGCTTCTCTGAGCAGGGCAGACAGGAGGCTGGGCAAGAGTTTACTTGCTGGATGGGGAAGGAACTTATGAAGCTCAGCTCTAGGCAATTGCTAAGGATCTTATGAAGCATCCAGAAGGGCAAAGCAAAGCAAAAATGTGGCACATCAGCAATAAGAAAAGAGAACCCTGAGATGCAAGGTGGGATTTATGCATGTCTGTGACACAGCAATCCCAGCCCACCCTTCTCAGAGCACTGGTTCATGAAGGTCCGTGGTCTTGGTTTCCAAACAAGGAATATAGCTGAGAAATATCCATAAAGCATTCCCTTTTACAAAGGCAAAGTGGAAGGCACTCATACCATCTTCTACTGGATCCTTGAGAACTTCTGTGAGACAGAGAGACACTTAGGGTTCATGGGAAACATCTCTAGCCTTCCTTGCCAACAGCAGCCTAATCATCATGGTTGTCTTTGTCCTCAGAGGACCCAAACTGCGCTTGAATGCTAGGGATGCCCATGTCTTCTTCCACAGAGACACTCATGTATGTTAGTGTGACGCCCCCGTCCCACAACAGAACACAGTTCAGATCCTTGCTGTAGCAGAGGACAATGACTTAGCAGTGGCTGAGCGTTCATTATCGGTTTTAACTGTCTTACAAGTATGCCTCAGGGCCTTAATTTTAGTTCTGCACTGCTATAATTGCATTTATACCTGTGCTGGGCCATCTGTACACAAATGACCATGGTCAGTTACCCCATGCCACCAGTGGTCACCCCATGCACTGATGATCCTTTACGTAAACTTTCACGCAGTTTAAGGACCATCTGAGATGTTCAATTGGGATAGTAATATGCTAGAAGTACACATTCTCCTGGGACATTGTTTTTAATGGTTGCATTAGGGATAAGTTTGGGATGAGGATGAGGTCCTGTGCAGCCTTCTCTAGGTGAACCTGCTTTGGCAGGGGGGTTGGACTAGATGATCCCCAGAGGTCCCTTCCAACCGCTACCATTCTGTGATTCTGTGATGTGGTTCAAATTTGCAGTGGTACCATCCTGTAGGACCAATGACTTTTATGGTGAAAAGCGAAGACAAGCAAAACAATCCCAGCATAGCAGCAGAGGCCATAGGTCTACTGAGCATCTGGATGGAGAGGCTGATCATGGCTAGTAGGTTATACAGAGCTAAAGATACTAACAGCACTTAAGGGACTATGCCAACCGAGCAGTCCAAGTCTCCAAAAAGGGAAGCAGTGACATCCAGGGATGGCAACACTGTTTACAGAGGTCAGAAAAAGAAGGGAAATCCCATACCAAAAGTACTGTAAAGCAGCTTCTGGGGCCTTTTCAAAATGTTGGTAGAGCAAAATGGATGGACAAGACCAAAATCAGTTTAGCTCACCCAAGCAATTTCTGCTGGAAACGCAATTGGAGTAACGTAGCTAGAATTTCTCAGTCTAGCCCTTGGATTCATAAATCCAATTTTACTGTCTCTTCTTTGTGCACCAAATGTCATAACAGCTAGCATAGAGTAAGAATTGAAAAGAAGTATCAGGAACTTCATTCTTCACCACTCAAGAGAAGTTACTTGCTCCTGCGCAAAGGGACTGAAAAAAAATTCAAATCAGTAATAACAGACAAAGATAGTGGTTTGTTTCTATTCTCCTCTTCACACTTGCATTGTGCTAACACATGCTTCATTATATTTTGCACCAAATTAATTCAACTTCCTCTTCAAAATTCGGGTGAAGATGTTTAAGCAAGTGTTGTGGAGTAAATTTTACCAAAACCAGGTACTAACACTTTGAATAGAAGACAAAGAACAAATTCTGTTATCATATCAAAAATTTTAATGCATTCGTTGATATAACTAGCAGCAGGATTTAAGCCAAGGGACTGACATTTCTGTAATTCCATAATTCATGTGTTTCCCCTGTTCCATTCTCCTCTCTGTGTGTGTTTTGGCAAGATACGTAGGTTTCTGCATCTCTGCCAATTGCATTGTGTCTTTTCTTAAGCCTAGCAAATACAAGGTTTCTCCACTCCTGGGAGTAAAGAGAATAATTCAGTGAAGCTTTTGTTTGAGCCATATGCGAACTGTGTGAGTGAAACTCCCGAATGCCAGGAAAGAATTCTCAAATTTCTACGAATTTGGAAGAATCTAAAGCTGCTTTATATTCAGGAGCTATAGCTGTGTCAGTTCAAGTGCTGGCTTTTACCTTGCCCTGAATTTGAAAGCAGTAAAAAGCAAAGAAAATCAAACCTGTGTTACCGGAGCTTTTTACTTTCATACTAATTTGTGGTAAAGCAACATGTTTTCTTCTGGATTATGGGCTATTGTGGGAGAACAGCAGCAGCATAATACATGTTGAGTGAATAAAGAAAGAGGCTGTTTTCACTTATGAACATGCACAAAAGTAATATATTTTTATATTATATAAAATTGTATAAACAAAAACCTTGGAAAAAATACAAACCCACTGATTTTTGCCCGCAGTTAAGTCACCTTATACCACACTGGCAATACAAAGGGATTCATGAGAATGCGCAACAGACACTCGTTTTAAAGCTGTTGTGCTAACAAAGTAGACAGCGTGGTATGCAATGGTCTTAGTAGAAGTGAAAATCAGTGTCGCTTGAATCAAAACTGACCTTTGGTAGGTGCAACTGAAATAGTCAGCCAGTGAAGGAAGAAAGATGTCACGTAGACCTATCGCCACTGAGTTTTAAACTGCTATTTTAGATATATGGGAGAATATCATAGAGCAGAGAAACAATTTATAGTAAATTGCGCTGGTGTGGCTAAGTAAAGCTTGAACTTGTCTGTTGTGTGAAGAAGGAAATCATTATTTCTTTTTGACCTCAAAGACATCCCAAATACCCAGGCAGAAGTGGAAGGTGCTATTACTTTTCTAAGAGTCCGACAGGCAGTCTGACAGCAGTGTCAACACATATTTATTTATTGTACTTCTCATGTCAAAAAAGTGTTCACCTGTGTTTGCTCAAGCCAATCTCCAACAGGTTTTTGAGAGGACAGAAATATATCTAAGGATTCAGTAGCACTGATTGTTCAAGTGTGTGGGATAAACGCTATTTGAATTTGAAGAGAAACAGTTCGAAGAACTGAGCAGACATAAACCAGGATATCCTGAGCTAATAAGAAAAGGTCATTAATTTACCACGAGAGAGGTCCACGAGGTGGTGATAAACATGGTGAATAAGAACCAGAAGTACTTCCTCTTCTAGAGCAGCCTTCCAGCTGCCTCAAAAGCATCTAAAATAAAAGCTTTCAATGATTAATACCTATGACAGTGGACTTCCAGGATGCAATGTGCTTGAGACAGTAGGAAAGACTTCTCTGTTAATCTAAGAGGATAATCACAAGTAATCAAATGCATTTGAGAAGTTACCACTCCTTGGTTCTGAATGACCAACCTCCCACCTGAGACAGGGTGACTGACCATCCTTGGGGTAACTTCTCATTGCTTTGCAATGTAATTCATGTGCTTAAACCACCAGTGGAAGGTTCCCTGATGTATGAAAAAAGGCAAACTTTGAATCATTGCAGGATCTTCCAAGTAGGATATAGAGACTGTGAGTGTGGACCACTTGAAGGGTGTTGAGTCAGAGAAGCAGTGCTGACATGGCCAGGAGAAAGAGCCAAGACAAAACTTTTCAGCAAATGTTGCTCTCAGAAGTGCTTGGAGACATTTAGAGAAATTATCTCCCATTCCTTGCATCCTGCTGTGGCCAGGGAAACCTGGCTTTGTATAGTCTCTGTAAATAAACAGGACTATGTCAGAGATAGCTGGACCTGTCATCAAAATGTCCTCCTAAATCAAATTAAGTGAATTGTGTTAGTCACTTTGATCAAAAAGGGGTAACACACAGTCAGGTCTGGAAGGATTAATTTATTTGTTTTTCACAAGTATATAATTAAAAGTAACCCAGACTTTACAAATTTATGAGTGGAGATAAATGAAAAACTTTCCCTTTCATGTGAGGAGTATCACATGAACTCTCCTTAGTTCAAATTCTGTCCAGATCCAAATTTGGCTACGGGCAGCTGGCAGCTAGACTTCTGAAGGGATCAGCCCTATTGTAGCTTATCTTCAAAATGCCAAGGTTAGTCTCTTCTAGAGCAGGCTAGCTGCATCCATGCTGGCTGAGGATCTTGCTTTGTCTGTTTCCAGCAGGCTTTCCACCAGCTCACCCCTTGGCCTTTTCTGATGTGCCATGTACAGCACTTGTGTGTCTCATGTATGCCAAGTGACTGCTCCAGCAGACTCCTCCAAAATTGTCTGCGCACTCCCCACACTGACACCCCCTACTGCAAGGATGTGCTGCCCACCACTGCTGCCATTGCAACTGCTTTTTCGTGCTTCTGCCACTGCTGTATTTACTGCTCAAGTTCATGTCAAAGAAACTTTAATGTTATCTGTGGTCTGTCCAAAACCTGACTCATACTCTAGCACAAGGTCTCCCCAAAAGGCTGGAGACATGAATCCTGACAAGCAGAGCAGCCATCTATCCTAGGGAAGCCAGCATATGGGCTTGAGAGACATGAACTGCCAAGAGTCACCAGGACTATACGCTTGCCAGTTTCTCTGTAGTGCAGACAAGATTTGTGGCCCAGAAAAGCAGTGTTCCTGGTGGGACCGAGTTGTGCTGGGACCACCTGGTATGACCAGGGTTGGATACCAAATTCCCGTATGGGGGGCCGTCTCCAACAGTTGATGGAGGTGGCTGGCAGAAGCCTGCGGCAGAGGACAGTGCTCTGAAACCTCGTCAGCCTTAAGACCACCAATTTATGACAGTGGAAGTATGATCATGGTGGAAGTTCTTGAAGCCATCATCAAGATTGTTTGTCCTTAAGTGCACTGGGTATGTTTATAGATTGACGACTTACCAGTGACATTGCCACAATGAGTAGATATGGAGTATTGTGTCTGTGTCTGTATGTGTCTGAATGTGTGTCTTCTGGTGGGCTGTGCGTGTTGTAAAGTGACAGAGCTGGCTCTAAAGCGAGGATGTGTGTATGACTAGGTTGTGCTAATAAAACATTCATTAGATTATGAGAAAGCTGCAGCTTTATGGTGATTGAGGGAAAACAGGGGGTTGTAGCAGGAGTCCCTTCAAGTACAAGCACAGGGTGACAGCAGAGGCCTTCGAGGTGCAAGTGCAGACTGATAGTAAAGGTGCCAGGACTGTAAGCATAAGTCACACATGGTCAGTTATTAGTCACTAGAGGAGAACAACCCTGTGGATTGGGTTAAACCTGTTTTAGGGATAACAAAGAGAACAGTGAGCCTCCAACATCAGTAAAATACGCTTGTTGTAGTTTAACCCAGCATCTGGCAACTAAGCACTCAACAGCCACTTGCTCATGCCTCCCCTTCCCCCTCAGCAGGGTGGGGAGGAGAAAATGCACAAGAAAGGGAAACACGTGGGTTGAGATAAAGGCAGTTAATAAGGCAACAAAGGAAATAAATACTAATGCTACTAATAATACTACTAAACATAATGATAATAATAATTATAAAAAAGAACATGCAAACCAAACTATATACAAGGCAATTTTCTCACCCCCTGATGATTGATTCAGAGTCAGTCCCAGAGCAGTGATCACGGAATGCCAAAAGTGTGAATTTTGTGAATTTTGCAAAAGTCCCAAAAAAGACTGAACTCCCAGAAAAGTCTGAACTCCCAGACAAGAGAGAATTCAAAATCATAGAAATGAGAGAGAAAAGGAAATCTTCCTACCCCCTGGCCAGCCCCCATTCACATGACATCTATGGCATGGAGTATTTCCATTGGCCAGCTTGGCTGTCTGTCTGGGTATGCTCCCGCCCAGCTCCTGCACACCTGCTCATTAGCTGAATGTGAGAAACTAGAAAAAGAAGCCCTTGATGTCACAGTCACAACTGAAAACATCAGTGTTATCAACGTTCTTCTGGTACTAAATCCAAAACACAGCAGCTACTGGAAGAAAAATTAACTCTATCTCAGCCGAAACCAGGACAATGCTGTATATAGCAAATTCAGACAAAACATGGAATTGTAAACCAGTGAGGAAAGAGCAAGTAAGCAGACTGTGCTAGAAAACATATAAAAATTACTCCAGACAGACCCACAGTGACGAGAAAGAAGTCCCCCAGTATCAGTCATACACCTCCTGGAGAAGATGAGGTGGAAGACTATGAACATTAACATTGTGTTCCTCCCAGGCTCCCCCCTTCCTTCTTGGAGAAGCCCAGCACCATTGACCCTAGGACACAGGAGGGCCGGGCAGGATGAGGACAGCCCCGGGCAGCGGGGTGGGTGCTGAGCAGCAGGGATCCTTCCTGGGAATGGGCCATAATAACTGTACTGTCAGTAACTGGACTATCAGTATATCGCTGTATAACTGGGCTGATAGTAATTACTTTATTGGACTTTTAACATTTTTATTAGACTGATAATAAATTCTTGGCTGTGCGTATGAGATCTGTTTCTTTAGCCCCTGTAAATTGTACAGATTGTCCTGGAGGACTGGCAGTTACAATTCAGTACAGCCACCAACACAGACAGCCCTTCCGAGAGCGCTGTAGCATTTTTGTGATCAGCCTTTTGCAGGCACCAGCCTACGGTACTGACACAAGATAACAACTGATTTTACCCAGACTGTAATTTCTGATACAGTGGAGTAGTACTTGTAACTTGAGCGCGGGTGACTGCGTAGCTGAATGGAGAGCATACATGTACACAGGTGGGCAGAAACATGTGATGAAATTCTGTGTTCAGTTTTGGGCCCCTCACTACAAGAAGGACACTGAGGTACTGGAGCATGTCCAGAGAAGGGCAACGAGGCTGGTGAAGGGTCTGTAGAATGTCTTATGAGGAACGGCTGAGGGAACTGGGGCTGTTTAGTCTGGAGCAGAGGAAGCTGAGGGGGGACCTTATCGCTCTCTACAACTGCCTGAAAGGAGGTTGTAATGAGGCAGGTGTTCGTCTCCTCTCCCAAGTAACTAGCAATAGGATGCAAGGAAATGGCCTCAAGTTGTGTCAGGGGAGGTTCAGATTGGGTATTAGGAAAAATTTCTTTCCTGAAAGAGTGGTCAGGCATTGGAACAGGCTGCCCAGAGAAGTGGTTGAGTAACCATTCCTGGAGGTGTCTAAAAAACATGTAGATGTGTCACTTAGGGACATGGTTTAGCAGGCATGGTGGTGTTGGGTTGATGGTTGGACTTGATGATCTTAGAGGTCTTTTCCAACCTTAATGATTCTGTGATTCTAAGATTCTATGAAAGTGGAAAGGGTGGTGTATTGCGACAAAATATGTATGTGAAAAGATTCAAGATCCCAGGAGGGCTGAGCTATGGAAGAAACATGGAATGTGTGCAGGGCCATTCTGCCTGGAGAAGGAGGGTGGAGATGTAAAGCTAAGGGCTTGGGCTGCGGTTGGGTTGCCCAGGTGGCCTGTCCCAGGAAACTGGAAATGGCTTTCATGGCATGTGAACACACCTTTCCCAGAATAATTAAAGGATTGCTTGCAGCTCACAGGAGCTGTTTATAACACACTGTCGATGCTCTTTGAGATGTGCCCTGGGGCATAACGCAAGAGCATCCGTGGGTCTGCTGGGCTGGGATGCCCGTGGGGTGGTAGAGCGGAGGGAGAGAGACGCCTGCAAGAAGCAGCTCCCGAGCCAAAGCCTGGTTTTATCGCAGAGGGAACTGGTTGTTTTGTTCCCATGTTCACCAGGAATGAACACACACATGTGTGTATGCGCAGTGCAGATGGTCGGGGACTAGGATCCAGGAGCAAGTGTTGGAGCTAAGTGATTTGGCAGCATAGATGCACCTTGTCATAAAAATGTGCTTGTAACATGAAATGCCAGTGAGATCTTGTTAGGGGGAATTGAAAAATGCCTCTAGAGTACAGGCTTAAGAAGCTGCTTTCTTACCATGGATGTAAGTAACTAATGCGTTGTAAGAAAACACAGCATCCAGACAGATAAGCAGCAATGACAGCAATTTCCTGCTGGAAAATGTGGCCCAGTATGTATTCTGGAAGTTGTTCTCTTGTACTTACTAATTATTCTTCTAAATTGTCAAAAGATTGCCATGATATCAACCACCGACAAGGAACAGAAAATCCTTATTTGCTAGGAATCCCAGCTAGAGCAGTGAAGTAGTGCATTCCAGAAGTGGGCGTAAAATACTTGCCTCGGCAATGATTTTAAATGTATTTGTTCCTCTGAAATATGGTTTTGAATCGGAAACATGAATAACGAGTATCATTTGCATAGAGCAGTATACCTGGCTGTTAATACTGAACTTCCTACATCCCAGCAGCTCGCTGTGGTGGTGATACTGTTTGTGTGGGGTTGCGGCTGGGCAGTGAGTGAATGAGAAGTAACTTTGCTCCTGTGCTTGGAAGTTTTGGTCATGAGCTTTAGGTCCATGTCTGAACTGGTGAAGTTATGCTCTGTTTAATATAATAGTGTGTATAATAACATATAATATGTCATATATGTCATATTAATACTCTGAATGAAGTGGAAAAAATGTTGGGGAGGGACATAATGAATTTGAGGATAAGGCAGGTGCTACCGCACTGCAGAAGGGCTGGTTGAGGGACATGGGCAAGACTCAGCAACCTGAACATTAAGCTGCTTACTAAGCGTGACCTGGAAAGTTCTACCCGCCTTGCATGAACAAGCCCAATACTTTTGTTTCCTGGTAAGAGCAGATACAAATGACCATAAATATTTTCATGCCTTTTGCATTTGACAGCTCGTTATAGCTGATAAAGAATAGGCTGCTGATTAGCTACGGTGCGTTTTCTGAAGCTGCTTTTTGACTGTGAGCAAATTGTTCTTTCTATCCACGCAGTAATGCCCCAGACATATTTCCCTGTGTCCAAAAGCGTGGGTGTTTTGCAGAGTTTAATGGAAATTAGATTAAAGCTGAATAAAACTGATTATAATGCAAGAGTGTGCAAGCAAGGCTAATTAATACAACGGGCAGCACAGCTCAGTCCTGACCTGTGACACCACTCTTTCTTTCTCCCTCAACCCTATTTTTTTCCTCAGAGGGCACCCACAGCAATCTAAAACTGCTTGTTTCAAACAGTCTAGCAAGGACAGATTTACAGAGGCATCCCACTTCTCTCACTCAGGACATAAATGATGTTCAGTTCGTCCTGCTTGCCTATGAACATCCTAGTTCTACCATCAAAATTAGAGTATTTCCTATGTTTTAGTGTTTGCTGAGTTTTTCTTGTGCAAGGAGGCCTTGCAAATAAAGTTGGATTTTATCTTGTTAAAGTGGCTTATGTCAACAAATGTTTTTTTCTGGTGAATCAGCTCACTTTTTATCGTATATTAATGATTCAGCTTTGCCAGTAGTTTACTCATGGGCCAGAGAATGGCTTTAACTATGGATGATATGCATAGGCTACCTGAAAAAAAATCCGAAAATCAGACTAGAGAACTTGAAAAGCCCAGGATGATAACAGGACAGAACAAGAGGTCTTGCACCCCTGCATCTTAGACCACCACAACTTACTTCTTTCTGGTACTTATTTCACATCCTTCACCGAGAAAATCTGGAAAGGAGGCCCCTGAGGAGGCACTAGTGCGATGGGGGATGCTTGGCCTGAGGGCACGGAAGGTTTAGTTTTGAGACATTGCAGTGTATCAAGTTCTTCAAAATGCAAGGCCAAATTTGCCTTACTGTGGAATGAAAATGTACGGTGGATGCACTGTATAACAGTGTTTTAGGTCGTATAACACCTCCTAAGCTTTAATTTAGGAATGCCACCTTGGCACATATTCCCCAGAGGCATGGGAGGAACAGAGTCCATTAAACCCCAACTGCTCTGGGGGCTTCACTTGCAACAACCTCACCCCACCATCACTCCCTGCAGCAACAAGGGCTCTGCTTGCAAGGCACAGTCTGACCCCTGAATTCGAAGCGGCCCGTTCACGAGGTCCCCATGGGCTCTTACACGCCTGACTGCTGGACTATGGCTTCCTCGTGTCCCCAGATCCTTTTTCTTTTTGGCAGATCCAAAAGCCATTCCTTTGATACTATTCTTCCTTTTCCACAGGAAACAAACCAGTTGCTGTGTCAGCATGTTGGCCAGGAACCAAAGAGAACAAGCTACTTGTCAGACAACACCCGAGGCACAGGCAATTAGGATGGGGGTGATCTTTCAGCCAGAGTAACCCTTTCTAGCATGAAGGAAAAGTACCTTAAAAATTTGGTGTAATTTTGAAAAAAAAATCGCCATCTGTAAAAGTTACGAGTTTATAGCACAGGTTAAACAACACAGCAGCTACTTTTTCCACCCTGTGCTTTCCAGTTCAGGCAAGAGCAAGGATATTTTATTAGCTATGTATTCTAGTTGCCTCATACATTTACAACACCTGCACCGAATAAACAGGGAGAATAAACCATGTCCCCTTTACTCTCCCCCTGTTGCTGATTCTCCCGCTGGACGTGAACCAGGCTGCCGGCTGCTAGTCCATTGCTGCTGAAGCCCTGGGGACTACGGATCTTTTCAACAAGCACTTGATAGCTTTGCTGATTGCATGGACCATGCAATTTCTCTAGCAGCAGCTTTGTGCTGTTTTCTTCAGCATTGTACTTGGCTGCCGTTCTTTCCACACTGCTGGATTTTTTTTTTTAATCTTTGCACAGGTATTGACTAGAATTTGTCATTATTTCATTGATTTTTTTTCAATGTCACAGAAAACTCTGAACACCACAGATATATTGCCTTGAAGGGGGACCCGAATGCACAGACCTCATGAATGTCATGTCTATATCGGTATGTCGCCGGGGTACGTATAAAAAAGCTTTTTGCACCTGCCTTGTATAGTGGCAAGGCCCCCATGCAGGATTCGCTACTTGCTGCCTCTTATTGTACTTTTTAGTCCTCCTTTCATATTTGGCTACCTTTGTAGCAGTCACTCATTGCACACTCATTTTACCACATTACAGGAGGGTCTCAAACACATCAGCAATGATTAGTATCTCGTGCAAGAAGAGGGTATAGTTGTATCAAACAGATCAGAAATGCCAAAGTTCTCTGCAGGAAGAAGAGGGTGTAGCTAAATCCTGAAGCCTGAACTGGGACTGACTCTATACATTGTCCCATTTGGGTTTTGACAGTAGAATTTTTCCTAATGCCTTTCTGATGAATACAGCGTGTCCCATAGCCATTCCTCTGGATGTTACCTGAGCACTGAAGAGTTTCCCATGATTCAGAATTGAATGTTGTCTTTTCTGTGTGTTTGAATGTACACCTTCTTTATCTGTTGCTGTGCCATACAGATTTTTTCCAGGATTTCAAAATATTCCTCACCAGCAGAACACTCCTACATGGCTAACATACAGAATCATCCTTCTCCTTAGCCAGCTTTTTTTTTTTTATGTTGATCATACTCAGTTTCCATGTCATGTCTCAGAGAACACTCTGGGTCCCTTGGGACGAGGACTGTCTCATCTTGTGTTCTTACACAGTAATCTCAGTAATGAATCTTCTGGGTGCAAGTGGTAAAAATGACATGAGAGGAAGATGGACAAATAGCTATCATTACCACCGAAAGAGAAGTGGGGCTTTCATTACATAGGCATGTCATGCCTAATGTGAGCATGCCATCCCTTTTCCCCACAGTCGTTACATTTGGATGAGCTCTGAGTAGTACAAGCCTAATACTGTATGTCAAATGCCTTTTTTATTCACAGGTTAGCACAGGTTACCTCCTTGGGAACAAGAGGTTCTATAAAATTGAGTAGAACTGGAGTTTCTGTGTGTTGCGATAGAACAACACATGAAGTGAAGAATCAGTTGTCCCTACACCACACAACAGGTATCTGTCTACTGGGAACTTAATAAACTTTCCTAGACAATCTGTCAGATCTTTAGTGATCCTCAAAGCTTTTTATTTTCTAGCTTTAATCTTTCCAGCGTCCCCTTAAGTCCATTTCTTATTGTCTTCCTCCCAGTTAATGTAAAGGAAGACCTTAAGCATGCATCCACCAGAGCTCTCTCGCACTGAGCAGGCGGACTTCCTCGGGCTCTCCTGGGGACTGTGCCTCCGAGACTCCGACTGCTGTTGCTGGTCTCTTCCCAACTCTCCTGAGTGCTTCAGCAGGGACCTTCCTGAGGCTGCGTAACGGGGAAGGATTACTTCATCGTGTATCAAATTTGCTATTTATAGAGGCAAATCTGAGTTGGCTCTATAACTCTCAATATTTGGTTTCCTCTGTCCCCTCAATAATATGACATCTTACTAGAGAAAATGTCTTGGATTCCCAGTGTCTTCCACTTTAGCCACTATAGCAACCACAAACTCTCTCATTTATAATTACAGAGCTACAATTCCTCTGATTTTGATCTCATAAGCCCTCTTTGGCAAATACAGCAATTTCTTATGGGAAATGTATGTATTTTAGCTTCTTTGATATGACCACACAGTCTATGAGACACAGCCTGAGGACATCAGATACAGAAGTACTCTGATGCCATGAAGAGAGGAAATGGGAACCATTCATTGTATCTTCGCAGTCTTTGGTGTTAGCTCTTAAATATAAATCAACCACAAACACAGGAATGTAAAATGCATGGAGTAATAAACACACACTTTAAAAATTTTCTTTATTTTCATTTTCAAGGTCAATCTTCAATAATTTTCAGATAAAATGAGAGTACAAAAATGCTCGCATTAGTCTAGTTTGTATTTAAATAGATTATTCATCATTTCCAAATAAATCTAAGCCTGCTTTTTCAAACACCATTTCCATGCATAAATATATACCTCATTCTTTTCGTAAGGGATGTAAAACAGACTTCGGTTCAAACATTAAAATCTTTTACACTTGGGTGCCAGAATTAAAAACACAAGTAAAAGGTTCTCAAAAAACCGTGTCTGCACTGCAGAACAGAAGTACACAGTAAAGACATTACAATGTAGACACGCAGGGACATGCACATATGAATATAGATGTATATGAACATACTAGGAAGATCAAAAATATTCATTTTCTCCTCTGTATGTGATCTCAGTCATTTAGCTAATAAGAATTCATGTTTAACCCAGTAGTCATATATTGCTTACATGATAATTATACTTGCGTATTTTTTCAGTACAAGATCCTTTGCCATACAGTAAAATTGTGTGTCTTCCAGTCAATGTCCTACAGTAATGGTGAAATGATGAAATACATTAAGAAAGCATAAGGGACAAGATGAAGGAATACTGAAAGATAAAATTGCACTGAGTCTTTGAAAAGATGAATTTGCCTAATGATGGCTATTGGTAACAGTAAATTCTCTCTCTTCTTTATCCAATGTCTGCTTTCTTTTGAGTGATTCAATTTCTAACATAGTGGAAGAAAATTTATTTCACCTGTATATACACATCAGAGGAAAATCCTATCTATACATTGTATTGGAATTATGGAAACATGACCAAGTAAGTTTGTTTCTGTTTAAAACCTGAACTCAGGTAAATCATAAAAACTCAGCAGTTGTTGGCAAGTCATTCCAGCAGAAAGCGTGTTGTTTCAGTGTAGCTGTAGAAATCCTTGTGTGCAGCCAAGGAACAAATCAAGTGGCATAATATCTTTTTGGGGAAAATTACATTTCAAAAATCCTGTCATAGAAGAAGACAGAGATGTCCGCAGGTCCTTCATTTAAAAGTCTATGTCTTCTAACATGGTTATTGTATTTCCTGTATTTGAGCAGTTTATATTTGAAAGATGCTACTCGAAGAACAGATCCTATAAATAACACTCTTCACTCCTAGGAAACCCACCTGAAGTGCAGATGTCCAGATAATCCTTTGAGCTTGCTTCTTCCACTGAAACCAGCACAGGAATCTACTTTTAGGACTTTAAATTGTCTTAAACAGTATAGACTTCTGTCATCCTTAATTATACAGAGTGGTATATTATTTTATAAACAAATTGGTTGTTTCCACTGGTGGTTGCCTCTAGTAGAAGGAAAGTAAAGAAACTCATCTATGTACAGAGGCAGGATCCACATATGCACAACATGCTCTTAGTTTTATTAAGGTCCTTGGAAGCTTACGCATCAAGAACTAAGAAGCCACCTAAGATATAATGCAATTTCTCTTCAGTTACCACCTAATGAATAAGAACAGTAATGTGTTACATAATAAAAGTTTATAAAGTTGCTTGTAACTAGACATAGTTTGTACCACAGAAGTTGGATCCAGTCTTTGAATGCCCTAAAGTTAAGTTTCAGGATATAAACAGGTTTATGGGATCTTGAAGTAGCTCAGGAAAGTTATCACGAGCACAGAGAGGGGTCATCTGGGGCTGGCAGCCTTCACCCCTCCACAGCTGCCACCAAGATGGGGGATGTGGTCAACATAAGCAAGGTCTGTAGTATCGCCCAGATAATTATGTATCAAGGCCACGTCCTGCTGACCACCCTGTCACATCTCATGCTCTGAACAGGGACTCAAAAAGTGCCTCCCTGCTGACTGCTGACATGCAGCTAGGGCCATTCCTCATACCGATGAGCTGTGCAGCATTGCAAGCTTGCTTCTGTTGTACGTCCCAAGCCATCCAATGCATCTGGTCAGCGCATCATCACAAAATAATTTCCTAGCTAGTAAATAACCTCACTGCTGGGACTCCTTTGTTCACCCTAACGTGGTATCCACCCAAGGCAACTATCGGTGCAACAGCTTCTTACACAATGAACCTTCCCTTTTGCTTTCCTTCAAAATCCCCTCTACCTTTTCACACACCAGCATCATTAATCGCTTTCTGTAGCTTTCTGGTATCACATGGGTTTATACTACACTCTTGCTGCCAGTAAATCCTTCAAAACAGCAGTGTGTCACAAGTCTGGCACAGATCTGAAATGGTTCATCTTCTGCTCCGTACAAATAATGCAGAATCCCGAACGCATGCTTTCAATTAGGTCAGCACACGGCCCCCAGCAATGGCTATCCATTTCTAAATTAATATTGCTGAGCTGTTACAGCCACTGTTTACTGTTAGAGTGAGTCAAGTCCCTTCCTCTCCTATAATGTTGCCAGCAAGTTGGCAGAGAGCCACAAGCTGGAAGGACATACACAGACTGCTGTTGGCTTAACTGTACAACACTATTGTCAATAATTTTTTAGTTCTTCTACAGGACAGGATCACTTACCAGGTAACACACTGACCTGCAGAAAGCTTAGCACAAGTTATTTTCCCCTTTTTAGGACATCTAAAAATAAGTATTTCTTATACATAGTCTACTGTATGCAAAAATCTCACACTGACTCTGGATTTCAGTTTGCCTTTGAGGCAGATTAATAAACAATTCCCTATTGCATAGACTCGTTGTAGTCCAAGGAAATATTAAGTACTCACACACCTAGCAGCAAGTTATTAAAATGATCCTAACACGGAATAAATTAGGATTCAGGCCCACAATTCTATTTATACTTATTTGCCTATGTGTAAAAAGGATTTCTTGCAGTTCATACATGGATTTCCTTCCCAATGCCATCTGTTAGTTATGAACAAATTTTGAATGGTTATTTTAAATGTCCCTCTAAGGATACTCATAGATGTATGATAGGGGGGGCAAAGAAATTTACCTCTTTTATCTTCATAAATGTACAAACTCACAGAGAATATGTATTATTGTTTCTATATTAAGAAGTAATATGTTGAATTATTTCCTGGTATTTACTACACTGAACATTTGTATTCCTTTTAGCTGTATATTTATGATAAACATGAAGTATGATGATACAGGATGCTTACAATCCAATTATATAAGTTCTGCACAGCAAATCAACTATATCTGATTAAATAAAGCTAATTTTTGGAGCTAACATTGGAATATGGTTTGAAGAATTACGGTTATTTTCATGTCATGTTAATGATTACTTTTTTCCAAGTCAGTCTGGGCCTCAATATAATCAAAGTGGCATGTATAAAATAACCAAGTAGCCAGAACCCTACCTGCCAGCTAAGACTAGGAACTTAAAGTAAGGTTGATCAATATGAAAGTTACTGTTTTTAAGACTTTAATTCTGTCAATACAGAAAATGAATTAAAAGTTAGTAATTAAAAGACTAACATATAAAAATATTACTATATCACTTAACTATATATAACCAATATATATAGTTAAAGAGAGATTTAGTGGAAGTCACCTCTGTGTCTCTTTCTGAGATCTATGGGTTTGAGTTTTATGAAACTGAGTGCTTCAAATTAACTCCATAGTTTTGAATGTACACACTCGGAACCCCTTATGACTGAAAATGCAGATTCATTTGTTCATTTCCCGTTTTAAATTGCAATAAATGTACCTCTCATCATTCAGGCTCATCCTAACAGCAATGCAGAACAGGACTCACACAAGGAGATAATGTAGGACTTAGTAAAAACCAAATGGCACAAATTTTGGCATATGTCTGTGCAGCGCCACTGCTTCAGACTAATGACGTCTGAACATCCTACAATGTTTGCAGCTGGTTTCTACAAGACAAGTTTCTGAAGGCACTCAGCAGCAGCTGCCTGCTGTATTCAACACGGAACATCTGGAGATCTTCGTATCTTCAGCAACTGATGACATTTAAAGTGCAGCGAAGCGTTGTTAGGTCCATCCTTGAGCTTTTCTTTGTTAATTGACACAATTCTTTGTTTTCCTTCTGTCACTTTGTCTGATGCTTTTTGTAACATTAATGGTGACTTCTTTTGTGGGCATTTTCTGTGTGTCCCATTTACTCTGTGAAAGTTTTAAACAGTACAGTGAGTTCCACACTGACAGCACAAAGAGTCATTGATGATTACCTCCTAATTTATGAAAACAGTTCTACTTAATAAACAGAATGCCTCCAGCATTCTTCAGACAGTTCTGTGATATGCAGCAACTTTCACATTCAGCATAGGCTGCAAGCTTTTATAAGTGCTATAAAGGCTGTGGACATCAGTGGGCTTTAGATCAACCCTCTTGGCTATCATTATCATCTCTGCACCTGTGTATTCTAAAAGCTGAGCAGATAAATCTGGTTTCAGTCCAAAAGTAGAAATTAGACGTTCCTTTTGGTGTCACTGGGAGTTGAGTGTGACTAGCCTGAGAGAGAATTTTCTCTATTTTATGTTTCTTAAGTGAAAATACAGTTTCAAAATAACACTTGGTTCTACTTGCATATGAGACTGAAGTAGAATATATACCTGTCAGAGCTTCGTCTGATTATTTCCAAATATTCAAAAAAGTCAGTCTGTCTGAGGCATGCAAGTGCATCCCTAATTTAAATGTATCCTTCTCCATCTCCTAGTCTGTCTGCTTGTTGCCATAGGCAACACACTATACTGCGCAGTAAACTGGATAGCTCTAGCAAAGGACACTCGGAACTGGGCTGATACAGACACAGAGCTGAGTTAGGCAGGTTTGATTATTGCATTTCCAGTGTTTCATGAGACAATTTGTAAGTGCAAAGAATGCCAGGTAAATTAGGCATCATTTACATGGTAATAATGCCAGGTGGAATAATGTCTGGTAAACTTCCACTGACATGAGTGGGAGGTACATATTTATCTGAGGGAAAGAACTGGAAATCACATTTGCTGGTGTGTATTACTACATATTTCTGCAGCCTGAATATACCTGCGCCTTTGCTATCTACTCATCAGATGCTCCTGTTCACACAAGGACTCTCTAAAGACTCCACGTATCATGAAAATCAAACCAGGTTATTGTCAGTCAGTGACGAAATCTGGATACCACCTTTGCTTTTGGGGTGCTTGACCATTATATTGCATTCACTGGTATTGAGACTCCTTTCATCAGCGATGTATTTTACTTCCAAGTTGTTTTGACATGACTGTCCTGAGAGGATACTAAAATTTCCCAAAAGCAACCCACATCAAACCCTTTCCCTTTCGACACCACAAATTGTACCCTGTCACATAACTGATGGTAGGGGCAAGGCAGTGGGATGCTTTAGAGATTGATGCCTGAGGAGATGTGAAACAGGTAAAGTAATTTATCCCCGGCTACCCCACCGGCTGATGGCAGAACCCAAGTTTCCTGGGAGCACTGGGTGTTGCATCACGTGGTATTCTACAGCATGTAGAGGCAAAAGAAAAGCTGTAGTCAATGTGAATATTCAGATGAATACAATGGGCACATTTTGAGTTGGGGGGGATAGTCACATTCTCTTCTCTAGGTATCTAAACTTTCGGTGTCCAAATCGGAAACCTACTCATCTTACACTTCCCTAAAAAGCCAGTGGAGAAACAGAGATTCAGAATGGCAAAACAGAGCTGGAGCCTAACTTAAAACACTACACTTTCACTGCAGGAAAATACATTTCTTCTTTGACTATAAGAAGTTTAGACAAATTAGACACCTGCATTAGATGTGCAGAATAATGTAAATGCCCTAATTCTCATCAGAAATTTTCTGTGCACTGGGTTGCAACAGTACAGGTATGTATTTCTGAATGTATCTTAGCTAGAAAAAGGCAGGAGGACACATTCAAAGCCATAGGGCCCCAGGTCAGTAACCCACGCTTCACTGAGTAGTCCCATTACAGTCAACGCTCACATTGTTAATATATAATTAATTATAATTAATATGTTGTTATAATTTAATATGTTGTGGGAATTTGCCCATACCTCCTAGTAAGTCTAAATACAGAAGTAATTTTTCAATCGCTTACAAAATTAGACAAACAATTTTCTCCAACAATATGTCAGGTGTACACTGTAATTCTCAAGTGTGGCCAAGTCTCTTTCAAATTGGATTAATAATTATGTTAGCTCTGTTCAACCATATCCAACCTGACCAATTCTTCTTTCTCTGTGGGCTAATGCTTTGACAGGCATTGAAGTTTTTCATTTACAGCAAACCCATGGCTCTCGACGTCATGCTGATGTAGAATGTGTCCCTATATGTCTGGAGCTGCAGTATCTTCTGGGAAGATACAGCAGGATCCATGCCACCGGGGAATATTTCTGTACTACAGAAGTGCAGAAGGTAATACATTGAAGGTATAAAATAAACACACATATACTGATATGTTGTTTGTTAGCAAATGCAAGGTGAAGTTCAATCCAAATTCCCTTTTTCGTTTCCTATGAGGTTTTCATAAACCGTGTGGGTTTAAGTCTGCCTCTCAAGGGCGTGATTCCCAAGAGGAGACAGCTTCTTATGGGGTGGGTGTAGCAGTTCCACCACACACCATGCTGAGAGGTCTTCCAGTCTGAGAAACCGAGGAAGTGGTAAATCAACCGTAGGTTTTGAATTATTTCAACTGCAGCAGCTCAGCAGCTGCTACACAAACAGGGCAGCGGGTGGAAACCTGTGAGAGACAGGCAGGTAGGCAGCTAGGACAGGAGAAGTTTGGGCTTCGGTCTAGCCATAAAGCCTTCAGTTTTCATCCATTATTGTTACACTGGATGATCCCTCTACCCCGTAGGTGAGAGGGAGGAGGGGGTAGGGTCTGATCCAAAGCCTACTGAGGTTGTTGAAAAGACTGCTGTTGACTTTTTCAGGCTTTACATCCCACCTTGAATGAACTAGGGTTCATGCAGTGCATATAATTTAAGCAAAGCAGCAATTAAGGAAAAACACATTCCCTTTCAGATAATTAACCTAAACAGTTTGCACAATACATGCCACAGCTGGACTGACCTGGAAAAAAAACAAGCGTAGGGGTTTTCTGCTGTTACAGGTGTGTGTGTTACTCTGATTGCTGAATAAAACATCAATTTTGTGGCCATTCAGGCATGAGACGTTGTCAGAGGTGCTAGGCACAATCATGCTGTGGCTGTGGTGCAGCCATTTTCTCTTAGCCCAAGGCATTAAATACAGTTAGACAGCAGCAAGGAAGATTGTCACAAAAGTAAGTTTGACCTGGCTGAAGCTAGTGCTGAGTGTCAGGGGACATAATTATACTCTTACCTCTGCTGCTCTGAAGCCGTTCTGTCTCTGCGTCGTAGCTCCTGCGCCATGGACCATGGGGTTCACGCACTGAGGACCACCGTTGTTCCTCTTCTCAGTGTTCAGCATTCCAGCTGTGGCTGATGCTGTAGTTGCACCTATCTGAGCTGATTTCCCATCCTCCAGAAGACCTAGCAGAGACATATGAAACTGTGCAATTAATGCTGAGGAGCAGTTTATAACTGCGGCGCTGGCTTCTCTCTATTTCACCACGTTTTTGTGAAAGCACAAGTCATGGAAGGTGCAGTACGGTTTTACAGTGAAAGCAACCTACCTCCTTTTGTCACCTTTATGCTCACACTTCCCATTATTTGGCCTTTCTCCTATAGCCCACTGCTCTGTGAAACACTGGCTCAGAAAACTTGGAAGACTGGTTAATGAGTGCAGCATATCAGTCACCTTTGGTTAACCTGCAGGTCTGCATTGGCTTCTCCACACACAGAGCTGCTTGCGTGACCGAGGGTTTAACGAAGCACCCGGAGGGGCTCCCCTTAAATCTGTTTCAGCTATGGGAAATGAAGGAGTTAGATGTAAGCATGAAAGATGGGACCAGTATGGATGGAGAAATTGCTCTATTTATGGTCTTGAACCTTTTTTTTAATCAGAAGTTGAGGAAAGAAATTCAGGAAATTTCAACTATCAATAATCAAATAAGTGATTAATTTGCTTTCTGCTCTAGCTGTGTGGATAAGGCATGTGTTGTACAATATCATAGTATCATAGAATCATAGAATGGTTTGGGCTGGAAGGGACCTTAGAGATCATCTGGTTCCAAACCCCCTGCCATGAGCAGGGACATCTTCCACCAGACCGGGTTGCTCAGCGCTCCATCCAACCTGGGCATGAACACTTCCAGAGAGGAGGCATCCACAGCTTCTCTGGGCAACCTGTTCCAGTGTTTCACCACCCTCATGGTGAAGAATTTCTTCCTAAGATCTAATTTAAATCTGCCCTCTTTTAGTTTAGAGCCGTTCCCCCTTGTCCTATCACTACACACCCTTGTGAAAAGTCCCTCTCCGTCATTCCTGTAGGCCCCCTTCAGGTACTGGAAGGCTGCTATAAGGTCACCCCAGAGCCTTCTCTCCTCCAGGCTGAACAGCCCCAACTCCCTCAGCCTGTCCTCCTAGGAGAGGTATATGACATTGGCCAGCCTAAAAGAATTTTCTCATCATATTACATTAACAAAAATCAGTTGTCATTTATAGTGTGTGCAGAGCAGTAAACATCTGGTTGCAACACTGGGTCTCAAATCCAAATACAAAGAGCAAGCGGGATGCATGACTGCAGCTCTCAATTTTATTTTTGGCAAAGCTCATTTATAACAAGCTTTATGTTCAAACAGAAAAAAACCCAGATTTACTAACTGAAAATGCAGGTATCAAAACTGGAGGAAGAAGCAAGAAGTTACAGATACTAAAGGAAAAATAAATATGAGGAAAACCAATGACAATTCATGGCTACTTGAAGCGTGCATTGTGTCATCAGAACCTTCTGCCATGAATCAGATGGGAATTCAAGAACAGTATGAAGAGTATTAAAAAGGAAGCAGAGTAAGTCCTGAATTCTTTCCCAGAAATCTGTAGGAAAAGCTGCTTTATCAGTAGAAAGCAAGATCAGTAGCAACTTGCAAAGTCAATGACTAAAATCAAGAAAGCTTTAACCATATATTCCAAGTCTTGATAATGAGAATGTCTAAAGCTGTGTAAGATTTAAGAAGTCTAAACACAAACTAGTAATTGCATTTCCCTAAGCAGTCAGAAGATGGCGTTAGAGTTTTCCGAAGACAGTTTAACTTGTAGTGGTGGTCACTAAGAACAATACTGAATCATCTACTTTTTGCTGGAAAAAAGCTTGAGTTGGAACTTGAAAATATTACTTCAATATTTAAAAAACAAACAAACAAACAAACAACAAAAAATTTCAGTCTTTGGAAGCTGCCTTTTTTTTGCTAGCTATAAACCAACAGCATTCTCCCTCCTATATCTATGGGCAACTTCCCACAAGAAAAGAGTAAACCTCACCTCTCCTGCATCTCCAGAAAATCCACACCTACTTGTGTTTTAGGTCTTACCTCTTCCTACCACTCCACAGTACAAGATGAGAGGCAGAAAAATGGTTCAGTGTGAAACAGTAAGTGGCACAGACTGATATCATAGACAAAATCAATTGTCAGGAAGGGAGTTGGAGAGGCAATTAGCCATGTGTGAATCAGAGCTCTAAGCCAGGAGTCACGCCACAGTCTACTGCTTCACCTTGCAGTGGAGCTGTGAGAGCAAGTTTGAGCACAGCTTTGAACAGGCAAAATGCTCTAGGCATTACATACCAACTCCATCAATTGAATCCTGGATGTTTCAAACATACACGAATTATGAGTTTTTCCTTCTGCGGAGTCATCCTGCTAAATTAGTTTCCACCATGTGTCCCTTTGGCCATCTGGCCTCTAAGTTGTCTGGAGAAACAGCTGTCAGCTGAAAAGCCACTTTGTTCAAGCACAATTGTTCATTTATCAGATCGTGTTGCATCTTTTGGTCTCTCACAGAACAATTTTTCTTACATCTATTCAATTCCGGAGACTGATGGAAAATCTCAATCCTGAAAATGGTACATCTGGTTCATTTTTTGTGCTCTGTTAGTCTGCAGTCCAGGCATCCTTGTTGCATCCTCCATTGCAGGGGTGAGACTTTTTTTGCAAGACTTGGCAGAAATGAACCAGGTATCAGAATCTGAGCCCTCCACTATCACTCCGCTGTATTTTTATATGGGTGACCTAGTGGTCACCAATACACGTGCAAAAAGCAGTGCAAAATGCTTTTTTTATTTTATTCTGAAATATGTTTGCTATTCTGAAGTGAAGAAACTTCCAGATCTCTTTTTCATTGGCAAAGAGGTGATTTAGAGAGTGGGCAACAATTCACAGGCTTCAATGACTTGCTCTTTATGTACGAGCACTGAGTAGAAACTACAGTGAGAATGCCTGAGCAGTGGAAGTAAGAGCACGAGTTTCGTTGGCAATTCATAAAGTGACACCTATTTTATAGACTAGATATACAACACAAAATGCTGATTGCAAAACAGAGATGTGTTAAAGAAAATATTAGGAACACATACTTGCTTTTTAAATGGCAAATATTTTTGCATTACTGTTTGGGGTTTGCCACAGTGCACAAAAATGGAAAAATTAAATTTCTTCTGTACAATCTTGAATTTACAAGCTAGCAGGGTGGTAATGGTCAGGGTCTTGCCTCAGTGTCATTGCAACCAAGCTAGCTGTTCAGACATTTATACAATCCTCACAGCATGGGTTCGGTAAATTACCTCCTCAGTCTTTCACTGTAGAGCTTCAGTAGAAAATGAAACAAACGGGTTCGATAATGTTGTAGTCATTCTCATGTTCTCTGCCAGGATAACTCCTGCCAAAAGTCTGTGGGCCTCCTGAGGCCAGGGAAAACAGTAGTTCCCATCACAATGCTCTGTCAAATAATACACGTATTTTATTTTAAAATGAACTGGCAAGCCTAGATTATTCGTATGGCTATACTCCCAAAACCTGAGCCTCCGAGTGATCACCAAACCCCCACCAACGTGATGGTGACCTTTCCCTCAGGAATGGTTCGTCAGGGTTTGGGGGACTGCCAGGCTGTAGGCATTATGGGGAGGAGTGGATGACGAGAGGCAGGTATTTCACTGCGTGTAATCAGGTTTATCTATAAAGAATGTACAGGAGTTATCCCTCAATGGACACGGGGAGAATACCCAAGCAGCAGCCCCATTGCTCACAAATCCAAATCTATCTTTCCAGCATGAAATGTGCTTAAAAGAATTTGTACTCCCATGGCAATGCTTACTTTCATCTTCCTTTTTCCCGGCTCGCTAGGCTGCACAGGCAACCTAACTCCTGCCTTTCTTACCAGGCCAACAGAAATCCTTCAGGCTGCAGTTAGACAAGTGCTTTTTCAGCAGCACCATGGAATAAAAGGTTTATTTTAAACTGAAATAGATCCCTAGACTTTATTCATCACCCAACGATGCAAGTAGTCGGACCGGCACAACTTGGGAGGCAGCAGAGGAGTGGAAACAAGCAGCAGAAAGCAGCTTAGGTTGGTGCGCTGGCGAATAAAACCAAATCAAACCAAACCCCACCCATCCAGCTCCACTCGTCCTTCTCATCGCGTTGCCTTGCTGAGCTACCTAAAGCCTCGGGAGGCATATTCACATTGCTCCCAACCACCCCTGCGTCAGGAGACACACATTTGTTTCACCCATTTAGCTTGGGTTCACCGAGGATTCTCGTCGTGTCACAGGAAAAACAGCGTCCCAAAGACTTCGAAAGAAGTTGCTGGCCCAGACCAAGATGTGATGTGACTGGCTGATTACAAAAAACCTATACAAAGAAACTTTATTTCTAAAATATCTTTCACTAAGAAATCTGATGCTTTAGACTAAATGATGGCAGTCCAAATAATCTTTCATTTTGTGTATTTTCAAATTCAGATTTTGAGTAGATTTTGAAAAAACAAATTTGCCAAATTTTTTACCCACTAAAATACTGGCACTAAATTACTGCCTTTTATTTCAAAATTCTTAAAATACGAAGTTTTGGAAAGTTTAGGTAGGGAAAAAAATCAACTGTAATTATTGCATTTTACAAATCAAAACTAAAAATCAGTCCCTAGGATATCTGGGTATGTTTTAGCTGTTCCCCAGTTTAAAAGAAGGGCGTTTAAAAACAGTTTTATAATTATATCGATATGTAATGAACAGAAATCTACCTCAAATCAGAAGCATCTCAACAGAAGTACGAAGACCAGCAAAAGAGGACAAACCTGTCTGAAATACATATCCTAGGTGGAGAACAATAGGCATATTATAGGTAATATAAACTCCTAGAAGAGGACAAAGAGAACAGCACATGACAATCGTCACTACTAACACAGAAATAAAGGCACTGGTATTTTTAAGTAGCTCACATAAACAGCATAAATAAAATTAACTCTCCAAGAACTGCTGCTACTCATAATTAGTAGCTTATCCTAATGATGAATATTCAGACTGCCAGTAGGACACCAAGTTTTTCTGGTCTTTCTGGGATAATCTCCTACTCTCTCTGCTGTAAACATAATGAAAAATTCAGTGTGTCCAAGCAAATGTAAAATTAGTTTTTAGAAGATAGACTCTGAACACAACAATGCTTCTGTTATCTTAATTCTATCCCTGCTTTAAAATTGTCTTTATTAATTGAACGTAGTTATAATCACCATAATTCTTTGTGTTTCAGACTATTAAGTCTTGTGTTAATCACAGGTAGGACACAACCATTTTGTAAAGAACAGAAGTTTTCTTCAGAACAGAATTATAGGCTGTAAATAAAGGCATATTTCAGTTCCTAAATGCCGCTTAGAAATCTGATGCAAATTCACCAATGCATTCAGAGAAATCGATTTGTGATGCCTTTTTCTCTCTGCTGGCTGTAACATGCTTGCACCCTAACTCCTCTCTCTCAGCATCTCCTGCTCTGCCTCATTTACCTTCCTGGCAGGCTGCACCTCACTTCTCCAAGAGCAAACGTCACCAAGTCCCATCTCCTACCATGTTCTACGAGACGTCTTAGTATGTGCTAGTATGTGTTCTTTTGTCTACAATCGAATAATTTTTAAATTTTGAATGAGTTTTTGGAAATTCGCAGACAGTAGTAGCACTCAGGTATTTCATAATTTAGGAGATATATACTGCAACTTGTACTCTTGAGAAGTTGCTCACAGATTTGTAAGCTTATGTCCATTCAAAATAAATCACATTTAAATCATACTTTTTGGCTTTTAAAATACATTTAAACGGGGAGGAAGTAGTCTAAGAAAGATTTTAAAACAATCATTTTAGCAAATAGGATATTCATCACAGAGAAGTCAAAGAAAATGTAAAACACGAACAGAAATTTTACACATGTATTTCTAATTTCTTCTATTGTATAATGACAACACTAGTGATAACTAACCTGAGGATAAACGATGCATAAATGCTGCCATAGGTCTTCATATAGCCTGGTTACACCTGAGACCCAAATGATCCTTTACGAGAGTATCTCGTAAAGATGAGAGGAAATTTTCACTCGTAAGATTAACTCTTTCTAACTTTTAACTCTTTAACTTTTCTTCACGTTTTCATTTTAGTGTGGAAATGAAGATAATGTGAAGAGGGGGAAAATGATATAATTAATTCAGATCATGACATTGAAACTGGAGTAAAAAGCAAAATAGTGTCATGGATTGACACCTGGCACAGAGAGAGAGGGGAAAAAGGAGAAGCAGGGGGGTCAGTTTTGTGCATAACAAAGATAAAGGTATGGCTTCCCCAAGGCTTTTTGCTAGACCTTACCTGTGTATTAGAAAGCTAATCTATAGTTGCTAGTGGTCAAGAATGGGAGAAGGAACCAGACAGCAACATTTAGGGGTAGCCCTTAATGATCAGGACTACAGGAAACTTCTCCAGCCACAGGTGGTGTGAAGGTAGGTCTGCTGGGTCTCTCTGCACAGACCTCATCAAAAGAGCAACATCTTCATAAGATCCAAGTTTCTGTGACTAACAAAAATCTGCAATGCTGCAATAGCTAATGCTGGCAAGAAATTTGGAAGGGGTATGAAGCCTCATAGTACAGAGGCTAAGTTAATCTTAGCCAAAAGGATCAGACTTTTGTGGAGAAAATTATTCCACATGTGCTTGCCACGATATTCTCCTACTTGATTTGAAAGCAGCAGGTAGTGGCCAAAACTGGACTTGAATTCTGTCCGAAACATGCTGTAGATCTGACCCAGTGCTGTGGACCCTGTGCCGTCACATGCTCTGCTTTTGAATAACGAGACCCTGTTTGTTTGCAGCTGTTAGTTGTTGATTAGTATGCTACATTTATATCTTTGAAATTGACTATGCACAAACCAGTAAGGTTCAATTTTCTGGTTCAGCAACACCCATTTTATGTATCGTGGCTGTGATCTCATGAATAATGCATAAGATGCTGTTTTATAAAATGCCTGCATAATGACATACTGCACTGTAAAAATGGACTCTGAGGAAACTCCCAGTAAAGATGAATGAACAATGTTATCACAACATGCAGTTGCTTCCAGGGGAAATCTGTATTTGTCATCATCACTGAGTTTCTTGCTTTTAATGCTGCAAAGTGATAATAAGTACAGAGAGCACTGAAATACTGTTTTCTCTACCTGTTTTCCTGATTTGAAACTAGAAAGGGTAGCGTAGTCACTGGTAATATTATTACGTGTAGTTTGGGAAAACTACACCTCTGCTGGCCTGAGTGCTGGTATGTGCTTCCACTGAATAAACAGAACGCTGCGTGGCTCCTATTAAAAATAAATGGAGTGGAGATTGTGACAAAAGTCAGGTTGAAGTCATGTCCTCCAAAGCAGCAGCCTCAGGGATGTGGCCGGATGCTCAGCAAATCCGCGATAGCTTTTTTCCCTAGCAAGAAAGAACTTTAAAATGTTGAGACACAGCAGAGAGCAGGTTTGTAAGGCAGGACCAAGGATGGAGGAGGTCTGCAGAGGGAGGACCTGCTGCAGCAGGAAAATGTCATCAGAAACAATGCGTTGTATTTATTGAATCAGCAAATACAATAATGCAATGAATTTACTGCCCAGACATTCCGAGAATCCAGAATTATTCATCTGAAGTCTAATGCAATATGAATTTTAGGTAGTGAAGCAAAACAAAAGAAATGTGTTTGCATCTTGTACACATTCTGTACTGGCCATTGAAAATCTGCGGCGTCTCCCTTTAGAGACGCCACAGAAATGGTTCCCCCAGAGGCCGGGGAGAAGGCAGGGGGAGGAGGTCTGTCCTCCTTCCGTGAAGCCCTCCACGCACGGCAGGCCCCTCCAAAGCTGACCTGAAGCAGGTCGGGCAGAGCCATGCCAGGGCACGGCAGCCCACGCGCGGCCGGCATGGGGAAGCAGCGGGGAGCTGTGTGCCTTCCTCCCGCCTTCCAAGGGAGGCTTGCTTGGACTCAGATGGCCCCAGAGCAGCAACAGCCTCTTCATTCTCTGTTTCACAGAATCACAGAATGGTAGGGGTTGGAAGAGACCTCTGTGGGTCATCTAGTCCAACCCTCCCACCGAAGCAGGGTCACCTACAGCAGGCTGCACAGGACCTTGTCCAGGCAGGTCTTGAATATCTCCAGAGAAGGAGACTCCACAACCTCCCCAGGCAGCCTGTTCCAGTGCTCCATCACCCTCAGAGGGAAGAAGTTCTTCCTCATGTTCAGATGGAACTTCCTGTGCTTCAGTTTGTGCCCATTGCCCCTTGTCCTGTCGCTGGGCACTACT
>Ga0065711_1003388_pt1 | contig 34586 bp, 28 predicted proteins | sample Hoacrofraction12_FD_59098 | JGI IMG/M metagenome (GOLD analysis project Ga0065711, IMG submission 59098) | Hoatzin crop microbial communities from Cojedes, Venezuela - Epithelial fraction 12 v2 (version 2) | ecosystem: Host-associated > Birds > Digestive system > Esophagus > Crop | place... | reverse complement strand
AGGACCCTGCATTTGCCCTTGTTGAACCTCATCAGGTTCCTCTCTGCCCAAATTTCCAGCCTGTCCAGGTCACGCTGAATGGCAGCACAGCCTTCTGGTGTATCTACCACACCTCCCAGTTTGGTGTCATCAGCAAACACCTGTTTTGCTGTATAAAATCTCGAAGCTCCTCAGTGTGATGTTCCCCAAATGCTCCCCTCCTCAAAAACAAATAAAAAACCCCCAGTAAATTTAAAGTGATCTCTGGGGACTCCAAAACCCACCATCCGGAAAAAAATCTTGACTGCTTTGTGAAGTCTGGCAGTCTTAATTTATGTGTTGTTGGAGGAGGGAAGCTGGCATGTGATTCTGGAGTCTGAATGGAAAAATACTGAGCAACCAATATTGCTTAAAATACTCACACTGTCCTGGAGAGCTGCTATGAAATTTGGAAGGACGTGTGGTGTGGTCAACAGGAGAAAAAGAGTGTGACTTCAGTGTGACTGCTGAATGTCAATTCAGGGCAATGCATCCAGCACCACTGGCAATGTTATTGTCCCCTAAGTTGGTATAAATGGGCAGGACACGCCTCCTGCCTGCAAGAGAAAGTTCTTGTGAGAGGCCTCATTCTAAATATAAAGAGCACTAAGACTAACTTCCATATCGTTTCTCAGATTTCCCTCAAGTCTTCGCTTTGTTATTCCCCTGTCTTCTTAGGTGTTAGCATCTGATCGTGTTGCAGTCAAAAGCCAAGCTCCAGCGACCGGTCTTCCTGTTCTACGGGGGAGTTAGTTGTATTTATTACTTTTAATTTTGCTATAAGTCTAAAATGCGGAACATTCAGAGCTCCTGCCTCTGCTGCAGTCCCCACCAGCACATTTTGCAATTGTTGCAGCATCTGTGCTGGCAGGGTTGTTTGGCTCCAGGAAAAAACCTTCAGGTAACCTGCCCTTCACTATGTTATCTGCATTTTCCAGATTTCCTGCTTCTAGAAAGGCTGCTGAAATGAAATACTTTGCACTGAACAATCTCACGTTTTCTGATTAAACTACTATTTTGCTAATGAAATTTCTCATCAGCTGCACTCCTACCTGTTTCCCAGGTGCCAAAACTTAAGCACAACACTACCCCTGTTTACCTAAGCAGTTCGATTTGTGGCTGATGTGTGCTTTGATGTTGGAATTAAAAATATTGATTTCTTTTTTCCTTTATAAGCCTGGAATAAACAAATTTTTGTGGCTTCATATTGTGATAAGTTTTCAGCATTTAAAATTAACTTGTCAGATTTATGAAACATCTCCTTTCTGATTAGAAGGACCGAAGATTTTACAGTAATATAGTTCTTGCATCAGCAGCAAGTTTTATTGTTCTAGTTAATGACTGAAAGGTTAGATTTTCAGCTTCTGTGGAGCGGCATATTTCCATTTAATCCTGTAGAGCAGACTGCTTTGCAGAAGCCAAGAGTCTGTCCTGAGACAGACACTACCTGAGAGTAACTTAGAGGAGGCTTTCGAAGTGGACAGATGCTTGGATATAACGGCTGCACAGGAAAGAGAGTAAAAGTAGTTTTCATTAGGGTGAAGTGAACTTAAGCAAGACTAAAACAACAAAATCTAATTTATGATGCTGATCATTTAGCTGTAGCCTTGCAAAAACAGAATAGCCATAAAAAGGCTTTGGATGAACTCACTAAAGCAGTAGAAGTTTCATCTATCCCTAAGGTACCTCTGCAGCGGGGTTTATGGCATGTACGTTGCATAACAGCCCGCTCCTTTGTGTGGAGAAGAATATCCTAGGTTTAGTGAGCTGCTACATTTTCCATCACAGAGTGTATCACAACAGGGCTTTTTAATATTTGTTGTCCTGTTTCGGTCTTGTAGTTTTTATTACACTAAATTTATCCTGAAGTGATTGACAGCTGCATCTTAGAATATAGCTACAGTACAGCAAAATTAGATCAGTGACTATAATAAACAATGTTGCATTTAGAGGCTCAGATCAGACTGAGCTACAAGTAATCCATTTTATGAGCATATTAGGTTATCTTATGCTTGCACATTGCATGAAGCATACTAAAGATTGACTTGTGAGATTTTTTAAAATAAAAGGAGGTATTTTAGTAGGTAGTGGAAAGGAGAGGCTGAAGTTCCCTGGTTTTCTAGCAACATAACCCTTATCATTAGATTTTACCCTTAATGGACAGTGTTTCTGAAATCATGGGTTACTTTTTGATTTCTGCAATATCCTTGGAATCTTCGAAATTATACAATTACGAAATTATGTCTGCCGCTAATGTTAGGCTGATCTTACAAGAGTCTGAGAACTCTTAAAAATATTGAGCATTTACAGTGCTTGGTGTGCTCGACACCTTCCGGGATGAACATTTTCAGTGAATTAATGTTTTCCCTACTTTTGCAATCAGTCTACTAATGTCAATAACCTAATACTACTACACATGTGGAAATGGATTCCTGCTTATGTTTTCATTTCCAGAATTTATCTGTGGTGCATTTACAGTTATTGATTACACACACTTAAAATGGTAGGTTTGCATTGGCTTTGCAGTTCTTCTGTAATCTTACTAACTCCTTTTTTCTCCTTTTTTTTCCCTCCAGGGGAGTAAATTGATTTATATGAGCATGCTGTTAATATTATAACTCCTTGTCTAGCCCCTTGGGTTCTAATGTTTTTTAAACACAGTACAATTACGGGAAACATTATACTGGAATGACAACATAAATCATCCCCATAGGAGTCTGAGCAGTCTGGGGAGCAATCATATAGAGCCCTGCTGAGGTAAATAAGAACAGTAATTTGGAATAAATAAAAGACCAATGGTGCTAATGTGGATGTCTCAAGAATATCATTAAGTTTGTAATGACAGTGTTTACTTGGTGTAATGATATTGGATGTAGTGTAATGTTGCTGCTTAAATCATAACTTTATAGTTCATGATCCCATCTCCTTTTCTTCAGAGTGTGTGTCAGGTTGGCTGCGTTTCCACATCTGTTCTCCAAACACCAGCACTTTGTTGAAGAGCACATGCACATGTGAAATGTGGTAAGATTCTCTAGAACTTTGGTTACATTTAGTCAACAAATATTGCAATTCCATATACAAAAATATGCTTATGGGGATGATTTTGTTCTTTTCCTGTTTCTTACCAGAGTCAGTGTTAGAAGGAGTAGGGAAATTGGGTGACAAAAATACTTTTATTAGACATTCATCCCCATAGAGCAGCATTGTTGTTTGGGTCCAAAAGGGGTGTTAGACCACTTGGCACTTGAGCAGAGTGTGCATTTGGCAGCTGGGCAGTTCAGTGGGCTTCCTCTCTTTTGCAGTGTCTTCTTCACCACTGCTTAATTCTCATTGATGCTCCAAGCTATTATTTCTCCCTTGACCTGCAGGGAAATTAAGATACAAAATGAAAACAGCTAATGTGAAAAGGAACTACTCTAGGGATTTTTGTCAGTCTTTATGTTTTTAACATGTAAAAACTACATGGTAGAAAATACTTTAGAAATACAACCTTTTAACAGAAAATTTATTCCCTCAGAATAAATTCAGCAATATCATATGAATAAAAGTATAATAGAATTTACTCTTAAAATATAAAATACATTTTTGAAGTAGAAATTGATCTTTCATGAGATTTTTTTGCAGATGCTGGGGAACAAGCATGTAAAGCAACTTGTGTAATTGAAAGCATGCTGTATTTATGCAAAAATGAATACAAAATTTTCCTTGCATAAATGCAGCCAAATGTTTAGAACACATTTTTTACAATTTTGTGGTATTAACTTTTAAAATAATTTCTGAACAAATCTTAGCACATGATTAGACTTTGTGCAGTCTGCAACACAAACTGCAAATGTATGTGCTGCAAATGTAGTTACGACACTACTTTTCAGTGATGCAAGTGCTACCAGTACAAGGTCTAAAAGTTTCTGTCAGAAATGCTTCTGATATCAGGGATTTCAGTGCAGCGTGGACAAGTCAAATTGACATGGGTTCCATTTGATAGTAAAAGTCACTTCTGCTTAATTTTGCTTTTTGTTTTTAAACAGCAATAATTTTTAACAGTTTATGTGAGAAGCTTATTGAACAGATCTTGTATAGGTTCTGTTTTAAAATGTTAATATTAGATTAGATAGGGGCATTAAAGAAACAAAGGATGTCTCCAGAAAAAGCATACAAGCTCTCAGTCTGTCTCTGTCCTCATCCTCCCTTAGAGGTATCTACTTTTGTTACTGTATATGACTATAATGGCTATTTTATGGAATATCTTGTGGAAATCTTGACTGATCTACTGTGTGTAGCTTTTTCTCATTCGTAAAATCAGTCACTGCATTTATCAAAAGTTGTTACAAGTAGCAAAACTTTTTCCTTACTGTTGACTTTGGATTTTGAGTATGTTCTGCTCTCCTCTCACTGAATACATGTGTATGACAATGCAGTTTGATTTTGAAATATTGAAGTAAAGATGGTCCATCTCCTTCAGGGTGTGGACAGTGATAGAGATTTGATTTTGAGATAGTTATCAGTCTTTTCCAAGGAGCTCAAATGGATTTTGAACGTCTCGGGTTTAAATACTCATATACTTAGGAAACACGTGTGATGCAGTTGATTGCCATTTCTACTTGTGCTCTCAGGACTCAAAACTATACATTATCAAAACAAAACTCACATTTGTAGTCATGGTTAGTCTCAGTAAGTATGTTTATTTGGCTGGCTCCAGATATGAATTTGCAGGATTATTTAGGTCAGAGGGTTGATATAAGTGAAGTGTTTGGTGCTATTTACAAAGCCTTTTATGTTACTGTGGCAGTCTACCAGTATTCATACATCTGTGTTTCCTGCAGATGGCAGTCCATTTCAGAAAGACATTATGCAACTCTTTCACTAAATTGTGCAAATAATTTCTTAAAAATGCCTAAATTTTAGGTATTTCTTCCATATCTCTTCATTATCAAATACATATGTAATAGGTGTATTTGTTACATATGATAACATGTATTTATATACCAGTTCTTAGATTTTATTTTCTTCATTTTTTCATGATTTTATGTTTGCTAACCATATTCAGCATGCTATTCTGACATTTTTGCTTAAAGTACTATATAAAGCTACTTGTCTTTTTATGAAATGTATTTTTTAAATCTAAAACCAATAATAATGACAACAATACTTGGTAAAACCAAGTAAAGGAGAAGATGAAAGATGAGATGTGTTGTGTAGTTTGGATTTAGAAGTCATTGCATATGTGCAGAGGGTGAAATGGGGAGACAGATGGGAGTACTCACCTTTTCAGAAAGGTATCAGTAGGTGGTCAGGGACAGTAAAAAAACCTCCATTGCAGTACCAGCTGTTCTTCCCAAAGACTTGGAACTCAGGGCTTGTAAGTTCTGCCCTCCACTCTGTTTCGATTTATTTTGTGACCATGAAGGTGTAGCTGCATTTTTCTGGGTCTGTTGTTTTATTTCTAGCTATCTGCTTTTTGTATTTGAACTGTAAGATTTAGTGGTAAGCATGATGTTCATTTTCACTGTGAGTTTTCCCTTACCTCTGGTGCAGTAGATCAAGTCTTCATTTAGCCACATCGGTGGTTAAAGGTCACAATTAATTTAAAAAGTGCAGATTACATATTCGACTCAAATGTGACTGATTTTTTACTTCTGGATTTTACTTTGCAGGGAGAAAAACCACCAAATTTTGCTGCAAGGGCATATAATGCCATTTTGCTAGAGCCATAGTATGTCTGATATGGGTGCCAGTGAAAATCTGGCATCTTCTGTACTAGCGTGTACCAGTTCTGCTGTGGGCTGTCCTGTCAGTGTTGTAGGGAAGCTGGCACCAGTACTGCAGAAGCCAGAGTGACTAATGCCTGTCACTTATGGTCCATTCATCTTCTGTCTTCTTCCAAGAGTACCTGTAGCTTGTTTCCAAAAGGAAAAGTGGCTCATTCAAAAACACTCCAGATCCCTAATCTATGAACTTGGTCCTCTTAGCCTATTTCAGCTGTGAGTCAAAGTATCAGAAATTCAGAGATACTCAGATTCCACAAATTTTATGAAAATAGGCTGGTGGAATTAAAGAGACACTAAGGTGGCAGCGTAGGTATAACCTTTGTTAGGCATGAAAGAGTTGGCGTGACAGAACGACATGAGTATCCAACTTCAACGGAAGTTGCAGCCAGAATTTGAGTCTTGAACATCATAAAATCTGTCTTGCAGCCAAAACTTCATTTTCGTGTGTGTTTTTTTCCTGTCTAACATGACATAAGCTGTGGTTGCAGCATTTCCTGCATGTATAATCTCACTTCTCAGTCTGGGACTTCGTATCATCTTATGAGAGTTAAACCCACTTGGCAGACTTGGTATGCTTCAGTGAAAAGTCAGCCAGTTGCAAGAGATGAGTTAACAGGAGACCAGGCATGGTAGTGCGAGAACGTGACAGGAATGGGACCTTGTTTCTTGGCAGCAGCGAGTGGTTAATTCAGTTGGAATATCTTCTACAACTTCATGTTTGAGTGAGGACATGCCATCTGAAAGGATTGCGTTAGACCCTACCTGGGAGTGTCTTAGAGGCACTTGACGTAGACAGGTGCTTAGGTATAATGGCTGCACAAGAAAAGGAGCAAAAGTAATTGTCATTAGGGTAAAGCAGACTTCAGATTTTTAGAAGAGGACTTCCAGATACTACCAAAGAAATGTTGTTGTAAAAAATGCCAGTATTGCATACTCATTCTGTATGTATTAAATGCTCTGATTTCATTGTGAAAAGCATCTAATTGTAATAAAGATGTCCACAGTTTTATTTGTTGCTTTGTCTCCCTTATCCTTCATTGGTGATAGAAAATTGGACAGAAGCAACACGTGATGCTAGTAAGGCTGTCCAGCTGGACCCTAAAAGCCCTGTAAGTAATCCTGGTACAAACTGTATGTTCTAACACTTAATTTGTGTTAGTGCTTGAGTTTATTTATTTAGCTATTACTGATTTCCTAGAAAATATTAATCCAGTCTGCTGTATTTGTTATAAGCGAGCACTACTTTTACTAGCTTTTAAATAGTGGCACTGTAATCAAAATAAGCCTGGTTATATTTGTGTAAAATACTTTATTATGTAAGATATTTTGAAATGGGGAAAAGGATATTTTGATAGAGGAATTCTAGCAGATTTAAATTCTTATATGTCAAATTTTCCATGTAAATGGAAGACTTTTCCCCTTACATACTTCAACACGGTTATGTAGTGTAGATCTGTCAAAGCCACCTTCACATTACTGAGCTTGGGTACCAGGAAAAAACATGAAAATCCAGGGTTTAACACAGGCTCAGAAGATTAGTATGTTTTTGCGCCGCCAGCCTATACTGAGCTCTGAGTTGCACAGTTTAACTTCTTCCAGTACTGGAGAAACCTGGAGGGATATATGTACATAGTCATAAAGGAGTTTGTGGTGCAGACATACTTTCAGTGACACCGTCATGTAAGAAATGGGCTTAATGACACAGATTTACAGCGGCGCAGTCACACAGCAAGCACAGTAACTGCTTGGACAGTTACAGTAAGAAATGCTAAGGGCATTAATTGCATAAAGGGCAAAGCATCCAGAATAGGTCTGGGATATTACTATTGAAGTAAAAAAGGTGTAACAGATACTCCTCTTGGTGTCAGGAATGTGGCACTGGTCATATTTCACGGGGCAGTCAGTTCCAGGTGTACTGGATGACCCTCCAGGTGAAAGCAAGCTGTGGCCTGCACTCTGCTGCCAAAGGGATGGAGAAGAATGCATTAGCGATGTCAATTGTAGCGTACCCCTTGTCTGCCTTTGACTCCAGCTGATATTGAAGTTCTAGCATGTCTGGCATGGCAGCACTCAGCGGTGGTGTGACTTCATTCAGGCCACAGTAGTCTATTGTTAGTCTCCACTCTCCAGCAGATTTTCTCACTGGCCATATGGGACTATTAAAGGGTGAGTGAGACTTGCTGATCGCTCCTTAGATTTCCAGTTGATGGATCAGCTGATGGATGGGGATCAGGGAGTCTTGGTTGGTGCAATATTGCTGCCAGTGCACCATTGTGTTAGTGATTGACACCTGTTGTTCTTCGACCTTCAGCAACCCCACAATACAAGGGTCCTCTGCAAAAGCAGGCAAAGTAGACAGTTGTTTTATTTCCTCTGTCTCCACAGCAGCTATGTCAAAAGACCACCAGTACCCTTTTGGGTCCTTGAAATACCCCCTCGTGAGGTAGTCTATGCCAAGGATGCACGGAGCCTTGGGGCCAGTCACAACGGGGTGCTTCTGCCACTTATTCCCAGTCAGGCTCACTTCAGCCTCCAACACAGCCAGCTCTTGGGATCCCCCATCACTCCAGAAATGGAAATGGGTGCTTCCCCTTTATAGCTTGATTGCACTAGGGTACACAGTGCACTGGTGTCTACCAGAGCCTTATGTTCTGGGGGTCTGGTGTGCCAGGCCATCGAATTCACACAGTCCAGTAAACCTGGTTGTCCCTCTCCTCCCCCTGGCTGGAGTTCAACCTCTAGTTCTGGCCATAGTAGTTGTTACGGAGGAATGTGTTTGTGTTGCACATACGGGTACCCCATACGTGTACTATGCATCTCGGTACACACTGGCCAGGTGTATACTGCTTTTAACCAGAGGTGGCTCTGGTTAAACTCCTACTCATGCACTAAAAAGAACCTGCTAGATGGTACTCTTTGAGGCTTCTGTCTTCTCTTCAAAGACATCTTTACATCTTCAGTCTGCACATGAAAAAGGTGCTGCAAAATAATCCTTACCTTCAGGATGGAGCAAACTGAGTGTGCTGTTTTGCTTTGGTTTACAAGATACATACTGTGTCAGAGCTCTTGTGAAGAGCACTGTAAAGCAGGAAAAGAGAGATGTTGATTTAGACTATAGCTTCAGGCTCAATCCTTCTCATATCATTGTTTTAAACATAGGGGGGGCTATCATAAATAATCTTATGGCAAAAGGAAGCCTGCAGCCGTTTAGAAAAAAGAAAATATTAGGACAAATTAGGCTTTAGATTAAGCACTGGCATAACTTTTCTAAGCCACTGTTTATGCTGAAACTCAAATTGACCTCAAATGCTTTTGGTTCTTGATTTTTTATTTGATCTAATCTCCTCCTGTTGTGGAGTGTTTAAGTAAAAGCTTTGTTTCCGGATCACCTTTCAGTTACAATTCCACATCCATCCTGAGTAACAAGCAGTGCTTGGTTAAAAAACCCACAAACCTTAGCAAAGCAAAATGCTCCTCAGCGCATGGAGTTCTCCCTAAGGAGAAGATAAGGGAACAAACAATGCATGACAGCCCGAAACTGTCAGGCTGTTATTCTGATGCTACCCTCCACTGTGGCACACAACATTTTCTGGCGTTAAAATTGTTTTAGAGTTGACTGAAAGAATACTTGCAAATATAGGATGGAATGAAATTGAGACTGCCAAAGAATTGTGAGTCTTATTTGTTTCTGGCAGCGTGACTAAATACAGTATTTTGATTTTAAGGAGAAAAATGATTTATGAGTAGATGAAACATTATCGTTAAGGTTAACATTAAAACTATTCAGAAATATGAAGACTTACAGTTACTGAGCAGTGTCTGTGCACACATAATAATAGTACAGCATCAGTGGAACAGTTCTAGACAATGTTTCAGTTCACAGAGTAAAATGCTTGATCAGTAAAGTATCAAACCTGAGTTAGTCTGATCACCTCCTGACACATCTGGGAATCAGTAAAGAAAGCACTTTCTGAAATAAACAACGATCAACCTTCATGGTTTCCACCCCCCCCACCCTCCCCCCTTTTGTGTTTTAAGAAGGACCCATAGATGTTTTCCACCTGGTTTTTATAAGATCCGAATTACTCGGCATGGGTCAATTCGCTCCTCCTAGAAGCTATGCTAAGGCACATGGAGGACAGGGAGGTGATTTGAGACAGCCAGCATGGCTTCACCAAGGGCAAGTCTTGCCTAACCAACCTAGTGGCCTGCTGCGATGGAGTGACTACACCAGTGGAAAAGGGATGTCATCTATCTGGATTCATTTAAAGCCTTTGACATGGTCCCCCACAACATCCTTCTCTTTAAATTGGGGAGATATGGATTTGATGGGTGGACTGCTTGGTGGATGAGGTATTGGTTGGATGGTCAACGGCTGGATGTCCAATGGACACTGGTGACAAGAGGTGTCCCTCATGGGTCCATACTGGGACCAGAGCTGTTTAATATTTTTGTCAATGACATATACAGAGCAATCGAGTGCACCCTCAGTGAGTTTGCAGATGACATGCAAGCTGAGTGGTGCAGTTGACATGCCAGGATGGGATGCCATCCAGAGGGACCAGGACAAGCTCGAGAAGTGAGCCTCTGTGAACCTCATGAGGTTCAACAAGGCCAAGTGCAAGGTCCTCCACCTGGGTTGGGGCAACCTCCGGTATCAATATAGGCTGAGGGATGAAGGGATTGAGAGCAGCCCTGCTGAGAAGGACCTGGGGGTACTGGTGGATGAAAAGCTGGACATGAGCCACCAATGTGCGCTCACAGCCCAGAACGCCAACCATATGCTGGGCTGCATCAAGAGAAGTGTGGCCAGCAGGTCAAGGGAGGTGATTCTGCCCCTCTACTCTTCTCTCGTGAGACCTCATCTGGAGTACTGCGTCCAGCTCTGGAGAGAATAAGGACATGGACCTGTTGGAGTGGGTCTAGAGGAGGGCCACAAAAATGAGCAGAGGGCTGGAACACCTCTCCTATGAGGAAAGGCTGAGAGAGTTGGGGTTGTTCAGCCTGGAGAAGAGCAGGCTCCAGTGAGACCTTCTTGGGGCCTTTCAGTATCTGAAGAGACCCTATAGGAATGATGGGGAAAATCCTTTTAGCAATACCTGTTGTGACAGGACAAGCAGTAATGGCTTTAAACTAGGGGAGGGTAGATTTAGACTAGATATAAGGAAGAAATTTTTTACAGTGAGAGTGGTTAAACACTGGCACAGGTTGCCCAGAGAGGTGGTAGATGCCCCATCCCTATAAACATTCAAGTCCAGGTTGGACGGGGCTCTGAGCATCCTAATCTAGTTGAAGATGTCCCTGCTCACTGCAGGGCTAGATGATCTCTACAGGTCCCTTCCAATCCAAAGCGTTCTATGATTCTATGAATATTATAACATCATAGAGATTTTTGCAGGTGAGCAATTCAGGTTGCATTTATATGACATACACTAAATGAAAATTTGGAAAGTCCCTCAGGAAAACATTAAGACAGTTTACTGAAGATTACATTTCTTTTACTACATGAATAATTGATTTTTGGAATAGTTTTTACAAGCAGACCTTAGAAGAGAAATCATGGCATTCCAACAACAAAATCACAGAATCATAGGATCATTTACATTGTAGGAAGCTGTCAAGAGTCCAACCATTAAGCTAACACTGTCTATTATCCTAACACTGTCATTTCAACCACTCAATTCCTAAGCTCCGCCTCTATCTGTCTTTTAAATACCTCCAGGAATGAAGCCTCAACCACTTCCCTGGGCAGCCTCTTCCAATGCTTCACAACTCTTTCAGTAAAGCAATTTTTCCTAATATCCAATCTAACCCCCTACTCGGTAGAACTTGAGGCCATTTCTGCTCATCGTATTGCCTGTTGGGAGAAGAGACTGACACCCACCTCACTACAACCTCCTTTCAGATAGCTGTAGAGAGCAACAAGGTCTCCCCTCAGCCTCCTCTTCTCCAGACTAAACAACCCCAGTTCCTTCAGCCAATACTCATAAGACTTGTGCCCTAGACCCTTCACCAGCCTTGTGGCCCTTCTTTGGACACACTCCAGCAGTGCGTGCTTTGCTAACCTTTTCTATCTGAATTTCTAACTTTTTCTATCTGAATTTATTTTTAAGAGATTAATATCTACAATGGGCAGAAAAAACATCTGTTTCTATGTGACCAACATGTCCAGTGATGATGAAGTATCTGAAATGTAATTAATCACTCTTTAAAGCTAAAGGAGTGAAGTCTCCTTGCTGGCTGGGAATTGAAAATATAGTTTCAAAGAGTCTTGCCAAGAAAACTGAATGATTAGACTTAAAGCTGTGAAGGAGCAACACTGAAGAAGATGCTTAATTTTATTTTTATAAAAGTCAGTGTGACTTAAAATTAATTATATGCTTCCTGGAATCAATGTTTTAACTCTAACCATATGTAATTGGATTTTAACACATACATCTGGAGTGTTTCAAGATCATTTGCTAGATAGCTTGCAATTTTCATATGCTACTGATTACAGTATAGGATTGTGTTGCAAGTACTCTCATAATTAACGTGCAATTAGTAAATCAACACTTTACTTCTAATGCTCTATGAAAGCACAGAAAATTAGTAGAGAATCCTCTGTTGTTTCACCAAACAGATGTAGCATATTAAGAATGTATTCTGTCTTCCCAAAAAATGCTTTTCCGGTATGTTTTGTCCTTGGTCTGGAGGCAAAAGCTGTGGAAATACAAGGTCCGCTTAGCTCCCTTAGATAATTATTTGGTGGGACTTCTCAGACTCAAAGTGCCAGCGCATTATGAGGACCCCTTGGTTAAGGTTGTAAGATTTGCTTAGGTAGCCAGCTAATTTTCACAGATAAGTGATTCTCATCAAGTGTATTAAAACTAGCCAGGTGGACACCTATTTCTTGTTATTAATCCCTCAAGGAATCAGAAGTTGTGGTTTTTGGAATCTGGTATCTGTAGCTTCTCCACATGCCCAGGCTTATTCAAGGAAACATTGCTATGTTATTACGCATTTAATTCCATACAGCTGATAATTTAGTTAAAATTTCAGTTCTTTTCCCATTAACAGACCTTTCAACTCTCAAAAAAATTACACGTTTTTTGGTGTGAAGGACTTGTCTAGTCTTAAAATGCCATATTTCTATGATAAGTGAGAACTCATTTGATCATATAGAGAAGTAAAGAACTTCTCTGAAGTGACCGGTCAGAACAAGTTTTAATCTATTACAGTTTTGCTTTTTGGCAATGCAAGCCCCTGGTTAGTCCATTTTTTTTCCCAGTGGCCATGGGATTGTCATAGTAGGATCACCTACACGATTTTTTTCCCTTGGCATCTGTACGTAGATAACCCTTTCACATGCAGAACTTCATAGCACCACATTTCTCCAACGCAATCCGGCAATGAATAATCGAGGGCTAAGAATATACCTGTGAAGAGACAAAGAGATGTGACTTAGGTGTTACACACTGTTCTAAAGTGTTTTTGAAGAAGGTAGTTCAGCCTTTGCTTATACAGATCTTCCTTTACGGTGGGAATTTCCCCTATTAAAAACTTTAAGAGGCAGAATGAGAAGAAATGCTGGTGTGTTACTGGATGCAGGAGGAGGGATTATACTAAGTGAGCATCCCACTAACAAAACGCAAAGAATATGCAGACTCATGTGCCATATTGCTTTTTCGGGGTAGACATTACCTCTTATAAAAGAATGATCTGCATGCTAGTCCCCCTTGTAACAGTGTCTTTTGAATCAGATGAGATGAATAAACTCATAAAATTGCACCAATACAGCAATAATATTGGGCCTGTTGACAGAGGACGACTAACCTACTGAATTGTTAGCGAAAAGGGTTATCTAAAATTTTATCTTAGAGCAGGTAGATATTAATAATGAAGCAGTGAATCCAAGGGGTAGAAACCTAGCTCTACACGGCTGCCATCAGCTCAAGGGGAAATGGACATTCTATTAATTGTTGCTGAGCTGACATGTTGTAACTTCTTAAAATTTCTTCTCTCCCTAAAAAAGACTAATGTCACCTCTGAAATTAGTAGTATGCTTTGACTAACATTATCTTTATGCTGGTATATTTTTCCAAAGCTCTTTGAAAAGTACTGGTTCCACACAATCTGATGAGTCTAAAGATGTGAAAATATATGCTATAATCAAGAACTAAATTTTAAAAAACTGTCTTTGATGTCATTATAAAAACTGGTGGGTTTAATTACAAAAGTTTTCATTTGAACTTACCACCTGTGAGGTGATTTGATGAACTTTTCGAACATTAATGTGATCACATTGCGACGCACACAAAAAAGAAGGATGAGAAAAAATGAGTTGCTGGTCTGCTAATAACCTGCTACTTTTTCAGTGTGGCTGTGCTCTGCATTTCAGTAATCCCAGTTAGACCATCAGGCAAACAAATGTAGTGAGTGGTCAAATAAGGCTGTGAGCATCTTCAGTTCTTCTAGCAGGTCAGAACTGGTCTTTTGGCTTTTAAGATACCGAGTGGCTGGCTAGCTGGGTAAAATGCAGTATTTCTTTAAGAACAAGCACATTCTTCAACTAAAAGCTGCTTAATCGATACCTTTAAATGAAAGTTCAGTACGGGAATGATGTTAATACTCCTGTAACATCTCTGTTGTGTTAAAAGGCCATAAACGAGGCTGCATAGTTTTGATTTCCTGTAAGAATAGTGTCATGAAAAAAAGGCAGGCTGGGCTTTTACACTAGCAAGTGTTTAAGAATCCACCCGTCTTTTGTTTATGCCAGAGAATGATAAAAATTCATTTTGTAAAGCTAGGTAAAAACACTGTCCATTTGTGCAAAAAGAAATGAGAACAGCCTTAGAAGCTGTTCTGTTTAAGTTGATTGTTCTTTTTATGCTTCCCATGACCAAGAATTTCTGTTCAGAAAACTGAATGTTTACAGTAGAACTGCATCTACCACTATGCTGGCCTTAAATGTGTCATACCTCACTGAAATTGAAATTGTAGCACTTGTTTATTGCAAATAGGATTAGGCAAAATCAGTTTTGGTTTATGGGTTTTTTTTTAAATATATAGCCACACAGAGGTTGAATTAGTATGTCTTATTTTATGTACATTTGACAGTGCATTTACAAAAGTAAAATCACTTTTTAGTAAAATGGTCACTTGGTGGAGACAGATGCTGTTTCGTCCTGAAGGGAAGCTCAGTAGCTCAGCTGTTACTCCTTATTGTTGAGAGTTGATCTCAGGTCTGAATTTTGCTCATCAGAGTAACATGTTGTAACAGTTCCTTAAACATAAAACATAATCTACTGAGGTAATGTGTACAAATTTAGCTTCTCAGTATGACAGATTTGATGCACGAGTATTCCTCAGTTGTTTTCTCTTACCTCTGTTGTAAAGGTTTTGTGTACCATGGATGGATTTGATACTGATTTCTGTCTCATATATGATATGTAGTTGCTATGGCTACCATTTTATCTAGAAACTATGGCAAGACTGTGAACAATTAAAATAAGCCTAAATTAGGAATGAGTATTCTGTGGCTTGAATGTTGATCCAAATAAGTACACTTGTTTCTCTCCCTGTATTTGAGAAGAGCTTATAAATAACGCTCCTCTGAAAAAATAGCAACACAAGTATCACTTCTGGGGTAAACAAAATCATCATGAATCTACAGCTCACACAGTATTTTGCAAAACATGTTATGGTAAATACCAAAACCTGAAATACTCTTCTTTCACAATTTAACTGTATCAATATTTGAATCTTCTCTATTACCTTGATATTGATCTCGTGGTTTACCATTAGATTCTTTCAACAGCTATGGCGCAAATAGATTTTGTTCCTTTAATAAAATGTATTCTGTAACTAGGAAATGAAAGACCTAGACTACAGCTCATTATTATTTCTTGACCTAGTACCTCAGACAGTGCTGTCCTTATTCTTTCATTGCAACTGGCAGATAATGCATCTTTACTTGGTGATATCTCCAGTGAATGCTGGGTCTTTACACACTTCCGGAAGAATCTCCTAGTCCTTTTGAATTCAAGGCTTGGGGGCAGATTCCAGTTGCCCAAATACCTTTGGTATCTTACTTGCATCTTACTGTTAGAAGGTCGAGTCTCAGGCAGATTTACTGACTATTCTCCAGTGTTGTCTAGCTGTGGAGGCAAAAGAAAGCAAGTATTTTCATTCCTCTACCTTTGTTTACAAAGTTTCAGTGCCTCGGGATGGCTACTGGAGTAAGCCTAGAGGCGTTCGGACCTGGGAACCTGTTACCTTTGGTCTTCTGGAAGGTCTCTTATGATTCAGTAACAGGCAACAAAGAAACTGAATTCTGTCTAAATGCCTAATTCAATCTAAAGCCGTCAGTCAGCTTAGACCACTTCTTGTTCAGCATGCATTGACATCAGTGCAAACCTGATCAGTCCCGATGGCTTTCAAAGGGAAACTTAGTTCTGTGGTCTCGAGGTGAGGTTATTCATACTGAAAGGGAGCATCTCTGAGGTGTTTTCCCTGTTTTTTCTGAAGAAGACACTCATGTACTTTTTCATTTAATAGCCATGGGAATCAGGCACCCAACCCTGACCCTGAGATTCTACCTTCTTTTTCAGCTATAGCAAAAATTAATTTTACTCATTGGCCTCAACAGCTTGATTTTTACAAGTACTGGATTAAGATAGCCACAATACAGAAAAATATGTAGCACCACATGAAACAAATAGCACATCAAAGGCATTTTCATTAACATGCAACTTCTGGGCCAATGCACGTTGTCAGACAAGACGTATTCTTTGTGATCTTCATGGTACCACTTTAGTGGTTATGTTGTAGCTGCTTCAGATGCATTTTTAGTTGCAGCTGGAGAAATACCCAGCAACAGGCCATTCAGACTCTAATGATTTAGTTACTGAATTCAGCACGGAAAAAACCTGCGGGGGCCTTATCGTCTGTTTTCACACTTAATTTGATCAGTTTATGATGTTCTATGCACCTTGGGGTTTTCAACATACTGTAAATTTTATATTTAAAATAACTAACTGTAGCAACGTTGTTATCAGCCATAGCTGAAGATTTCGCAGGTTGGCTAGGGATAGTTTTTGCCTCCTGGGTAGTAGAAACTGTGACTGTGCCACTAAACTTTGACACTAATTAGATAGCTGTTAAATATTATCGGTAATGAAACAGTTAAAAATATTGGTATTGAAATTATCATCTCTGCTGCTGATAATGCTGTCATTTAAGGCATTTGCAAATCCACGTTGATACTACTGTGTGTATCCACAGTGTGTCCATACCTGGCTCACAAAAGCTGTTTTTTAATGAAGGAAACACGGTCGTGTGTCAGCTCCACGGCAGATTCCACACCTGTGGAACAGGGCCCTCTCTACGCAGCAAATAGATTTCATACAGTTGAGATTATATACCTGATACTTCCAGTTAGGAAGTTCTGGTACTTGCATGAAAGCCGAACTTGGTGATACAGTTTCAGAGGTGGTATAGGAAAGATACGCTGTGAAATCAGCTACAAAAGCAGTGCTAACACATTCCTAACACCTCTCTCAGGATGTGAAAGCACAGTGGCTTTCAATTTAAGCTTCTACAGTCATTATCTCCTTTATGAAAGATTATTAAGCAAGATTGTGATGTTGTAAAATTTGTGGTTCTGTTGCAGTAACTTCTCGATGAAGAGCCTTTAAAAAAGGAATTCCTGATCCAAAATCTACCAGTTACTTTAAGAAAAAACTAAAAGAAAATGAGATAGGCAAGCAGTGCCAGAAAGCAATTTTAAAATGTATGGGTTACTGCTATTTGTGCGTGTTCATACTTTGTTTGTTGGGCATCTAATTGGGACCTTAATTTTGAATTACCTGATATTGTCTGTATGTATTTATTTATTTAACCACCAGACTCCTACTTTGTAATCTTTATACTGCTGATCTTTCTGATAATCTAGCTGCAGGTTGATAATATTTTAGATTTAGGAATGAAGAATAATTAATGACAGCTATTTATTCAACTTAACCTTTGTATAAAAAAGCTTAGATAAACATTTTCGTTTGGATGGATCTTGTAAGAAGAGAGATTGATTAAGGTGAATGTTCAGGACAAAGAATTATAACATTTGGCATAAACAGATGGAATTCCTTGAAACACAGAACATCTATAGGTCCACGCTTTGTATCTGCATCTTGTTTTACACTGAGTAAGTTAGTTTACCAATTAAGTTTTAGGCAAATACTGCTTTGTTTTAAAAGACTTGTGAACATCTGTGATGTGTAAAAATTTCTTCTAAAAAAGACACTAAAACGTTGTAACACTGACATACTTTGCAGCACTACCTCAAAGATTGGCTCCAGGAAAGCTAATCTCATGTACAGTATATGCAAGTATATTTTAGAAATTTCTATCATAGACCTATGGCTTATCAGGCCAAGAACACATGAGAAAATGTTACTGTTTTATCCTAGGAGCCTATTAAATAGGCAGAATACTGGTGTCCTTTTTCGGCTGGTACTTATTAATACATTTTTGAAAGAAGGAAATGCAGAAAGAACAAACCTACGCTCTCAAAGACTTATCCATGAATGAATAAAAAATCAAAATACTTGTTAATACCAAACAAGATTAATTTTCATTTTCTTACAGCAGCACTTTTTTGAGGAAGATTAAATTCTTTTTAAAGAGTGCATTGGGCTGTAGTAAAAAGAATAATTCTGTTTAGGAAAACTTGTCTGAAAAGTGGCAAGGAACTGAATCCTTTGAGTAACAAGAAATGTTTTCAGTGGCTTTTCTTTTTCTCAGACACTTGTGATTACTAAGTGTGCTTCACAAAATTATGGAAATCAGCTTCTTGGCTGGACATCCAACAGCTTGCTGGCTGGACAGTCATTTATTGTTATTTATTCTTGTCTGGACAGTCATCTATTCCACAGTCATCATTCTTCTGTAAGAATTATTAAAGTGTTTATTTTAGTGCACTTTATTCTGTATTTTGACGTCATCTGCCTAGAATCTGTGAATCGTTTAGAATACTACGAAATGTTTTGTATTTTTAGACAGCTCATATCTACTAATATCCTCGCCCCAAAGTATTTCCAAAGATACTGAGTGCAGTTTCATTCCTTGTTTACTAATTGTTGTTTATAATCCTGGCTTGTAGGTGTTCTGGTTTGGCTGCAGTCGGCAACAAAAGCACCACGCGGCCGCCCCTCCCCCCGCTGGGGAGCGGAGAATGGAAAGAAAGAGGCAGAAACCGGCGGGTCGGGATAAGGGCAGTTTAACAGAACAGTAAACAAAGGGAACAGGAACAACAACGATACAGATAAGGAGAAAACACAACACAAACCGCACAACCCGGAGAGCCGCTCTCCCGAACCGCCGCCGCGTGCTCCCGAGCCGCGAGTGAGTTCCCGCCGCCCAGCTCCCCTCCACCAGAACCCAGCATGACGGCACATGGTATGGAATGCCCGGCTCTGTTTGGCCAGGTGGGGTCAGCCCCCCCGGCTGTGCCCCTTCCTGGAGCCCGGTGAAAATTAACCCTGTCCTGGCCGAACCCAGGACAGTAGGTTCCATTATATTATGTATAGTGACGAAAAAAAAACCCAAAAGTGGAAACATTTGTCTTGTCCCCTGCCTTCCCCAAACAAGCATCTAAAGGGTGTCCCGAAAATAGCGAAAATTTTTTGGTCACTAAATTTCACCTCCACTCCACTTCAGTCAGAATTTAAATTATCTGAATATAGGTCTAATTTAAAGTACCCCAAATTCATGTCTTAACACTGCTTAAGATAGATCATTCACTTGATATTTGGCAGACGCTTCAACCCCACAAGGAAACATTTATTAATTACTGCAAGTATTTATTGTAGAAAATAAGCCAATTTTGTTGAATAAGGTACTTGCTTCACATGATAACATCCACTAAGAATGTGATTTTATTTTCAGCTAATGTAGTTGCTAAGTGGTACAAATTGTAGTGTGAATGTAGTTATGTTATGCAGGTGTATTACCAGTATAGTTTATTGCCATTCCTTCTGGAGGAGAAAATCTATCTAAACACGAGCATGGTATGTGAATTTTCTTTACTTATAATGTAGTGGGGATTTAGTAATTTAACTACTCAGTTATAATGATACGTTTGTTGTTGTTTAGATAAGACCTGCATGAGAACTATATTTTTATCAGCAATGTTTCTTACAATATACATCATCATAATTACTTATGGTCAATAATGCAATAAAATTATTTTGTCCTACAAATGCTGTGTCTTTAGGGAGAGTCACAACTTCTTATCCCTATGAAAAACTTAACTTTCCATTGCCTTCACTGACACTTAGGAATACTGAAGGATATTAATTTCTAAAGCTGTACAACCTGCTCTGGGGAAACGTGATACATTTCTTACCCAGTCCTCAGCATGCTGCCTCTGCAAAACTCCTGTCCTCTGCTAGTGCAGACCACAGGTCTCCATTTGTATTACTAACTAAAATACACCTGAACCTGTTCTCTGCCTCTTACAGGAGGTATCACGTTTTGACTTACATTCGTATGACCAACATTTCTTTATCTACAATAAACATTGTGGCCATATCATACTGTCTATTGGGAGTAAGTGCCTGGGAATTAAGTTTATGCCTGCTGTCATACTTCACCATAAGATACTGATTACAAATAACATAAATATGGACTTGATCAGACTATTTTTTCCTAATTCGTTCCATGTTGTTGTTACTTAAAATAACAAAATGTTCCTCACTGATGAATAACTTTGACTTTAGTAAGTCGTTCAGTCCTTTCCTTTACTTCCACTGAAGCAGCAGAGCTAGTTCCTATGCCCCCTATCCAAGGCTTCAGGATGCATGGCTTACAAATGAAGATACAGAAGTTGTTGAAGTATTCCTTTAAAAAAAAAAAGCCATGATTGACAGCCCTTTCCTGATCTTCCTGTTCACTTTTAGGTCCTTTTTGTGTAAATAAACTTCAAGCCAAAGGCAAAAATTGATATGCGCGCCTTACAATTCTTAACACCTGATAGCATAAAATTTAGAGAAGCAAGCTGGGCTGATTTTGCAAAGCTTGGGTTTTTTGATTGTTTGACTGTGAAACAGAACCAGGTATGATAAAAATATGAACTTCAGACTAGAAAGGGATGTGTTGGGTCACTGAATCAGGATGCTTGTGATTGCAAGGATCCATGTCACCTTTTGGTTTGTCTTAACATTTTTTGCAGGTTTCAAAATAGACATTTTATTTTATTTTATGATGATGATGATGATGATGATGATAATGATGATGATGATGATGATGATGATGATGAAGAATAGCTTCCTTTCTTTGAAGGTAAAACTCCATTTTTTCTCCAGAGAACACCCTTTCACTACTTTAAATTCAAGTATTTCTACTGTGCATAGCCAGACTTCTTTATTTCTATTGCAACTGGGATGTGCGCTGTACTTGCAGACCCCTTATTGTGTGAGTTACCTTCTCTCTGTGATTGTGGAGGAGTCGCTTTGTTCAGACACCTTTCCCCACAAAGAGCACTCTGCATACAGAACACATGCAAGTCAAATGCAGAAATCAGTTTCTTTTCCTCATAAAAGATCACTAGGATTAACCAGCTACTCAGCTAAGCATTAGTATGCTCCCCATCTCAGTAAGACACCTGAAGAGCATTTGCTGGCCAGACAGGTATCAGTCAAGTGGGAGAAGGCTGACTTCTGCTCGTCCTTGGAACAGATCCTTGATGGTGCTGAATTGTCATCCTTTGATTTGCTGTTTTTTCCTGAAAGTTTTTACACTCTTATATGTTGTTTCGCTTTTCCACTTAAACAGCTAAGAATCCTTATCTCAGTAATCCTCTATTTGCAATTTCACCTTTCTTATCTTGCCTGGCTTTACTCCACAGATCCTCTCCTTGCTCTTTCTCACCTTGCAATCTGCTTAGCAGTCAGAGCTAAGGTTACAGAACCGGCGGTATCAGAGCTGGGCCTGGGATCTTTGGTCACAGGCAGCTTTGTGGGGAGGAGGGCGGGGGCAGTCCTTCAGGAGTGCTTCGAGAGAGGTAGACTTACAACTAGGCCAGTGTTAAATACCATGGTGTTTACAGTAATTAACATTTTCCATACATATCAGCATGTTTATGTTCTCAACTCTGTCGCTGAAGTTATTTATGTCCAGGCTGTTGTTCTGAAAGCATTAAAGATTTCATTACATACTTTTTCAAGAAACATGTTTCTGACCCATAGGACTTTCTCTACTAAAATATTGAAAGTGTTTCACTTTTTGAGAAAGCCTCTTTGCTTTCAACACAGCATTAAGGAAAGAGCATGCAACCGAATCAGCTTCACATTAAATAGTGCAGCCTTTTAGGTGTGGTACTCCAACTAGATATTCAGACAACACTGCCTTTTTCAGGAGGATATCAGATGTGGAGACCATAAAGGAATCCTACAAAGAAGCTGGAGACTCCCTTTTCACAAGGAGTCACATGGAAAAGACGAGGGGTAATGGGTGCAAGTTACTCCTGGGGAAATCCCGATTGGACACAAGAGGAAGTTTTTTCACAATGAGAACAATCAGCCATTGGAATAATCTCCCCAGGGCAGTGGTGGATTCCCCAACATTCTCAGATTCAGCTGGACAGGGTGCTGGCCCATCGTGTCTGGACCGTGCTTTTGCCAAGAAAGGTTGGACCAGATGATCCTTGAGGTCACTTCCAACCTGTCATTCAATGAATCTATGCTTCTGTGATTCTACAAACTGGATGCAACATCAGAAGGTAATAATATATCCATTCTTAATGACTGAAAACCTGTCTCAGAGGCCTATTTCCCTTCTAGAATCTTCTGTTTTCTTATTTTTATTGAGAAGCATTTCTATGGAAATACAGAAGTACATAGAGCTTTTATGGAACAAAAAGAAGAGTTCTACTTAGTCCCTACCCAAAGTGTGGGCTGTTGTTTGTTTGTTTGTTTGTTTGGAAAGGATGGACGGGTAAGGAACGAAAAGCTTAGAGTGGTGGAGTTTGAAGACAGTTAGGTAGATTACATTTGCTGTTTAATCTGTAAAATATAATACATGAAAAACTTTGCAGATAAAATAACTGCAGGCAAATGACCAAGATATAACTTTTTAAATCTAGGCATAGATTTTCATTTTCTTGCTAGAAACACCTAAATGAATGCTTTTCAGTGATACTTACCAGTGATTCTGGATTGCTGATTAGAAGGGGTAGAGATTCTTCTTATTAAGTTGAATTGCTGAGAAAGATATTTTTTGTCCTTGAACGTGTCAAATTGGTTACACTGAATAAAACCAGTCAAAGAATAGTAACACTTTTTAGCTAGAGGCACAGGGAAGAAGTATTACACCTGCACGGAAGGTTCAAAACAGATTTTAATTTTTTTTTTAATATTATAAACTATATTTGCATGTGTAGGTCAAACAGTGAAACAACACAGGGAAAATTTTAAAACTAATTAAAGTACAAATGTAAACTCATATCTGGTTGTTGTTCCTCTGTAATTTGTTTTGGGTTGTTTGTTTATCTAAGCACTAATGTGGAGGTAAAATGAGATTTTTATTTTCATGAGGCTAAAATAGCATCACAAAAATTTGTTGTTCCAAAGGAGGGAACAGAAGTGTTGGCATAAGGAGTTTTACATGATTCTTTTCCCAATGTTTCCACCATATTTTATCATCATGAAATATGAAAGAAAGCGAAACTTTGGGGCACTCTAATCCATGCCAATCTTTTCAGACCACAAGACAGCTCTGTAGAGATTAGGGATCATTTGCTAGGAACCCAGACAAAATTCAAGATTGCCTCAGCGTACCCATACTGGATTAATTCTGTGCTGTCAGATCATACCTAGGCTAATGGCAAAGGCAAGCGACCTTCAGAGCTGTTGATGCAATCCTAGCATGCTGAGTGTCACTGTAATCAGAGCTCAACTAGACTAAGAGTACAAAACTCAATACAAATAGATTCACCTAACACAAAAGTATATTTCAGAAAAACTAGAATAAGAAATATATCCTAGTTTAGTGCAACACCGGAACAGACTGAATTATATGAAAAAATGTACAACAGAAGCTCAAAATGAATTTCATTCCTCAACTGTAGTCCAGGAACAAACATGTTCAAGCATAAAATTACTTGGCCATATTTTCTTCAGAAGGTGAGTTTTCAGAGAGGATTCTGTGAATCACCAAGACTGCTCTGGAGTGGCCAGGAGAGAAGGAAGACTTTAGCTCCATGAAGAAAAAAACAAAGATAGTAATAGCAGTAGAAGCATCATCACAGGGATAAAGTACCAGTTATCCTGCATGGCAAATATTAGTTCCAGATCTGTGAAGTTTAGTGATGATTAGTTTAGTTGTTATGGTCAGTATACATACATGCACATACATAGATGTGCAGGGACAAAACTGTGTTGCTCCATTGCTAAGGAAAAAGCCTCACCCCAGTAGAAGGAAGAATTTAAAATTCAGAAGCCAGATAATTGATGGCAAAACATTGGTCATTGTGTTACAGTAGGCAGTGACAGATTTTGATTGTCACCAAAAACTGTGAGCTATGTGACTTTTTAAAAATACTTTTAACACCAGAAACCAGAAAGGGCTTCTTGGTTTTAAGCTTATTATTTGTCTTCCATACCTCTTCCAGCCATGGTATGCATTTCAACGAAAGGAAACCAAACCAGGATGCTCCTGCAGCTTCTTAGCACTAGTGAGAATGCTGGCAGCTAATTAGAGTATCCTTTCTATGAAATACATCCTGTGAATCTTTACTGTGCAGTGTATTCCAATTTACTACTTTTTTGTGTTTACAAAATAGCTAAATGTAAAAACACATTCTCCTTTACGTCTTCAACCCATCTTTTTCAGCAGAGCTACTGCAGAGTTCAGAAGCTGCATGGGCAAACAGTGACTGGTTGCCACAGTCCTTAATTTTACCAACTATTGTTAAGGGCACAGGTGCCCGACAGACAGCAGGGAAAATGAAGCACCTTAGAAGTGACATCAAAGAAGCTGCAGAGATGAGTGGAGAACTGCAGAGAAGAGAAATAAGGTCTGAATTCCTTTTCTCAGAAGTGCTTGCCTCCAGTTGGGATTCTCAGATCTCAGCTTTTTCTCAGCTGAAGTGCCTTCATTTTAGTGTAGCTGTAAAAACTGAAAGGTAGCTCGAAAGATGGCACTGGTTTAATTACAATTTGCTGTGTAATGTGAATGGCAGTCCATTTTCTCTACTTTAAAAACAACAAAAAGACTTGTTATTTCTCCAGGGATAAGCATGTTTAAGACTGTTTGCTGGTTTTCAGTTCTTCACATGGAATCATAGAACTATTGGTTGGAATGGATCTTTGTAAGCCATCTAGTCCAGCCTTCCACTTGTAGCAAGACTGTCTGCTGTCCCTAAGTCATGACAGCTGTGACTTTGTCTAGCTGAGTCTTGAAAATCTCCAGGGATGGAGTTTCCATGGCCTTTCTGGGTAACCTGTTCCAAGGGCCAGTATCTTCCTGGTGAAAAAGTTTTCCCTAATGCCCAGTACGAACTTCAGCCATTGTCTGAAAAGTTTGACACCATCATTTCTTTAACTCCCTTTCAGTCAGTTCTTGCAGGTTGCAGTTATTTCCTCTCTGCCTTCATCTCCTCCTTGCCAAACTAAAGAAGGCTTTTAACTTCAACCTCTACTTGTAGAATATGTGTCCTTTTCCTGAAGAGCCCTCTCCTGTACTTTCCCCAGTTATCTTAATTTTCTGCTCAAAGTAGGTGGCACGAAGCTAGGTACACTGTTCCAAGTGTGCCTCACAAATGCCAGGTAGAAAGAGATGATGTCACTTCCTGCAGTTTTCGGGCCGTAATCCTCCCAGTATGTGTGTGTTGTTTGCTTCATATTGATCGGCTTATATGCAACGTGAGATCCACCATGATGACCCCAGGGGCCTTTCAGTCGGGTTGCTTTTCAGCCTGTCGCAATGCATCTGAGGTTGCTGCCTCAGGTGCTGAACTTTGCACTTCTCATGCAAATTCATGAAGTTTCTGTTGGCTTGATCTCCAATATCTTGTTGAACTGAAAGTGATATTATTCAGAACAGAGTTTTTCGTTCAATGTCTGTAACACTGTAGAAGTAATCTCGTGTGGTACTTGAAAAGTTTGAAGTACTTCAGTGGCAAATAACTTTATAATAAGTGTTCCCAGGCAAAATCTTTGGCCAGAATTTGCCACTTTGTTGTAATTGCTTTATTGCTGTAGACGTTGCTTTCATTTCCAGAAAAGTTGCAATGCAGAAAAGAACAAGACTCATGCCTTAACTGTAACCTTGTTTTCTCTAATCTTGGAGTCACTAGGTTTGAATTAGCCCATGGTCTAATTTTATACCAGATACGATGGATCCTTAAAAAAATTTTGAAGAGCTGAATTGTCTCAAGATGTTCCAGGGTAAGACCTAGAATTGTTGATAGTGACAGATGTCCACGGATCTCTGAAGAGATTCTATATAAATCAAAAAAATCAACATTCAGATTTTCAAATTAAATCTCTGTTCTTTTCGTGTGGATTGAACTACTTGAGGAAGAGGAGAGGAGAACAATACTAACCTTATCCCTTTTTTTTATAAAATGTACCCATGTTGATTGAATTATACCTTTACTGCTATTAAATGCTGTTGACCAGCTGGTAGGATAGTATGCCTAAGACTTTGCCTATTGCTCTTCTGCAGTATGGTTACAATTTTCTAACAAAATCACAAACTCATAGAGGCAAAAACACAGCTGTTTAATTGCATAAAATAAGTGGTTTACAAGAAAAAGCATAATCAGTAGTGTCAAGTATTTTGTCAATTATATTAGCAACAGAAAAATAGAAAACGATGCGTACTTGACAAGAGACTGTTTTTTAAGATGTTTTATTTGCATAATGCTTGTCTTCATAACACAGAAAGCAACAAGACATCATAAAAGATACATATCCATTATTCATGAATTTAAATAATCTGACTTGCATGTGAAAAATAAGACTAAACTAGATTTTAAATTGGTATAGTGCTTTCTTAAAAAAAATTACAGGCAATTATTGTTTGTTGTTTTTTAACCAATCCTGTTTCTTCGAAGGCTGATTCATTGTATGATCCTGCAGTTAGGGAATTCAATATTTTCTTATTAACTTCAGTATAATTGACAACTTGTCTGACTCAGAGTGCTGAGAGTAAACAACTCGGGTAGAATTAACCTGTCTTGTCTGTGGGGCTGATTAGATGTAAACATCAGTCATGACAATTTAGGTTTGCTGTAGTGCATGTGGCTTCTCCAGATGTCCCCGTACTATAAGCACGGATGTCGACAGAGAGTGCTTACCAGATCTACGTTGATTCCAAAAGACAGAAGTATTTTGGAAAAAAGTAATGTTTTTCTATTGATCGATCTTGGTTTCTAGACAAGAACTGTTCGTCTCAGCACAGAATTAGTGACTAGGTACAATCATCAGTGGAAGAGGCATAAAGCAGACTAGTCCATATCTGTTTACCCAAATAACATATAGAACAACCGTACTACAAAAAAAACCACCCCAGATTTGGTTAGCTCAAAACCCTTGGATCGCTGTGTTATTCCAGCTCTCCTGAATATGTTCCAGGTACTCTTTCTATGGGCTTTATACGCATTTCCTGAGCATAAACTCCTCTCTCTTTCCAGTGAAAAATTGCAAGGAAGCAACTCTGTTGTTCCATGCAACAGCTCCGCAGCTGCAATGTGCAGCTCTCAAATGCAGAGGGGATTCTGTTACATCAGTTCTAAAGCTGCAATGTTTCCCTCCCATTGCCAGCCCAGGGAGATGTTAGAACATCTCTCACTCTCTGTATTCAGGCTTTTTCTTTCCAACTCTTAAAGTGCAGTCCCAATTTGACAAAGCTTCCTTTGTCTTTCTGACTCTTCCAGTAAAGAAATATTTCCTAATGTCTAATCTAAACCTCCCCTGATGCACCTTGAGCCCATTGCCTCTCATCCTATCGCTAGTCACTCGGGAGAAGAGACCAACACCTGCCTCACTACAACCTCGTTTCAGGTAGTTGTAGAGAGCAATAAGGTCCCCCTTTAGAAGGAGATCAGGTTGGTCAAGCAGGACCTGCCTTTCACGAACCTATGCTGGCTGGGCCTGATCCCCTGGTTGTCCTCCACATGCCCGGGGAGCACACTCAGGAGTAATCACCCCATAATCTTGCCCAGCACCGAGGTCAGGCTGAGAGGTCTGTAGTTCCTGGGATCCTCCTTCCGGCCCTTCTTGTAGATGGGTGTTACACTGGCCATCCTCCAGTCATCTGGGACCTCCCATGTTAGCCAGGACCGCTGATAGATGATGGAGAGTGGCTTGGCCAGCTCCTCTGCCAGTTCCCTCAGCACTCTTGGGTGGATCCCATCTGGCCCCATAGACTTTTAAGTGTCCTGGTGGCATAGGAGGTCGTTAACTGCTTCCTCCTGGATTATGGGAGGTTTGTTCTGCACTCCTTCCCTATCTTCCAGCACTGGGGGCTGATTACCCTGGGAATAACCAGTCAGACTGAGGCGAAATGCAGTTTAATGAGCCTAATTCCTTCCAAATTTGAGGATTTAACTTCTTAACATTCAGGCTTTTGCAAAAGTAATGGTCTGAGTTTTGTAGCCTGTAGTTACAACTAGGACTGAAGTGATGTGGAGTATCAAAAGTTCCCTGAAGTCTCTCAGTACCATGCAGAGTTGGAATTGCAAGAGTGTGCCCCTGCATTGAGGGACCAGGCTTCCTGCCTTAAGATGTAGTTACTTCTCTAGTAGTTGAATGATTGCTGTCCTTGGTGGACCCTTGTGCCTTGCTTTTGTTGTGTTTAGTAGAGGTCTGGCTGTCTGATGTAGGTGTTCAGAACAATTTTGGATCCATGTAAAAGTTCAGACAGTCACACTTTCCAGGGCAGCCAGCAGCGGACTTGCAGTGGAGAAGCAGCACTGCACACTGGAGACGGAAAGGGTCTAAGAAACAGCAGCATGTATCTGCAAGAAGTGTAATATATTTGTGTCTCTGCTTGGTATTCGTTTTGCACAAGTTATTCTTACTAAAGATTAACTTAAACTATGTCGCAGCTCTCGGTGTCAAGGCTTATCTAATCATCAGAGTGTCAGTGCCAGTATTTATTCATTTTTGAGGAAGCCAAAACCACTTCTGTGAAAATTTATCATCATAGTAATTTTCTCTAAATACAGTATTTTTTTCACTAAAGTATCAAGAAAAGATTGTATTTGTTTCAACTCACTTTGTAATATTTGACAAAAGGCTTTGTGTAATGGATTTTCAAAATAATATTGTCCTATACTGCTTGCATACTTCTATTATAATGTTAGCAGAATAGAGGAATGCATTCTTTTGCATTATTTTTCTTTGCTTTACATTTAAGGCATTGATGCCTAAATTATATTTATTCTTTGTGGTCTAATACAATATGTTTGATTAAGCAGTGTATTAAAATACTTCTGATTTTAAAATATTCTGTGCTTCTGTGTTAACTACTTTTTTTACTCTCTGCATATAATTTTTTTACCAATGACATTCCTGCATTTATTCAGGAAACACTTTCATTCAGGGAGTTGGAATCTGATCCTCCCCTTGATTTTTGTAGGACTGGAAATCTATTACATTCTCACTTCCAAAAAGGGAAAGCCTAATAATTCCATTGGTGCTTCTTTTACTTTCCCGGTGGCGGTGGTGGTTCTGTACGCAACAGAGACCACACCAAGCTGCTACCAAAGCCAGAAGAGTCTTTCTCTTTTAGTCTCAAAGGAGAGTGAATCAGCTTTCATGAGAATGGATGACATCTTCTGGACCAAGGGTACCAGTATGTTGCTGTGTGGTGAAGACATATCACCTCGGCACTCTGTTCTGTTCGTTCCTTGAATGGAGAGCACTGCTGTCATGTGTTCTAATCCAGTGCTGCAGCCTCAGTGCAGAGCAAATACTACCACCTTGAAGCGGTCTAATCAAAACTGAGAATTTCTGAGAACACTGAGATTTCAACAATGTGTTGAATGTGTGAACAATGTCGTGTGCCCATTCAATATAAAATCTTTATTTCTAGAGTTCTTTTCTATCCGAATTTTGTTTTAAAACATTTTCCAATTAGAAAGGAAAACTCTCTGCTTTCATATTCCTGATTCCAAACTGAGCTGAATGCCCCAGCTTCCTGCAGCTCTCAGGTCTTCTTCCTGGAGCAGGAAGACCTCCGTCTCCCCAGACGATTAGTCACTGGCTGTGTCTGCAGGCAGCGGCACTGTAACTTGCGCGAGGGCTTCGGCTGAAGACTGCCCGTGCAGTACTGGCAAGATACTTCGCATCCTAAGTCCCACCTCTACCAACATTCGCATGCCTAAAATGGAACTACTAGCTGGGAGGAGAGGCTGTTTGAGGTGCCCCAGGGCCATCAGCAGTCAGCATCCTCTGGGAGGTGACAGGGCTTTACAGTACTGCCTTCCCAGCTGCAACACCGTGGGGCCGACATTCCCAAGGAAGCACTGAAGGCTCTTTATTCCTATTGAACCCGGGGAAGTGCAGGAGGAGCAGCCGTGAAAAACCGTTCTCTTAAAAGCATTGTAGTGATTACATTCAAAGCATTAAAACTTTCTATTTAATCATTTTAGATCAGTTGTCTGTGTGGCACTGTTACAGTATTTAGAATGACTGCTAATTAAAAAAAAATAATTACAGAATCTTTGCAAATTTCCCTTTCAAGTACAGAATGAAAGATTTTAACCAGAAAACCAGAACAATATTTCTGAATTTAACAGCCCCTGTGAGAGCACATTCATCTATGATGATACTAAACAAGAAAACCATCAGTCAGTTATTTTTATCCAAGCCCAACAGCACATACCTTGTTTTAACTAGCATAATTATGACCATAATGTAGCAAAATCTGGAGGTGATCCTCTATTCCTTCAGCAAACAAATAATGTAAAGAGAACAGATTTACCAAGGCCATATCAATAAAGTAAGTTCTTCATATTTTTCTTGTTGACCTTTCACATGCTTCATAGTTATTTAAGCTAGCTAAAAAGAGCTATTATTGCAGCACCATCGTATTTGATTTTAATTTTCTCAGTGTAAATAATTCAGATAACTACTGTACCTGCTTTGGATCCCGCCGGAGAGTTACTCTTTGCAGGTCTTGAGGACCAGCGACCTCTTTCTGTGCTCTCCCTGCTCTTGCTCTGGAGGGCTCTCTTACTGCCTTTGCTCCAGGGGGAATGGCTTCTGCAGCTATGCTGACCTGTCTCTCGTCTCTGCATTGAAAAGCTCCTGCTGGCTGTTATGCACAGATTAGAAACCAGTTTTGTTTATGTGGCAACCCTATAATAGAAAAAGAAAAGAAACAAATGTTAAATTGAATTTTGGCACAGTTCTGTCTTTCTTGCTTTTTTAATACTTCAAAAAATTAGCAGGCCTATTGTATCACCTCAATCCAACTCAAGCATTTAGCTAATTTTTTAGGCAGCACTAAAACTTTATAGTAAAAATATTTTATCTTGGTATTATTTTTGAGTTTTAGGCTTTCATCCAACTTGCCGTAGCATCATAATATAGTACTTTAAAAACATTCTCATGAGGCATTTCTGGTTTGCATTGAAGTTCCTTTTATCTTTTAATGGAATGACATATTAATGCCAATGATTGGGGGATTTTTTTTTTAACTATAGTTATCTAAAGAAAAGCCACTGAATATGTGGCCTGATTCTCGACATTGCGAGACAGCTGCAGTGCCCAGAAAACACAGGATTGCAGTTTGGTTCAAAGCCTAAATTTAACTGATCTATTAGCCTAGGATGTTTCCAAAGCTCTTGAGGTGAAGCTAAGCTCATTTTTTATGAAAACAAAGCACATGCAACTGTCAGGCCAACTACTGTCTGCATGCCTGCCTTCAGTCTGTGATTATATAAATAGCAGTAGAAGTAGGAAGAAGAATTTGACCAGCTGCACAGCTTGGTGCAGTTGCATAACACTGCTGCACCTCCTCAGCAAAGCAAATTAATTGCATAACGCTAGGAGAGGGCTGGAGCACCTCTCCTGCGAGGACAGGCTGAGAGAGTTGGGGCAGTTCAGCCTGGAGAAGAGCAGGCTCCAGGGAGACCTACTTGGGGCCTTTCAGTATCTGAAGGGACCCTATAGGAACGATGGGGAAAATCTTTATAGCAAGGCCTGTTGTGACAGGACAAGTGGTAATGGCTTTAAACTAAAAGAGGATAGATTTAGACTAGATATAAGGAAGAAATTTTTTACAGTGAGGGCGGTGAAACACTGGCACAGGTTGCCCAGAGAGATGGTAGGTGCCCCATCCCTAGAAACATTGAAGCCCATGTTGGACAGGGCTCTGAGCACCCTGGTCTAATTGAAGATGTCCCTGCTCACTGCAGGGAGGTTGGGCAAGATGATCTCTAAAGGTCCCTTCCGACCCAAAGCATTCTGTGATTCTACGATTCTACATTAGTGAACCTTCTCAGCAAAGCAACTGGCTTCAGACAGAGGCATTGCGGGAACTCTGCGGGTCTTGGTCCCGACGTCTGATTACGTGGTTTTACACTGTCCCCTTTGCTGGCAGTGTTACTGCCCTGGCTCACTAGCTTCTGGTACAGATAATATGGTGTTGTACCTGTTCAGGCCTGCCAAGCAGTCAGACATCTCTGAGTTTAGCTACAAGACATCTACACCCTGTCAGCTTCTAAGCTCCATCTAAAAATGTTTTAGGCATGGCCTCCTGCAGCATGCCCTGTTTAACCTGTAATAAAATCTCCTCTGATCTCCTGTTCATTTGCTCAGATTATGAGATCTGTACAGTAAGGATTTTCACTCCGCTCCCTGAATGTATAGCAAGCCCACTGGCACCAGGGTATTCCCCAAACCAAGAGGAATACAGGAGGAGCTGGTCTCTAGCATTTGGGTCAGGTTTTTATAACTTGCAGACTAGAAATGGTCCTAAAATGGATCAGTTTCCTGAATGGTAAGACTGGGGACAGATAAAGTGTTACTCTGCTAGAATCAATTACATCTTGGTTTATGAAGTATATTTCAGACAGCATCAGTAAAACAGTTGGGATCCACATCCTCCCAAGAGTGTAAGGTAAAAATAAAGATAATAAAGGTGATCTTGCAGCACTTGGTTTTAGGCAGTGTATAGCAGAATCTACAGCCTGAAACCCTGACTTGTCCTCGGTCTGAGAAGGAATTTATGTGCCAGCAACCTGGTTGAGCCTGATGTTTGCTGACTTGTCCCCCAGAGCTTAGTCCAGACCCGTGTAGCTACAAGCCTTGGCTCCTCAGACAATGCACGTGTATGTCACCAGCACCTAGCCAGCAAACCCAGGGAGTTCTTGTGCTTCTGCAGGATTGCCGTCCTTCACTTCAGAGTCTCCCCATGTTCACCCTGGTTTTACAACATTTGCTCTTGGATAGCGTAGCAAGGTACCTCAGAAACAGCTACACCGTGCAGTGGAGCTTGCTGCAGAAATTCTGAAGTCTTTCAGGCAAGAGAAAGATGACCTTTGCAAACAGATTTCTAAGCAGTTATTCTGTATTCTTACATAAGCCACAAAGCACATCCAGGGCTATGCAAAATAGTAGAATTTATGCACTAGACTTCCTCTTGCCTGTTTTGGGGGGATTTGATCTAGGCCTGGACTCTTATGACAATCAAGGTGATGCTTCTACCTGAGAAAGCACGTCCTTTAAACCTCTCACCTGAAGGTCTAAAACCCAGCTCTGACACTTTTTTTCACTCCCTCAACTCTTTAATTTTCCTGTTTTATATCTTCACAGACAACATAAGGAGAAGCAATTTCCTAACCTAACTGCCTGCACAACATTTTCAGTGATTGTCTCGTAAGGAGAAGATACAGTTTCCAGTTTCCTGTCCTGAAACATACCAGTTCTGATCTAAAAAAAAACTCCAGAAAGCAAAATGGACGATCTTAGGGTTGCATATATAACAGAGAGCTCATAACAAGTGTATTTCATACCTTTTAACATACGGAAACAGAATGTCTGAATTTTGCTGCAGATAAACCAACTCTATTCAGTATCGGATGGCTAAAACCAAACCAGCAGACAAATTTTTGTTTCAACCATCAATAAAATAAAGTGGTAGCCATGAAGTCTTTTCTATCCTTTCTGGGCATCATAGCCCAATTTGTTGAGATCAGGAGGCCTAACTCTGTTAGAGGTCTTGGGTATCACAGTATGAAGGAAGTCCAGCAGCCTTTTTGCATGTGTTGGTTAACACTTCATGTTCTACCAGGATATGTCCTGCTGGTGCACACACGACCTCCTACTCAGCTTCATCTGTTCCAGAGGGGATCTCAGAGGTGCAGCTGGGAAATTTTATACTATACCACAGGAACTTCGGACAGAAACCTGAGTCAGCCTGTTTTCAAAAAATGCAGCCAGGGGAGGTGGTCTTAGGGCAGTAGGTCTGTGTTAGGCTTGTCTACTGTAAGAAGGTAAAATTTCATGGCTAATTTAGGTTAAACCAAATATTTGCATTCTTAAATTTAGTCACTAAAACATGTGGCCTAGTGTTCAGAGATTCTGCAGACCCAAAGGTTTTTTACTAAGAAAATATCAATTACATTTGTGATGTAGAAGAGGCATTTAAAGGAACACCGATGACAGGATTTCTTCCCTCTTCAATGCAAGATCTTTGTTTCAACTTGCCTACCTCTTGTGCATACAACTGAGTCCTTACAGGAAAGCTCTCTGTTCAATAGGTTGGGGGGGGGCATGTTGCTGATAGCAAAAAAAAAAAAAAAAA
>Ga0065711_1029854_pt1 | contig 34588 bp, 18 predicted proteins | sample Hoacrofraction12_FD_59098 | JGI IMG/M metagenome (GOLD analysis project Ga0065711, IMG submission 59098) | Hoatzin crop microbial communities from Cojedes, Venezuela - Epithelial fraction 12 v2 (version 2) | ecosystem: Host-associated > Birds > Digestive system > Esophagus > Crop | place... | reverse complement strand
CGGGGACCGCAACCGGAGCGGCTGGGAGGCGAGCGAGAGCGGCCTGTACGGGCAGGACTCGCCGCTGCAGCCGGCCGCGGGGCTGCTGGTGCTGCCCGACGGCCGCGACTCCTTCAACGCCTGCAGCGCCCGCACCAACTTCAGCGGGGCCCCGGCGGGCGGCGGGGGGGCCCCCCCGGGCTGGCTCGCCCTCATCCAGCGCGGCGGCGGCTGCTCCTTCGCCGACAAGATCCGGCTGGCGGCCGAGCGAGGAGCCGCCGCCGCCGTCATCTACAACTATCGCGGCACCGGCAACGAGGTGCTGCCCATGTCCCACCACGGTGAGCCCGGGCCGGGGGCTGCGGCGGGGCGCGGGGCCGGTCGCACCCGGGGTGCTCGGGGAGGGACGGGGGGTTTCCCTGCCGCGGACGGGTCTGTGCCCGGGGGAGCGGGCGCTGCTGGGAGCGCTGCCCGTGTTGGCTCTCCTCCGGTTAGCGAGCGGCGATGGCTGCGCTGAGGTCTGAGGGCGAGCCGGCGGCTCTGCCCGCGGGGGTGGAAGAGTGGCCCCGGCTCTGTGCGGGTTCCCTGCGTGACCGGGTAGTAGCTGATGGATGCTGGGCTGTTTAAAGCCTGTGAAGTAGATTCGGGCCTGAAACAGGCTGGGTCTCCACACTTATAGGTTCTTCCCCGTGTCCTGCGCGCTCGCGAGCACCGAAGCGGGCGGAGGACGAGGCTGGCTGGCTCTTCGGTGGGTAGCTCCTCACCAGCCAAACGCCGCTCCCAACGCAAGCGGCCAAAGCCCTTTGAAAGGCTGTGTCCATTTTGCAGAGGCTGATGACAGAGCCTCTCTCCCCTCGCTATAGAAAGCCTCCTACATGCCGACAGTAGGGGTTTGGTGGTTTTTCCCTCCGAACTGCCCAGCTTTCCAAGGAGGAGTGAGGTTTAGCTGTACTTCAGGCTGGTGTTCCCCGAGAGACAGCCCTGGGCTGAGCGGGGTGGGACTGCTTCGGTAATGGCAGGGGCAGGCGCTGTGCCCACGGTGGGCAGGGTGGGCTGGCTTCGGCGGCTTGTGGGGTGATGCTCACACAGCTCGCGGGTGCGCTGGTATTTGGCTGGGTGGCCCTGCTTTGGGAAGCCACGTCTTCTGGAGTGGCTTCCCAAAGCAACATGTGGCTTTCCATACAACAGTGGAAATGAATAGTGAACCTTAAAGCTTCGACTGGTTCGAAAAATAATTGTATCCTTGCAGCAGCCCCCTTGGAAGGGGTGGAGAGGAGTTCTCTCTGTTGGCGGTGGAGGTGGGTGTTCTGGTGAGACAAGGAAACGGTAGCTGCCTCCAGAGATTCACTGTGTGCAATCTTAATGAGCTGTATGACTGGTGGTACTCCGCTTGAAGAGTTTAAAGCGTACAATCTGGATGGACTCTGGCCTTTCTGAGGCAGAGCTTTTTTATGTAATCAAATCATCTGCTGGCAAATGCTGTTGAGATCAGGCTGTCGCTGGGCGAGTTCCTCCTGCTTGAACTGACAGTGGCATCCCTGCTTGGAGCCGCGTTTGCTGCGCGCTGGCCTCACCCTGCAGCTCTCAGAGGAACTCCTTGGTGCTGCGGACCTGGGTAGGTCACTGCTGAACCCATTCTTGAGGGGAAGGTGTGTATGTGCCCTTGTCCCCTCCATCCCGGCCTCTGGGAGACGTACAGCATCTTAATCTTGCTAGGAGCCGTCTCGTGGAATGAGCCATCTGCTCTCTGCAGGGTCTGCTCCAAGAGAACATCCCTCCTTTCCCGTGGTGTCCTTAAGCTTTCTGCTGAGGGATATATGTCAGAGTGGCTCTAGCTGCCCCGGTTTTCCTACATGATGGGTTATGGGCTTGAGGGCATGTTGAGAGTTCCCAGCTGAACTGTAGACAAACAGGACAGGGACTTCTTGGAGAAGACAGCTTCTGTCAAACGACTTACTTCATCTGCGTGACTCCTCCTTGTCGCCTCCTAGCACAATTACTGGGCTAAGCTGGTTGCCGCTGTTGCTTTCATTCCTTGCCCTTGCTTTAGTCCCTCACTTTCTCTCCAGTTCCACCCTCCCTTTTCTTCCTTGCTGGACTTGAGTTATCTTTTTCTATTGTCACAATTGTCTGCAAGTCCCTGTTCTTGCCTCTTCCCACAGCGATGCCCTTCCTCCTGCTCATGGGGCTGTGGTGGCATGCTGTGCTGGGGCCACCCCTGCCCTATGCCCCCACTGGGAGCCAGCGCTCTCCAGGCAAACTGGACAAACATTGCAGGCTTTCAACACAGCCTGGCTGAGAGGAAGCGAGCTACGAGCCATCAGCCTCATGCGTTTTGCAAAGTGCAGGATATTCCTGCTATGGTGCTGGTGAGGTGTAGCGCTGCAGGCTGAGCTGGAGCTGAAGAGGTAAGGGCTCGCTGCTGAACTGCGCTTTGGGATGGGTCTCCTCTTCTAGCCTCCAGTGGTGGCACTGGGTGCTCTTGCTCTTCTGGAGGCAGTGGTGAGGGTGACCCCGCTCATTAAAGAACGGTTTTTGTGTAACTACAACCCCTGCTGTTGCTGTAACGGCTGTAGCTGTGCTAAAGGTGACTTCACAATCTGGGTTTCCTAATGGGCTTTATTTCTGCTTTAACTGGGCCATCATATGCCAGCAAGTGAAACCAGCCAAGCCCGAGCACTTCCTCCAAGCTGAGGCAGTGGGTGGTAGCCGGGGGGTGGCTTTGGGGCGAGGGGGAGCAAAGCCTCGGGGCTTTCCCATCTCCCGAGGTGCCAGGGGCAGCATCTCCTCTGCTGGCACCCAGCGGTGCCGAGGGCTCTCTGCGCCGCGGCGGGGCTCGGGAGCTGTCGTCTGCCCGGCAGAGAAGGACGGTCCCCGTGGGTGGCCTTTGGTGAAACGTATGGCACAGCATGCTTCTCTCTGCAGGATTTTGGTAGCACAAAGTTTGTTAACAGAAGCTTATCTAAAAGTACTGTGTGCCGCCTTCTGGGGCTGGCAAGCTTCTGGGCTTTGAAACAACTTTCTTGTTTAGACACTTAAATGTGCCTGTAGTTGACAGCAGCGTTTGTCCTGGCCATCCTCCTTCCAGAGACTGCTTTTTCTTGTAATCATCATGTTTAGTCTGAGGAATTCTTTACTGCTTATATCACTCTCTGCATGGAAACTGTTTGGTGTGCCAACTTTAAAAAAAAAAAAACAAACAAAAAAACCCCAAAAAACCCCCCAAAAAAACCCCACCAAAACTCAAACCACCCTGGCAATGAAAACAACAGCATGCAATAAATAACCAGATCAGATATGATCAAATCCTGCCTAATCCCTTCTAACACATAGAATGTCAAGGATTTAATAGAGTCCAAAGTAATATTTACTTTGTACTTTTCTAAGCACAAAACCTTATCAATTAGCAAACTTGAGTTTTAATTGTGCTTGTTTTAAGAAGATGGTACCGCTCTGTGGCAGGCTGAGCAGGGTTTCAAAGTACAGCTCTGTGTGCTTATAATTGCACCTCTCCGTAATCTGTATTGACCTTCTGAAAAAGACATTTGATTGGCGAAAACCAGCAGCATGTGGGGGGAAAAAGTGCACCGCAAGAGTTGGTTTGTTTTAAAGGTGGACCTTGGCTTAAGATAGAACCAGGCTGTTGGGTGGCTTTGGTGTCACGGTATGGTGGTAACCATGGAAAGTGTGCTTTGGCGTTGAGTCTTTCCCTGCGGCTGGTGAAGAAGGATTCTTTGCGGGTCAGAAGGCTATTGTGATCGTTTTCTTTGGTCTCTCTCTTGTGTAACTCTAGCCTTGAGCAGCACACCACCTGATCTGCAGAGGGCTCGTTCTGGGGGAACACAGCTAAATAATTCTGGCTCAGACAGCAACAGCACGTCTCAGGCTAACAAGCTGTGGTTCAAGTGTAAACTTGCATCAGTGGGTGAAAGGGGAAGGAAAGGCTAAATATGTAGCGCTGCCGCTTGACTTGTTCTGCAGGAATTTCACTGAGGAGAAGGCTGATCTCCCTGTGTTCAGAGGAAATCGTGTATGGCAAAAGTGTGTAGCTGTGCTCTGCTCCAACTTTATGTGGGGGACGATCTTTGGAAAGCAGCTAAAACTCTGCCGTGATATTAAAAGGCTGATGTGACCTGTAAAACTGGTCCTGTTAAGGACTGAGGCAGAATAGTAGTCCCAAGGCGGGCTGTGCTGATGCTTTGCAAGTGTTGTATAAACAAATAGTCCCCCTCTCCTTTGCAGTGGGCGAAGGCTTGCGCTGAGCACACCCGAGGTGAGGAATGAGGGTGCAGGGTGTGATTAGTGACACTTCCTTGCTCTCCCATGTTCCCTGGCCATGGCCGTGTGCAGATTATTTAGCCCTTCCTACGAGCAGCTCCTTGCTGAGAAGGAGCTTGGATGGATCCACTGGGCCTGGATGGTGTTTGTAGTCGATAGTGCCTGGAGTTTGTAGTTCTTGGAGAGTAGTTATGTGATGTGTATGTGCTGCAGTGTTCTGTGTTCACTTCAGTTTGCCTGGCTGGATGGTTTAGAGTAAATTAATGTCACAGCTGCAGCAGCATTCGGGTAAGTGGCTGTGGTACAGGGGGTCTGGCTGCTGCTCCTGATCCCCACCCACAGGGTACAGTGGAGGTGTGACTGTCAGCTGGGGTCTGTGAGCAAGCATTGGAGGCACTGAGAAGCAGGATAAACTAATGGGTGCTGCTGACAGCTTCTGATCCCTGCCCTTGCTCTCTTTGGTCTAATTTAGGTACCTCTGTGCCATGGAAAACTGCAGGGTAGGCACCAACCCTTAAAGAGCCTGGAACAGGTCTGAAGTGCCCTCTCTGGGTTTACTGGGCTGCTGAAATGTGAAAGGATGAGTTAAAATCCTAAGTGACAGCTGTGGTGGTGGAGGCTTCATTGTGGGGGACATATGGCCCTAAAACAAGGACGGTGCTTGTTTGCCTCCAGCCTTGAATGTGCCAGTGAGCAGAGAGCGGTTGGGCTCAGCACTGTTCCCGGCTGTATCAGATGTGACCTGTCGTCTTTCTGCAGACAGGTGCCTTCTGGCTTACACTGTGCTGACTGACAATATTTTATTGTTAGCTCTCTCAAAGTCACTTGTTTCCAGTGAGCACTTAGCTGCCACCAGCACGTGGAGAGGAAAGGGTGTCAGCTGCGAGCTCCATCTCATATGAAGAGGGTGAGCAATGTATTTACTAAATTGAAACTGCTGAAAGCTTTTGAGTAAATTCACCAAAGAATTTTCATTAGGGAATGTTGATTGCAATTTCTCAGCAGGGTTTTAGATGCTGTTTGCTAGGTTGAAAGATGATGCTCTACTCTTGCAAGTGCCACTGAGTAAATAGCATGTGAAGAGAGCTGCCCTGCAGATCTCCTTCATCTCGGTGCCCTACATAAGTGTACTGTCTTGGCTGCTGTTTTAAAGGATGATTTCGTATTCTAAATGTTCTAAGATTTAGGGCCTGGCAGCATTTACATAAGTCTCAAAGGCTCAGAAGGGGTGGAAAAAAGGAAAAAAGGCTGATAATTGTTGGATTCACTTGGCAAATAAGAACTTCTAACACTACTGAAACTAAATGGAGTGCAGGTTGGTTTCTACCTCCAGTATCCCCTGGGGACCCATGGAAACTCATGCCGTATAAAAGTACATTTGATCGTGATGTGATCCCTTAAACACCCAGCCTGTTTGGTAAAAGCTTCCCCACGATGCTTAGTGTGGACATCTTCCTTATCCACAGTAACTGCTGGGTGACCGACCGGTCTGGAGGCCAACCTCGCCAAAGAGTCCCCCTCGGCAAACATGGGTGGTAGTTCCCAAGCAGTGCTGTCCCATTAGTAAATGCAGCCTTGATAAGGAGCACACGGTGGTGTGTTTCCAGGCAGAGACTGCTGTGGGCATGAATTCTCCAAAATAGGTGTTCCTTTGCGCAACAAACCCACCAGTTAGCAGGAGGTTTCTCTTCCCTCTCTTCTGTCCTCATCATGCTGAGGAGCTTCTAAGGCTCCCTCTCATCTTTAAATTTCTCTGTAATGATTCACCCCCCTACCTGTTCTGTTTTGTGTGTTTTTAATTTTATTTTTAAGCTATTACTTCCTACTCCTGAGTACTCCTGCCAATTTTTGCAACTTTTTCAAGTGTCTTGCTGTTGAATGTTTACCTCTAGTTTGAGAGACTTCTAAGCTGAGGAGGAAGCCATCAGGCATGGTGCCAGCTGCCAAGTAAAGCAAGCTGAAAGTAGATTTCATTGAGCTTGGGTGATACTGTGAGCAAGAAGAGAGAGAGTTCAATCAAAAAGCTGGAGTCATAAGGGGCTGTTGCTTTAAATAATTGCAAAGTAGCCTGGAAGGGAGTAATTCTTATATCTTGGTGCCAGGTAATGTTTGGGGTGGAGAGCATGCAGAGCAGGAGAAGAGGGAGGGACAAGCCTACCTACCTGTCAGCTTACCCAAGGCTTAAACTGCTCCTGGAGAGTTCATCCAGCTCCCCTCTTCCAAAGGGGAGAGCTTATGGCAGGGCAGCGAAGGCATGAGGATGACGATGCTTGCTCTGACAGCGTCTGTGTTGGAGGATGGGTGCTGGGATAGGTGCTGCTCACTCAGATCTGCATTCCGGGCAAGACTTGACCTTGTGTATGTGGATGAGAGCAATCATTAATTTTTTGGTCAACGTTGTACCGCTGATGAGAGCGGAGCTAGCGCGTGGGCGTCTGGTTCCCTAGCACTTCTGAGGCGGGGTGTAGCCCTCGTGTCCGTAGCATGGTGTGATGCCGAAACACAATGGCTTTTGTGCGCCGCGTCGGCCTTTCATCCGCGCTGAATTACATCACGGCTGTAATATCGGCTCGGGCTGTGTACACTGTTGGTTTATTTTCCCTTGTACTGTAACAGATAACTTAAACCTGTACCACCCTGTTGGATCTTTTTTTTTTTTCTTTTAAAACCTGAAAGATGATATATTAAATTTTCCTCTTGCATGCCTGCAGAGCCACGTGTGCTACTTTGGTCGGAAGCTGTCGCAGAGTCAACTGGCAGTGTCTTCACATTAAAGTACAGGAGGTGGCTTGGTCTCCTAATGCTTTGTTGCTGATGTTGGGGGTTGGAGGGCTGCCAGGGGAATACTGCCGGCTCCTTTGACTGAGGCTGGAGGCACAGCTAGCGCTGGGCTTCCGTGCTGCCAGCACCGTATCGTGTAGATAAAGGCAAAGATCCAGCTACTGTCTGACCAAGGCCAGGGTTTGTATTTCGTCTCCCTAGAGAGTCTTCAGATAGTGATTCTGCTGTGCTTGGGGAGGGCCTATCCTTTCCTTGAGAATTCAAACTCCGCAGTCTGCTTTTTGCTCTTCTTTTTGTATGTGAAGCAATGAAAAGCAAGAGTAACTTCTTCCATTCTGCTTCTCCTGAGCCCGTGGCTTACGTGGTGGTCAGCTGGGGCTCTGTGTAGCTGCGGAAAGGGGGTGTGATGGGTTGTTGCCGTGGTACTGTGAACAGTTCTTGTGTGACTGCGTTGTCTGAGGACTTCTCTGCAAGATCATGCAAGCTCCTTAGAAATAAAATCCTTCATCCTGTAATAGTTCTCTGGCAGAACTTACTCAGCTGTAGCAGAATGCCTGCAGCCTTCAGTCTGTTAATAATTGCATCCTGCATTTCTCGGTCCTTTTAAAGCATTCAGAGAACACAGTTCATCGGTTATCTCCTGAATTGCTGTTTAATTCCTTGGTGAAACAAAAAAAGGTGATCCTTTTTTTAAAAAAGATAAAATTCTTGGTTTATCTGGACTCACTCTGCCACTGCAATGTTAAACAACTTCTGCTTGTCAAAAAAGACCCAAGCTTCCTGACAGAAAATCCCTTCTACACAGGGAAAGATAACGTTTAGCTTTCAGAGAGAGTTACTGTACTGGTTCCTTTCCTTCCCCCTCCAGTGACTTCTGTGAAACTTTCTCCTCGATCTTAAAAACCTGGTTGAATCCGAAGGAAAGCTCGGTGTTGGCAGGCTGTGAGGCTAGAGTCTGGCGGAGAAGGGTTGCCGATGCCCCTGGACCAAGGGCTGTTTACAGGGGTACCCGAGGGCTGGGGTCGGCAAGCCCCGGACTCCTGGCGAGGGGAAGCTGTGGCTCTGGCCTGGGAGACACGGTGGTTGCACAAGGCGCGATAATACCGGCAAAGCTCCGGGCACTTGAGTTCACTCTGCCTAAAGATGGTGCAGAACTTCAGACTTTCAGAAAAAGGGGGGGAGGGAAAGAAAATCTGGCAAATCTGAAATGTTGGCGCTCACATGTGGCATGCCAGCCTTTTCCTTGTTCTGAAATCACCTGCCTACATACCATGGTTTGTATCTTCTTCCTTAAAGACGCCTACAAAAAAACTTACTGCCTTCCTCAAATGTTCTCACCAAACTACATTGTAGCTAGGTACACACGTTCCCAAAGGGGAGAGGGTCCTATTGCGCTGTTTTACAGCCTGTTCATGGCAAATGGTGATAGAGACATTAGAAGGGTTTGGCTTTCGCTGTCTGAGGACAATAAAGATCTGTAGAACTTGCCCCAGGTTACACTGAGGCCTTTAAACTGAAATGGAGTCTTTCGTGACTTAACTGAAGCTGAATTTGGTTGGTTTAAAGCAAGTTTACACAATGTGAAAGAGTTCCAATGCCTGAAAGAGCTGAGAAACGCGTTTTGGGTGAGGCTAGAGGAGCTGACTTGGAGCTGGAGTTCTGGAGTTGGCTTCCATGACATGCGAAGCTGTCAAACAGCTGGAAGTTAATTATTTAGTACAAAAAGCTTTTCCAGGGCCTCACAAGAGTCAAAAACGTACATGGCGTTTGTCAGTGTCACCTCGGAGTACTGCACAGAGAAAATGTGAAATAAAGATTTCTCTTAGATCGCATTGATGTTCTCAGTGGTGTTAGGTGGGGTGTCGGAGTCAGTGGTAGAGGAGGGGAAGGTGTGCAGAGATGGTGCCACCATTTAGAGCAGGGTGGCAAGTTCCATAACTGATTTTTTTTTTTCTTAACTTTTGAAGGCACATGATGTTTTCTGTTAGGTACCAGTGTAGTAGACCTTAAAATGGGTTGTGCCAGAAAATAGCATACAGTTGTAAAGCTGGCGTTGTGGTTAGCAGTCTGAGCCAGTTTGGTTTTCTTGGTTATGAAACTCAAGTGGTGAATAAGAAATGTGGTATTATAATAAAGATTTCTTAAATTCAAATGCTGAAAAATATTTCTTTAGTTCTAAACTTGTTTTCTGGTGGTTAATTAGCTGGGTAACTTAAATATGGCCTTCATAACTTGAGGGGGTTTTGCTAACACAGCAGAGATTTAAATTTCCTCCCCTTTCCAGGTTGTGCTCCAGCTTTATTAAATGCACAGTGCAAAAGTGACATCAAGATTAACACAGGGGCAAAGTTGTCTTTTTTCTCTGGACATCTGGAAGAAAGAAGGCAAAAATTTCAAAGTGCAACAGCAACGTTTGACTTCAGACTGTTTGCAGCTTTGAGGAGGATCAGCACGCACAAAAAGAGCGTTTCTTCCCTTTGAGCTGGCTGCCGTGCTTGGAGTTGTTTCAACTTGTGGGAGCCTGCGCCGGAGCATCGGGGAGGCAGGATTTTCCCTGGGAAAGCATGCTGGTGTAGCAACCCCCTGCTCCCCTCAGGGGAAGGTTTGCTTTCCCAGGGTGTCTTGGAAGGGATGGCTGCTGTGCAAGCGGCAGCGGGTGATGCTTAGGCAGTGCCCTGCCATTGTTTGGATGTTCTCATGCAGCGAGTGGCTCGGCTGCAAGGCTGGAGACACAGGACACTAGGGATAAATTTTAATTATGGTTAAGGTAGCATTCAACTCATCCCAGGTGAGGAACTGTGCCTGTTACGTTCACACACAGAGCTAGCAGCTGTGCTCTTGGAGGGCTGGCGGGGCCTTCCCATGCTCCCCATTAGCACAGGCTTCAAGTCAAGACCACGAGCAAGTTCAGTGTCACCATCGCAGAGTCGCTTGTGGGCAGAGCTTTCCTGTAAGTCAGCATGCTGTGGTCTCCCGGCTTTGAAGTCTTACTCTGCTCTATTCCACCTGGTGCACCTAGTGTAGCTCCCTTCTAAAGTTTTATTTTCTCTTTCTGTGTCATAGAAAGGCTTCAACAGTAGTGAGTTTTGTGGGCTGGGCAGAAAGCCTTCAGTCATGTAGCCTCTAATCGCTGCAAAACCTGGTGCATGCCTTAATCTTTGAATCTCCTCAATGCTTTGTGAACTGTGGACCACCTGGAAGCTGTACTGTAACTGCCTGAAGGGGTGGACAACGTCAACAGATTCCCAACAGAGAAGTGAGAAAGGAATGCTCGTTACTGGAGTGTAATCAATATCTGTGGAAAACCAATTCCCTTTTCACTAAAAAAAAACAGGGGGAAGGAATTTCACTGTAACACCCAGAGAAACCTGCTTGTAGTGTTTCTAGAAGTTGTAATTATACATGCAATATGTCCGGGAAGGAGGTCGTTCCAGTAAGCTGCTAGGGCTGCTCATTCCTTCACTTGCATGAGGGAGGAAGGAAAAAAAATTAGGTGAGTCTGAAAACCCAGCCTCCTGTGGGAATTGGCTTGCAGCTTTGTTCACCCTGAACCCACCATGACAGCTCTTCTGAGCGGCGTCTGTGGGGAGAGGGTTTATGGTGATGGCCGTGCAATTATGGAGACCATGGAGGTGTCGATGCTGTGCTCTGGCATGCATCTGCAACGCAAGTGTTGCCTTCAGGTAAGCCATGGGGTCCCACCACGCTTAGCAGTGGCACACAGGGGCCTGCTCATCTGGGGCTTAGTCGTATGTAGTAGCTCAGAGCTACAGTTCTGGTTATCCTGTCTGTTGTGTGTACTTAATCTGAATCAGGTAGGCAGTGCTTTGCTGTACCTTGTTTTAAAGCTGGGGATTTTGTTGGCCCCAAGATCTAATCCTTGCCTCGGTGTGCTTTAATGCATGAACAGATTGCGATTTTTAGCTAAAAATAACCCCTATGAAGGCATTGATTAGGTTACATCGCAGTCTGCTAAGTATTGTGGGGTGGCTGTTTTCCAGGACCTACAAGTTGCTTGGTTCAAATTAGAATTACCTGTAGCACACACAGGAGTAGCACTGGATTACAATAATCCCCTTAACAAATGTGAAAAAGCAGGTGTTCACTATGCAAAAGTTAGTGCTGCCAGTTCTGTGCACCTCTTGCACATGGCATTTCTCTGCCGAATCGCCAAACCTGTCACTTCATGTTTGCAGGAAGCAGAAACGTAGTGGCAGAACAAGGGAGGCCTTTGCAGGGCAGAGTTCAATGTAGGTATTTATGTTGGTATAAATAGATGCTACTCCACTCTGCATCGAAGTAAACCTGATACAGGAAGGTAAAACTTCGATCCCAGTCATGCACTCCCCTTGTGTGCCAGATGGGCTTGTGTCCCAGCTCTGCCCTTGCCTCAACAAACCCTTAAGTGCTTGTGCTCCATCTGTGCAAACCTGTGTCTGCGGAACAGCGTCCTGCGGATTTTGACCGTCGTGCTGCCTTATCATTTGGGAGGTACCTTCTACAAAACTCTGCAGCTATGGAGGCAGAGTGTATTTATCTAAAGACTTGAATAACTTTCCCTCTCCAATTTCTCAGGAGATGGGAAAGGAGAGGGAATGTTTAACTAAACAGGTCTGTCTTCTGTTTAGCAGTGAGCCCATTATTAGCTAAACAGGCAGCAGCTCAATCTCACCTTCTAATGCCCCTTGAAAACTGTTGCAGAAAGCTTTACCTGAATCGCAAAAGCCGACACCTGGATGAGGAACTTGGGGTTTCTATGAGGTTTTTGCCACGCACAACTAATTGACTTTCGTCTTGCTTTGCTGGAGTCTGTGGGGTGAAAAGCTGACGGTTCAGGGCAGCTGCTATGCTCAGACACCTCTGCAGGTGTCCCTCAGATAGCTCGTTTCCATTAACGTGCCCAGGCACTGTCAGGAGCCTCTGTCTAGGTCGGTGGTTTCCAAGGCACAGTAACGCGTTTCAGTACGTGTCGTGATGGGACCCATCTAGCAGCTCAGGCAGCATTGGGTGGGGGTGATCTGAGCTGGTTTTATTCTAGAAGCACAGCTGTAGTCCTGAACAGGGATTCTGGGCATCTATTGTAGCTTCAGGCTAGTAGGGCATCATTGAATCTCCTCTTGGCAGGCGAAGGAGGCCTTGCTTTCTGCCAGGTGAGGGTGATGCCCCCATGACAGGCCCTGTGTGGTGGTGCTGGAGTCTTGTTTAGTCCCTGTCCAAGAGGAACTTCTGAGGTGACTAAACTCCTGTGCCACCAATGGCCAGAAATCAGGTGCAGGTTCTGGCTTCCTCTCCGCTGTTGTTGGCACAAGGCATTTGTTTAACTTCATGTGGTGTCAGGTTAGCTCACCTCTAATTGCCTGGTCTCTAACTGTTGGTCCTAAGAGTTTGCATGGCAAAATATTGAAGGTGAGTGCTGATGTATGTTGGTGGGGGTTCGCTCCGAGGGTGGGGGGTAGTGCATGGAAATGACCACTCTCTTGCCTCTGCCCATGTTGCTCCAGGGTCAATGCTACCAGCTGGCTGCTCGCACGTGTTTCCCTAAAGCAGAGCTGGAACTGTGAGAGAAACCTCTGGGGGGAAAAAGTGCCAGCAAAAGACTTAAAACTGTCATCTGATGACGTCTGGGTGGACTGATTAGCCTGAAAATTAAATTGAAGGGTTTTTTTTTCTTTAAGGGTAGAACTTGTTTGCAGCCAACAGCTTAGTAGCTGAAGTGGTTTTGCAGGCTGATGGTGACATTTCATTATCAGGAATCCCCACACTACATCTTGTATTGCGCATAACCACAAGCTATATTTGACTAGTGAGACATGCAGAAGCGGAGGGGAATAAGGCAGAACAAGTTTTTTTTGGCAGGCTTTTTATTTTCTTGTTGTCACAGCCTGTTCTTCCACACTTTCTTCTGTGCTTATGAAAGGAAGTCTCAGCGTCTGACTTGACCCATGCTTAATTCTTTACTTGCTCCTAACACCTGTCTCAAGCTCATTTTATAATGGACATATAAGCTTTAATTCATTGTAAAGGACAGCAGTAATTTTTTTTCCTCTTCTCTGTGATGTACTTCTCATTACAAGGAGCTTTCTGAATAAATGATGGGTTAGTCACACTGAGGAGAGTCGCTAGACATCATGCTTAGCCATCTTGGATCAAAGGCATTATGTGAACAAGCTAGAAAATGAGTAAGCGCTTTCTCAAATGCATCTGATAGCTGAAAGTTGGATAAGGTTTCTCTTAATGGAGGTGGGGGAAATTGGTCTCCCCATTAAAAAGTGTTTGGCTGGGAGTTTAGCTAAAAATAGCTCTTCTGTAGCAGCATTTATTCTTCCACTGTGTAATATCTATTATAAATGTTGTGCAGCTGATGGTGTAATGCAGTGAGACTGCTGACTGGCCAGTCTTCAAATCCGCTTTTCTTGTATTTAGTTTAGAAGGAGGCTAGTGACAATTTGCTCATCTCCCTTTCTCCCTTTTTTTTTCCTCCTAAGAACTTCTCTGTTATATTGGGAGTGCCTGAAGTTCCTGCAAATAGCATGAAGTGTCCTCAAGCACTTGCTTGTCACCGAAATGCAAGCAGCTTTGTTCTGGTCTGTACTTGGTGACCAGAGTTACTTGAAATGTCTTCCTACCGTGAAACCCTTGGCTCTGCTCATGGCTTGTAATGATGTTCAACTGAATAAGTGAAATCTGTTGTTAAAATCTGGATGGAGTTTGCCATCTGTCACCAACTGTTTAAAAGCAGAGCACACCTCAGTATTTGCTTCCCACTGAATTTGCATTGGAAACACACAACAACATTTATGGTTCACAGCCAAATTTCACTCAAACATTTCTCAATTGTTTCTGAAGATACAGAAGCAAAGGCTGATCTGTGGCTTTGCTCAGTGTCTAAGGAAGTACTCCGCAGCACTGCCAAACTTAGAAAAGAGGTGTTAAAAAGTAGCAGCAGAGCAGGGAGGGAGCTGGATCCGTTATAGAAAGGGTCCCTAAGCCACCAGCTGTGTACCTGGCATCCCTGAGCTCCTGGAGGTACCGCAGTCCCTAGCGACCTCGCTCTGTATATGGTTTATTTCTGACTTCATGTAGTTCAAAGGCACAAAGTTAAAATGTAAGTCACCAAACTGTTGAGTCTAAAATAATGACAATGTGTGTCCTCTATGGTAGTAAGGAGTGCTGTGGAGAGGAATGAATTATAAATGTGGTTCACTTATGCAGCTCATAAGTAATCGGACGTCCCTTTCAGCTGAACAAGCAGATGGAGGTGGCACTTATTCCATCAGCTCATGTTGAGCCTGCAGATGCCAGTTAGAAACTTTCCAGTCTGTTCTTCAGTACTTGAACATCAAAGACAATGACTTTGATACAACATCTGGGAACTGAGCATGGATTCCTCTTCTCCTTTGCAGGTGCTGAAAGCATTGTTGCAATTATGATTGACAACCTGAAAGGCATGGAGATCTTACACCGGATTGAGAGTGGCTTGAGAGTGACCATGGTTATTGAAGTGGGGAAAAAGCATGGTCCTTGGATGAATCAATACTCCATCTTTTTCATCTCGATGTTGCTTGTCATTGTCACAGCAGCAACCGTGGGATACTTTGGTTTTTATTCTGCTTGGAGATTTAGGATTGCAAGGGCCCAGTCCGAGAATCAGGTGAGTCTCTGTGTGCCATTGCTTTTTTGAAACCCTGAGCCTTCATTCTGTGGGTCTTGAGGGCAAAATACTGGTTGAGCACCAAAATTACTGAATTTGTTCCTTCCACAGGAAGGAGAGAGTGTGATCTTTAAAATGCAAAGAGATATATTTTTGAACAGCTTAAAACTTTCCAAAGAAACAGCAAAAAGTAAACCGTCTGGAGAAAGCAACTGATAGTGTTTAGCTAACTTCATCTCCTACAAATTTGACTCCCTGAACTTCAGTGCAGCCGTAATGCTGGTGTATTGGAGGTGGTGAGAGAGCTCAACTGCTTTTAGCTGACCCTCACACTTCCCACATAGCACTGCCTATGTGCTAGCTGTAATGTGAGACACGACTGAGAATATGTCTGCAAAATGGTGCATGACTTTGGCTTCCTTTCTGTAGACCGCAAGTTGGGAAAACTGCTGCTTGTTGAAAGCGGCTTTCTGACGGAAAGCTTCTGAGAATTGCAGTGACAGCCTCAATTAGGAGTTGAAAAAAAGAGGACTGTTAAACTGTGTTCTTTTTAAACCCCAGGCAGGGAGCTGCTAATGAGTTAAGTTTCCAAGTAAGTCTCTTCTGTGCAATAATCTGATCAGCTGATAGGACTACTGCTTACAGCTTTGTCTTCAGTCTGAGCAGACCCGCCTTATACCTGCTCCTTCAGGGCTTAAGCAAGAGCCTTAGACATAAAGTCCTGGCATGACATCTGTCAAAGGTGATGGGCAGCAGCAGGAACAAGATCTGAGTGGCTCAGACGTGAGTACTTCAGCCTTGCCCGTACAGCTGCTTTGCAAAGGAGACCGTTGGTATTTGCAGTGCTTCTTGCGGGAGCTGCCTGAACTCTGAAAGAAGAGTTTTTACAGAGTCCTTCCCTACAGACAGCGATAGCACGAGCATCTTGCTCTAGCTGGGCTCAGAGGGTGTGAATTATCTCTGGATTAGTGGTTAGAGAGTTAAAGAAGGGACAGATGTCTCTGCCATTGTAAAGACCTGCCCCACTGAGCTTCTCTGGTGTCCTGGAGATTGCAGGGCCCTTGAGCAAGATCCTTCTGAAATAAGCTGGTAAAGCTAGAAGTTGGACACAGGTGTTGAAATCCAGGCCAGTTTCAGGCTTCTGTAACATTTTAGGACTGGCACCTGTAAAGTGTTAATGTGCAGAACTATTGCTGTTCTTGGCAGGCGAAGAGACTAGCTGGAGCGAATGACAGCAGTACTCCTGGAGTTGAATGCTGGGTTCTATCTAGTAATCACAGAACTGAACTCAGTGGAGTTTGTGTTCTGAAATCCTGTTGTCTAAGTGTAACCTTGCTGATGATGGTCGGCTGGCTATCTGCATACTGCGCCTAGAGATCTAACAGTGAGCTCAGCTGGATTTATGCCTCATCTAAGCTGTGTCTGCCTCAACTTCTGGACCAGGCCTCCTACAAGTGCTTTGTTTTAGCCCGTTTATATCTTCTGGTGTTACGCCACACCTGGAAGTGGTGTGAGGATGCAAAAAGGGAATAAGGATGCAATAAGGGAATAGTTGGAAGAGCAGTATTGCAAGTTGTCATCTGCCTGTGGGATGTAGCATTGCCACTCCTGGATGTCCTATGTCTCTGGAGTACTTTTCATGAGGGATGGTACAGAGCTCTGTAGCTTGATGCTGTCCTCTTGCTGACATCTGTGGACGGAGATGCGCACTGTCTCCTGCTGATGAATTCCCTCTTTCATTCCCTACCATCTACCCTAGTATCAGAACTCTGTTCAATGCCAGACAGACCTGAGCAGGAAAAACGGGACACCCTAGAAGCTGCTCTGCAAAAGACATTTTTTATCAAATCGCCTGAAAATTTTTCCTCCTTTGAAGGTGTTTAACAGAGCGGTTGTGGAAGTCCAGCTCTGTTCTGAGCTATCAGGCTTTCAACAAACTACAGATGTTGTTAGTGCCGCAGTGGTAGATGGTACTGGGAAAATCCAGTCTGCTTGGCTAGCACCTTCACAAACTGTTTCTATCTTGGGCTCTGTGTGCACAAGTAGTTTACTTTAGATTGAAATAACATTGATAAATGACATGCCAGTTCCACATGATTTCAGCTGGACTGAAATTAAGGAGCCTTAAAAAGTGCTTTATAAAGTATAAGAATAGAAGAAAGCTTCTCTGCTGTCAGGGGGTAAAAATGTTCTGTTTGGTGAAAGTGAAACTCGAGACAATCCAGAATTGTTTTCAATTGTTTTTATACCATGGCGTCTAAAAACTGACCTCACAATGATTAGATAAGCGAAGAATAACAAGGAAGTCCTTGTTAGTGAAGGTGAACTACCAAAAGGTGATGCTACAGTGTTCCCTGTTAGCCAGCTGATTGGATTTTCAGTGTATATCCAAAGTCTGAGACTTCTAGTGCTTTGGCTCCCTGAAATACTGAAAGTTAGTCAAACAGCTTACCAGCTTGCATGCTACATGGTGAGCCTTCCTGTTATCGTTCAGCCCTTGGGAAACTCAGATCACCTGGACTTCAGTCTGTTATCTGGTGGAGTAAAATCTTGTGTTCTTTATTGCACAAATGTCTAAGGGTTATACGTTCATTTGGGGGATGTTTTTAGGAAACAGTCAAGTGCATTGATAGTTAAGTATTACAATTTTTCCCTTTTTCAGAAGTGAGCTGCTGTTCTGAATGCACCCCTTTACCCAGTGTTAACTACTCTTCAAAGTCTGCTTTTTTTTTGACCTTCTCTGTTGGATTGTATTGCTATTGTATGAGGAGTCTTTTAAAGTGTCAGTGTACCATCTGAATCAAAATTAACACTTCTGAATTGCTCTACAGAGTGATATGATGAGCTAATTGTGCTATGTGATAATGATGCTTTGCAGCTTGTCTTTTGTACGTTCAGGTTCCTGAATGTTTGGCTTGTTCTTGGGGACTGAGCCCCAGCAAAGCTCTTGCGTTGGACTGAAAAGGGCGATGGAGCTTGAGCCTCGCTTGCTTACTAAGGGGTAGAACAGAAAGAGGGGAGACCACTTTCTAGATGCTTTATTTCTTCTGCAAAAGCTTCTCGAAAATGGGAGTCTGGCTAGATATGTGTTTCGTTCATGCATGGGACTAGTAGTAACCCCTGCTTGAACTGGCTGGCTTCCAGGTGTTACCATACTGGCAATATGTTTTTCCTTTTATTTTGACTTGAGGGAAAATCCTCAGACTTCAGTGCCTTCTGAAGCAATCTCTTGTTTTGCAGACAGTCAGGCTGTTGAATACCTTTAAGCTTTGCTGTTTGCCAATGCAGTTTCTGTACTTCTTGGTATGACTACTTGCTGCTTCTGGTGAAAGCACTTTCTCTGGACGGCTTGATCACATATGGCCCAGTTTTTAAATATGTTCTCCTCTGCAGACTTTTCTTGAAGGCAGCAGCTGTCTCTCACTCAGCTTGAGCAGGAATTGTGTATAAGTCAGTAATGTAAAACTGTGCAGACCATTTGTTTTAAAAAGTTGAGTGACTGTTGGGAAGAGCTGGTCATGTTGTCTTGTGGTCCAAGCGAAAACAAAAGTTTAGTAGCACATCTGTCCTAACTGTGAGTTAAAATAGAGTAGCTTTTTCCTCATGAGCCAACTAGCTCAATCATTTACAATGTGCTATTCTTATCTGAATGCATATTTTCTTCTGGATTTGAAACTCAAACCCACACCTCTGTGATCTCTTATTGCATCTTGAGGTCTGAGAGCAAGAAGGTGGAAAGACAAGGCAAGTGTGGTAGGTGGCTTGTTACCTTTCTAGTCAGCGGAGCACTGGCAAATTCAGTTCCTCAATATATTAACCTTTCTTAATAATGCAAAACGGCCAGTGATGTTATCTGTGGTCTGGTTTCTAATTTAAGCTCAAGTCTTCACTGCCATTGGTTTCGTAAAGATTAGCTATTGCTGCTGAGAAATGACCTAATTAATGGCTTTGGAGGAGGCAAGTTGCTCAACTTTCCGCAATTCAAAACTGTTTTCATGGCAGTAGCTACCGCTAGGGGACAATTTCCTTAGCTTACAGGAGAAAAGCAAGAGTTCACGACTTCCTTAGACCTTGCCGGTCTGCATTGCCATGACTGTGGTCGCAGGGTGCTGGGAAGGCACCCTTATGCAGAAAGGGTTGGAAATAAAATTGGCAGCGTTGGACTGTGGAAGACTGAGGACTCAGCAACAGCAAACCTAATTTTCCCAGTTAGGTACCTCTGTACTTAAACATGCCAGAGCCTGGATAGGAGCCAGGACCTTACCTGTTTTATGATATGACTCTTTTTTTTCCTGCCTCAGCTTAGCTATTTTTTTCTAGAGTTGCTGGGTTGGGGCTTTTAGACTTTTAACATCATTAATATTTAATGTTTGCTTGAAAAATTTTGCTTCGCAAAATGCTTTGACATTCTAAGCTTGAGTATCCTGGGTCTCCTGGTAGGCTATTCAAGAAAAAGCTTCCTCTTGCAAGCTTTCTTTTGTTCCCCCGGAGAGGTGTTCTTCTGTATTTACCAAAATCAATGTTAAAGGTGACTTTGCCATTGGTGCATTTCATGAAGAGCAATTAAACTTGTGCCCAGGCAAAACTTAAAATATTGTTTTGGTAAATTATTAACGATACAGCCAGTTGGGTCCTGCCTAATATGCTTGGCCTGGCATTAGATGTGTAGATTAGATACTGTATGAGGGAGTACATTCCTAGAAAGTTTAGTTTTCAATTAATAACAAGTAGAGGTGACAGTTCTGGCTGTGTATGAGAAGTACTAATGAGAGGTACTGCGTTCCTGCTCTGTTGATGTTGCCACGTTTGCTGCTGACACTTTGGGGGGGGCCTCAGTGTTGACTGAGATGAGTGTGTGACTGTTGATCTGTGGCTTCAGTCAAAGCATTGACAAGTTAACCTTAAGTGACGTACAGAAACAGGTATTGATGTCTTCAGCAGAAGAACTTTACAAGCTTCAAAGAAAACTTGAATAGTTCTTGTTCCTAAAAAATATACCTGAAAACTTGTTTGCATCCTTCACCTTTGGGTTGTATGCATCTCTTCCTTGATAGTTGTTAACAGCTATCAACTATTAAACTGCTAAAAGCGTGCACATGATGATCGTAGGACCCCAAAACAACGCTGATATACAGGTCATTTTGCACCAAAACTGTTTGACAGGGTCCCAGCAGACCATATAACTCAGCTTGTTTGCGTTAACTGCTTCAGCACAGGGAAACTTATGCAGACTTGAATTACCAATTCTTGCTGAGTTTGTTAGGTGTCAGCAGCATCCCTCCATCCTCTTGTTGCATCTGTGCTTGTGCCACCAGCACTGCACCTTCATCCCAGAAAAGATTCCTGTAACTGAACTAAAAAGCTTAAGGGGATGTAATGCTGGAAAGTTTAACGGTGTGGGGTTCCCGCGCTGGGCAGCTGAATTCGGAAGAGGATTTTCTGTTAGCTGCAAAACTGGAGCCTCGTCTGTGCCTAAGAGAAGCGTTGTGTTGGGACGGCACTGCCGGAGCTGCCTGATATCCCTCTCTGTCCAGAGGCAATCAGTGCACTGGGGAGGGAGAGGACAGTCATATTCTTCGCGTTGGTGGAACAGCACCAACCTGTGACCTTTAAACAGGGATGCTGGCTCCTGTGCTAATTAAATGCTTTGCAGTGACAGCTGGACAGCAACAGTTGCCACGCAAGCTGGGCTTCTGCTGCCTGCTCATCTCTGCCCTGCTATCATGACAGCAGCGAGCAAATCATTGCGTGAAAGGGAATGCTTCCTCCTCTGCTTTCATTAAAGCTGCCCTGTCATCCACCCGGGGCTAGCCGTTTGATTTGTTTCACACCTTGTGTCACAAGGAGGGGGAGAAATAGCTCTGAGCCCTTCTTTATTTTCCTTTGCACATGCTACTTTGAACCAATATTGGGATAGAACTGCGTTCTTTCACTTGGCGGGAGCAATCGGTGCCAGGAGGTTCCCGAGCAGTTTGTGTGCTCTGTAAAGCCGTTGTGGCAGAGGACTGGTTCAGGGTGCGGCGGTGGTAGCTGGGCTGACTGGAAAAGAATCACTGCTTTCATCAGGGTATGAGTTTGTGGCAGGAAGTTGTCATAAAGTGAGTAGTTAAAATTATTGATGGTCAGACTCAGTGTTTGTTCTTCTGCACCAAGTCAGTTTGAAGGCTTCTGTTTGTTTTGTCTGGGTCTAATCTGATCAAGGTATTCTCACATCTTCTCAAGAAAGAAATCCTTGAAATTCCTGTGCTTTGTGAAAAGGTTAGGTAAAAAAAAGCATATGCAAATACCTTATTGGTGTGTCATCTGCAGTCAATAACCACACCAGTATGTCCTGAAACTCTGCTTCATGGTGTCTCTAGATAGCGAGGTCATGCTTACTTGGCTTGTTTTGATAATATCTGGGTTATAAAACTGGTGCGTGCTTGCGGTAGGCACCTGGGTAAGTATTAGTAACCACCGCTTAAAGAGAAAAATGACTGTTTAACCAGGACTACTTTCTGTTACAGCGACAGCTAAAGGGCCAGGTGAAGAAGGCCGTTGAACAGTTACAGCTGCGCACCCTGAAGCAGGGGGACAAGGTATGACTGATCCCATCATCTCCCCAGCATTAGGGCACGCTCTTTGCGTGGAGCCCAGAGGGTCGGCCTTGGTACTGGAGCAGGATGCAGACGTCTGAGTCAGTAACTGTCTCTTGAAGAGATGGTTCCTCTTTCAGACCAGGTCCTCTTCGGGGGTGCAAGACTTTCCAATTCACACGTTCTCATAATTAAGATTATTTTTTTAGCTGCTTGCTTGTAGTCTTTCTGAGATGAGAGGTCCTAATTTGCTCACATGGATGCTTAAAGGTAAGCTAGTAATTATAGTCAGCTTCCCTGGCTATTCTTTTTGTAACTAAAACTGGAGGTAGCAGTTTCTAACCCTCTACAGTAGTGCCTCAAACAATCCAATGATGGTTTGCAGCTGGACTTCTAAACCAAGGGATTAAACTTTCAATGCTTCTGTTAGTGTCAGCTTGACTATGAGTAATCCCCATAATGTGTTTACATGCGGGAGCTGTCTTGGATTACTTTAGCTAGACCCTTTGTCTGCAGTGAATCTGCCTGTAGTTCAGAGGAAGCTCTTAAAGTCTGCTAACGCTGTAAATTAATTTCACTGCTTTAGGAAACTGATCCTGACGGAGATTGCTGTGCTGTGTGCCTCGAGCTGTACAAGCCGAACGAAGTAGTGCGTATTCTGAGTTGCGAGTAAGTTGTCTTCCAAAGTGCCCCTTAAACCGAAATCTGGAAGCATGCCTCTTGCTGGCTGTTCCTTCTGCTGTGTTAACAAAGCTGATCAAACTTTAATCAAGCTGTTGCACAGGAAGAATTCTTGAATCTCTGTCAGTGTTTTGAACATCAGGAGCTGTGTAAATGCATACTTGTAGCGTGCCCCGATGGCCTGTGTTCATAACTTCCCTTGTGAGTGGATGGACTTGGCAGACCACAGGGCCTCCCTAGGGGATGCCAGGGCTTTTTAAAGATTTCTTCCTTTGCTGGTGTGTAAGAATGCTACCTCTAAATTGCAGATAGCTGGGAAACTAGGCCCATTTCTTGTCACTTAGTTTGCTGGTTACTGAGAGGGTTGTGCTCTTGCTAAACTTATTAAACCGTGCTAACTTTTGTAGCTTAGAAGAAGGTATTTCTATTTTTGTATGCATCATCTGAAATAGAGACCAAAATAGAGCTATAGCAGTTTATTTTTCTAGAATTCTCTACTGTTGTATCTCATTGCTGTGCTTCTGTGGAAGCCTGGTATTGTAGCACTCAGGCTTTAATCTGATTCCTCCTAAGATGAGCAATGAAGAGTTTTCAGGGCTTAAGGAAACTTGTTCTGTGGGACTTCCCCCTGTGCCTGCTGAATGGGCCTGCTCTGGCAAAGCTGCTAAAATCAGAGGGCGGCACCGTGAACTGCACAAATTTTGTATGGTAAGAGGTTTTGTAACCCTTGGAGAGGGTTACAGAAAAACACTTGGAAAAATTATGACGTAGGAAGAATCAAGTTCTGAAGAATGGAAAAATCTGTAGCTGCTGTTGTGTGCTGAGCAGTGTTATTTGTCAAACGCTATCAAATCTAAGCTGGGGTTACTTTTGCACAAGGTTACTGTTTTTCAAAAGCCTTCTTTGCTCTCTCAGCAGTAGGACTTCTCAGCTGTTTTGGTATTATGAAGGTGGCCTGTTAAGGCATTATCAACAAACTTTCTTGATCTAATGCTTAATAGTTTAGAAAAAAAACAAAACTGAATAAGCTTCCTGGCACATGTGTTAATGATTATTCAGCTGTCTTGTCAGGTTTATGCTCGTAGGTAGTCCTGTTTAGTAATGAAGTCAGTCTCATGAGTAAAGAAGCATTTAGACAGGCTCTAGATGCTTTTGGCTGATAGGGAAATAATGTACAGTCCGGTCTCCTATCAGCTCTGCTAATCTTGATATGAACTTGCAAACAAAGCATGACTTGTGAGGTTAGGTGAGGAGCAACATTCTTTTGAATGTATTCTTTATACACAAATGTGCTGCGTTATGCTTTGCTCCGAGACTGCTTTTACACGTTTGTGATGTTTCATTCTGCTTTGGCCCAAATATAGCTCTGAGAGGCACTTGCTTAAGATGACTGAATTTGCTTGATAATCTTCACCAGTGGTGTTCTCTGCCAGTATCAACCATAATTAAATTCTCTCACATGAGTTATAAACTGATGTTTACTGCAAGAACGTACTTGATGTTGGTGGTTGACCTCAGCACTGAGACCCTACTTGTTGATATTGTGTAACTATATCTGTGAAAGAAACAAACAATTGAATGCTCCTGTGAGTCACATCGGTGGTATCCGAGTATCTGGGGTGTGTGTATTTGCAGAAGGCATTCTTGTCCAGATAGTCAAACTGAAGGCATTTATAGCAGCAGAGGTACAGAAGACCAGTATTAAGTCCAAGTACTTAAAATAGTCACGCATCAAGGAAGTCTCAGGTTGTATTCTAGCCATTACGTTGGTGCAGCTGGAGGTGCTGGTTTTATGGGCTGAACTGGAGAATTCTGGTATCGTACTGGGGCATAGGATGCTGAGCACTGGATGTGGTGATCTCTGCACTTGTCTCATAACAGATTTCTGATTAATATAGAGCAGTGCCTGTCTGCCTTGCTATTTCTATTCAGGCTGAGAGAACAGGCAAATTATGGGATTTCAAGTCTTCCTCCTAACTCTGTGGCCCAATTCAGACCCATTGTGGAACTGAGTATCTTCATACAACTGCACATTTGCATCTGTAATAGCTGAACTGTATTTACTTTTTTGAGTACACAGCCTGCCACGTATCTGCTTGGAATACGCAGTGACTCCATAGACAAAGTAAATGTGTGGGAGTATCGTTTATCGTGAGGACGTAACTCTGAGATTGCGTAGTTTCAACAGAAACAAGTGCTATTTAGTCATCTGCATCTGCATGACAGAAGGCAACCTTAAAGCTAAGGCTGAGATGTCAATATTTGTCTTAAATTATCAGCTGGGAATGTATTGTACACAGACTTAAAAAGAATAGCGTAAGACTGATGTAACTAAGATGATAATGCTGAATTCTAGCAAGTTATACAGAGATATTAATAAGCATAAACCAGCTACAGGCTGACAGATCAATTATCCATAACTCAACTGAAACTCGTGGCAAAATAAGGTAATCCATTCCAGAATGAATAAATTGTTGGTGTTTCTAAATGGGCCTTCATAGCTGCCACATGAACAGTTTTCATGGTGTGAAACCTAACTCGTTGGTTACCTTCTTCCACCAGCCATCTCTTCCACAAGAACTGTATTGACCCCTGGCTTCTGGAGCACAGGACGTGCCCGATGTGCAAATGTGGCATCGCCAAAGTTTTCGTTGTTGAGGTAAGGCAGTAGCCTGTCTTAGTGGCAGATGCCATTATCAGTGTTATGCTAGTGTGGTAACCATGTATGGAGCTATTTCATGTTGCCTCCAGAGCATAGGTGATAAGCACAGGCATTGCCATGTCAGTGGTGAGATGCTACGGGACTAATTTCTGTGTCCTCTGTAGCGAAGCCTGCAGCTGACCTGGTCTGAGCTGGTATTACCTAAAGTCTTGGGCAGAAGGTCAACTGAAATTGATTGTAATGCATGATTGAAGAATTGCTCTTAGCTCTTGTGCTTGCAGCTAAGGGTGTTTCTCAGAGCTTTAGGCAGACTTTCACAACTCTGCTGTCCCTGAAACCAGCCTCTGTTCATTTACTGAGTACCCCGAGTCCTTGAAAAGCCAATGTGTTAGCATGTAGGGCTTTCCTGGAGCTGCGTGACTTTCTAGGTTACATAAGCAATTTCTGGTGTGTTCTGCAACTGCTCGTTGTGGCAAGTGCCAGGCAAGATGCTGTTGCCAATGCCTGACGCTGCCTGGACCAGCTAAAATGTATGCTGGAGTTTGCCTCGGGGAGGGAGATCTGACCTGAGTGGTGGGAAGAATCTATTTTCCTGGTACTGGGCAGTAAAAGCGAAGAGCTGGCTGAAGAAGGCAGAAACTGCATCTGAACTTCCTACTCAATTAGTCAGTAACTGGTTTTCACTACGATGCTGGAGGTTAACAGCAGAGATTTTTTTTTTTTTCCATTTTAAGTTTTTTTTCTGGGTAGAAGTTCACTAGACTCCAGTCCTTGCAGGCACTGGTCTCCTGGAAAGGTACAGCCTCCTACAAAGTTCTAACTTAACCGCTTTCTTTTTTCGTAAAGGTGCATGTAGAAGAAGGGGCTGAGTCTGTGCAAGCCACAGCATCTAGTGGGATAACAAATATCTCTGTAGTCGACGAAGAGGATAATAGTGAAACTGCATCATCTGGGTATGCTTCTGTAGAAGGAGCAGATGAATCTGTTTTGGAGGAACACGCACCAACAGAAAGTATGTCTGTTGCTTCATCTGTCTTGCTAGATTGCTCTGCACTCTGTTGCTTATGCTGTGATTTAGGGGGCAGGTTGCCTTAGTAACATCTCAATGCTTGAATACCTTGTTTTCCAGGGTAATCTTAATCTTCCCTTATGTTTTAGCACTTGGCTCTGACACTTGGTCTTTGTTTCAAATGAAACACAACCTAAATGTGAATTTAAAAACTGAAATCTATGAAAAGAGTAGCTGAAAATCAGAGGCTTACTACTTAAAGGCCAAAGATTTTTCTGAACATGTCCCTCATCTCATTGTGTCTTTGGAGATTTAATTTTGGATGAGTGAGTGTTGCTTTGTCACCAGATCTGTCTGCTTCAAGTAGCTAATTACTTACAGAAAACTTTTGGGGAGACAGTCCTGCTCTAGCTTAGATGGTGCAAAATAGAGATGACAAATACTTAATTGAATTTTGGATTTTGCCAAGTCTGAGTCATCTTTGAAGACTTTCAGAGAATTGTAATTGGAAAAGACTATAATCTTTTCCAAATACCTTATCTCTTTGAACAAGAGCAAATTAATTGAAAATGTCTTTTTAGTGCTCAGCTTGGCAACACTGAGCATGTGTTGGCAGTTGATATTAAAAAGGGAAAGATTCCAGGTAAACAAATGGACATAACTGTCCCCTGGATGGTGGAATGGCCTTGGGAAGAGGAGTAAGTGGGGAAGCTTCAGAGGTGAAAGGGATGCTCTGGCACGGGAAGCCTAGCTGATAGGGAAGTGTAGGATTTGCTGCCTGCCGCCTGTGGGACATGTTGTTCCCGCAAGCGCCCCATTTGGGCAGCCCCATAGGGCAGAGGGCACTAACAAGGTTAGTCTGTAGGGAGAAGACCTTCCTCTCCAAATCAGCCCATGTCCCATAGCTTATCCTGAACCTAGTCTCGTTGCTCCTGATGTCTGTCTTCAGCTATTCTAAAGTTATATAAGAATTACCAGTCTCCTTATAGTTGGATTTCATAGGCTCACATAGCCTTCTGCCACTTGAGCACACAACCTGGGCTTGCTCAGCGCTAGTGAGAAGGGACCTCTAGAGGTATCTGCTCAGCTCTGGAAGTGACAGGTAGTGTCAAGAATGGGCTCACAAACTAATGAGGGCCAGCAGAAGTGGTAATTGGAGCGTGGCCTTGGCTTTCCCACTCTGCAGGAAAAGTGCTGGGAAAAGACCACTGCAGTGGGCTTGTGGAAATAAAGTGAGGGTGGCTTGCTTAAGGTAGTAAAGCTTGCCTATGACACTTATTTAACTTGTGTTTTCTTGGTTTTATTCTGGACAGATGACAACACACGTCTTGTAAACAATGAATCCCAGGCCTCCACTGTGAATGTCCTTCCACACGTTGACAACCCAAGTTTTGAGGCAGACGAAACATAAGTTCGTGAAGTCAGGTCCTAAGAACGTGCCTGGCAACGTGGCGCAAGTCTTCTGCAGGGAGCTGCCTACTGCCATCGCATGTATACCAAACATTGCAAGACTGTAGCATAAAAATGTTGCCTTGGCAATGATGAGATCAAATAGACTGTTCAAATCATAATTGTATGGTTTGCAATTCTTAAAACTGCATCTCCCATGTGGAATTTATTTTTAGCACTCTTCAAATAAAGCTGTCTTAAATATAAAGAAAACCATCAGATTTTAACACTAAAACAGAAGTTCAATCAGCAAAGCTTCTCTTCAGTGTTTGAGTCATTTAAATAAGGAGGGGATTCTTTGCCATAGCTGTCTTTACTGGGAATTGTTTTGACTTCGGGTTTTTTGCTGTTTATTGTTTTAATTCAAGTGGATTTTCATTGAAAGCAAATTGATTTTGATCTGGTCTAATACTTGTTTACCAGGCACAATCTGGTTTAAAGCAACACTGTATTTAATATTTCAGGGCACTAATTTGATAGGAAAAAGTACAAACTAATGCCTGTCAAACTGGATTTTGCCCACAGTGTCTTTGGTTATCTGGTAAACTGATTCTCTTACCTCTCAACTCCAACCCGCCAACCCCACATTCCTAAAGGGAAAAAGAGAGCTTCAAGCTGACAGGCCAAATTTGACTTGCACAATATGATAAAGGGAACAATTGCAGGAACTTTTCAGACCTGTTACTATTAGACAGTTTGAAAGAACCTCCATGATTTTTGGAGTTATAACCATCTCTAGCACCAGCAATATGCCAGAGTCCTGGCTTTGAGAGTCTGGGATGACTTCAGGAAGACTGAACTAAAGATGAAAAGGTAGATTCTTTGCAAAAGTTCTGCTGTTTTGTTCAGAAAATGATCCAGCCTCTGTAAAATGCTGGACTGTTGCTGCACACTGTCTTGCCTCTGTGCTAAAGCTGCGGAGAGGAGAGCTGACGTCCTATAATGCAACAGATGATCAGAGAAGTTGTCTGCCATCCGTGAGGAGTTCAGCTGGTGTCAAGAAGGAACACTGGGTGCCTCAATAGTAAGTGCAGGGCCTTGCCCAGCGAAGGTAACTAAGGACATCTTACAGATGCACTTTATTTTTTTTTTTTATCTCTGTATCTATGACTTGTTTCTAACATTAGCAGAACCTTGTCTTAAAGGCTGCAGTGAAGTACTATTGAATCTGGAGGGGAAAAGCAATGCATTTTCTTTGCTATAGTACAATTAAAATTGTAAATATTTCATGATTTGTATTGAATTTGAATATGAAAATGTAAATAAAACTATATTTTGATGACCCTGACTTTTAATGTTGATTACCAGCTCTTACATGGAAACAGATGCTGAGCTTGCCCTGTCCCACAGCCCCAAAACTCATTCAGTTTTGGGAGGCCAAAAAGCAGCAGTGCTTGCTCAAACAAATTGGAATAAGGAGTGCTAATTTTGTGCAGGGTGCTGCTGTTTCATGGACTGAAATTGTGTGGAGAGGCTTAAGCCCAGCAGCTGCACTCTTACATATGTAAGAAAACCCAAGCAACTTAGGTGTGTTCAGTGAGCTGCTTGATGTGTTTCTGAACTGTTCCAGGCATGTTTGGCACACGGCAGTCTTACGTGAGCTCTTCAGATCAGACAGGTTGCATCTCGCTTCCCTCTGTCAGGTTGCTCAGTGTCCCTCCTGTGCTCAAAAGTTCATGCTTGCTTTGTAAGACAAAGCATTTTAAAAACAATTAAATGCGCTTTGTTCTGTGCTGTACTGTTAGAGGTAGTAAAAGCAAAAACTTGTCGTTCCCCTGGCCAGTTTGGTAGTAGTTAGTTGTGTGCTTGTTTTTAGCTCAATTCCAAGTCTAGTCTAGAAGCACTAGCTGGTTATGGGCTCAAATAGCAAAGCCGAATATAATCGGACTTCACTCTGAAGCTGTATTTTGCTGTGACCACCTTTCTGTTCTACATCTGAAGTGCAGAGAAGGGAACCACCAAGCATGTAAATATACAACCCCTGAACATTGGTGGAATCGTCTGCCAGTCTTCTGTGTTTACTAGGAACAAGACTTGACCTTCAAAAAAAAAAAGGGGGGGGGGTGTGTAATTCACATTGATTAAATACATTGAAAGGTGCTTTGGCTTTTTTATTTTGGTTCCAATCTATACACTTGGGTTGCTTTGTTTATAGGAATCAAGCCTTTTATTTACTACCTTTTAAGAGCAATAAACCTGCCTTTTTTCCAGTACTGATATTTCTAAGGGGAGGGTGGATGCGCAGCATTTTCTCAAGGAATGCACTAGCAGAGTACTGGGGGATGCAGCAGCTCATGTCAGTGAACTACTACTGTAGGATCAGATGTTGTGTACGTGTTCTGTAAAGATGTGGACTTGTTTGGAGCTTATACTAATTTTCGCAAATATTTTTAAGATTCTTGTATCAAATGTGAAGGACTGCTAAAGGAATAAATGCAGCATTTGTACCTGAACAGTATTTCAGCTACTACTTGGGAGAAGGATTTAATGCTTCTCTGGTTTTGCAGCTTAATCTGTGAGTCTGCCGTGTTCTTGTGTGTGCAGATTTACTTGTAAATACTAACTATGCAAGGGTTTTTGTTTCAAAATGAAAATGTGCAAATTTCATGCACGCAGGCTATGATACTGAATGTGGGTCTGTTGCTGTCTGACTTTGTAAAAGTCATTTTTGTACTTCACTGAACTCTGCAGAGGTTTTCCCCTTTGAGAACATTGTTACAGTTCTACCTACTTTAAAGACATTTCAAAGCTCCGTTCTCACTTTGTATTCTCAAGTTTCCACGGATAGCAGCTGTCTTTAGATGACCCTGCTTAGAGCACTGTGCAGCCGATCTGTTTCATTTTTTTTTCTGGTGATGCTACAGATTTGAATGGCTCTGTGTTACGTATACACATATATGTGCACTATGGCATCATAGACTTTCCTCTAAGCAAGAGGCAAACAGGAATGTGCCTGGGGATAGGGTTGTTCCTGAAATGCAATGCAAGCTTGCTGCTGTTGTGTAATACTTTTGGGTTTTGCTATATATACACTAATGCTTGCATGTAAGATGCTGGCAATTATGTGCCCACGAGTGGCAACGGTTGCTAAAATGTGTGCCTTGCCACTCTGTTAACATTCCCATTGAGTCACACGGGCATGCCATTTATTGTGCCCCCAAAGAGAAAGCAGAATGGTTCCAGCATCGTCTCACTGCTGTTATTTATCTGTCCCCCAGGAAAGCTCTGATCTAGACACTTCATTCAAATGCTTGTATGCTCTTGAAGGAGGGGTTGGAAAGAATTTTGATCCCTGCAGGAGAGGAAGCCTTGTCACTTGGATTACTGTGCTTTCTTCTAAACCAGCCTTTACAGCAGTGGGATTTTATTTTAAATCCCAGACCAAAATAATACAATTTTCTCATATTGAGGAAATCTTTCAGGTGTCCCTATAGAAATGTAGTTATAGTTGATGAGGGGCTGCAAACATATAAAAGCAGTTCAAGTCAAAAGGGCAGTTGGACTCTTCCCATAAAACGGACTTAGCCCATCTCAGTCTTCAGATGGAAAGATCTGCACTTGTCAAATGACCCAACAGTTCGACAGAATAAATATATACAACTACCTTGGCTGTGGGATTTAATGTAATTTCATTCTGTGTTTAACACACACCAGCTCAGCAGGTAGCTTTGCCTCTCCACCTAGGTTTAGACCTATGTTTTTCCCGTGCGGACTTGAATAGAGTTCCACTCCCTCAGCGGTGTAATCGCTGGCATTTTGGAATAGATGAAAGAAAATCTACAGGCTTTGGCAGTTTAATTTTGGCTCCAAGGGAAACTTGAAACGAAATTGCACTGTTCACCCACTGTGAATTAACAACTATGTAGTTCTCTGCACTTGTTGTTCAACTGTTGGTTGTACAGAGTGAAGCCAAAATTTATTTGTATAGCTATTTATCTATTTATATAATCTTGGCTATGGTTACTTGAGGGAAGTAATTTACCATTTCTAGGAGGTCTTTAATACAGTGAAAGAAAAACTCTGCAGCACTAAATGGGTCTCTGGCTGTAAAATGCATTGATTAGACTGTAGGATGATTGTGCACTGATTAAGAAAGAATTTAAATGCCTATAAATAAATTCCTCCAAGCCGACAGAGGACCACTCTTTGCATCTTAACAGTATCTGGTTAAGAATCCAGTGCCTGAGGGAACTGGAAAAAAGACAGACATTCAAGACCTTGAACCAAGGGAGAGGAAAACAAAACAGACATTTTCCAAGCAGTAGCATTTTACTGCTAAATTTTTATCCGATTAAGAAAGTTTGAATCTTACATAAGAAAGCAACGTATGTCCTAACATGTCCAGCGTGTGTGAGATGCCAAAAGCCAAGCTCTGTGTCGGAAATGCCAAGGGCATCTCTCCTTGCAATTGTCATCCAAATTAGGAGACCTGTGTTAGATCTCTAATAGGTATTTCCTGTCCAAGGGCTTGACTAATTGTGGGAAATAAAATGGTAAACACTCCCTCTGGGAATGCTCTTGGAACAGCAGCATCCATGCAGGAATGACTCTTACCAGTTCAGCTGGTAAATCTCTAGGAATCTGCTAAGGTCTGTTGCTCTCAGTCCCTTCAGGCAGGAGGACTGAAGTAACTGCCTCGCAAAGCGTGATGTGTTAGTATATCTAGGAGTTGTTTGACTTGGCTCACTAATATTTTATCTGAGTGAGTTATCACAGAATCATAGAATCATAGGTTGGAAAAGACCTCTAAGATCATCTAGTACAACCATAAAGTTGCCACATGCTGGCTAATGGCTTTTAATTCCTTTTTAATTTCTAGTGAAGGTAAAGCACCAGAAATTTGTTGCTTCTGAAAAAGGTAAAAAGAATAGTAGTATTAGTTATATCTATATTCAGTCCCAAAGGTCAAATCTTTTAATACCACAGCTTCTCTTGCTATGGTGCAATGAGCAATGGGAAGAAAAGAAAAGAAGTCTTATACCAGTGCAATTCATCCAGTGTTGAAGCCTTCTAGTGAGTTAAATGGGATTGCACGCTCGGTTCTGCTTTCACACTGGTGCCTTTGGGTACGTGGTACCTTATGCAGCTTGAACTGGAGGGCATTGCCAAACATCTTTTTGTGAGCACTTGGCAAAATCTCGCTGTATCTGTGCTCGCAAAGAGACCGCTGCTGGCAGAAGCATTTTTGGAAGTGAAGTACATTTGGAACTGTTGAAAGGGATGAAAGGAAGACAGGAGAAAGCGAAAGTGTCAAGCTTGCAACCTATAATTAGTGCATGATGTGCATAATTTTTTTTTAGAAAGAGCTCAAAGTAGAGGCTGAGTGTAAACAACTATGCTGAATTGTTCGTGTGATACACAATCAATAAAGCATTATTCTTGACAATCTTAGGAAAGTCACATATGCTGGAAGGAGACTGCTAAGGGAAGGATCTTACAGGACAGCAAACTGCAGAGAAGTTCCTGGGAAACGGGAATGTCCTACTTGCTTCGTTTGTACCGATTGACGGAGTGTATCAGGACAGGAGTAAATACCAGGAGTGAATCTTGCATGGAGGTGGGGAAAAAACGGTAACTCTAAGAAGTCCCCAGCACCAGCAGCCTGGAGCAGAGGAGGCAGTGGGTCTTCCACTCCTGAGGGTTTTTTGTTTGTGCTTTTGGTCAGCACTGAAAGATACCATTTAGGAAGCACAGCGCTATCAAGTGTAAGGGCTCAGGGAGAGATTTGTAGCTCTTTGAGACTAGTGAAGAGACTGCACAAGAAACAGCAAGAGAGGGGGCTCGGCAATGGGCAGACTGAGCAGCTGGGTGGCTGTGATCGTGACTTCAGGGGCAGCAGGGAGTTATGCTGTGCTGAGCAGTGCTTGTGGAAAGCAAATCCAGAGATCATCTCACAGCCTTGGGAAATCCTCAGCTGCCAGGTACGTATGGCACAATAGTTCTAGCACCTGATTTGTTTTGAAAGCTGGCTGTGAGAGAACAGGCAGAAACAGCAGCAGAAGACAGTAGTAAGAGCAGATGCTCAAGTGCAGTTCGTATGAGCATGAAAGCCGCTGTCCTGTTGCTTAACAGGACAGATTGATTTATTCTAGTGCAGAACAACTGGTAAAGTCAGTCTGCAAATAATCTGAAGAGCTAGTCATTGAGGACAAATGCCGAAGGTCTTGCAGATGAACCATGAAAATACTGAAGCCAAGAGCCAAGCTGCTCTTACGGCAAACAAAACATCTACTCTACTCCAAATTAGTGCTGAATTGTGCTGGGTGATAGAAGCAATGAGGCAGACTGTCTTTTTTATAACGTGAATAATGTAAATAGGCATTGTTGACTGTATGTCTGCTTCTGCAGCTGGTGGGGCTGCTCCTCTGCTCCTGGCGTGGCCTGGGACCTGGGAAGGGACACGCGTGGGCAGCGACTGGGGTGCTGTCGTCAGTGGACGCGCTGGTCATGGCTCCTTTCCTTGCGTGGCAGGATTTTCCTGTGGGTTTTCTCTGCACCTCAGTCTCCTGCTGCAGTGTCAGGCTTGGTGCTAGCAGGAAAACAAACGTAAAAGCTTTATTCTCTGGTGACGTCTGTCTGAAAATGGAATACCATTTGGCCAAAATTGAAAATGGGACATCTTTGACGGGCAGAGAGGCCATGAAAATATCCAGCCTACCTTATGAGGCATTTTACGGACGCGCTGGAGGACCGTCGGGGAGCTCCGAGCCTGCTGTGGCCCTGCCTGACCGGAGCGACGCCGGGGCCGCAGAGCTCCCGGACAGGGCCACGGGAGGTTCCGTGTGCGGGGAGCGGAAGGACGAGTCGCTCTCTCCCTGTGAACAGAAGGGGCTATAACTCCCGGGCCGGGGCGAGCCTCGGGAACTGTCAGCAGACACTCCCCGCCCTCCCTCCAGCCGCCCCTGAGGGCCGGCCCGCCTGCCGCCACACAGCCCAGGAGGCGGGCGGGCGGCCGCGCAAGGCCCGACGGGAGCTGTAGTCCTGAGACAGCGGCGCCACCGCGTCAGCCGCCCGCGAGGACTACAGTTCCCAGCATGCCTCGGGGCAGGCGCGCCCCTCCCTCCGCCGGCGGCGGCGCTTGGCCGTCGGGCTGTGTACGTGGGAGCGGGAGGCCGGGCGGCGCGGCGGGCATGGGCGGTGGCGGGGAGTGAGGGGGTCGCCGCGATGTGGCTGAAGCCCGAGGAGGTGCTGCTGAAAAATGCCCTCAAGCTGTGGGTGCAGGAGCGCTCCAACCAGTACTTCGTCCTGCAGAGGCGGCGGGGCTACGGCGAGGAGGGCGGAGGCGGGCTGGCAGGTACCGTCCTGTCCCCCCCCTCCCCGGGGTCTCCTCTCAGCTCGGCGGCGGGGCGGGCCCGCCTCAGCCCCGGTCCCTCAGGGGCCGGAGGAGGGGCTGGGGGGGGCGTGTGCCGGTCCTGGGACCCCCTGCTCCCCAGGGGCAGGGAGGAGGGGAGACCTGGCCGAGTTTTGGTGCCCTTGACCTTCGTGGGGTTTCTCATGTGGTTCTTTTTCCTCCTTCCCCCCCC
>Ga0065711_1002337_pt1 | contig 34588 bp, 22 predicted proteins | sample Hoacrofraction12_FD_59098 | JGI IMG/M metagenome (GOLD analysis project Ga0065711, IMG submission 59098) | Hoatzin crop microbial communities from Cojedes, Venezuela - Epithelial fraction 12 v2 (version 2) | ecosystem: Host-associated > Birds > Digestive system > Esophagus > Crop | place... | reverse complement strand
GAACAGGCTGCCCAGGGAGGTTGTGGAGTCTCCTTCTCTGGAGATATTCAAGACCCGCCTGGACAAGGTCCTGTGCAGCCTGCTGTAGGTGACCCTGCTTTGGCAGGGGGTTTGGACTACATGATCCCCAGAGGTCCCTTCCAACCCTGACTATTCTGTGATTGTAAGATGAATAATATTCTCATAAAGATTTCTTTGTGATAATCTCCTTCATTCCTGCACATTGTTGTTTTCCTAATGATCAGGTTAAAGTTTCAGTCTCTGCAATGGAAGGAACTGTTAGAGACTTTTATAAATATGATCTTTTTTTGTTTGTTAAACTTGTCCCTGCAGGTTACATTCTTTGAGTATAACAAGTAAAATGTTTTTAAAAGAGAATGATAGCACTCTTAGCCTAAGGGCTAGATCTCAGCTGTGTGAAACTATTATGAAGTTCTTAACACCTTCCTTTCCTGCGCCTGCCTACAAAACAGCGAGAACAAATTGAACAACTTCGCAACCAGAAGGAGGATGGCAAGATGCAGCTTTCGCTGAAAGCGCACCGGGATCTCTGGAGTGGTACCCACTGCTCCCAGCTGCCTCAATGATCACGTCGGGGGATGTAAATGCAGAAGGCTGATTGCGTTTGGTTGGTGATGCTGAGTAAAGGGAAATTGTTAATTGTTGTAATGAAAAGCCTACAGCATTCCACCAGCTCTCCTTTGCACTGTTTAGGGTACATGATTGTGTCTTGTTTTTTAAGGTATACGTGGCTTGTCAGTCGATGCTCATTGTGCTTGTGGGAGCTGTGCCCGAGTATCATACGGACCACGAAGGAATTCCAGCGAGCAGAACTGAGCTTGCCAAACGTATCCATTTTGCAGGCAACTTCACATCAATAGTAACTGAGGCAAGTACTTCCATCGCGCCTATCCATTTCTTTTCTTCTGGGGATTTGTGCCGCTAGTGCAAGACGTGGCATTTGTAGAAGCTGCACAGGCCTTAGTGTAATGTTTTGTTTATGCTACTAAAATTATTGGAACCCACCCGTCTGGCTTTTTATTTTACTGTGATTTTTTAATCTGAAAGTATATGATTAAATTATTAGTTTAGCTTTCCTAGTGTAAATAGTATTTATTAGTTTAGGTTAAACTTTATTTTGTTTTCAGTTTTCTTTACCTTCAGATATTGTAGAAAGTCATTACTAATGAAAAATGTTCGTTTAAGTACAGTTTATAACTGGAGTTTAGGATGTGCCCCTCCTAATGTCTGTTTTCTGCCAAGAAAAGGTTCAATTTGTCGTGGCTGCACAATCTGCTGTGCATGAGTTGCATTTGTTTCTCTCAGAAGATATATCTTAAAGGTTAAAACTAGTATGAAAATGAAACTCGCACACCACATGTCTGGGTATTTTAGTGTCTGGTGAGAGTGGGAGATGGAACATGTTGAAGTTTGCTGAGTGGGACGAGAAGCTTGACCCTTCATCCTCACGCCTTGTGAATTCCACGCAAGAAACTGCATTTGCGTTTTACTGGTCCCTGGGCTATAATCACTCAGGCGAGCAGGAGTGACCAAAACATCGCTGCCAGTGCCAGAAAAAAGACTGCGTGGGTGGCTTGGCTTGCAGTGTGCACTGTCAGGGTTCTGCTGATTGGATTCTTGGAGTGGTTGTCAGTAAACTCATACAAGACAGGTTAGCACTTGGTGTAGCTGGTGCCAAATTTTTGCTTCCTTCCCATTATGCCAAATGTGACTGTGTAATGTTTCTCTTGGAAAAATGGAGTGACTAGACTTAAGAAGGAATGATGCAATATTGGATCATATCCTCTGTCAGACATAGATTTTTTTGATTAGCCTGTTCCAAAATCACCCTTCAGCTTCTGACTCTCAGCAGGATGCGTGATAGGGGGTAGTGCTTGATTTATGATCAGAAATCATAAAATCAAATTTTAACTAATGCTGTGTTTTTGAATGTAAAGTCAGTGTCTGCAAAATATGTAGTAATTCTCATGACTCATCAAAACAAATTTATATTCCCATTCTTTCCAGTAACTTTGTTGTAAGATCTTTTTAATTATGTTCTTAATAGTCTTTTCATGGAATCCTTAGATGCTGGCCAACGTTTTGCTGTATGCTAATGGTCTTGTAACTAAATGAAACTACCACGTGGATTTAAAGAGCTGAGAGGATGTCTGTTTTGGTGATAACAAAATTGACAACGTTTTTGTTGGCAAGCTACAGTTAATTTTGACATACTTAACAAGTTCATTTTGTGCAAATAGAGTAGATGATAGACACATTCTTTTAAAAGTTGTATTCTTCGCACATTATTGTATCAGGCTTGTTAAAATACGAGCATCTTGCAGTGACACGCTAAGCACCCTAAGTAACAGGCTGCAAAAGCAATCTTTTCTCATGTTCTGTCCTGAGAGAGGAAGTGGCCTTTGTAAAGTTACTTCCTTCATTTTGGTGATGGAACTTAAACTGTAAATATTTTCCGTTCTCTTCTGGTTTGGCAGGGCGCTGTTCTGCTCTGGAGCTTAACAAAACTTACGAGCAGCTCTTCAGTTCTGCTTCAAGAACTAGCCATTGTAATTAATTCTGGCACAACTAAGACTTCCTAATAGCTCAAGCTTGGTTCATGGAAAATACAGTTGTTAGAATTGCTTCTTGGTCTGGCATCACCTCCGTCCCCTGCTTTAGTTAACAAATGGTGGTCCTTAGAAGGTGAGTTCAGGAATGTCTTACATTTGGTGCAGAAATGATCCTTTACCTTTGAGAAGTTGATTTCTACAACTATATCCAGGAGCATAAAGTTGTTTTGTCTCTTCTATCAGCCTGAAACACTCTGCAGATGAGAACTGGGAGTTTGGAGTTTGTATGCTGTGGAGTGCTAGCACGGAGAAGAGGGGCTTGTGCCTGCAGTGCTCTATGCCTTGGAGAGCACAGCCTGTGGTATTTTTATACTTGAAGTTTCCTGAGGATTTCTGCCCAGGAACATTTCATTGTTGAAGTCTCCTCAGAAAGTTAAGAAACTTTAGGTTTCGGGGTACGTCTTTATCCAGTGTAATAGGGTAGAGTCTACTACCCAGTGAAGTATAGTAGAAACCAGCTGCAAGTGCTGCAGCACAGGAGTTTTACCTTCCCAGTGTATCTAGAAGTCGCCCAAAACTCTGAGTTTTGTTCCAGAGCTTCCAGTGCTGGAACACTGGGTACGTTGCACTGAAGGCGGTGTCCTGTTAGCACATTGGATCTTGTCCTGCTCCTGCCGCCTGCGTCTTGCAGGCTGCTGGGTGGGTAGAGCGCAGGTAACTGGTGGGTTACTGGGCAGGTGGAGCCGTGTCTTCTCTCTACTCTGCCACTATGTGAGTTCAAATTGAGTAAAAGCGTATGTTTCTTGAGATTGCTGTAACTAAAAGTTGCAGTAAATTCCTAATGCTCTTTGGGGATCTGCATTAATTCAAGGCAGACACTTCAGGGCTGAGGTCCTAGTTTGCTGTATTGGATTTTGGTCATGGGCCTCTTCCATTAGTTTATTGTTTTTTTTTAAAAAAACAAACACAAACCCTTCTACTTTTTAAAAAAAACAAATGGGATTAGGAGCCTTATTACTTTCCCCAAAGGACACACTGCACATGTCATTTAAAAAGTCAGCATGGCACTCATCCGTTTTTATGAAAGTAAATTTTCTGGTAAATACACTGGGAATTATTTGAAGTACTTAAATAATGATGAAGTATTTCTTTGGCTAAGGCTTTGCATTGACTTAGTTAAATTATTTTACTGGATAATCACTTAAGATTTTCTGATTGCCATTCTTTCCCAAGTTCATGATGTCAGCAGTGTTTGTCATTTCAACAGTGCGCTTCTATGAGTGTTGATTCTCCTTGTTCGTAGCAGGGGTCCTGTGTGCCTTGCCCCATCGGGAAATAGTGTTACTTTCATTCCGATTTCAACCCACTGTCAGGTCTTCTTATTCTCTTCTGACAACTTTTGATTATGATGGCTCAGTTTAGCTTTTGGATGAGGTAGAAAGTACATACTATAAAGAAACGAATCATTTGTTTCTAACTTCTGTTTGATTATAAATACATGTCCACAGTAAGGTACTAAACTATCAATGAGTAGTCAATAAGTAGGTCTTAGTTTGTATAAAACAAGAACATCTTGCCTTAATCTGTTCCTGCTTCTCTTCAACAACTGGGCGTGTGTACAAGGAGGAAGGGCACCAGGGGCTACTCATGGTTCAGGAAGCACAGCTGCACAGCATTGACTCTACGTACTTCAATAGTGAAGGTGCTTTATTCTTGTTCACGAATAATTTTTATTGCCTGTTCATTGAAATGGCTAAGCTCGTTCAATATTGAAATGGCTAAGCTGTTAACAGTGCAGACTTTTCTTGTTTTAACTTGAAGGTAAGTTGCCTTGTCAAAGGGTGGGAATTGGAGTGCAACTAATTATACTTAGCAAATTGAAAGCTTGTAATATATTATAATGATATTTCTTGGGGAAGAGGAGGTAGAGATGCGAGAGTCTGTTAGGAAGAAAATATGACTACTGTTTGGTTACCTGTCAAACTTTGAACAAAACTTTGGTTGGATATAAAGCAAGAAGTGGGAAATGACAAGAAAAGAATTTGGATAGATTTTTATTATTTTTGAGGAAGCTAGCAACTTGGTGTTAATACTTTTAACAATAAGGAGATTTCTTTTTTTTTTGACAGTGGTGCCTAATCGAACAAGAAGCCTACAAAGTGAGCCTTGCATCATCCCTATTTTTTGCTGGATTGCTTGTTGGAAATATCTCATTTGGCCCTTTGTCAGATAAACTGGGCAGGAAACCAGTCTATATCTCAGGTAAGATTGTTAAAAAGGTTTTTTTTTGAAGCATTCCATGTGGGTAACAAAATTTCTCTCTTTTCTGCCCGTGGGCCACCGTGCCTGGAGGCTTCCCTTGAGCCACCCTGCTGCATCAGTGTTCTGGAGTCGAAGATCTGTGCAAGCTTGTCCTCGGAGTAGAGCAGCACTAACATTCATTAGTATGAGTGTGCTGGGCAGCATAGTGGTCACTGGACTATCAACGGGAGATGAAAAATAACCTGGTTTTGCCGTGACAATCACTGTTTGGGCACAGTGTTCCACACGTTGTCTGACCATATTGTCTCCAATAAAAATAATTTGCTTTTTGAGGAGGGAGGGGGTGGGGAAGAATGATTTCCCTAAGCATCTTCAGAGTGGGTTACTCATGTCATGGTGTTTTGTTTTCCAGCTGCTTTTGCAGCCGAAGGGTCTTTTAGTTGAATGATAGTGTTGTCTCAGGGAAACATCACGCTTGGCATCGCACACTTCATGTGCGTGACTTGAAGATGATTGTAATTTTCATATGGTGTGACTTCAGAAAGCCAAATGTGAGAGATTAGAGACGAGTACTCTCGTACAGACTACTCTTACAGTCAGTAACTAACTGTGCTCCCTGCCTTTGTTCTGAGTTCAAGCTGCATAGCGTAAGTACTAGTTACCTTTTATTCTCTCTTTACAGGTCTATTTTTTGATGTCGTTTTGGGGTATGTCACAGCATTAGCTCCAAATTATAATGTATTTGCAGTTTCACGTTTTTTTGTTGGAATTGTGAATGGTGGAACGGCTCTTGTGTCTTTTGTCCTAACCCAAGAATATGTAGGAAAATCATTTTGGTCATTTACAGGTAGGGTTTAGGAATATTTAATCATTTTTACTGTGCCACGTGTTGTTCTGACTATCAATACCTTATATTTTAAATTCTTACACTTGTGCCGAGTAAAGTCAGTTTGTAGCGTAAGTCAAATAGGTGTGATGTGATTCATCCAAGTTCTGATTTCTGTGGGAATGATGCCTCAGTAAGGAAGATGAGTTTGAGTTTGTTTGACAAATAGCACAACTGAGGTTTTAAAATTGTTACATTGATTCCTAACATTTCCCAATTTGTACACTGCATTCCATTAAAAAAAAACAATACACCTTTTGGCAGATCCTGCCAACCTCTGAACGATGCTGTGTGGTATCTTGGGAGCGTATTCTTGAAAGCGTTTGTTGAAGTTTCCCCACCAAACGGCTTAGTGCCTGGATAGTGGTTTTTTCCACTGCTGAACGTGCTGGCTATCCAGTATTTTTAAATGTCCTTTTTCGTATGTCACTGCCAAGGCTTAAATCTAGCACTTGCATGTCGTTCTGTTGTAAAACTGGAGTAGCTCAGACTGTAACGCCTTGTTGGCTAGTGCAACGTGGGGAAAAACTTGGTCCAAATGCTGACTTGCTGTGGCTGTGACCAGATTTCTGTCTCTCTTGTTTCTTCAGTTACCTTATTCTGCTATTTTTCTCATTTCTCCTCTGGACTCCCGGGTATGTGTGAGACAGTTGTGGTTTAGTTATATCTGTCCACTTTTATTTCTAAGTACTGAATTTTCCTCTTCTGCTGGGTTCACTTTTTTGACTCACACCCTCTCTCTCCCCCACCCGTCCTTCCCCCGTGCTCCGTTGTCTGTCTCTGCTCTTCCCAACCTGTCTTCCTGCAGGGCCAGTCTCCTGATGAACCGAAGAGACGGCCCGTTCCCTGCTGCTTGGTGCTCTAGGTGCTTTATTCTAGTTCTGCTTGGCTGTTGGGAAGGAGGTGCTGAACAACTGCTCAGGGGCTGGAGGAGAGGGAGCTGCTGGGTGCAGCCTGGCAGTGTAGAAGCAGCTCTCCTAGGCGCTGGCTGTGAGCTGGGCTTTGTGGGCGGTAGCTGAGAGTTTCTGGGTTAGTACAAGATCTCCTGGGTTAGTCTTGTGGAAGGTTTGTTGTTAGGCTTGTGGAGTTCAAGTTGACCCCTTATTTTTAACATTTTTATTTATGCTTGTTCATCAGAAGTCTGCTGTAATAAACCTCTGGGCTTGCAGCTGGTTTTGCACTGAACTCGGTCCTTGGACTTCTATAACTTGGTTCCAATTTCTGTTCCAGACTGCCACCTCTATTCAAGATTGCTTTAATAGACCTAAGTAAATCACTCGCTCTCAACACTTCCCCTTCCTGTCCTCAGGGTTTCTCTTTAGTCTGTAGGTTCCTGCTCATTTCTTGCTCTCTCCTATGTACTAACCTTTATTCTTGAAAGGGAAAAAAAACCCCCAACTCTCCATTCATTATACAAAGCTATTCTTCTGTGGCATTGCGTAATATATTGAAGCCAGCTGGTTTCACAAGGGCCGTAAAGATACCTCATAAAATTGGTATTTTATTTACGTTCATCAGGGCTAGGAATTTCAGACTTCTGCTTAAGAATTTTTTATTTTCCCAGTAGTTTCTGTAGTCACCATTTTGGTCTTGTATTTTCAGGTTCATTAACTAATTTGACATTTGCAGTTGGCATTGCTGTTTATGCTTTACTGGGTTACTGTGTAAGAGAATGGCGCTACCTTGCCTTGGTATCGAATACTCCAGGACTCATCTTCCTCCTCCTTTCTTTGTAAGTGGTTCACATGCATTGTAATGATAAGAAAAAACATGCAGTGATTTAACACTTTTTCTTGTCATCATTCAAGAGAGTGCTGTATAAGAGGATGACATTTTTCTGTACGGTTTTGTGAACCAAGCAAGAAAAAAATTGTATTGTGAAGGAGGAAGTGGTTTTAAATGAAGCAGAAGGTCAACATTACCCAGAAGACGAGCTTGTGTTTCTGTGTGCCGTTACAGTTGTGGTGGCCAGCATTGCAAAGAGCAGCTGTGTGCCAGCTGTCCCATAAAACTCAGTTACAGATCTGCTCGGGGGGAGGAAAGCCTGCCAGAGGCTGCGAGCTGGAGTGTCAGCCAGGAGCTCGGCGTGCTGCCAAGGCAGCCTTCAGTGCCTGAGAAGTTTTGGACGTGATCCTCAAGGAATTCTAGAGCTGCCTTTTGAGACACATGCATGCCAAGGGAAATCAGTGATAGCACTTGGTATTGTTGTTTTAGCATGATACGCGATGTATCAGCCTGCTTTTGAGGTCTCTTGTGTCTGTTCCTGTCACTGTTGTGCTGGCGTGCTCCTATTTAGAATTCCTACATGGACATTACAATAAACATTATTGTGAAATGCATCAGTATTTAAGGAATTAAGTGCTAACTTTGTCTGGCCTGTGTTGTTACAAAATAGTCTTTTAACATACAAAGTAATTTACTATGTATACTTCTGATCAGTAGTGGGAGCTGTAGAAGAAACAGAAGAATTAGTGTCATAGGTTTTCTACACGTTAATATGGGGAATGTCTAGCATACAGCATAGATAGAAAAAAGCTCTTCTGATTTTTATTTCAATTATTTTTAAAATTTCAATTATTTTTTAGATAGATCTGCTCTTGAACTGAGTTCTGTTAAAGAATGCATGAAAAAGAAAATCATTGTAGTCAAGGAAAACAAAGCCTCTGGGCTGCGGAAGGAAGTTCTGCATAATATATTTTGTTCTATGGTTCTGTGTTTCTGATGGAAATAGAATTGCTTACCCCGAATACTAAAAATACTGGGGTCCTCTGAAGTAATGAAAGTTTGGTTGCAAGACGTATATCTTGGTTAGTATCGGAGAAGATACAGGTTCACTTAAAAATATTCCATTCTTTATTTTATGGCTCATATAAAAGCAGCAGCACACTGTATAACCTGCAAAAAATGGAAATCATGAACTGAAGTTGTCGTGAGCAATGAGATTCTGATCATACTTGGCGGTGAGAGATTTAGAACTACTGCAGGTAGTGGAGAGCCTAACAAGTAATTCCACAGTGAAGTTTCTTTCATCTTCTCTCCACTCCAACTCGGAGCCCTTCCTGTAATGGAGAAACTTGAAATAAACTTTGAAAACAAAGTTTTGTCCTGGCTGTTGAGCTAATTGGGACTGGGGATGCCCCCTGGAATGTGCTAGTGTAATGTTTCCTAAGAAGTCAGTTCAGCAGAAGTCAAGGTCTAGATTTAAACTCCTCTCACATGACCAAAGGCTTTGTCAAGCATCTCCCAACAATCCTTCTGTAAGGTTAGCTGTATTATTATCAGGGTACGTGGGATTTCGTATGCAGAACTGTGCAAATGGAATATTTTCTCTGAGTTTTGTACTGGTACATTTTTTTGTTTTAAGTATTGATTTGCGGAATAGGAAGATTGACTTTAGTGCTTTGTTCATAGGAATGAACTTGTCATCATTGATTTTTCTCTTCTTTCCTGTTAGTACGCTCCCAGAATCCCCGCGATGGCTGTATTCCCAAGGGAAAACGGCAGAAGCTGAAGATGTGTTGCAATATATTGCCCTTGGTAATGGGAAAGAGAGATTAAATCTAAAATTAAAACCAAGTGCAGGAACTTTCAGGAAGGATGAATTGGCACCTGGTATCCTAAACTTAGTAAAACACCCACTCCTTCGGTGGCGAACCGTCGTACTGATGTACATCTGGTATGTAATAACAAGACACTGAGATGCTGTGAGTTCGTCAGACATGAGGAAACAATGAAGATTTTCATCCTGTTCTTTTAGAAATACTGTCCTCAAAAACTAAACCGTAAATTTGTCAGTTGATGCCAGACAATAATAATCTTAAATGATGTGTTGTAAAGTTGATGTTTCATTATTATTGCTGTTGCATTTTAATTTCACTGTGTTACTTAGAAACCGCTTCAAAACCTACTAAGAAGTAATCTGGTGAGAACGTAATATTTACGTTGAGTGAAATGAGAAGCTGAAGCAGAAATTACTGAGAGGACATGTATGGGAACCAGTTTTAGGAAGAAAAGGACTATGTGGATTAGACAGTGATAGAGATCTGGAGTAAGAGTAGGTGTTAAGAGCCCAAATGCATGTTACACAGGTTCAGTGGAGGAAAACTGTTGACAAGATAAAATGCAGATTGCATAGGTTTATATTAGGTGCTGCCTTGAAAAGTGGTACAACGTGGAAAGAAAAATCGCCTCGGAGTGCAGGAGGATGTACAATATGTGGCAGCACAGAGGGAACCCCTGGGGTGAGGAGGGTGCTGGGTTGGTTGTTACAGCAGCAGCTGTTGCAAGTTGGCTGGAGCTAAAATCTGTTGAAGGAAGAGCTCTTATCCAAAATGCCACAAACAAGTTTTCCCTCTGAAGTTCAACAGTGCATTTGAGGCAATTGTCAGGAGCAGACGAGAAAAAACAGTAGTTTGATGTGTGGGGTGAGCAGGGATGTGCAGGTCGTGGGAGAAGTGGCAGGAACATCGTTGCTAAGTAGCACCTTTCCCGAAGCATCTTGGACTCTTAGGTTGCTGGTAGATAAGTAATTATGGTGATGAGAAATGACACAAAGGCATTCTCACCTGCTGGAAGAAGAGGTGGCAGCACTGTTTGTCTCAAATCCTGTTAAGATACAGTGCACAGAGCTGTTGGAGCGGTGTCACAGCAGCTGTCACTCAGCTCCTTGTGCCGTTGCTCGGGAGCCTTTAGACGCTGCCCTCAGCTGTGACTGGCAGAAGACATGCTTCCCCCTGTGTCAGGCAAAACATTCCTTTTCCTGCCTTTCCTACATCGCTTGGCCGAGACTCTGCTTGGACAGTAAGGGAGTGACTAGGGAATGGGCAAAATGCCTTTGTGATATCTGGTGGCCTTTCCAGCCCCGTGGTAATTTTTGTAGGGCGGGGATGTAGGGGCTTAGTTGTTTCCAAGGGAAGTGGTAATAGGTTTGTTGGGGAAGCCTTCCCTAGGTTTGAGGAAGACACTCTGTGCTAAGCAGTGGGTGTACGTGTAATTTTTTTTCGTGGGATTGCTTTGCCACAGTTAAGCATCAGCTGCTTACTGTTAGTCTTACTAGAATTGCTACAAAATCTAGGGAAAAAAACAAGCTAAAAGAAAATTCTGAAAGTTATGCTGTGCTTGTATATGAGCACTTGTTTTCTTTCGAGAAGTTAGTTTGTTTAGTTAAATAGGAACCATTCTCTTTTCCTTGTTTCCCTTTTGAGGGGAAATAAGAGTTCTCTTCCTGGCATGTAACTCAATATATCTAATTCATAAATTGGCGTAATTTACCTTTTAAATACTTTCTTAGCCCTAAAGACTATTTATGTTAGTAATATAACTTTTATGGCTATTTTTAGGTATGTCTGCAGCTTTGTGTACTATGGGCTAACCTTAAATGCTGGTGAATTAAGAGGAAATCTGTATTTAAATGTGGTTCTTTCTGGTCTTGTAGAAGTTCCAGCATTTCCCCTCTGCATGTTTTTTATTGAGAAATCCTGGTAAGAAAACTTCCTAATTTTCTGCATATATTTGTAGATAGCCTAGAAAAAATATTAATGTTTTTCTCAGTGAGATACTTCACTGTCCTTCTAAATAGTGTTGATTCTTTGGGGATTTACTGGCTTGCAGGGGTTTCTGCAGTTGATACAGAAATGGGACTCGGATTTTCTACCTCTTCTCTTTTTTAGTTTTGTTCATCTTTTGAATTACTCAAGAGATGAGCTATTCAGTGATTAATGTTATTAAAAAAAATTTGTTCTTTTATGGAATAAATGTAAGTAGCCTAGTTATTTAAGTATCTGTAGCTTATATTGGATTTCTTGCGTGTTTTGTTCAGAATGACTTGTTTCTATACTGCCTACCAACAGCAGCTGAAAGCGGTTTTCGGCATTGTTCACTTTTACTTAAACTTTCCAAAGAGAACTTTGAAGTGAGAGCCATTCAGTTTTCGCTGAGGCATGAATGGTCGCTGTCTGTGTATTTTCATATGTTGCAGTGTATTTGGCAGCCATCCCTTATGTGGGTGCTTATTTCCAAAGGCTGAACCATCAGTCTGGCAACCCAGAGCTGCTCACGGTTTCATTTAACCTTCACTTTGAGTATCTTTGTAGTGATGCTTTGATCTCCCCAAGGTCAGTGGCAAAAATCCCATTTTCTCCAGTCATGTGGGGATGTCGGCTTGGTCAAGCTAAAAAGCAAAACCGCCAGCCAACCTTCACCTCAGGCCCAAAAAGCTGAAGTCAAAAACATGCATTTAAACCACAAACAGCCCAAGTCTTTTTCTAAATGTTTGTTTGTTTGGTTTCCCCGTTGTTATTTGTCAAACCAAGTGTAAATTTCAAACTTTTTGTTTCCTGAAGTAAGGGTATGTGTAGTGTTAGGTGCTTAATGCAAAACAGAATGTGACAAGCCAGCTTCTCTGTTTTCTTTCAGTTTTGGTGAGCGGTGTGCTGAAAGTGTAGCTTTTTTTTGGTAGCAAAAATATTTAGAAGATTTGAAAAACAAGCATTGTATGTTTGTTATAGATGAACTGTAGTTCTGCTAGCATGGGGTAGCAGTTAGAAATAGCTGTGAGAGTTCATCAAGTACTAAGCATGCATAGTATTTGTACATGCCTGCAAACTTACTAAGAATATCTTTATTTGTGGTCCTTTGCAGATAGCTATGAAATATTTAAGTGTGGCAGATGTAGAGATGGGCTGGTGATTTTCTGTCCTGTAGTTTTCGCTTCTAATTTAAAAGACTAAGCAGCAGAAAAAGCCTTTTCTTATTTCTGTGTGTATGCTATTAGACAGAAATGCATATAGTCTCACTGCCTGTCATAACTGCATATATTTATGCAACATTATAAAAAAGAAATACAGATTAAGAAGCATTAGAATTACGTTTTCTTGACCGATATTAATTTGATTTTTGTGTGTATGCACTGTAATACCCTTTTCGTGATAAGGCCCATTACCTTGCTCAGTACAGAGAAGAAAAAAGTCTATGTGAGTTCTTGTTGCTGAGGTAGATGGGTTCTTCTCAAGGCTACAAATTCAATAACTTAAAAATCAAAACTTGTCTAGAAATGGGAGAGCTTTTGTGGGAGGACTTCAGTACACAGAACTAGGAAAATAATGCAAGATTTGGAGCGCTTATCAAGGTACAATAAATTTACAACTGTTATTAATGCTCATGTGTGTACTTTAGATGACATTTTGCAGACAAATTCGAAAAATACTGAAGGACTTTGTTTCTGTCTTTATCTGGGTGTTCTATTCTAGGTCTGGAAGGCGTAAAACTATGACATGCTTTCTGGTATTTTCAGGATTTGCCTGTATATTTACCATGTTTTTACCAACAAATGCTGGTAAGTACGTACTGCTGCTAAAGCAGATGTTTGTTAATTCGGATCAAAGCTGACAAAACTACTGAATGAGTATTTCGTGACTGAGTCTATCAGGGCCTAAAGCCCTACCCATTTACATCTCTCCCTCTCTTTTTCTGTCTCTTCCTTCCGGGGCTGGTCAGGGAGCCAGAGTCCTGTTTATATTGCTTTTTACTATTTGCAGGCAGAATTTGACCGTGTTAATTGAGTTTGGCCGTAAGCCCTTGGCTCTTTGAAGGTTGGACCAAGCTATCATGTTCGGTCTCCAGTACAGATTGTTAATTTATCACTTAAGCAGTTTACCTTAAAATACTGGATTTCATAGCCAGATTGCAGTACAGTGTAATGTTAGCTTCACTGGATCTTCACAGTGTGAGGTGTCATTCTTAATTTTACATTTGTTTTGGTGGGATGTAATATTTATAGAAATAGGAACTGAGATTTTCCTGAATTAGAAGCTTAGTTCATCATTAAAAACCCCAAACCATTAAAGCTTTAAAAAACCATATTTTGTACTTGCATATTAGAAGTGGAAGTCAGAATTGCAATACGGAAGCCATAGGGATGGCAGGAAGCTTGCTGCCTTTCTCAGTCTTCTGCTGTGTACAGTTGTGAGGACAGTTTGTGGTAACAGCGGAGTATCATCAAGGATACTTCTCATCTCAAAAGATGTGTTTTTTCTAACATTGTCAGTGACATTCACAAATGTTTGGTTTTGTATTTTCACTTTTCTGTCCATTCAAGTACAGTTATACTATTATACTATTATATACTTTAGTTATTGAAAACTCATAAGTCTATATGACACTGACAAACAGAAGTGGCCACTCTCTGCTTCTATTTTGCATAATATTGCTTCAGTAGAAACATTTTAGTCTTAACAGTGTTTTCACCCAGGAACACCAGTGATGTGGTTACAAGGTGGCCTTCCATGGGTTGTGTTTATCCTTCACACTTACAAATGCTGTCTGGCATCCATTTCAAATTGATCTCAGAAAAGTCTCCAGAAGAAAAATAGAGATTGAGAAAATATCTTATAATCCTATTTGCCATGCTTGTGTTAATTCAAGCCCTCAGACATTTTGTTGCTTCTTTTATTGAGACAGTTTCTTTCTTTGTTCCAACAAGTTTGCTCTTTGTACTTCCTTTTATGTATTTTAAAACAAAGTCAAAGAAAAGCAGTAGTGGCTAATCAGGATAGGGTAATAATTCCTGAAGAGTTGCTGAATTTCAGGAAAACTTCTGTCTTTTCCACTTGAGTTGACTTTAATCCCATTAAAACATCTTTCTTTCCACTGTGGCAAAAGTAAAGTTGGTTCTTGGCCCGGAGTGATCTGTGCCAGTTAAGTAGAAAGAAATTTAGTGCCCAGCGTGATGCAGATGGGTCACTTCACTGAATGAAATGAGGGTTGTTGCATCTGACGCTCCTGTTATTAAGGAGAACACTTCTTACGTTTGTCCGAGTCTGCATTCTTCGGAGCAATTGACAAGAGCCTTGATTTTATTACAAGGGATTTAAGATTTTAATGAGATATTGGGAACTTGCCTCTCATGTCTGTACCTTCACTCGATTTCTAAATAACTCTGCTAACTTGTGAATGAGAATCTGATCCAAGTCACCTCCCCTATGGAATAAGCCAAGATCATTTCAGTTGTTAAAGATGTGTACTGAATTTGAGACTAAAAATCTCTTAATGATTAAGTAAAAACTGATATATCCCTCAGCTCCCTCTTTCCTTGTCACTTAGAACTCATCGGTTAATTTGTGTATCAGATTGGAAGATGGTGAGGAGAGTGGCAGCAGAGAGGGATTGGAGCTGTAATACTCTTTCAAATGCTGCTGTAAAGCACAAAGACATCTTCTGTATTTTGTGTCTGCTTTATACTATAACAAGCAAAGGAGACTTCTAGTCTAGGAGTAACTAGATTTTAACTTCTGTTTAGATTTATCTGCTTGTGCTGAACACATAATTTGTTGTGACTTCTGTTGATACACTTTCCACTGAAGAAGGAAAGAAAATTTCCAGTTCTTTAAACCAATTTTGTCTCAGTTTTTGGTAATGTTGGACATTTCATTTTGTGTTGAGAGGTGCCCTTTCTTGATGGATATCTTTCTGAAGTAAATTCAAGCACTCCTTTAGGTTCAAAAGTATTGTTTAAGTGAACTTTCACCCATGAAGATGACAGTCAGACAGTGAATCTACATAGTGGCACTGCAAATGAGACTGCTAATGCCATTGATGGTATCAAAACTTAATCACAGAGTAACACCTGTTCTAGACAATCTTAAAGATGGTAACCATTTGTTACCATTTTCTCTCATTTCACTTCCCTAAATTCCAAAAATCAGCCAATGGAAGATTATCCCTATCGATAAAACTCTAATGCCTGAATTTAGTAAAAGCTTAAAACTTTCCTTTTACCAAAGTTTGAAACAGTTGCCCTGACTGTTCTGTTTCAGGTGGAATCAGTGCATACCGCTGTGACTGGGCGTTGAGGTGAAAGGGTGTTAGACAGAATATAATAGAAGTGTTAAAGATGCTTGACCTAGCGTATGACCTAGAAATGGTCACTAGAATCCCCACAGGAGAAAGTGCATTCCTGCTTAAAGGCATTATATTTTGTATATGTAAAGAAAATAATGAAATGTGCAAGAATTGCTAAAAATATGACCCAAGACTGAGGAAAATATGATGACTGTGTCTGGGCTTATTCACACTAAGAAGCTGGTGTGCAGTGCATTTCCAGTGTGCTTCTAATCCCGCAGTGACTCCTCACGTGGCCAGCCCTCAGCCTCCCTATCGGGAGGGAACCAGGAGAAGGCAGTGCGCTTTAAATTCACTCCTGAGCTTCTGAGTGCCGATTCCTCTGCCTAGACAGACTCCTCCTTCTGTTTTGATATAGGACCACAACTTCCCAAGTGCACTAATGTTAAAGTTCTAACATATGGATATGTAGTGTTCAATTTAAGTCTCCCTGGGAGAGAAACAGCAAGCTTTAAAACACAATTGAGAATTACAAATCTCTTCTTCATCGCGTTGTGTTTGGTTGATGGAAGAAAAGGGATGTCCCGTCTTTCCGATGGCACCCCACAGGGCTCTGAGGGCCCGGTTCACACCTTTGCATCTGGCAACTGTATGTAATATTCCAGTTCTTACTGAGCAAAAGGAGAACTTGGATGAAAACGTTGCATCTGTTTTGCATGAATTACAGAAATAACTGCAAAAACGCATCACGCTAAAGAAATTAAATCAAAGTTTCTGGATTTCAGTTTCCATACAAATGAATTTCTGCTTCAGTTGAAATCTGACTTGATCAGATGAATAGAACTGAAAATATTCAAGGGCAAAATTAAAAGAAAGGCACTTGAGAGCAATCAGATTTTCCCAGTACTTAATCAACATCATTTGATCCAAGCCGAAAAGTGCTGAACTCCATGCTGGGGAAGAAAACCCAAAATACAGCTAATCAGAGCATTTGTTCTTTTTTCGTGCTTAAAATATTAAATTCTCTTTTTATTAGAACGGATGGATCCAAAATCATGATAATGAAAGCCAAATTTCTTTGGGGGTTTAAGAGATCCACACTTCAGCCAACTAAACTCTTGTCTATTAGTAAACCGGGCTGCATTAGCATTTGTTCTTTACAATTACAGAGCTGCTGCATTTTAAGTCTCAGCAGGATGTCCTTGGGGATCAAATAAACTGTTGAGGTGAATCAAGTTTTATGGTTTTAATCTAATAAATTAGTCAAAGAGGCTGTGTTGTCTGTTTGTGCTTGTCGAAAGACGTAGTTACCTGGTAAGGTATTCTGACTGCAGAGCTGGAAGCGTTAGTCCTTCCGTTTAGAGCTGCGGTAGTTTTACATTTTCCAAAAAAAAAATGGGGCAGATTTTCTTTGTCCTAAGCATAATTTTATCTATCTGTTCTTATGCTAGCTCTTAAAATGGTTGGGAAGAACTGAGATACTGTTTTTGTGCTTGTAGTTGAAAAACACATGGATGAAATGTTGTTTTTTGTGTGGCAGTCTCTTAAAGAGGACTGGATGTTTTCAATGATGTGTAAAAAAGAGTAAGAAAACAGACTATTTACGCTTACAGCTTGTTTTGTCTTTCCTGAAAGGTCTGCTCCTCAGTCCCACTTCGTTAGCTTTGTGTGGAAAAATGATGGTCAGCGCCGCTTTCAACATTTTGTATATTTATACATCTGAACTATACCCAACAGTACTGAGGTAATTTAACAGAGCTTCTGGGTAAATGAAAATACTTTTCATGCACAGCGATACTGATACCTGAAATATCAGTATGAGTTCTCTCTGTAATTAAGGCAGCTTGCCAGCGCTTGAAAGGGCTTCTCCTGTTAGTCACGTGTTTTGCACCAATGCACTTTGCTGCGCTGTTTTTGGCAACTTCCACCACATCTGAATCCAGAATAAAAATACAAAAATCCACTTCTTGCACTGCAGTGCTAGGTACCATATTTCTCATTTCTGCTATTGATTTTGGGAGTAAAATTACAGGCTGCAAAACCAAACATAATGATGTGATGGAAGAGTATGCTGGCTTAATTATAGATATAGACTAGGCAGTAAGAGCTATTTAGAGTCCTTCTGTATACTTAAATCTCCCATATGATCATGTTTGCCTCCTGAAAAATAAATGCTTTTCTATATTGTTACTTAGTTAAATATTCATAATGCAACTAATTTTAATAGCTTCTGTAAGACGGTAATTTGCTTTACACTGTGTAATTCATGAACAAGTGGGCTAAAACCTTACTTTATTTTTCATAGTTCTCACCAATGCTTTGAGGTTTCTCTGTCTCCTGTTGTCCCAAGATAAACCTGAGATAGCAAAATACAATACCACGCAGTCCTCTTCTTCTCGCCCCCCATCTTGGCTCCACCTGGTTTTCTGCGTGGTACTCAGAGCATGTGTTGAGTATCTGAGCCATATTGCGCTAGCTGCTCAAGAGTAGCAACTGCAAAACTACTGCAAAAATTGAGTCCTCCTTTGGGAGAGCAGGAAAGTTGGAAGCTGGTGTGTGGTAGGAACGCGTCCTGGCTGGTGGATGCGTCCTGTAGCCCCGTAGAGGGAATTGGGATAGGGACATAAATCACCCAATTCCAGGACACTGAAGGCTTTGGGGAGAGGGAGGCAATATGAGTGACTCCTTGGATTGGCAGTTTTTCTTTTGAGGTTCACAGTTTCCCATATGTTATGGAGGCATAACAGCTAGACTGTGAATGCAGATTTTGCAGTAAAACTTGGGTGGAGGTGGATTGACTGTTTCAAGATACTGAGCTTGTGATTCTTGGCAGAGGTGTAGGTTTAATACGCAAGTCCCAAGCCTGCTGACTGAAACTGGGTGTGGGGGGTTTGTTTGCATTCTCCTTGTCCAGACTTCTGTGTTCTCTGAGGTCTCTCTTTCTAGTGGGTAGTTTTTTGGTTTTGTTTTATTATCCTCTTTGCTTTTCTGGAGTTGAGAATCAAGAGAATTGAATCTGAAAATGTTTTAATTTCTCAGCTTTTCCCTGTTTCACTGTGGTCTCATGTTTCATGTTACCCTGTCTTCTGAAGTCCCATTGGTGTTTGGTGCCAAGTATGTGACAGCTCATACCTAGCAGGAGTATCTCGGCATGTTTGTGATTAGGAAGATTAAAAAAAAAATAATCGAGTAAACTGCTACCTCGTTTGAGAATCTGCACTAATATTCTGGCACAAAAGTAACTATGTGTGTCAAAGATACAGACCGCCAGTGGAGAAAATGTAATAGTGAAGACAGTTTGGAAAATTAGCAACTTTATTAGACAATTCATGATTAATAATATGGCAAACTATTACGTTAAACATATGAAAATTCCTTATGTGACAATTCATGCATTTAATTTGTTTGCTATCTCTCTGGCATTTTAAGTGCAAATATTATGGTTTATGCAAGAAAAGCAGTGGTGGGCAATTGTTTAATGTAAAGCAAAGCGTCAGCACCATCTGGTGGGCTCTGCAAAGCTGTGGAGTGATCCTGGCATTGCTCTGGCAGCAGAGCGTAGCTGTGCACCGTTCGAAGGCAGTGGAGTGAAGGTGGAAGAAACTTTTTTATGTTTTTCCCAACGGGACGTTTTGCAGAAAAATTAAATGTCTTCAGCGTTACTGCTCATTATTTAAGCCTACTTACGATTTAAAGTACAAGGACTGTTAGGCATTTTTTTTAAAGTTAATTGTTACGTGGAGGAATGACAAGTACACTCCGTGCTAGAAATGGGGAGGTGCTGCATAGTGGAGAGTGTGTATGTGCTTTGGGCTTTTTTCCTTTTTGCGGTGTCTTAAACATACCTGCTGGGAACAAAAAAATGAAAAATAGAAAACGTCACTACTGTTGCATTTTGGACAAAAAGGAAGGTGGTCTTTGGAAACAAAATGTAATCAAAGCTTTAGTAGTATAGATGTAAAAACAAACTTAGGTTCTTCATGAGAATATGGTTGTAAAATGATGGCATCCTTGTATGGGATGGGTGGAATCAGAGTGGGGTTGTTGGACTGTCTAGGATAGCATTGGAAAGCTTATTTGCTTATTTTCTCCTTGGAGAAACTTGTATTTTCATTTACATCAGTGGTGGTACTTCTTTAAAATACTTGCCCTTTTGATCTCTGGCTTTCTTTGCAAGAAACTCTCCATAATTCTTTCTGTTGAACCACAGTCCTTGGCGAGCATTAGTGAAAGGTGAGTGCCAGCAGCAGTGAAGATTCCGCATTTGTGCGCTTGTGGGCCTGCGCTGGGCGAGCAGTGCAACTCAACATGTCACGCAGCACGTGGTGTCTGCTGAGCAGCTGCGGCGGGACCAGCTGGCTGGAGCAGGGCCCTGGGCTGATGCGGTTACCCTGGTTGTAGAGCTGTTTTGGCTGGTGTTAGCTCAGCGCTGTTCTCTGTGGGACGGTGGGAGCATGTGCAGCTGGTCAGGTTGAGTAGGTCTTCTAGCAAGTGTGGTAAAACTGGGGCAGCAAGGTAGGACAGGCGGTGGGTGGTCAGGTGTCAGCAGTGCCTGCACCTCAGGAATACTTACCAACAGTTCTTGGGTGATAATGCATTTTCCCTCTTGGATACCATGACATTGTTCTGCAGGTATCTGGACAGACTGGATCGATGGGCCGAGGCCAAGTGTATGATGTTGAACAAGGCCAAATGCCGGGTCCTGCACTTTGACCACAACAACCCCATGCAACGCTACAGGCTTAGGGAAGAGTGGCTGGAGAGCTGCCCGGCAGAAAGGGATCTTGGGATGTTGATCGACAGCTGGCTGAACATGAGCCAGCAGTGTGCCCAGGTTGCCAAGAAGGCCAGCGGCACCATGGCTTGTATCAGGAATGGTGTGGCCAGCAGGAATAGGGAGGTGATCATGCCCCTGTACTCAGCACTGGTGAGGCCACACCTTGAGTCCTGTGTTCAGTTGTGGGCCCCTCACTACAAGAAGGAAATTGAGTTGCTGGAGTGTGTTCAGAGAAGAGCAACGAGGCTGGTGAGGGGTCTGGAGGACAAGTCTTATGAGGAGCGACTGAGGGAACTGGGAGCGTTGAGTCTGGAGAAGAGGAGGCTGAGGGGGCAGCTTATTGCTCTCTACAGCTACCTGAAAGGAGGTGGTAGTGAGGTGGGGGTGTTGGTCTCTTCTCCCAGGTAACTAGCAATAGGACGAGAGGCAATGGCCTCAAGTTGCATCAGGGGAGGTTTAGATTGGACATTAGGAAGAATTTCTTTACTGAAAGAGTGGTCAGGCATTGGAACAGGTTGCCCAGGGAGGTGGTGGAGTCCCCATCCCTGGAGGTGTTTAAAATACATGTAGATATGGCCCTTCAGGATATGGTTTAGTAGGCATGGTGGTGTTGGGTGGATGTTTGGACTTGGTGATCTTAGAGGTCTTTTCCAATCTATGATTCTATGATAATCCAGACTTTGTTGAATTCTGAATTAAAGATATCCTACAGTCTTTTAACAACTAATTTCATTCTGCATTGGAACTGAAATGACACAATTTGCATTCAGGATCACCTTTTGCCCTACGCCCTCTCAGCAGACAAGAAGAAGCTAGCAAACCTCTGGATACCGACAGGCTTAGGGTCTGTGAGAAGGGTGCTTCTAAATTAACTGTTCGTACACAGACTGGTATCTCTCATCTGTTCAGGGATTTTATTGGGAGGGGAGCTGCCTTGCCTTGTCCTATGGGGTTTGGGTTTATGTTGCCTCAATGTGAGGAAGCGTGGGTTGCTATTTTCCTTTTCCCAAGAGGACCTGATGAGAGAATACATTGCTGTGTCTGTTTATTTTTACACCATAGTCACCAGCTTTTCATCAGCTCCTTCCCTCATCTGTTTCCCTTAACCCGTGCAAAGGGCCATTAAGAAGGGGACGTGGAGGTGGGTGGTTATGGTATACTGGCAACCCGTGTCACCTCTCTGCTTGTCGTCTTTAATCCTGTCACTCTCTTCCTGTCTTTGGAGGAAGAGAAGGAAACGGGGTGAGCAGGAGCAGCTCAGTGGTGTGACTGAGGATGATGATGAATGAGAGGAAGCAACCGAGAGATGTAGGGAGGAGAGCAGCCACCATGAGCTGGTTCTTGGTGTCTCACTGATGACTGGTGCCAATGTCAGTCTCCGAAGGGGCTGTAAAATGCCGTAGTTAGGAGTGATACAGAGATGGGAGAATTTGGTGTTTGATCAGGAAATGAAAGGCTTTGGGGATTTTTGTAACTTTCTTTGAAGAGGATCCTACGGTTCTAACTCACGCTTTGATTATTCCAGTCTAGATGAGATTGTTTTAAACTTGTCTGAAAATTAAAGGGAGCACAGAATTCAACAGCCCCTCTAGTGACAAATCTGGCCAGATGTTTTCAGGCTTCACACTGCCAAATAGTTATTTTCTGTTTGGAGGTAAGCACTGACTTTCCATCTGTGCAGCATGAGGGGGCAGAGAGAGGCTGCTGTCGAGGGCCTGAGCTGGAGACAATGTTGGGTTGCTCTGCCTGAAGATCCTGCCAAGTTTTGAAATCACTCCCCATCCAGCACAATCCCAGTCCAATTAAATTGCCCTGTATGGCAGGTTGGAAAACCTCTTGCTTTGTTCAAACTACAGAGTGCTTTTGTTAGGGCTTGAAAGGGTGTGATTACCTTTCTAGCAGCTGGTTGTAGAAAGTCTTGGAGTAACTGCTGGAGGTCGGTAAAAACCTTTTTTATTTTTTTAAAGTTTTTTTTAATAAAGGCTATTGATAACTTCAAAAAAAAAAAAGAAAGTATAAGTTGGTTTTGACAGTGCTGCCACATGTTCATGCATGATTCAGTCACATATTCTGAAACTACAAATCTTTCATCCTTTGTTTGAAACAGAAATGCTGGCTTGGGTGTCTGTTCCATGTCTTGCAGATTTGGGGGCATTTTGGCTCCCTTTGTACCATCTATGGTAAGATTATTTTCTGCTTTTTATGTAACTGATTTATTAAATTCTCTTAAAAGCACTCTGCTGATTTTGGTACCACAGAAGTCTATAATCCTTGAAAAATAGTTGTTTTTATGAAAAATTAAATAAAATTAATTCAGTTTCAAGAATTAATGAACAAGATGTTTTAAAATGGCTAGTATTTTATCCTTTTTGGAAATAACTTAATGTTCTGTGTTGTGTTAGTACTCATCTGTTAGTAAAATGACTGTCATATAATGCATTCCGTACTGCTAAGGCCCACTCAGTATCTGAGTTTTTAGGCACGGAAACAGTTTTCATATGAAGCTGTTTCCATGACATGACATTTGTTGGGTTTCTCTGTTCTACCAATACATGGATAATTGTGCAGATTGCTGGAGTGAGAAGTTGCAGCCTGTAGGTTGTGACTGCAGTTCATATGGAGCATATATATTAAGAGCATGAAACAATGTTTGGTTTTTACTGTGGATTTTTTATTTTAGAAGTCTCTTAGTCCTTCTGTACCGTTCGTGGTGTTTGGAATCAGTGGACTGTCAGCAGGATTCCTGACTCTTCTTCTGCCAGAAACACTAAATAAGCCAATTGCTGAGAGCATTGAAGACCTCCAGAGTCCCAAATACCAAGTGCTTAAAAACGAAGAGACAGAGTAATTTTTTTTTACTGTACCTTTGCATTATTTTCCCTCTGTCTTACACAAGCCATGATTTAGTGCATACTGTGTAGATTGTGCATGAATGAACGGGTGCATGAAGTTTTTAAAGCCGTCTTTCTCTTGCATTCAGTGGAGATGAAATTTATTCTTTGTTTGGCTCTTAAAGACGAGAAGGCTAGCAGCTTTCACTTTTGTGTATTATATTCTAGGTAAATTAATACTATTTTGTTTCCTTAAAGGAAGGCAGTCTAAAATAATAGAGGACAATGCATTCAGCAACACACCTGTGCTTTTACAGTAGAACAACTAGTCATATTTTTCATATGTTGGATTATGCCTTCTTGACATGTTTCATAGTGGAACACAATTAAAATTCATATATATCTGAGGAAGTGTTTTATCATTCATTAGTCTCTTGGATTACAGCTGTTTAAAGTCTTTTCCTGTTGTTGGTATGCACTAAGTAAAACTTCTGAAGTGGGAAATGAAAGTTTTGATTGTTTCAATAAGTAATAGAATAGAAAATGTGAAGTATATCCCCTAAGTTTGGGAACGGCTTCCCCGAAGAATTAGTTCTTTTGGGGGTTGCGTGCGTGTGCAGAATTCCTACAAGAAAGGAATTATTAGCTTAGAACTAAGCAGGCTTAGTGTAGATACAAAAGAATATGTGGTTTTCTTATGTTTTTTCTTTATGTGCTAGCTTGTTAATTATCTGGTAATTATTGTACTTAATAGTGTGTGTCGTATGATTAAACTGATTATGCTTTCTTTTATGCCTAATACATAGTAATACAGCATTCAGTTGAAATGGAAAAAATGTATAATTTTTGAGTTCTTCAAATAGCATTTAGCTTCTGATTTTTAAAAAAAATCCATGAATTCTGGTTTTCACATTTAATATTAGCCTATAAAATAGGACAAGAAAAATAAAACATGTAAACTGTTTTTCAGTAATTATTTTTCTTCTGTCTGACAGGCAAACCAGTTAGAAGAAAACACTTTAGTTTTAGAAGGCCTGTCTGTGGTGGAAAATGAAGCCTCCACTGAGAAGGTGCGATAACCATTGAAGGGCAGAGTCTTGCTCTATATATCTGACTGGAAATGACGGAGGACTCATGTATAATGCTGTTTGTAGCATGCTGAACAGTTTTATGTGAAGGCAAATTGAGAAGATGGAAGAAGTTGATCAAAGCTTGTGAGAAAAGAGGTGACAAATCTGTGCATTAATTTAACGACTTGACAAAAGCATACTTTGGATATTTGGACTTCTGTTGCTTCTTAAAATGAAGTATTAATTTATTTTACAAAATGTAATTGCTAGCTTCAGATTAAGCTATAATGTTGTAATTGAAGTGATGTGTATAATTTAAAATTTAGATGGCCTTATATATTCAGGCAAGCTGTAATCGTGAAAAGTAACAACACCCTGTACATGCTAATTTTCTCTTCAGGGTTTTTTGCCTCTCAGTTACGGTATACCTCACAGTGTGTAAGAGACCAAAGATTTTTATGGGTTGTTGGCCTTAGTATGTTGAAAGCTGAAAGGAGAATAAATGGATTTTATTGTGGGAGTAAGTAATTTTTAATACAGTTGTACGTGAAAAGATATGTAAAGCTAAAAATAATGCTATATTGGAAAAATGATGTCAGGCCTTTAAGAGGTGCATTTAAAGGAGAGAATGAAGTAACCTTTTAGACAAAGGTTATTAAGTTCTAGCTGTACATGTGGAACTATAAATTATTGAACATGAGTCACATATTGTGTACTATATGTAATAACATGTAATCAATACATTTCATATATGAATTGGAAATTCTTCCTACGAAGGGAGCGTTGTGTGTGTTCGCTAACAGTATATTTACGTTGGAATGGATACATCACAAATGTTACAGTTTTTTGATGGCCTACACAATTTTGTTATTAAAAAGAAAATTATTTAACATCTGTATTAGGAGTGCTGCTTTTTCTAGGACGTTTACCCAGCCTTTTTCAATAATATTTGTATAATTTTGATTTTGGACCTTTATCTAATGCATCTGATACGAGAAAGGGTATTGAAAGGCCTCTGTACTTTGAGCAGGTTCCACAGTTAAATAATAGTTTTGCAAATGAACACACACCCATATAAGTGTGCCTGCACTTACACACACACACGTGCACAGATAAGCACACGCAGGTTGCTCTGCCTGGTTGCCTCACTGAGATCTGTGCTGTGTGTAGGTGTACCAGCCTGTGTGTGCCTTACAAATAGCCTGATCAGGTTCCCAAAAGGTGCAATCACAACAACATTTAGGTACTGTTGACTTAGAGGTGGACTGTGTTTTTACTTAACCTCTGAGGCTGAAGCTTGGTGACAAACAGCCTATAGAATATGCTGCAATCCTCTATCTTCTGATCATTTGTTTATTCATCATTTTTGTAATGTTTCACATTCAGAACTAGAATAGAGTTTGTGAGGTATTTTTTTTTCTGAATTATATTAATGCCTTCCATTGCATTAACATTTATAACCATAGTCACTTCTTACACATCTTCAAAGGATAATTGGGTCAGCAGGGATATGGTAAAGACCAAGTTTTGTTACTGTTGACTTCAATTTTTTTATTACAAGAAATAAAATTTAATAAGAAATAGAATAATATAAAGTTGTATTCCCAAAGCAGATATAAGACTCTAGAGCAGGAGGATCGTAAAGGTACCATTATGTGGTGGGAGTCTGGTTTTCCCTCCTGCCACATGTATCAGGCTGTACCAGGGCATTTTTTCTCTGCTTTTTATTCGGCATTACATGACAATTAGGAAACAAAGATCATTTACATTTTGAACATGCTTATTTCTGCTTTATTTGACCTGGAATTAATGAATTCTTTGCCTGGGGTGACTTCTGTGAGTTTGGTGGATTGATGACCAGAAGGGTGTGCGTCCCGAAAAGAAGTTAATGATATTTTCAGCAGCCCTGGCGTGACTCATGGTACCTGAAGCTCTCTTCATGAGTGTGGGCCAGTCTGGAAACTCATTTGGTACTTTGTCTCCAAGATCCAAAGGAGAATGTGGACAGAAACATTGACTTCCATTTTAACTTCTTATATTTTCATTTTAATTTAACACCTTGTTTGACTTTTACTTTAGATATCCTTGCTGCTATGTTTTGCTATTGCTGAGAAGTGTTTTTCCAGTCACATGTTTAGAAATAAGGAAATTCTCTGCAGCTTTATTAAAAATATTTTCAGTTGGACTAATGCAATCAGTGCATTATATTTTACAAGGTCCTAAAGTTAAGAAGCCAGCTATGTCACTCGTTACCCTATCTGTCATGGCAAATCAGAGAAGGCAGCATTTTTGGTCAAATAACTACTTTTTTTGAGCAGATATCTTTCCTTAAAGCTTTCAACTTTGTAGAATTAGAAACTCTTCACTTACAGCAACTCTTCTGCCTGTTATTTTTAACGAAGACAAAACGATTTTGGGGAGGAATGCCCTAATAAATTCTTTATTCGGTGTGAGACTCTTATCTATTGCTTTCCATGTCTCTAAAAAGAAGAAAGAGAGCTGAGTTAATTTAAGTAGCTTAATTATACACATTAGGTCACAATCACCATCCTTAAGTTTCACTTCTAGCTTTTCCCTTGTGCTTTATTTGTGTGTAGAAATTTGATAATGTTGCATCTGCACTGTTCATCTGTTTCTGTGCTAGAACAATGCCTTTAGTGCTTTACTACTCACTTGTGAAATAGCTTTTATTTCTTTATCTGTTTTTAAACTGATTTGAAGTCTTTACTTCAGCATTTGAGAAGATTCTGCGGCTTTCTAGATTTTGTTTTATTTCAGCTGCAAATCTCAAGGTTTGTTTTTGGTTTTTTTTTAAGGATTGGCTGCTTTGCACTGTCCTTAAATACATCCGTGATGCTCACAGGTTGTCCAAAGAGAAAGTCTGAACTTATTTCATTTTTTTCACTCCTTTCTGTGTTTCACCTTTAATCTTACTCTGTTTTTCCCTAGGGAGTGCTGGGTTTTTTTTTTCAGTCTTAGCTGCTAAGAGTGCTGAGCAGAGGCAAAGCTTAAATTTCATTTATGCTGCCTACGTTTTAATGCCATTTTGCTGTCATTAGGCAATATTTATCCTTTAATTCTGGGTTAGGTTTGCTTAAGCCTCAGTTTTCCCTTTGTCAGAGGAAGACTATCAATTGTAAATATTCAAAAATACTTTTCCACTGCTCCTCCAGTTCAGGCTCTGTTTTGTATTTTGTTTCCCGTTTTGTTGTTCCACGGCCCTTCTGGTGACTGACTCGGCACAGAGAAGCAACGGGAGTTTGGCTGAATCTACATTTTCCTGGCTGGCAAATATCCTCTGCTTTATTTTGTCATCAGCCAGTGATACACACCCCCACACATGCACCATGTTAAAAATCAGGTCACGTATAAAGGCAGGGCTTGAGTTCCTTTTTCCAGAAGGTAAACTTTGTCCAATATTCACGTCAAGCTCATCTCAGTGATCTTTTTCATTATCCCAGTTGATGTTTCATCAAAGCTATTTCCTCCTTTGTTGGAGCGCTGTATGCTATTGCTTGAAGTGAAGGCTATGGATTCATTTTTAGCATTTATCCTTTTTAATCTGAGCAGTGAAGTACAAATAATCCTTTGCTTTGTTGACTAATACTCTTGCAGCTAAGCAGCAGAGAAAGTGGGAGGTGAACTTTTCACACTACCATCTGTAACCAGCTGGTTCTGTCATTCAGTTTTTAGTTTGCTTGAGGCAACTAACTATATTGTGTATTACAGCATGCAAGAGATACAATTTTTTCCATGCAGTGAGTTAGCAGCAGTTCTTTGGAAAGGTCATCTTTTGTTGTATCACTTGCTGCAGGAGACGTAAAACTTCCTAGAGATGATTTTTGATAGATGCAATCCTTCCATTAGAGTTAAAATTGTGAAAATAGTGGACAGATGTACAGCTACAGGCAAACTATGTCAGTCTGGGATGATCTTTTCTTGCAGCAGCAGAATTTCTTTTTACCAAGTCTTCCAAATCTGTAAAGAACTGTGTGGGCTATAACGTGCAGTGGGAGTACTGTTTGTGCCCACCTGAGGAGGGTGGTCGACCACAGCAGCTGGAGATGTTCGTGAGGGAAAGGGAACAGGAATGTGGCTGAGAAGTTGAAGAGGAGGTCTGGGAATCCAACTATGCTTCCAACTCCTGCATACTTGTGGTGTGACCCTGAATTAGGCCAGACTCCTTTTAACTTGATATTAAATAGTTACAATACTTTCTATGCTAGATGAGCTCCTCTGGATAGTTTCCTGGTTTATGAAACAAGCCGGTATTTGGATAAATAAACCAGAAAACAAGAACGTTGCAGCAATTTTGATAGCTTGTGAAAGCACAGTACAGCTCCGACTGGACTGCTTTGACTGCGGGTTCCCACAGCGGTTCAAGGAGATCTGAAGCTGTGCAGGCTGATGGCTTTTCTTGGCTTTTCACCTAAGAAAGGGGCGTGTGAAGTATGGTTTAAGTGACACCATCCCACGTAATAGTAACCTAGTGGTGCTAATGACAGGTAAGGCTGAATAGACCGGCTGACTGTAAGTAGCTTTTTCAACACTTCTGTCCCTTGGGCTGAAAATTTCTCTTTTGTCTGCCAGGTAACAGTACTGCCAACATTCAGTTGGCTCTATTTAAGTGTCCTTGTCGTGACACGTTCCAGGAAAAACTGGTGATTACATGGGTTTTAAACTCTTTTCAAAGAGATTCTGCATGTGCAGCACCTTATTTCTTGTTTGTCACAGCCTCACTCACATCATTTTCTACCTTGCTCTGCACTTTTTCCCCTGCTATCCCATCCACAGTGATGCAGGGCCTGATTGAATTCTCATCTCTCTACTGATGCGCGAAGGAAAAGAAAGAGACTGCAGTATATTGCTGGCACACCTCAGGAAACTAGAATCTCTGTGCATGAAATGAAGTTACTCCAGATGTGTCCAGATTGAAAGAAATTGCCATTGCTTTTCACCATCCCCTATCTCATGGTTGGTCAGGTTTATAAATGTTGGTGTCCATATGCGGTGACAGCTGGCTCTGAACATAGTTGCAGGAAGCCCGGCTTCTGCCACCAGGTTTCTGCTGCACCTCCAGAGGTATTTCTTTTGTTTCAAACCATTATTTAATCCTTATGATAGTGTATGCTATTGCTCATACTAATGTCCCCTCCTTTTTTAAGGCCTCCTGATATCTTGATTTCAGGCCTATGAGATGGCAGTTCAGCAGTCTATCATTGCATTATGTTTGTTTTCTTTTATCATTTTAGATTTGCTGCCTCTTGGTTCCACTGGAGATACCAATGATCAGGAATAATGACAGTGAATAGGAATGCTTAACCTCAAGATACACCCTGCAGTTTAATGCTATATATCTTTTGTTGTCTGGTTCCTCTTCTTTTAAAAAAGTTCCGATTATTTCTGTGAATGGGCGCTTTTCCAGAGCCTCTCATTTTATGTCTGTCTGTGGCTTGAAATGGGGTAGGCAAACGGCTTGAAGTGCTGATGTAACGGAACTCCCTCAGCATATGCCCAGTTCTACGTGTGCTGAGACCTGCCGACAAACCCGCAGCTGTCGCCTCTCTGAGGGGTGGGAGTGACCACTCTGACTTGCAGGAGCATGTCCCTGGCTGTGTCTGAGAAAATTATTGCTCAACCTTCCCTTTAACTAGAAAGGGGGATCTCCAGTGTAGAATTCCTAAGTTGTTTTGATGGGATTTGAGGGGTGTTTTCAACGCGGAGGTTTTCCTGACAGATTCCCCCATGGGCATAGTGACCCAGCTGGTTGGGTTAGAGCTGGAAACCGGCTCCACCTCCTGCTACCCTTGCGATGGTCCCGCTCCCTGGTGCGGGAGCTGCGGTGGGCCAGAATCAGCTGCCTGCCGCTCTTATCATTGCTGGTTTGCTCTGCTCTGCTGGACTCCTGAGCTTTCCTGGAGACTGCACTTTTGCTGAGCAATTTCTTGGTATGTACCTCCAGAGAAAGTTCCTTCTGCCGTGGTTTGCAGAGTTTGTCCCAGCTGTTGTGGCATCCTTTGAGTGTAGAAATGGAAACATTCTTAATGGAGTGCTGTGGTTGTGTGCCCCTGTACTGTGCTGCCTCGGGGCCTTCGGGGCACAAGTATGCACAGGGCCAGCTCAAAAAAATAGCATCATGAGCAACTTCTGTGTCTTGGAATAGTTGGCCGCTTGAGGTGGTGATCATTTCTCCTTGCTCCTCACCTGGAGGTAACTTTTTACATTCGACCTCGTAGTTCTTACAAAAAAAATAAAAAATTAAACGCACTCATTAAAAAAACCCAACACGGGTAAAACCAATGACTTGTGCAGCAGTTTGTCATCTCTGCTGAAGAATGTGTCACAGAAAAGTAAAATTGGCAGCAGGAGGGCTCCTGCAGTCATGATCTTAGCAAATTGCTCTGGATCCGAATTGGCTATTTTTTATCTTTAATCCTAGCGGTCTACCAGGAAGGAAGGAAAATAATTACTAATGACAGATTTTAGTTAAAGTTGATTTATTGGTGGTGGAACTAATTACACATTCCAGGTGTTCATCAGTTAAGCAAGACAACATTTAACTATCAAATGTTCCAATTACAGTGTGGTTAATTGAACGTGATTAAACTGTTGGGTTTACAAACACACAACTAATTACACATAATTACACTTGTAGTGGGTTTGTGGTAAGCATCATGTAAGATATATGTGATTTTTAAAAATTGCTTCTTTCTTGTAAGAAACTACCTTATGCTTGTACATTAATATGTAGGTATTGGCAGCTTGCTGCGTTTTTAAGCCAGAAATCTGCTGTGGAAAAGTTGTAGTGAGATACTGAATTAGCAGATCGGTTAAGAACCCTAAAAAAGGTGTGGGGAGAGTGGAATCTGCTCAGAATTTGCAACTCTTGTGTGAATTGGTAAAAGCTGGTTGTTCTTTGCTATTTAAATTCTTCTGCTATTAAAGCAGAAGCAGTTTTTTGACATAGTAAGATCAGTGCTCACGGGGCGCTGCAGATTGCTGGCTTGTCCTTGGCACCTGCCTTGGAGGAGACATTTGCCGAGCGAACTGGGTGCATGCCGGTGGAGGGGGAGAGCCTCTGAGGAGGGGCAGCAGGGTGCTGGTGGAGGGGGAGAGCCTCTGAGGAGGGCTGGTGGCTCTGAGGAGGACTGGCAGGGGGAGAGCCTCTGAGGAGGGCCGGCGGGGCTCTCCCGGGGCGCTGGGCCTGAGGCATTCCCTGCGGGTGGGAGGCGGGTCCGTCTCTTGAGGAGAAGCGGGTGTGGCCCCTTCCCGCCCCACCCCGTGGCTCGTGGTGGTTGGCCCCTGCCTGCAAGATGGTGCCCCTGGGCAGGGTAGGGGCAGGCACGGTGCGAGGGTGAGGGCGTGGTCGTGGCGTCGTGGGAGTCTGCCACCTGCCACGGCCTCCTGCCACGTGGGTGGGGGTTTTGCTGTCGGTTGTTGTCCTTCTGAGGAGCTCCTGGTAGTTTTGCCACGTGTGAGGCCTCTCTGGTAGTCCTGTATGGTTTAGTTCCTGCCCTGACGGACACACGTGTGGATAACTGGATAATGCTTTTGTTAGGAAAGCTGTGTGCTGCACTGTACTTGTAGTGAGGGCTGTTGTAATCTCTGATTTGCATGAAGATTCAATTTAACTTGAACCACGGAGAAAGAGGCACCAGGGAAAACGGGCACTAGTGCGGGAGGGGGTGCGATGGCGCAGTGCGGGAAGTGCTGTGAAGCGGTTGCCTCTGCCGGCGCCCACGGGCATGGGGCAGCCGTCGGCAATGCACAGTAACAGCAGGCAGCTCAGGTCAGGAGCCGTGCCCTTTCCTCCTGAATCATTAGCCAGCGTTAGCCTAAGCGTTAGTAAAGAAAGCAAACGAAAGTCAGTAATTGTAAATAACTTTAAATGGCACTTTTTTGTTTGAAGTCTGTTCTGTGCTGACACAGGTGTTTTCTCATTCTCTCTTTTTGCGCGCACAATTATGTACCAGCAAGGGAGAACTGTTCCTCATCTAATTGAAATTTATCTTTGTGCAGACATCCAGGGCCAGTAGGATATATTGGAAATACTAAAACTGTGGATTTACAACTGTCCTGGGTTTTCCTGAACCAGGAGATCACTGTGTGAAGTGACCTTGCCTTTTTTCCTGTCCTGCATTGAGATTGAATTTTGCATTGGATTTTCCTGTCCTGCTCAAGAGAATTGCCTGGGCTGTCAAACGCAGCGCTGAGAAGCAGTGTGGCCGTGCCGGGTGAGCATCCAGCCTGGCAAGGCCCCTCATCTGGGGAGAAAAGACTTTTCTTTTCATTTTGTGGATAATCCGGAGCTGGCCCTTGGGTGGAGCAGGCTTTGCTCTTGTCCCCTGGCCTTGCTGGGCTCATGTCCATTTTCCTACTGGTTGCTAGAGAAATAATTTCTGTTTAAATAACTTATTCCAGGGGCAATTAGTTGCTCAAAGAAACTAATGATGCATGTGGCTGTGGCTGGCAGATCAAAGCGTTCGGATGGGGACTGTGCCAGCCCTGAATTGGTGCCATTCTGGGAAGAAATGGGAAAACAGGAAAAAGAAGGTTAGTGCTCCCCTCACACCTTCATATTATTCTTAGCAAAAAATGCAAACAGAAAAATATAACAGCCCTGAGGATTGCCACATACTCAGATTTCCTTGTGGCCGATTCCTGGATGGATGTCTGCCTGTCTTCAGGCTGGCGAGCAACCCCGAGGTGAGCTCCAGCGAGTGCCAGCAGGCTTTGTCAGCCTGGGCGCCTGACAAATGTTCAGGTGGGTGGCTGCGTGTGACACCCGCAGTGCCTGTGATGGTGCCCACGGGAGCGCGCTGTGCACAAAGCACAGGGGCTTCTCTGGTGCATGCTGATGTGCTCCTGAACATTGCCCAGCAGGGCTCCTGGTAGCCCCCTGCTGGTTGCTGTGTTAGCCATGGAGGTCTGGAAATGGCATCAAAAGGTTTAATCTTTTTTTTCTTTTCATGAACAACAAATTGCAATGAAATAAAGGAGGGTGAAAATAAAATTTTGTTCTGTGCCTTTTAGGCAGTTTTATACTTCTCTCTGACAAGAAGGCTAAAAGAGCAAAATAATATTGACTAAGTGTCTGGTCTTTACATAAGGGCTCTTGAAAGTTAATCAATCTGCTTGTGCTCTAAACAATGTTAGCTTTTCAGTTCAGAGGGGCTGGGGAAAAATTCACCTGGCTTTTCGGGCTTTAAGAGGATGGCAGGTCTGGAAGCAAACTATGATGAGCTTGTTTGCTTGTGCCTTGATGGGATTAAGATGGGATGCTCTACTGTCACTCCGATAATGTTTTCTCTGTATTTAATTGACCATTGCAGCTTGTGAACAGCCCATTAGCTAATGTATGCTTCAGAAGGCTAATGCTGAGTGGCGATAGTCTGTTCATCTTGCATTTGTTACATAAAAACTTCAGGTAATTTGAATGAGTTTGGGGCAAGAACGGCAAAAAGACAGAAAAGTGGGTTTTCTCTTTGCACTTATTAATATGGATCTATAATTTGAAGGTTTTGGTGAAGAGCATTAAAATTTATAGACAATGGAACTGCAAGGGAAAACAAAATTAATCCCTATGACTTAAGTGATCACTGAAACTTTGTTCTTGAAAAATGAAAAGGGATGTAAAAGTCTTTCTCACCTGCAGACTGCCCCCGGTGCTCTGGCCCACCTCTGACCACATCTCCCTGAGTGGGCAGGCAGAAGAAGGGTGGCCTCTGGCTCTATGACAGCCGTAGGGAGATTTGGCTCGCTTTGGAAAAAGAGCCTGGTGATTTGCCACCGAGCAGAAAGAGGGGCCCTAAGAGATGGGGAGGAATGGAAACGGGTCCCTGCTCGGGGGGACAAGAGAATCTCCCCCTGGCCTCCCTCACCTGCCCAGTTACCCTTAAGCAACAGATATGGGGCTCTGGAATGTGAGGGACCGGCCACAGAGGATGGGGGTGTAGGTAAAGCTCCATCCAGGGGGTTGCCCAGGACGAGTCAGTCAGCCCCACGTATTATGACTGCCTCGGCTAAGAAAAAAAGCAGGGTCATTGTCATAGGCGATTCCCTTCTGAGGGGAACAGAGGGCCTGATCTGCCGACCGGACCCATCCCACAAGGAAGTCTGCTGCCTCCTTGGGGTCCGGGTTAGGGATGTTGCTAAGAAACTCCCTGGTCTGGTGCGGCCTTCTGATTATTACCCCCTCTTGGTAATGCAGGTTGGCGGGGACGAGATAGCAGAGAGAAGTCCCAAGGCCATCAAAAGGGACTTCAGGGCACTGGGGCGACTGGTTGAGGGATCAGGGGCGCAGGTGGTGTTTTCCTCCATCCCATCAGTGGCAGGGGACAGCACTGAAAGGG
>Ga0065711_1029853_pt1 | contig 34593 bp, 33 predicted proteins | sample Hoacrofraction12_FD_59098 | JGI IMG/M metagenome (GOLD analysis project Ga0065711, IMG submission 59098) | Hoatzin crop microbial communities from Cojedes, Venezuela - Epithelial fraction 12 v2 (version 2) | ecosystem: Host-associated > Birds > Digestive system > Esophagus > Crop | place... | reverse complement strand
ATCCCCTCACGGCCCGCGGTCGCCATGGTGACGCTGCTCGGGGAGAGGGGGTGGCGCTAAAGCCCGCCCCTCGCCCAGCCCCCCCCAATCAGCCTCTCCGCTCCCCACCACCTCCCTCTCGTGGCGCCGCACTCGGGGCTCCGTCCCATTGGCCCACGTGTCAGCCCACCCGCCCATCTCCTCTAGCCACGGCCAATCGGCCGCAGCCACCGCGGCCCTGCGGCAGGGCGGGGCGTGGCGCGCGGCCATAAAAGCGCCGGGCGGGCGCGGTCGCAGCCCTGCAATGGAGGAGATGTGGGTGGTAGTGCGGAGCCCCATGCAGCGGCACCCCGAGCTGCGGCTCCGAGCCGCGCCCGCCTGGACCGTGCGCCGCCTCAAGGCCGAGCTCCGCCGCCTCATACCCGGCGCGCCGGTGAGTGCGGGGCCGCTTCGCGACGCGGCTCGGTCTCGGGGCCGGCCCCTGCTGAGCGCTGACCCGCTGGGGCTTGAGGGGACTGACCGGCCGGGCCGGCTCCTCCGCACCGCTGTTTGAGGGAAAAGCCGGGTGTTTCAGGCCGGGCTGTGAAAGAGACGGCTCGTACCGCGTGCCCGGGGGGTGCTTTGCCCCCTCCTGCCGCTCTAGGCCTCGGCGCCCGTGGGCTTGCCCGTCGCGGTCCTTTCTCCCCCTGGTAGCTGGGTTCGGTGCGGGCAGCTCCCTCCGTGCTGCCACGCGTGGATGGGCTGCTGCCAGCGGGGTGCCGGGGTCCCGCGGGCTGCCAGCTGTGTCCCTTCATGCTTGGTGTGCACTGGGCAGAGCGAGTCATCCTGTCCTTCACTTGCTTTCTTCAAAGCCTGAAGAGGACCAAAAGCTGGTTTATTCTGGGAAGCTGCTGCTGGACCATCACTATCTGAAAGACTTGCTGCCAAAGGTATCAAAAAAGAAAAAAATCTTTTATGGTGTGCTGAAATATATCAAGAGGAGTGATAGTTGTTTAATGTGTCTTCTATTATGTTTTAGCACGGGGACTTGCATGCTCTGCATTTGGTGTACAACCTCAAGACTCCTGCAGATGTGCAAGAAACCAACGTGGAGGTACTTATGCTAAGTTAACAGATGTCTTCGGGTTGTGACTGAAAATGGGAAGCATTAACCGGCTATTTTAAAGTTCACCGACACCATGGCTTTCTCCTGCTAGTGCAATGGCAATATTGCATTGTGCTAATTTGGCTAGGAATGTGAGAACATATGTGGATTAAGCTGGGTAAAAAATTGACTCTGCAGTTCATCAGTAAAGATTCTTGTGGCATCTGTTAAGAAATACCAGCCACTAAATCGAGCTGTACCACGATGCTCGGAGGAGAAACGCCTTCTGGTAAATTCAGTTTTATTGGGTAGTGTGGCCTGCGTCCCAGGCTCCTCTGCACAGAGGCTGTGCTTGTGGGCAGGAGGCATGGTGGTTGAAGTGGAAGCAGTGATGGTCTGCATGTGGGGGTGTAGGGATGAAGGAAGGCTGCCAGGTGGAGACATTGGAACTGCTCTCCTGAATGCATCAGCCTGCCCTGAGGAAGGCGAAGAGCAACCTTGGTGCTTGAACCGAGTACTTGCTGGTCTTACATGCAAAAGGCCCAAACTAGTTTTCACCTTCAAGTGGGTGTGGTAGGGTGTCTAGAGGTGTGTTTCTATTGCCTGTTACAGGCAATCTGAGCTTATCCTGCCCATGCCTGGTGGGTGCCAGATGTGCGCCAGCTTTGGTCTGGATGCTGTACAGATGTATTGCTACAGAACAGCTCCTGAATTCTGTGCACAGCAGTTTGTGTATGCACGTACAAATTTATGATAGCTAAAAAGCAAAACTCTTGAGTGTAGTTCCTTCTGTATGATCTAATTACGTTTTTATAACCAGATGCATGCAGACAGGTCCCATAAAAATGACTAAACACAGGTGTAGATCTGGTGAAAGTGAAGAGTACAGTCAAGTCCTTTTTAGGTGCCTGTCATTTTTAAAGGAGCTTTAAAATACTGATGGAAGTGCTTGTGGCATCATGCCCGAGAGCTGTGGCAGTGCCTAGAGGTGCCATGCAGGGCAAAGTGCGTGAGCTGCGTAGCAGTTGTAAAATGGGAGCGTATTCTGTGTGGTGTAGCCTTTTTGCATAAGGCTTGCACAATGTCCTGGATAAACCTCACAAACCACCTTGCTCTCCCTAGCTTAAAGCTGATCAGCCAAAGTTACTGTCAGAGGGGAGTCCAGAGCAGTCTGTGTCTTCCTCATGTGATGAAAGCCTGAGGGGCTCTTCTGATGGCCAGTCTTCAGCAGAAACCAGTATCAGGTAAATACAATTTTTATGTACATCACTAAGATTTTTAAAATGTTAGCTTTATGTTGGATGCCAGCTCCTCATGCCACATGTGCTGTCTTAAGCCCATAGAATATAGGCCAAAGGTGATGAGACTATACAAAAGCCTTAGTGGACATCGAAGCTAAAGGAAAATGCAGTGCTGTGTTAGTTGAAAATCTTCCCTTTATTTGAGTGGATAGAGATACCTTTAATACTCAAGAGGGAAGAATTAATTTTGAATTTGAATGCACAAAATGGCAGAATCTACTTGTGTTGTCCTGTAATAAATGACTCTTGCAGTTTGTCCAGTATTCACTAACGAATGTGTTCAAATTTTGGCCAAGGCTGGAAACAACTCGGCATCCCTTCCAACGTGTGGCTCCTGGCTTCTCGGCTTACTCAACCTACGGCATGCTGCAGATGTCCTGGTTTCAGCAGGTGTACGCAAGACAGTATTACATGCAATAGTAAGTTTTCTGTCCAAAGCTACCAGCAGAAAGTAGAAACTGTAGTACAAGGAAGTAGAGAGCTTCTGGCAGTTGTTCCTTTCTTGGTGGTGGCTGGAAGGCCCTTTGTTGTTGTAACTTAGGCTGGATGGTGGGGGAGTGCCTCTTGCTGTCGCGTGGTGCTTGGCTCAGTGTTCAGGCCAGTGGTTTTGAGTCTTGCACACAGCAGATCTGTGACTGTTTTGATTGGGAGGATGGGTGTCTGTAGGGTGAATCTAATCCTGCTGATGGGCCTTAGCTCCTCACTGTTTTTTGACTGCTTAAAGTAGCACACTGACTGGAAATCAGTGACAGCGGTGAAGCTGAGGCTTGCAGCAGCCTTCCAGACTTCTAAGTTCCTCTGAAGATGTTTTTTTGTGAAGTACTGAAACTGTTCATGAAGTGGAAGGTGCTTGGTTTGACTTGCTGAAGTCACTATGCAGCTGTTGTCATGGGTAGAACTAAAACTTGTTTTTAACTCTTCTGTAGCCTCTAAATTTGATGCTTTCTATGTGCATGTGATCTGACTCTATATTTAGAGGGACAAATTTTCGGTGCCTGTGTGAAGTGTGAAAGGATTTGACTAAGCCTTATCCTGTACGTCACGTTCTCTGGTTTCAGCTTGGCTTCTACTGCAGCATCTGCTGACCCATCCCATGCACGACGTTCTCAGGAGATCCCAGTGACACCCCCGGCTCCTCTCCCAGACCCATATCCTGCACAAAATCAACCTGGAAACCAGAATGCTGCTGCCCAGGTTAACGCAGGGGCCAACCAGAACCTGCGGATGAATGCCCAAGGGGGTCCCCTTATGGAGGAAGAGGAGGGTGGCAACCGAGATTGGCTGGACTGGCTCTACTCAGCAACACTGTTCTATGTTTTTGTCAACATCATCTATTTCTACTCGAGTCTCAGCAGGTTCCTCCTGGTTATGGGTGGCACTGTGCTGATGTATCTGTAAGTGTATGGTGGTAATATTTACTGTTGTATTCAGAGATGTTTCAATGAGCTCCGTGCTGTGGTCAGCCTCGCGGCATTGGAGTTCCGTGTGACTTGTGTACCTGGAAAGGGTGAACTGCTCCTCTGTACTGGTATAACTCAGGATTTAGCAAAAATATAAGTGTAGCCTGTACCTGGATTAAATTAAGAATGGATGATGGTGAGTGATCTTACTGGTTTTTGTACTAATGCTTCTGGTGTGGCTGGCTTTCCTTTTTGGAAAACTGCTTGAAACCCGAGTACCTCTTGGTGTAAAGCCCTAGCAGCTCGGCAGTGTTGGAGCAGGCAGACCTGTGGGGTCAGTGCGGTGACTGGCAGGTGCTGCGGGGAAGCCAGGCTGTCAGGTCTGGGCAGAGGCTCACACCGGCTGTCGAAGCCATGTACGTGTGCGGGTTTTTCTGCTGTGTTGCCTCTCCAGGGAGCAGACAGAGCTAAACTGAAAGTGGTGTCCTGAACTGCCTCCGAGCCTCTGGAGGAGGCGAAAACTTGGGATAAGTCACTCAGAAGCACAGTAAAGGTAACAGGCCCTCAGATAATGTGCTTGGGATGTCTTGTCTGAGAAGGATAATCTGTTCCCTCGAATTGTGATCACTGGTCAAAGAAGTGACACAGGCCTCTGAATTCCTGTTGGTAGGTCTAGGAGTTGAAACTGGAGCAGCTCAAATGATCAGCTCTTCCAACTTCTATGCAGACTTGGAGAGGGAAGGTTGATTGCTTCATCAGAAGTTCTTAAATTTTACTATTGATAATTCTAAACTGTAACTTTGAGCAGCTCATATTCTGTGTTAAGAGGTGCAGGTGGTATGGAGATACAGACCTTCTAAAAAGGTCTATGTGGCCTGTTATCTTTTGGTAAAAGTGCTGTGTTTTGCAGGTTTTTTGTTGTGTGCTTTTGTAGGGTGAGTACAGAGGAGTTACCCAGGGGCATACACAGCATGGTAAACAGGCAGTGTGCTAGATAGACCTGGATGTAGTGCTGCTGGCTTTGAGTGTGAGCAGATGCCCAGCCTTCCGTTACCTCATGGTGTGCTGTGAACAGGAGGCTTTGGAAGTGCTTACTGGGTCAGGGCAGAGAGCCCTTAATATGCCAAACACGCTGTCTGCAGTCCTGAGTGGTCAGATGCTACCTGAACTGTTGGTGTGACAGGAAGGAGTTGTGTTTAAGTGGTATTAATAACAATCTGGCCTTGCCCAGGCACCATGTTGGATGGCTTCCGTTTAGACGAAGACCTGTTCAACCCTTCCCAGGCAATGTTCCTCCTCAGGCTGCTGTGAACCAGGACCAGAACAATAACTTACAGGTATTGTCTTGCTAATTTTTTAAATCACGAGTATGAAATCCTCTGAAGCTTTACTTTCAGTTTACTAATTACATGTAGTAGCAGCAAAAACTTTTTTCTAAACTTTTTCAGAAACTATCTTCCACGGGGGAATAATTGCCAGCCTGAGTTCCCCTTTGGTGTAGCTGATTATTCTGTAGAACAGGGGATTTCAGGCTGTTACCTTTTAGTGGTTTGTGTCCTTTAGGGTGTTGCAGTGGAGAGAGTGGTCTGTCATGGGCTGAACAGGTTCCGTCACTGGAGACGGGGTTTAGGCTCGTACCTCAGTGGTAGGGTCTGAGTACGCAAGCGGTCAGTCTTGCATTTCAAGCTGACATGGCTGGTTGATGCCAGTGGAAGTTCATTAGCTGTAAATACATACGTAGTTCACCAATTTGGTGCTTTGTGTCTGTCCTAAACAGTGTTCTTGGACACATGGCATGAGTTGGCCAGTAATACTAGCCTGCAGCTTGTTTTTTTTGACTTTTATGGTTGTCTGGGGATAGTTGCAAGCTTTTTATATTCTGACAGTGACACCTGGGTAACAAAACATGCTGTTCTACACCTGATTGTTCTAATGCATTTCTGAAATGATCTCATTTACCAAATACCCTTTATTTTGGCAGGGAGGAAATGCAGACAGAGCAGATGAATCGGAGGCATCTCCTGACGAGGGACAAGCTTTACAAGAGCTGCAGCAGGCTAACCCTTCGTTTATGAGCACGGCGTGGGTTTTTTTCAAGACTTTCTTTGCATCCCTCCTTCCAGAAGGGCCTGGAATGACCCGCAACTGACTTGCCACGAGTCCACTTGTCTGGAACTGCGATGGGCCTTGGTCTACCTGAGCAAATCGGATGCCAGCTCCAAATCAGGTGTTGAGAGCGGATGGCACTTCCTCTGGCTGTCACTGACCCAGCAAACGAAGCTGCAAAAAGCCTTAAATCATTACAGCCTAGAGACTGAGATGCTTGCCCTCGTTCCGAATAACTTTGTTCTGTAGCATTTGTGAGGTACCTATGTAGAGGCTTGGTGTTGAAAGCTTGTGTGCTAAATGCACAGGCTTGAGCAGGTGTGGGAAAACGTTAGAGAAGCAAATTGCTTCTGTGCAATGTGATTCCTGTTGGAATGTTTCAAATGCTATTTAAATTACACTGAGTGTAGGATCTCAAAAAAAAATTTGCTAGATACGCATTAGCAGGTTTTTAGGAAGGCTCTATTGTTAAATTGCTTCAACAATAGTTTAAATTTCCTGTGTAAATATTTTCCTATGAAGGATGTATGGTGCAATTTCCTTGTTGGATGAAGTAGAGGGCTATAAGACAGTGACCTCTTGGTAAGCAGTTACCTTGGTGGAGTTGCAGGCTAGATTTCACGTTGCCACATTCAGATAGTTTAAGCTTGATGCTTAATTTTCTGCCCTGCCAAATCATGGGAGAAGATGTGTGTTCAGCTCTAGCAAGAATTTATGCAAGACGTAAACTTCTTCACTGCTTTTGGATGCAAAGTTAAAGCAGTCTGATGCCTATATTCAACTTTGCATTCTCACTCCAGAGCAACTCTTGTATTACTTCATTGTGTTCCCTTTAATTTCTGATATGGTGAAGGGATTTGACACCAATAAAATTTGCAGGCATTGATATCCATACTTGTGTACACCGTACAGCAATTGGAAGACTGCCTGTGCAAAGCACAGGATTTGCTCTCACCTTGGTTGTGTTGCAAAATCATAAATGAGTTGGGATGTGAGGGGGGGAAAAAACGCTTGCAGAGCCTTAAGCTTGGATCCTTGCTTAACTGTATTCCTCAGCAACCTTTAGCGTTTCAGGTGCTTTAGCTAGTTTGTAGCTTGTGTTTGCTTACTGAAAACTGCTGGCACAAAGGCTGTGGACACCCTGAAGCAGGGAATTCTGCAGGTGTTGGAAAGCTTGGAATCTAACCCCGCCCCCACTCCCCAGCCCAGTCTGTGACTCCGCGTGACAGCCAAACTGGTGATGCTTGGTCTTGCCCCTTCATATCAGACTGTTGGCCGTGGTTTGTTGGTGTTACCTGCAGTAGCAAGTTTAATCTTAATGATGTGGTTTGGGCTTTGAACAATGATTTCCTTTCCAGGCATCTCACCCTGAGTAGTTTTTCTGCTATGTCTTCAATTTGTTGGAGACTTGGGGAGGGTGGGTGGGACAGAGCGGTAACAGTTAGCGGTTAAGTCTTCTGTAAGTACTTATATGAAATAATTTGAGAGGAGGTAAGTTTTGCTACTTTGGGTATATTCTGCATAAGCCTTTGAGCATGTTCTTGGTGTTAGTATCCCCTCTTTCTTCCCTCGCTAGTGGTAAGTCTGCCTGTGCTCGGCACTGCATTTTGAGTGATGCGTTTTTTTCTTCAGGGTGTATCTAACTGTCACTTGGGTGTCTCTGCAAAGTGCCTGAATCACCTGTGCCTGGGCCCAGTCTCTGGAGGAGAGGGTATATCTTGGCAGCTAGAAATAAACTGGTTTGCGGTTTAGGCAACAAGCACTGAGTGCTGGATTACTTGTGAAATGCCTTCTCTGAGAACTTGCCAGAGACAGCAAAACATGTTGTAGTCTTGAGGGTTTTGCTACTCCTGCAAGCTGGCAGGTAGGTTTAAAATTAGCTGGAAAACTAATTAAGTGTAGCTAATGTCACAGGAGGGATGTAGCGAGGCTTCTCGGCCTTAGAGAATGTTAGCTTAAGGGCTTAGTGCAATGTGTGCCTTCACAATCAGGGTGGAGAGAAGCTGTGGCTACAGCAGAGGACAGTGGGCAAATAATGTGAAAGGAAATATTGTGTAGTTGTGCAGAGACAGCTGCTGGTGCTGCACCCGGGCAGGAGCACCACGAGGTGGGAGCTGTGCTTGGCCAAGGGCTCCGGGCACTGGTGACTCTGAGCCTGCCTGGTGTTAGGTGGAGCTGGGTTACTGATGCCTGGCTGGCAAGGACCTTGGCTGCTGTGGTAGCATCAGCCCTGTGCTGGGTGATGGTCAGGTGGGGATGGCAGAGGTGTGGGAGCAGTGGAAGGAACTGAGGTGGCTCAGCCTGGAGGAAGGGTGGTGTGAATGTTAAGGTATGTCAGTAGTGATGGCAAGGAAGGTGCTGTAGCCTGTATGCCAGCTGTGGGTGAGGCAGTATGGGCCTTGAATTAGTTGAGGGGATTCAGGCTGGAAATCAGGAAAAAAAAAAACCTTGAAACTTCCAGAGCAAGGCTGCTGAAAGAGCATAGGAATCCCAGAGAGCTTTTCTGGGAATAGCATGACCCTGTGCTGGGACCAAAGTGCTGAAGTTGCAGAGAACAGAAGGGGCGAGGAGGCTACAGGTTTAGGAAGCTGGGGTTGCCTTGGCTTATGCTTCAAGCTGTGTGATTCTGCTAGTTTAAATCCTCATGCTTGCAAGCATAGCTGTATGCAGATGCACTAGTGCAGCACAGCTGCAGCTAATGTGTTGTGGTTCAGCCATGGTGTGCTGTGCAGGGCTTCTCTGAAAGCAGCTGTGTTGTGCAGGGTGGCAAGGTGAGCAGCAGAGTAAAACCAGCTTCTCTGCTGCTTCGTCTCCTGAAATGCTCTGGCAGCTTCTAGTTGAGAGCAGGTCTCTGTCCTTGCTGGAAAACAACTGTTGAGGGAGAAATGTACTGGCTGTTTTATCTCAGCCATTTCACTGCAGAAACTTCTAGCAGGCTGCTTATTGAAGGAGTCATTGAAGTCCTGTTTGTCACCAAGGGTGTGCTCCTGTTAACTCATGGAATGTAAATCTCCTGAGAATGAGGTTGTTGCTGAGCAGATAAGCTGGGTGGTGGGGTGCTGGCTTCCCCTTTTCTCCAAAGAGCCGTTTCCCTTGTGCACATGCTCGTTGTCCCTGTTCTCAGCAGCCAGGGACATCCCAATGGCTGTTGATGTTAGTCTCCCTTGGGTTCCTGCTGTGATCTGTGTCTAGCTGTGGGATCTGTAGAGCTGTGTGTCCAAACTGTCTCTCCTTGGAGAGGTCAGGCCAGCTGGAGGACATCCCAAGGTGACTGACCTCATCCCAGCCCCTCTGCTTCATAAGAACAGCATTTGAAATGTCTGCTAGTGTTTAATGTTGTCTGAATATCAAGTGGAATGATGTCATGGAGGTAAAACCAGGTCTGGTGTATGGCCAGGGTCACAGACCTGTGGTTGAGGGGCTTGAGGCTGTTTAATGCTCAGCTGTCTGCCAAGGGGGGTCAGGCGAGTGCTGGGAGATGCTCCTTCTAGGCCCATGTCTTGTGTCTGCTCACTGGCCTGTGCTGCGGAGGAACCACCCAGAATTTCTAATGTTAGCACTGAAAGTTGTACTTGTTCCTTTTTCAGTTGGCATTTGGCAGTGCTGAATCAGGGCTGCAAAAACACAGCTGGCTGCTCTTCCAGGCTTCAACCCTGAGAAAAGCCTGGGCTGACCCAGGGCCACCTGTGTGTGCTGGTTTATTTTTTTGGTTTTTGGAGGTTGTTATGGGTGGTGCTGGTAGGGAAGAGATCAGGTTGGTTTCAGGAGAATTTAATGGAAAACCATGTGAAATTTTTTCAAAAAAACCCCTTGTTGGTGGCTCACCCTCCCAAGTGATAATCTTGTTAAAAATTTCACAAGTCACAAATTTCAGTTTGTGAATTTATTTTCTGCCTAACATCCAAGCCTGTCATGGCCACAGTCTTTAACTGTAATATCCTCCCTTCAAAGCTGAGTCTCTCTTCAATCCAAGACTGCTGCTGCTGGGGTTTGGCAGCACAGCTGTGCCCGCTGCAAGGTGTGAGGCCTTGTGCTGCCGAGCGTTGGGTCTGTGCGGGACGGGAGCAGCTGGGTTTGGGCTGGCCCTCTTGTTGCAGGGCTGGTCTGTGCTGGAGCCCGTCCTGCTGCCCGAGCGGCGTGTGGCCAGGCTCCCGGGCAGCCCCTCTCAGGAAGCAGCTGCAGGGTAACACCGAGCGTTTGGGTCAGCGCAGCACAAAGATTAACGGCGCTGCGATGTACTTCTGCCCTGGATAGTGTGGGGAAAAACAACCCTGGTTACAGGACAGGCCCCAGCAAGGTGCTGAGCATGTGTGTGTGCGTGGCCTTCGGATAAACCCTTACACAGCAAATCTTTATCAAAACATCTTCCAGCATCCCCTCTGCAAGCACCACGCAGCAGCTTGGGCACTTAACCTTTCTTTGGGGTTTAAAGCCTGCCTCCAGATAGCCGAATTTAACCTTTCTTTGGGTTTTAAAGCCTGCCCTGCCTCCTGTTCGCCTGACCTTGCACTGGGAGGAGGAGGAGGGTGGGCTGCTATCCCTGCTGCCATGGCCTCTTCCTGGTTACTCCAGGGCAGGGATGCTCGCAGCATCTCCATGTTCCATGTGCTTTTGCTACTGTAGGCGGAAAGGCTCCAGCCTTCCTGTTCTTGCTGGAGGTCAATGCCCGGCAGTCCCCTGTCCTCCCTTGCTCTCTGCTTGGGTCATCTGCTGGCACAGCCTCTGAAGCTGGCCTGCAAGGGGGCTGTAAATGCACTAGATCTACCACGGCCAGCACACTGGCTCTGGGTTCTTGGTCTTTCTGTCCTTACCTACCCTTAGATACCAGTGGCAAATACCCTGTATCAAAATGCCCAGTTTCCCCTTCATGCTGGTGTGAACTGCTGCCCTGGGCAGAGGGGTGGTTGTGGCTTTGGGTCCTGCTCTGCTTTCATTTAGTGACCAACACCAGCCTCAGCATGGCGGCTTCCCTGTTCCAGTGTCTCCACCAGATCTGTTCTGGTTAAACTTAAACATGGTCAATGCTCCTGAGCTTGTGACCGAAGGACAGACCAGAGCTGGTATAAGCCTAAAGCTTCTTGAATTTAAATCTTTTTGTAACAGGTCTGTGTCATTTGCAGCATCCCTGTGAAGATGCCTCCTACCCAGGGTGGCGAGGGTCTGGTGGTGCTGGCCTGCCGTGTGGGAGCTGTGCTGCTGTCTTTTAAATGTGCCTTCAGCATGTAATTGTTCATTTGCAGTGCAGTACTGGCTCATAGAAGGCAGCCTGTCCCGGGCCTCTGTGCTGCTGGCCTGGAGATGCCTGGAGGAAGCCTGCTGATGCTGGGTTTCCCTCAGGTCAGTGACCGGGAGTGCCTCCCGCGGGTAACTGCGGCCGTTCACCTCCTCAACTCAGGAAGAAAACAGTGTGTTGGGGTGAGGGCTCCTGGAGGAGATGTGCTCGCCCAGCACAGGGATGATGAAGCTTCTGCTGGGGCAGGAGGAAGGCTGGCACCTCATCTTGCTTAGGGGGTGCTCCTGCATCATTGCCAAGGCTTCACCTTTCCCTCTCTGTCAGCCTTCGCTGGCAAAAGGGTTCGCGGGAGCTGCTGTGAGTCTCACTGCTGAAGGAGCCTCCCTGTGTTTTGTCCTGGAGCTTGTTTTGGGATGGCTCTGGCACCACAACAGGGTTGCAGGGGGATGGGGGCTGCAGGGCAGGTGTGCATGAGGAGTGGATGTGAGTGTGGGTTTCTGATGTCTCCCACATAGCAGCTGAGAGGTTAGGTGCGTGGAAAGCTCCAGCTTAGTGGCTTCTTCCCCACCTGGAAGGTGGCCAACAAAAGATAGTGCACAAATCGGAGAGGCAGAGAGCATCCCTGCGCTGGGGTCATGGAGCTCTCCAGGGATGTGGGGAGATTGGGTTCACCTGAGGCAGCAGGAGGGACCCCCTTCCCAGGAGTGTGCCTCGGTTTCCCCACAGTATGCCTCAAATCAGTGGAAGGGGGAGTGGTTGGTGGTGTGGGTACCTTTGGAACAGAGCTTTGCTGGAAAATTGCTGCAGGGATGCAAAATATGGAATATTTCTGTGAAAAGAGCAAAAGATGAACTGGTTGGAGGCAGAGCGTGAGGCTGCTCTCCTGACTTTATCCCCTCCAAGTCTCCATCCCCCTCTAGCTTTCTCTGCTCACCTCCATGTGTGCATGTCCTAACTTAAAGCACTCTTGGCAGGAGAGCCAAATCCTGCAGCCCGAGTGCCTGCTGCGGGAGGAAGGCAGTGTCTGACTTTAAGGGTGTTAAGGAAATTATAGGAAGATTAGGAAATGTGTGATGAGTTTTGATAACTGGAGGAAGCAGGTCATGTCCTGCTTTGAAGGAGGTCTGCTTGGAGGTACGAAAGCAGCCTTTGCCAGTCAAGAAGCAGTCGATCTTGTTGGTGCTCTCTGCTCTGGCCGAAGATGCTCCGGGCTGGCAGGATGAGGCTGGGGACCTTTGGGATGTTGCTAATGCTTGTCCATATGTCAGCAGCATGTGAGTTTGGGCCCTTGCCTTACAGTGTCACTGGGATCGTCTGCAGGATGACCAAGCCTGCGGCATTGCTGCGTAAGTGCCTGCGGATGGGGCTGTGAAATAGGGTTTCTCTGCTGCTGTGGGTTTATTTGCAAGGATTTGGGGTGCTCTGTGGGTGGGGAAGAATAATTAATGCTTTGCAAAGGGTGGGAACAGCTCTGTTGCATCCCCTCTAAGAGTGGTACCTGCAGAGGAGAGTGCTGGGCCCAACTAAGAGAGGGGTTTTCTAGAAGGAAAAAAATCCTGTACAAGCGTGTGCCTGACGGCGAGGCTGTAATGGACTGGATAATGTTAGGAAAATGGGTACGGAAACTTGAGGCTCAGAATTTTTCCTTTAGAGACCTGACAGCTGACTGCAATACAAGTAAACAGCAACAGGGCAAAGCACTGGGTAAAGTCAACAGCTTGTGTGGTGTAAGGGCGAGCACAGCCTTGACCTTTCCAAAATCTGCCCCTATGACACAGGTGAGGAGTATGAAAGCTGGGCTTGATTCCCTGGGAATAAGTCCTGCTGGTGACTGTTGACCACATGCTGCTGTCCCCAGCTGCCACAAGTTAGGGGGGTTTGGATTTTTTTAATTTACTCTCAATCTTCCTTAATCTGATGGAAATGTCTTGGACAAAACTCTTCTATAGTGCTTTAATCCCGGGTGCGGACCCGACTGCAGCCAGGAGAGATTGCAGTTGGCGATCTTTGCCCTTTTCTTCCACTGACAGTGAACCAGGAAACAGCGCAAGTCATTCAAGCAGCGTTCAGAAATGCCAAATTCCCAAATATCACTGGGGAAAGGTCCATGCGGCTCCTCGGAAGGGTGGCTTACGGGCTTACCAAGTGAGTGGCTCTGTGTCTCTGTGCCGGGGAGGTGCGGGCTGACCGATGGGAACAGAAACTGGCCTTGGACAGAGCTTTGATCCAGCAATTCCCCGTGAAAGCAAAGGTCTGGACTGGGACAGACACGCTTTCTGATGTGTGCCTTGCAGTGTTAAGGTTTAGGCTGCTGATGTATTATTTAAGAGCTCTTCCAGCTCGGTGGGCAGATGGTGAGGCAGTGCGTGGAGCATGCCACTGGCAGTGGAGATGGGGAGCTCTGTCCCTGCAGGCTGGAGCTCCTGGGCCTCTTGCTGACAGATGGTGCCCATGGCACGTTGAGTGGCAGAGGGGACCTGGCCAGGGCCACCCTTGTCAGCAGGGTGTCACTTGGCCAGACTTTGTGACAAACAAGGCTGCATTTTGCTGTGTTACTAACATTCATTTGAGGACAACAAATGCAACAGTGCAACCACAGGATGGCTTTCTTGCTGTGACCGCGGCTCATGTGGCGCTGCCATAAAACAGGCTTGGTTCTGCAGCGTGTTGCTCGGTGCTTCCTGTCTGAAGCATTCCCCCCTCCTATCCGAAGGTCGCAGGGGAGGAGCAGCGCACGGAGACTGAGCAAAAGCACTGTTGTCCTCGTGCGTGGCTCCTGCCATTTGCAAAAGCTCCTGAGTCCAGAGCTGGCACAGGCCCCTTAGACACCCCCTGTCCTCGGGAGCAAACCTGTCTCGCCTGGTCACAGAAAACAGCCCCAGGGGCTGGGGACAAACTGGGTTTCTGTTGTTTCTAGCATCCAGGTCAACGACTTGTCCATAGAGCGGAGTGAGGTGGAGCTCAAGGAGAACGATGCCATTCGCATTGCCATTAAAAACGTGACTGCCTTCTTCAAAGGGACCCTCACCTATGGCTATGCCGGGGCCTGGTTGTAAGTACCTGGGGGCTGGTCGCTGCCAAGCACCATGGCCCCAGCTCCTGTTGCAGCCCACAGGCAGGACCAGCCCATGGCATGAGTGCATGCGAAGAGGCTGCGCTCCTCTGGCTCTCTAGCAATGGCAGCATCGCTTACTAAGCGAGACAAGGTTTTACGTGTCAGCAATGCTGCTTAGCCCCATCATTCCTCTTCTTGTCTTGCTTTCCGCCTTTGTCTTCACTGTCGCCCTGTGCATGAAGAGACAAGGTGGCCAAAGCATACAGATTCACTTCTTCACTCCCCTTCGTTGCCCTATAAACTTTGAGTGGGGAGAAAGGGGCTTAATGCTGCGAAGGCGGTGGTTTGCAATGATTTAAAGACAGAGTATTTGAGACGGGCTGCTGCGGACCGGGGTTTTGGACACTGCAGTGCAAGGACCAATGTGAAAAGTGTTCTGAAACCTACCCTGTGGCTGGTGTGCGGTCAGGGAGAAGCTGCTCCCAGGACAAGTTGCTAAATGTCCTCTCTTTTGCTCTTACAGCATGCAGCTTTTTCATTCAGTGGACTTTGAAATTGAGTCTTCCATTGACCTCGAGATAGACATTAAACTGAGTAAGTAAGGGCTGAGGATCGCTCATTGTGGGGAGTCTTTGTGCACGTACTTCTTCCCTAGCAGCGGGATGGACCGGGTGGTGGGTAGCGAGCCCTGACCAGCTCTGCTCATCCCCGGTGATCAGATGGTGTCCAGAGGCTGGAAGCGGGTCTCTGCTGCCCTGTGCATATGGGCTAGGAGACAACGTGGCCCTTTAAGTCCTTATAGTTTTAACTGATCAATCAGAGGAAGCTGGTATAAATAATTTTCAGCAAAGTAATGCTGATTTACACCAGCAGCAAGTGAAGAACAGTCTGGCTTTCTGGACTCTCTTCAGGAACAGCTTTTCATCTCCTGCTGCTTGAGATGACTTGAAAAAAACACGGTGATATTTCAAAAGAGTAAGCCAAACAAGGGTTTTGGTACACAAGGTTTGAACGACCTTATAGTCTACTCTTCCAGCTATCTCCAGGTCAAGGCCCGAGGTGTGCTCTGGGAATCAAAGCCTATTCCTCAGGAAGGTCAATAGACTTAGACTAGAAAGGGACAGAGGCAAACTACACTCGTCCACCTCCTATGAGGGATGAGAAGGAGGGGGGTTATTACGTGTGCCTCAAAATACATTTTCTTGGTAAGCTCCCAGGATAGAGCAGCATGAAGGTCTCAGTGACAGTATATTGCAATTTCCAAACTTTTTGCAGTAATGACTTAATTCCCTCCCCACTCGCGTTTGTGGGTTGCACATACAGCCCAGGTTCTCCTGGGTGATGTTAGGGGACAGCCGAGCCCCTGCTGACAGAAGCCAGTGAAGCTGGCGGGTAACCAGATGAGGGTGAAGAAGGGTGCCTGGTAGCTGTGAGCAGAAACCCTCCATCCAGGCACAAGGCAGCCCCATCTGCCTGGACTCTGCAGGCTCCCAAGTCTTTTGGGAACATCCCCTGGGAGGTGTGGGGAACTCTAGCTGCCCCTCTGCAGGGATGCCCCACTCTAGGTCTGCAGTGTCTGTGAAGTGCACTTGTCTTCCTCGTTTTGGTAGCAAATTGGCTGTTTTTAATTCTTTCTTTCATCCTGTGCAGTGTGCCAGAAGGACCAAGTGGCTGCCGACGCCTCGGACTGCTACCTGACTTTCCACAAGCTGACACTTCACCTCCAAGGAGACAAGGAGTGAGTCTGTCCCCCTTCAAAATCGGGCTTTGCTTGCCCACCTGCTGCTCCCTGAGTGTTTCCGCCTGAGCATCTCCCACAATGGGGCTCTTGACTCGGTCCCTGTCTTGCACAGGCCAGGCTGGCTGAAGCAGCTCTTCACTGACTTCATCTCCTTCACTTTGAAGCTTGTTCTCAAGAGCGAGGTAAGGTCAGCTGCTGCCTGTGGAGGGAGGAAAGGTCAGTCTGTATGCTACGTTCCTCCGCACACCTATGCCCACAAGATAATAGCGACACACTTTGTGGATTCTTTTTATTATTTTTTGCAAGCACTCAAAGCCCCAGCTTGGACGAGGGGGGAGGTTGCGCTGACACTGGGATCTCTGACGGTGCCAGGCTCTGACCAACAGCCCCCAGGTCTCGCCATGCAGCCCAGCTCCACTCCACAACCCAAAACTCTCCCTCCACCATCAGTGTTTTTTTCTCTCCTTTCCTCTTGTAGGTGTGCAATGAAATAAATTTTCTTGCCCAGTTGCTGGCAAATTTTGTACATGATTCAGCAGGTAAATATGCTTGGCTTTCTACTTTCTTTACTTGCATGCAACTTCTAACACTTGAGCCCCAGCAGGGCAGTAGCCACATCCATCAAAAAAGTCCTTTGAAAATCTATATGGGATGCCAGGCCCTCAGAACAGCAAAATAAGCCTTAGCAACGTTCTGCTTTGAATTTTCTGCCTCAGGTTGATTTTTAAGGATGACTGCACGGGTTGAAAGGTACTTTTCAGTTCATAAGCTATTTCTCCTTCGTCATGCAGTGACCAGAGATGCAGGACAGCTGCGGAAGGACTGGTGTTAGCTAGAGCAGGAGCACGCATTGGAGCATTGAGGCTGAGATACTGCAGCATCTATATCTGCCTGCTGAAGGTTTTCCCATGATTACCAGTCCCAGATATCAGGGAAAAGGAGCAGAATGTAAAATGGAGAGTAATTACCCATGTTTCCCAGTGGAGAAACCGAGTCAGTGCGCAGTAGCAGGATCAGCACTAGTACCCAAAGGAGTTGGGCCTCCGAGTCCCATCCCCATGTCCTTTCGTAACTCCCAGTCACCTTCTGCAGCAAGTCCTAAAAACGAGGGTCGCAAGCTCTGCTTAAGATCATATTTCTGATGTGAAGCTTTTGTTTTCTTCCTGCAGAAAATTTTGTCCAGGATGAGGATATCAGACTTGATATCTCCCTTGCATCAGTTCCTTTAATAAAAGCAAATTACCTAGAATCACATCACAAGGTAAAGTAACCCTGGCTGCTCTGAGACCAGTGCTTTTCTGGTGATGATGCTGGTGGGAGGGCTGGTCTATCTGCAGTGTGGGCTGATGCCAGCCCTTCACCCAGCTGGGCAGCTTGCTTGCTGCTCGGAGCCCAGCCAGGCAGGCCTCTGCCTTGCAATGAAAACATGGGTATTGATATTTTGTCCTGTCTCCCTGCTGCTTGTCATGGCCAGCATGCTTGTTTTCCTTTGAAGGGCCTTGTCCTGTACAAGAACTACTCTGACGTCTTCAGTGACTCAGTTTTCTCCCCGTCACTGCTGCCTGAGTCCCGAATGCTCTACTTCTGGCTGTCCGAACACATCCTGGACTCTCTGGCTTCGGCAGCTTTCTTAGATAAACGCCTGGTGTTGACCCTCAGTGCAGAGAAGTTGCAGGTGACTATTTCAGGGTTGTTTCTCTCCTGACTTCATACATCATGTTTTGGGGACAGAGCAAAAATTTCTTGAAATACTTTTTTTTGGTGAGAGCTTGTTTCTGTAGAAGATAGAAATCTATAGCTGGTCGCTACATGTGATCCTGGTCAGAAATTGGTACCTTTTTAGCAAGTATGTGCTACCAGGTAGTGCTATCTCTTAGAGCAACAGCATCAGCCAATTGAAAACTTGCCCTCTGAGGTGTAAAGTGACATGGTTTTCTGTGGGAGGACTGAAGTGACTGAAGTGGAAAGGGAGTGACCTCAGGAGGAGCTCAGCTGTGCCTTTGAACTGGCTGCAGGCTGCTGTGGCCTACCCAGCCAGCATCAGGGCTAACCACAGCTGCCTCTTTCATTCCCTGCAATCTGTTTCTGTTTGTTTCTGAAGGCACTGTTTGAAGTGGAAGACACGGAAGTGCAGCGGAAGGTGGTGCAGATGGTAACCGTATTTTATGTCAAATGAGGAACTCTTCAAATATATTCTGTTGCACTGCAACATCTCAGTGTCTTTCCCTCAACTCGAGAGTCTTGGGTGGGGCTGATGGGGGAAAACCAGGGACTGATGGAGAAACTGTTGTGCTTTGCAAGGAGGATTTCTCCACCCTCCATGCTGGCATGACTTCCCTGAAACCTAGCTCAGTTATCGGGCTTGTGTGGACTGGAGGAGGACCTGGGGACTCTGAAGGGGATGCAGCTGTGTGGAAAGTTGGCATGTAATTAGGGCGTGGTATGGAAAAAGCTTGACTCTTCTGTTGCTCCTGGTTTGACCAGATTTTTCAAGGCACCTCCTACAATGACTCTGCAGCCAAGGTGTGGAGTCTTGCCCATCCCCAAATCTCCCTTCAGCCTGAAGGGACAGTTGTGAAGTCCTTGGTAGCAGTGGAGATCAGCATCTTTCCCCCAGCAGAAGAGCCCATGACGGTTCTGTACATGGAGAAGGTCAGTTCTTGCATCTCCTGACTGTGAAGACCTTGGGAGAGGCTCTGTCCTGAGCCAGGATCAGCCCTGGTGCACAGGGACAGCAGTGGCAGGGAGCCCTTTGGGAAGGGTGGGTGGCTAAGCCACGGGAGGTGGAGAAGGCATGTCTACTCCTTCTAACACCCCCATCTCTTCCCCTGACATTTGAGGCTGGGAATGATGATAGTGACACCTCTTGCTTTAGGTCAGCCCATCAGTGCTGTGCAAGGCGGTAAAAGCAGAACCAGAAAGCTCTGATGGGCCCCCATTAACCGGTATGGGACATGGCGAAATTACTTTAGCTGAGGTATTTTAGGAGAGAATGAAGGCACCATGGGAATGCATCTATTTTGAAATCTCCTGGTTCCTAAATTCTAGCTCTGGCCCCCACTTAGAAGACAGCTGTCTCTGAAATGAAGGTAGAGCTCTGCAGAATGCAAGGCTCAAAATATAACCTTCTCCTCTGTGCGTGTCTGTATGAAAGTTCCTGGTTAGACTGTGTTTTACCCCACACTGCTTTACGCTGAATCTAAGCAGGCAGCAAAAAGAAACGCCAACAGCCGTGCCATCATGGGTAACATCACAAAAAGGCAGTACGTTTGTCCAGCCTTGTAATTATGGGCTGGTACAGACATTAAACACTGCACAAAAGCAAATAATTGCCTGAGGGTAGACCAGATTCTTTAATTTAAAGGGTTAAACTGTAATTGACAATAATTCTCTCCTGCCCTCTGCAGGTATCCCATGTTAGCCAGGTGTTATGGGGAAATACACATGGCTGGATTTTGTGCTCTGGGTCATATCTTAAAACAAATTTCTGATAGGACTGCAGAAGCACTGAACTCCAGGTGGTCCCTAAAATTGTAGCTCTCAGGATGCAATCTGTGCCTGACCTGCTGCACATCTGGTTGTGCCCTTCAGCTGGATCACAAAATGCTCCTTTTAAATGAATGTTTGCATACAGGCAAAAGCAAGAAAAAGAGCCTAAATGGCCAGAATTCAGAGACTGCTTTCTTTTTTTATTTGATTCTAAATGCAAACACTGTGGTGAGACTACTTGTGGCAGCCCTGGGCTGGCCTCTCCACATCTGGCCTGACAATCTTTCATGTTGAAACGGATGGTCATTGGGCAACAACACCCTATGGAACCACTTCCTTCCTTATGCAGTATTTGGCTCACAAAATGGCAAAAGCATCAGTCCTGTGGCTGAGCCAGCCTAGAGCCTCACAGACTGAGGCTGTGGTCATCAGGGAGGAGTTCACTGCATGCAAATGGAGAAGGAAAATGCTGACCTTCTTTAGTAATACCTGGAGGTAAAGCCAGAATAATGCTGAACACCGGGTCGTAGAAAGTAAACCAGAATTTCCAAATGCAACCCCCTGCTATAAGGCAAGATGAGGTACATCTCAGCTCTGCTGTTCCTCTCCGTGCAGGAAATCACAGTCACCATCCAAGCTGCCTACGCAGAGAAGAGACTCATTTTGCACCCTTTGGATTCCAGGTTGGTACTGTGGTCTCTTGTGGGTTTCATTGCCTCTTCTAGCCCATGCCTGAGAGCAGCACAAAAAGATGATTTCTGCAGCCCTTATTGACCTTTTTTTCCCCCCCCATTTTCCTTCCCTTCAGGATAGAGTTTAAAGTCTTTAAATGCACAGCTGATCCAAGTGGGGTAAGTCCGAAGTAAGTATTCTGTAGGCCATTTGTTGCTAAATGACGTCTTTAAAACATTTTGGTATCAATTTTGTGGCTTTCAGAATGAACCATCCATAAGAAACTTCCTGCAGACAATGATCTCGGTTGTCGGGATCCCAGAAGTGATTTCAAGTGAGTTTTCCCTTTGGGGATGCGTCAGCATCCTCCGTAAGGCATCTAACATCAGATCTCCTAAACCTAAGCACTGAAAAAATACATCAGTAACCCTGACAGTTGGGGGGGGGGAACCATGTTACTGGTGCAAATTTCTGCTTGGGGAATGGGGAACCCATTGTACATGGCAGGGACAAAGGAAAAGCGAGTGTTCTGTCAGACCGAAGGTCATGGGGCGTTGGGGCACAATTAGCCTTTGGCAACAGGCAGACAAGGTTGCAGTACATGATGAGCAGCAAGCCAAGATGGCTGTACCCATAACTGGGTGGGTTTACCGATTCCATAGGGATCGAATCAGCTTTGACTTCACTGATGAACAGCAAAGGGCTTCATCTATTTGAGATCAGAAATCCTGAGATCATCACAAGAAAGGTAAGCAGAGTTCAGAAACACCTGACTCAAAGCCCTTGTGGGGACCGTGACACAAACTAATATAATACTGTTTTTCTCCTCCTTTAGGGATATGCAATTGTACAACTTGACTTTGGTTTCCCGAATCATTTACTATTTGATTTTCTTGAGAAAATATTATAGAATTGATCTCTTCATAAAGGACTGCAGGAACTTGTGTACAAACAGAAAGATTGTGAACCAATTAAAAGATGAGCTGATTTAAATCGGCTTCAGTTGAATTTTCTTTCCTTTTCCTGAGGAAATGCTCCAGTTTCCGTGCAACTGTACTTCCACGGAGCCTTTCCTCTGTGAAGATCTTGAAGCCTGCACCTCTATGCACAATACTTTTTCAGGATCTTTAAAGGACTTGTGTGCTTAGGAGTGAGCGTTGGACTCTCAAAGTGCATGGGCTCTGCATTAGCATTCACGGGAGGCAGCAGAAATGGGCTTTGCTCACCTTCTGGCATCCTTTGTTACATTTTGGAAATGTAGCTCCTTTTGTGCTAATCCTTGGTTTTGTTTCTACTGTGAGCCAAGGGGCTCCTGACTTGGACAGACCTCAGCAACTCAAATGACATTACCGATATCCAAGTAAGCTCAGAACCAGTTATGCTAAAAGACCTGGGTCTGGCTGAAGAAAGGAAGTGGGATGTAAATTCACAGTGCAGTACAATAACGTAGGGATCTTATGCCTTGCGTACTTTCTTTACAGAGCCTGTAGACTCTGTGTACAGCTCCAGGCAAATTGTTCTGCCTGTGTTGTTGAGACAGTGGGAGCGAACTTGAGAAAAGCAATAAAAATTACAAGGAAGCCAAAGAGATTATAAGAGAAAGTGTAAATGTCTAGTCAGACAGCAGGTTCCTGTTCCTTTCTACTACAGTGCAATAATTTATCTGAAGTGGTTCAGTTATTTTCCTGTACCGGTTCATGCTTCCCTTTTTTGAAGTTGTCTTTTCACTTGGAAGATCTCAGATGACAAACCCAAGACTGTAATGGTAATCTTGTTAATGAAGGCAGAGGATGATGTTCTACTCCCACACAAAGTGATATTAAATATAGGGCTTCCACAAAGAGCCCTGCAGGTGCGTAGCAGGATGTCCTCAGTTTCTTGGGCTCGCCGGGCTTGGTGGCGGCATCCCTTGGTGTTGCTGTGGATGTCCTTCCCCAAGGAACAAGCCAGGCTCCTCTGACCAGCTCCTCTCCCATCCCTCAATGCCAGTAGACACCAAGCTCCCCCAGCACTTCCTTGCTTCACACGACTGCTAGGTTCCCCATCTCCTCTGTGGTCAGGGGGCCAGGGCTGGTGAATGAGAAGATGTGGTCCATGGGCTGGGCTGGCCTCATGGCATGGCAGCAGCCAAGTGGCATGAAAGGTGTGACACCATGGTGTGGCCAGCGGTGGCCTTGAAGAAGCCCTGGTGCAACTTTCCACCTCCATTCCCCTCTTCTTCCCATCACTGTCTTTGCCAGCTGTTTTGGTAGCAGCTCAGGGCTCATCCTTTTTCCCTCCTGCTCTAAAAGCCACCAATGCTGAGGTGACATTGCCAGGCAGAGAGGGGTAATGTCTGCTGAAGACCATGGGAATGGGCTTCTGTTGACCCAAGGCCCTCTGCTTGTCCTGAAGGACATCCCACTAAAGCAATGAGCATTAATAAAGAAAAGGGCAGGAAAAAATGCCTTTTTTCTGCCTCAGAGGTCCCTTGCCCCCTGGGGGTCCTGAGCCCGCTCCCCGTGGGGCTGCAGCACCCACCACAAAATGGAGGCCAAGACCCTGCCGGGCGCTGGGGGGCCACAAATGGCGGCGCAGCCCCCTGGGTAACCGGGCGCTGAGGGGGTTGCGGCGGGGCCGCGCCTCGCCGAGCCGCTGCCCGGTTCTCACATGCTTTCCGGGAAAAGCGGCTACGCCGTCGGACGCTTTCGGTTCTGGGCGGCCGCGGCGGGGCGATGCCGAGCTGCCGCCGCTGTGGGAGCGCGCCGGGCCGGGCTGGCAGTCGGGTGAGTGCCGCGGGAGGGCCGACCCCGGGCGCGGGCGTCGTGCTGGGGGACCCCAGGAGGGTTGAGACTGGGGAGGGTGGGGTGGTGATGGTGTGTTTGTGGCTTTGCTTCCTCGTGTTCAAGTCTTCAGGTGAGAAGAGTCGCCGGAGGTGACTTTTCCTCTCAGGAACCAACCCGTATCGCAGCACTTACTAGCGGGAGTGATGGGTGGGAGCCCATCAAGGATGCGATTGGGGATTTTTAGACACAAAATTGCTATTTTGGCCATGAAGGGGTAGCGTCAGCCGTGCTGCAACAGCTTCTGCTCTGGTGGCAGCCCCTGTGGGAGGTGGGGTGGGCCAGGTCCGGGCAGGGAAGGCGGCAAAATGGGGCAGAGCATGGCCGTGGGCGCTGCCCGTTGACTCCCTGGCTGCTGCTCACCACCCACGTCCCCTCGTCCACCCTGCACCTCTCGCGGCTCCGTCCATGCCCGGCACCATGCCGGAGGCCAGGCAACCACAGCAGCCAGTTCTGTCTAGAGATGGGGGTGTTGCTGGACCTGGGTAGGTGTTTTTATTGGTTTTTTGTTGTTTTTTTTGTAATTAATGGTCTTTGAAACGGCACTGCATGCCATCTTGCCTTGTCTGGGACTCTTGCAGGCTGCATCTGGTTTTCCAACATAGCTTCTCTGGCCTCTGGAGAAATAGTAATAATATTTCATTGTTTGTTGCGCCCTACCTGGCTAAATCTGGAGATCTCTCTAGAAACATGGGGTTTTTCCTCAAATCATTCACATCTGCTACGTTCTCGCTTAAACCTTGTCCCCATTCCAAAGGAAAAGCCGGTTGCTTTTTCCTCTTAGATATAATGGCAATGGTAAATAAATATTTGCCTGTGTGCCAGAATAAGCATATAAGTAAAAATATTCTCACAGCAAGATTCTTAATTGCAACCAAGTCAGAGTTTACCTTGCAGAGTCTCTTGCTCCAGAGAGTGTTTACCCCTGGAGTCCCGTTTCTTCGGACCGCTCGCCAAAAGGTTTGCATAAATTATCATCTCGCTGTAGATGTTAGAATAGGATAACACCAATCTGCTCTTCTGATAGGATATTTTTGCTCCTCTCCTTGTTTTTACCACAGAGTTGCAGTTGGGGAATTCCTAGCTGGTTTTACTTTCATTTTGCTTGCCAGGTCCCGAAAGGCTCCAGAGGGTTATGTGCCTTGGGAGAGCAGTGGCTTAGCAAGCAGAGAAGTCGAGGCAGCGAATGTTGTCCCCCAGCTCCTTTGTTTTGTGACCCCCCCACTTCGTTTTCAGTGCCGCTGCTCCGTTTCTGGGCTTTCGGTGAGTAGCACGTGCTCCTCGGCGCGTGCAAGGAGTTGGTGGATTTGCAACAGGGAGCTTCAGATTTCAGTTTTATTTTTTGTGACTGGGATCAGCGTGAGCGCCAAGCTGGGGAGGGGAGGCAAGATGTATTTTTGCAAGATGTTTTAATGATGTTTCTGCATTAGAAGGGCAGGGTCAAGGCTCAAAAGTTTTCTGGCTCTGCTTAGGAGGCTTTTGTGCTTTGTTTTGAGCTCGGAGGCATTCTGCAGTAGATTGCTGCCTATCATTTCTGATGGTCTTATTTGATTATTACATGATATTTAAGGTCCCTTCCAACCCAAACCATTCTAGGATTTAGCAGAGAGAGCGGTGCAGTGTCGCTTGAGCTTTCATCTGACATTTTTATATCGTTTTGTTCTTGAATATGAGTCTTAGATGAAGTCATATGAGTCTTTGCCTGAATGGCTTTCAGTCTTCATTGGCGTTTAGGTCTGATTATTTTTTTTATTTAATATGGTCGTATTAAGTAGGTAGCTCTTGGTCATCAGGGGAATAAAGTCAGGGCATTGCTGTCTACAGGTTTCTGGTTTTGGGCAGGAGAATTGTAAAATTAAAGTCCCTAAAGGTTGATTGATCAGACTACCGGGAAGTGAAGTTTGTTCTGCGGGAAGCCCTGTTATTTTGCAGTTTGTTAAAGTTTGAGATGTTTTATTTTAAGCTTTCCAGTTAATTGAAACAGTTTCCTCTGGTTTTAATGCATGTGTTACAATTAACATTCTTTGTTTCTATAATTGATAATATAAAATGAATTTCATAATAAAACATTTTGAATGGAAACTTGCAGAGTCTTTTCCAGTAAGGTTCAGAGTTTCAGTTTTTGGCATCATGGAAATAGCCCGAGGAGAAAACTGATCCTGCTTAAGTCTTGTTTTCTTAGCATTCTGCCAGGAACTTTTATGTTGTTCTTGTTGGAATAGTCAATGAGAGGCATTAGAGAATTTTTACAAACTGGGGGTTTTACCCACATTTTGATGGATTCTAGAGCTGCCTTGCTTCCTGTGTAATGCATCTTGAAGGCTTGGTCTGGAATGGGCATCCTGAAGGCTGGGTCTGAAATGGGAACTTGGGCAGAGCCCTTCTTGCAGTGATATACTGTATTATAACAGTATACGGTGATGCTACGTAATAACCAACTTATAAGGTGAAGAACTAGGATTGGTAAAAGAGCATACAGGATCAGCAGCTCTGCTGTTATTGGATGTCTGCTTGGCTTTCAGAGCACCAGCCCAGAAGAGACTGATGAGGTCCTTCCCTTCCAGTCCTCGGTGGTAGCACTCAGTCAGGTTACATCCCTTTGCTGCATTAATTTGGCTCCGTCTCAAAACACCTGAGGTTGTTCGAAGGGGTGGTACGGAGGGAGCAGAGATTGGTGCTGGATTATGGGAGAAGGGGTATCCTCTTGAAAGGCAGGTCCTGCTTGACCAGCCTGATCTCCTTCTATGACCAGCTGACCTGCCTAGTGGATGAAGGTAAGGCTGTGGATGTCATCTACCTGGACTTTAGTAAGGCCTTTGACAGTGTTCCCCACAGCATCCTCCTGGAGAAACGAGCTGCCCATGGTTTGGATGGGTGTATTCTTTGCTGGATAAAGAACTGGCTGAATGGTCGAGCACAGAGAGTGGTAGTGAATGGATTTAAATCCAGCTGGCAGCCAGTCACAAGTGGTGTTCCCCAGGGCTCAGTTTTGGGTCCGGTCTTGTTTGACATCTTTATCCATGATCTGGCCGAAGGGATTGAGTGCTCCCTCAGTAAGTTTGCATATGACACCAAGCTGGGTGGGAGTGTCATTCTGCTCAAGGGTAGGAAGGCTCTGCAGAGGGATCTGGACAGACTGGATCGATGGGCCAAGGCCAACTGTATGGGGTTCAACAGGGCCAAATGCTGGGTCCTGCACTTGGGTCACAATAACTCCATGCAATGCTACAGGCTTGGGGAGGAGTGGCTGGAGAGCTGCCCGATGGAAAAGGACTTGGGGGTGTTGGTCGACAGCCGGCTGAACATGAGCCAGCGGTGTGCCCAGGTTGCCAAGAAAGCCAGCGGCATCCTGGCTTGGATCAGGAACAGTGTGGGCAGCAGGAGTACGGAGGTGATCGTGTCCCTGTGCTTGGCACTGGTGAGGCTGCACCTGGAGTGCTGTGTTCAGTTTTGGGCCCCTCACTGCAAGAAGGACATTGAGGGACTGGAGCATGTCCAGAGAAGAGCAACGAGGCTGGTGAAGGGTCTGGAGTGCAAGTCTGATGATGAGCAGCTGAGGGAACTGGGGCTGTTTAGTCTGGAGAAGAGGAGGCTGAGGGGGAACCCTTATCGCTCTCTACAACTACCTGAAAGGAGGTTGTAGTGAGGTGGGTGTTGGTCACTTCTCCCAGGTAACCAGCGATAGGACAAGAGGCAATGGCCTCAAATTGTGTCAGTGGAGGTTTAGAGTAGATATTAAGAAAAATTTCTTCACTGAAAGAGTGGTCAGGCGTTGGCACAGGCTGCCCAGGGAAGTGGTGGAGTCCCCATCCCTGGAGGTGTGTTTAAAAAACATGTAGATGTGGCACTTCAGGATATGGTTTAGTAGGAATAGTGGTGTTAGGTGGATGACTGGACTTGATGATCTTAGAGGTCTTTTCCCACCTATGATTCTATGATTCTCTTAAACCTGAGTGGGACAAACATCTGGAGCAGTTTTGCCTCTCGTGCTCCAACCTGGCACCTGCTTTTTGCTTTGTCTTCAGCTTCTGGGTGTGCTGTGCCTGGCAGGGATGCAGGGAGGCGATGTCTCCTCCGTGCAGTGTGCCCCGCAGAGCGGCATGGCTCTGCTGTGAGGTCGCTCTGGCACGAGCACCACCTTCTGATGAATTAGGAGTTGTCTGTGCGCAGGTGGGAAGGTCCTGGCTCTTCCCATCAGAGCGCTCTTCTGTCTGCCGCTTCTGTTTTTAGTTCTTTCCTTGGCTCCGTAGAAATCTCCCACTTTCCTCCTTGGTCAGGAGGAAAAAAAAAAAGCCTGCAGGCCTGTGGCTCGCTTTGCTGTAGAGACCTGAATTGTCAGCATGGAGGACAGCGTGTCTGGGGAGCAAGGGCTGAACACCAGAGAGGGTGGGCTTCACATCACGATTCCCCCATCCCTCCCCCCGGGAGAGGTGGGTGGCTGCTCCTCTTGGGTTGGAGAGGTGTTTGCTCAGGCTGTGGCAGGTACTGGGGAACGGCACTGCGTGCATCAGCCTCGTTAGGGCATGAAGCGATTCTACCCAACGGGATGCTTCCACTCAGCAGCGTTACCGGCTTTTTGCTGAACGAGGTTGGTCACTGTCCCGCCCCCACCCCGCCTAAACTTGGGCATTACAGCAACCATGGGAGTTTTTCCCACCTCACACACAGTGCAGCAGCCGTGGGCCTGGAAGGACTGTCCCTGCTAGATGCAAGACGGGCAGTTGGTGGGTGGTCAGAGCGTGGAGGCTGCTCCCTGTGGTTTCTGTTTCTCAGCCTTTCTGTAGACGTGGTGGTGGTAGTTGTAGTTGGAGCGGGCTTTCAACGTCGGCATAGGCAGCTGTCTGCTGGGGGTAGAGCGGTGGCATGGTCCTGATACTGCTGTGGCCTGGGCTGGGGTCCTGCCACAGGGTGTTCGGAAGTGTGCGGGACAGTAATCACTTTCCTCATCCCTTTCCCTGTGGTAGGAGAGGTTGGACACCAGATAGTGCCAGCAGCAGTGCAGGGAGAAGCAGTTCCCTTTGCCATCTCCGCTGAGAGATGGGCCGGCTTTCACTGGCACTGGTGGTGTTTTCAGCACCTTGCACCTGAAGCTTTTTTGCAAGAGCTGTGTAACCTCAGAGGATCAGCTTTTCACAGTTTTTCTGGTGTGACCGACTGCCTGACTTGAGCAACCTGCTGCTGCTTCTGCATCAGCTTCCGTGGAGGGTCTAAGAGCAGCAGGTTGGCCTAGACGACCAGCTCAAGTCAGGCAGTGACACCAAGAAAGCTGTGATTCCCTCGAAGTGTTCCTGTAAAGCCTGTCTTCGCTTGCATCTTAGGGCACAAGGCTGGGTCCCCCATTTTCATCACACCAGTAGCGGATCCTCAAACGTCCAAACTTTGTGGTCACTGCTGGTTTGAGTTGAGGTTCCTACCTAGAGATGAAAAGCTCCACAGCTGACCCCGGGAGCAAAGGCAGAGCTTCTAGATCTGGGACCCTTGCAATTGCCCTTGCCTTTTCATATTAACATCCTGCTCTGTTGTATTGTCCCTAGGCATCTGCACTGAGTGAGGCAACTGCGTGTAGGCATGCATCATGCGCTGGGGTGCCGCTGTGCACTGAAATGCTGCTGCTAGCAGATCAGTTCTTCATCAGGGTATGGAGCAGAAGCCACCTTTGCGTTTGACACCTGAGAGGAGGCTGACCACACGACAATGCAGGTAGGAGACTGTATGTGCACGGCTTTGCTGTGGGAAGGAAGTGGAAGTGGGGGGTGTCACCAAAGCAGGAATGAGTTGTTCATCCCCACAAAATGAGCAGCAAGAACAGCTGCCTGAACGCTTTGGGCAGGGAGATAGTCCTGTTCTTAGAGACCCATGCCTCCCCAGAGGTCCCGCTGCATGTGAAAGATGCCTGAGATGTTACCTTTGGCAGATGGCCACTGCAGCGATACAGATGTCAACACAGCTTTGCCCTGGCTGGTGCCAGAGACTGATGCCTGCTATTTGCTCCTGTCCCGTGCAGACATGTGCTGCAGTCCTTGCACCATGCAGTGGCTGGGATGTGGTTTGCCACGCAACATGGTGAGAGTAAGGCAGATAAGAAATGCTGAGTTGGACCAGGGAGTGGAAAAGCAGGTAGAGCCGTGAAGGACTGTGCTGGCTGCTCTTTCCAGCAGGGCTGTGTGGGCGAGCATCTCTCCCTCCTGTGTCCCTTGCTACCCTTCTGGTTTCATCTGTCTCACCCCCATCTCAGAATGATGATCTAGACCTGGAAGCAGCCGTAGCAAGCGCCCGTCCCCAGCTCGTGGAGTTCCTCAGCTGCCATCCCGACTGGCTGCTTACAGCCTCCCAGCGCTTCCTCCCGGCGACGGCACTGCATGGCCTGGATGGCATCACCGACTGCAGGGAAAAGGTCTCAGTGCTTCTGGACCTGCTGGAGAAGGCTGGCCCTGCCACCTGGAAGCAGTTTGCACAGTACCTCTGCATGGAGTGCGACCTCCCTCTGCATCTGGAGATACTGCTCATAAGTTCTGCAGGAGAAGGTAACGGAGACTAGGCCAGCTTCCTCAGCTGATGCCTTGGCCCCCCATAGCCAACAGACCAGTCTGGGCAGTGAGACCACCGGTGCTGTCACTCGCGCGGTCGGTACCTTGTCAGTGAGAGGCGGCAGTCCTCTCCGTGCTGTCCAGGCACCCACAAGCCTTTTTAACAGAGCCACTTGGTTTAAAAAACGGTCCGACCTTCCTTCTGGTACACCCTGCCTATCTTTCACCATAATCTCTGGAATAAGACCAGTCCCTCCCAGAACAGTTGCTGCCAGCAAACAGCAATAGTTTGCGTATTCAGACGTGCTGTTTCGCCAGTCGCGCTGTGCCTTGCGGTGTTGGTGGGCGCTTCCTTGGCTCTGCCGATAAAGCTTGGCCGGGTCTGAGGGTGGAGGGTTCTGCAGATCTGGCGGGAACCTGCACGGTCATGTCATCTGGATTCCTGGATTGGAAGTGTCCCTAAGGGCAAAGTCAATTTGCCCAGAGAAAAAAATAGTGTTCTTGAGATGCTCATTACATCTATTTGAAATGTGGGGAAAAAGGTGTGCTGTGCCGTGGGGATCCCTGCTTGCTTTTTGTGAGAATGGAGAGCGTCATGATAGCTGTGAGGGAGAAAACATTGATACAGTAGTAGCTCAGGAGTTTCTCGATAACAGTGATTTTCTTAATCAGAAAATGTAGCTCCAGTCCATATTTCTTAGTGGGAAAGTTTGTTTTGCGAAGTTTTCTCTTCTAGATTTCTTGAAGGAAGGTTTTGAAGCTGCTGAAATTTGTTGTGGTATTTTTTTTTCTTGGAAGCACAACTTTTTGCTTAGAAATGTAAGTTGAGGTAAAAAAAAATAAGACATAAAACTCCAAAACTAGTAAAAACTGCGCACTCCCTCTCCAGTAAAGCTGAGATGAAATTTTTTGATAGATCTATTTGAAGAAAAAGATACTACCTTTTTGTTTCATGGATTTTCAATTGCTGTTTTTTATTTTCCTGATCCAGAAAGGCGAGAAGAACAGAAGTCTTAAAATACTCACTGCAGAAGAAAACCACTTCTCCATGTCTCTCATTAGCAGTTGGAGGCAGTGGCTTTAGAGGAAATCACGAGAGCCACAGAGAGTGTGGTCAGTACGCTGCGTGGTATGTTGTAAACTGTACACGCAGCGTGCATGTGCTGTCTTTTATGAAAGCCTGTGGCACCAGCTAAGCCATACCTCTCCCTTACCAGGTTACTCGATCTGGTTATGAATTCTTTTCTGTTGACATCATACCTTGCAGGAAGTCCCACACCATGAGTTCTTCTCAGCGGTACTGTCTTTCACATCCTGCTTGCAGGAACTGGTCGTTACTTGCATCAGTTGGACAGATGCAGCCTTTGGTAACCCACTGCAGCGGCAGTTACTTTTGCAGAGATGAGATGGTGGAAAGACCAGACAAGCAACAGGGAATAAGGACTGATGGGGTTTTCTCTCAGGACTGAAGCCGAAAACAGATTTCAGACTTTCAGTGTTGTGGCATATCATAAAAGAAGACATCTCTTACAGTTTTGGAGTTGGCTTATGCTGGTTTAACTGTCGTCGTATGAACAGTTTAGCGTCACTGATCCTTCTGAAGATGAACTGCTTTTGCATTTGCTCTAGGGGTGCCTTTCAGTTAATGCTGACTCTCTGCGTTGCTGTGTGGGTGCCGGGGCTGTCCCAAGGGTGTGGGCAGGAGTTGGTGGTTTGGAGGAGGACCACATGGCACCACACTTCAGAGTAGCGAAGCGGTCTAAGGTTAGGCAAGATTAACCATTAGATTGCCTTAGCTGAAGTGACTCCTAGGGAAAAGAGTTGCAAGGTGAGCAAGACTGGAGAACTGGTGTGGGCTAAAACCCGCCTGAGGGGCAGCCCCAGCAGTGCCTGGGATGAGTAGTGGAGAAATAGCAGGATCGAGTCTTCTGGCACCAGAACTGGCTTACTTTGCTTTACGTAGCACACAGGGTAAGAGTTGGGATGTTTGAGCTGTTGAACAGATTTTGTGTGAGGCCGTGGCACAGCACGTGCCTGTTTGGAGCCTTGTTCTTCGTTGCTTCGTGCTGATGCTGGAGCTAGAAATACCAGAGTCCTGGCCTGTTCTCCCAGCTGGGAAATGCTGGAAGTGACAGTGAGAGGAATTAACGTATCAAGGATTCCCATCTGATTTTGGAGAGCGATGCTTTCAGGCAGGAGTTTATCTGAACAGAAGAGTCCTGGTTGCGTGCGGACTGCTGTGTGGCCTGAGCAGGATCTCCCTCTGAAGCTCTGTGAATGTTGTCTGTGGGCTGGCTGTGCTGAGTGAGGTTTTGTGGCAGCTTGAGCCGTGCAGTGAGTCAGAAAAGGCTGCTGACTCAGCTGCTAACTGACTGCTGATGGTTTCATTACAGAAACAACTCATTTGCAGGAATGGGGAAGAGTAGGGCATCCCTTTTTGGCTGCGGTGTGGTTTTAGGTCAGCCAAAGCTGCCCACACTCTGAGTTTGTATGCATCATCGTGAAAAGTTGTTTCACTCTTCCCTTGAAAGCAGAGATTAGCTGTATATTAGAGCAGTCTGAAAGGAGAAGATCAGATGGGGAGCCTGAAACCTGGCTGTGCTGCATCAGCCCTTATGCTGATCTTGGTTTGTACCACTGTGCACACTGCGAGTTGCTTGCCTTTGGGCAGCAGCACCCCAGGTTTCAAGAGCAGGACACTTGCAGTAACTGTATTTAATTTTCAATTCAACTCCTTTAGGTAACGTATGCCAGAAACAAGAAGCATGCACAGATGTGGGTGCCCGGTCGTCTGTAGTGAAAGGTAAGACTGGAACAGACCCTGGGGTGCTACAGTCTTGGAGTTTGTATTCTCTGCCCGGGGGCTGGGCAGGGCTACAAACGTCCCCATCTATTGGCGCAGCGCTGGCAGGGTGTGGGGAAGCCAGTGCAACTTCAGGTTTGGTTTTTCTGTTCTTGGTGCTTTCCAGATGAACATCCCCTGTTTTGTTTTCTCTCCCTGAATTTCAGGAAAGCCCCGTTGGCCCTGACTCTGCTAAGAAACTCACTCGTTCTAGTTTCTCTAGGCAAGGGAATCTCCCACCCGCTCTGCAAAATCTCTGCGTTTTGCGTTTTTACTTTGGTTGGCTTGTTGGTAGGTGGAGGAAGTTGGTTTGGCTTTTAAAGGAAGAGGAGACAGATTATTTGGGAATTGATCCAGCAGAAACCATTTTAGAGGTGTCAAAATCGGAGCTAAAAGAATGGGTAGTAGCCGTTATAGGACTTTCTTCAGGGGTGAATTTGGGACTGAGGCCTTCCTACTCAGTGCAGATCACAAAGTGAGGGATTTGTTTTCAAGATTCTTCCTCTTCCCCTGGCACTTTGCAGCGGCATCCGTCACCTGAAAGTCAGACAGAAGCCTTTAGTGCAATGTGAAAATGCTGGAGATATGTGCCACCACTGAGCAATGTCCCTGGGCCCTCATGTAACAGCTGCTGGAATCACTGGAAGCTGCTAAATTCTGAGTTGCCTCCTTAGTCACCAGATACTCAGTTTCCAGAAAACGAAACATCAGCCCAGGTCTTCTCCATGTGAAGAGTCTCACAGTGGAAAGAGAGAGAAAGGTTGTGATTCCGGCATCTGGCTTGGTGAGAGGATAAACGGTGGAGCTAGCAGCAGAAGGAATCCAGATTATCACAGAAAGCTGCTGTCACTTTGCTGTGTCCTCCTGAAATGTGTGCTGGGGGAAAAGGCAGCAGGAGGAAATGAAGCCGTGTGTTCTGCAGGCTGCAGCGTAGAGGAGTCGCTGAGTTGGGACCCTGTCAGTGCAGGGAGCAAAGTGCAGGCCTGGTGTCCTGTAAAGGTGCTTAATTTTGGTGGCAGGGAGTAGATCAGTGCTGGATTGCCCATTGGTGAAAAATAGTTGATTTGAAGGAAAAGCTGCTCTTCATTTTTTTTTTTTTCCTGCTGTGTGAATTTGGGGACTTGGCTAAGGCTCACACTCGCAGCGACAGGAGCTGCTTGCAGAACTGGCTCTGATTCTTGCTTGAGGTTTGCCAGCTCCCTCCATAGCTTGTAACTTGTGTTCCCTGCTCCTGGCTGGACAGAGGCATGCTTTTGGCACTGCGCTCCCTGAGCAGCGAGCACTCCCTGCCTTGCCCATCTCTGCTGGTGTTACCCATTTTAAGTCGTAGCCCCAGCCTACCCTTTGCAGTTCCAGCTGTTCATATGGTCACAGAGACACTATTGCGTCTGCTTTTTGCTCAGATGCTGATTCTGAGTCGCAGCACTGCAAATACTGTCTCTCCTGTGTCACGTGCAGTTTTCAGATCTTGACCTTTCTGTTCCGCAGACAGACTGCTGCTGCTAGGTGCTGTGCCGCCCTGGTGAGTGGGTGGTCGATCTCACCAGTTGCTGGTGCAACAGATATTTGAAAACAGTGCTGAAATTAACTAGGACCAGTTAAGAAGGGAAAGACTCGTGTCTCTCAGCTCTGCCCATTCTCTCCATCTGAGAGCGAACACCATAAACGAACAGGGAATTAATAATCACCATAAACAGCCCTGGGAACCTGTGGGCTGTGCGTTCTCCAGAAATAGCTGTTCTGTGCCCTGTTCCTCAGCGTAATAGAGCAGTTCCTGTGTTCAAAGCAAGGCAGATGTATCGCCCAGCCTACAAAAAGACTCACCAGTGAGGTTGTGGTAAGTCTTGGAAAATGCAGGGCAGCATTTCACAGAAGTATGTGTAGCTCCTTCACACGATGCTGCCTGCTGAGCTCATGGAGGCTGAGTGGGCAGCTGGCTTTGCTTGCAAGGAAGCTTTCTGTGGAGCTGAGATATGTCTAGTCATTGATACTTCCTGCTATTGCTTTCTTTCAGGTCCATCACATGGGCTTATCTTGCTTTGGGTGGACTTAAATCCTGAGGAGGAGCAGAGAGCAATTGAAAGAAATGGGGCTGTGGGCTTTGCTACAGTGTGTAGCTGGGTATGTGGTACTGCTGTTTGGTTTGTCTCTGTCTCAAATCTGCCAGGCTTCTTTTGTATGCTCAGAACCACTGCCTCCGTGCCCTGCGTGACTTTGCAGCGCTTGTGGTAGAAGTCTTTGATTAGGCTGTCTGTAGCCCCTAATGCTCTCTACTTCTGTATGCTCCTCCGAACCCAGAATTGAACATACCTCTTTTTTCCTTTTTTTTTTTTTTTTTTTTT